>BNJU01001666.1_pt1 | contig 155111 bp, 203 predicted proteins | sample 8539281 | NCBI WGS metagenome assembly BNJU01 (sample SAMD00202456, study PRJDB9452) | human saliva metagenome | isolation source: human saliva | place: Japan
TCTTGAGCTTTGATGTCGTCGAGCTCGGCACCCACCAAGCGAACCTCGTCGGGACCAACCACGGATGCGCGCTCGCCAATGGCCGCGGTGAGGGCGGGCGCGAACGCAGTATTCTCAGATTCGATGATGGCGAAGATCAGCTTGTGATCGGCGGAAACCTGGGTTTCGATGAGCTCCGCGCCTTCGCTCAGGGAGTTGGAAACGGTTTCGATGAGTGCGGTTGCCTCATCCTTGGAAGCGTTCGCGGGGGTCAGCTCGATCAGGTACAGTGCCATGTCTGTATTTCTCCTTAGATAGAACGTTGTCTTTTACCCGCCTGTGCGGCGGGTCTGGCATATACCCTAAACCGGTCGCGGGCACGGCACCTAATGTTTTTTCGCTATAAGTCCTAAAACGAAGGTTTAAGAACTTTTAAAGCGTCACATGAGGTCACGAATCTACATAAATCGTCATCTTGCCGGTGGCGGGAATGTTCATCCGCCCCTGGTGTTCGGGGAAGGTTTTGGAGGGTGGCGGGTTAGGGGCACCGAGGAGCAGAAACTGACTTTTGGTAGCCTAGAACGGCTCTATTTACGGTCTGACTAGTGAAAATACGTGTTTGTCAGATCTGCTGATGAGGGGCTTATTCTGCCCTTCTGTCCCTGCTGGCTGAATAGCATGCAGTGGCTTGCCCTAGCGAGAATTTGGGGCTCTATTTCTCAATAAGAACCTTAATGAGAAAATAGAGTCCTCATTTCTCATTAACTGCCCGCACTTCCCTCATTTTCAGGGCATTCCTTATCATGCAGCAGAAAGGAGCGTGGGGTATGCCAGCCATCTCATGGGCTTCTCTTGATTGGGAGCAGCAGCCTCTGTGGCAGCATCGTGACCCACTCGCATCCCATCGTGCTCGTCAGCGGAACACTGGTGAGTTTAAGAGTGCCGTTACACCGCGCATCGCCGAGCAAACACCTCAGCTTTCCCCGCAGCTATATACTCTGGTGCAGGACTGTACACGCACGATTACTCGCTTCGACGAGCAGCATGCGACGTTAGGTGGCATGCCATTTGCGGCGGTGCTTTTGCGGGGTGAATCGGCATCAAGTTCGCAGATTGAAAACCTGACGGTTTCAGCACGTAGGTTATCGTTGGCAGTGGTGGGCGCTTCCAGCTCCGCCGTGGGGCATAATGCCGAGTTGGTAGCACGCAATGTTTGCGCTATGCAGGCAGCTTTAGAGGCGGCAGAGAGCCTGACCATTGAATCTATCATGCATATGCACCATGAACTGACGGCTGGCACCCTAGATGACGCTGGGAAGTTCCGCCAACAGTGGGTGTGGGTTGGCGGGCAGTCGCCTGTAACGGCAGATTATGTGGCACCGCACTGGAAGCTAGTACCCGCCGCCATGAATGACCTCGTTGAATTTATGGCGCGTCGTGATCTTGACCCGCTGGTGCAGGCTGCCATCGCTCATGCACAATTTGAGACTATTCACCCTTTTACTGATGGGAATGGGCGTACCGGTCGGGCGCTTATTTCGGCTTTGCTCATGGCACGTGGAGTCACCGAACATGTTGTGCTGCCAATTTCTTCGGGGCTTCTGCATGACGTCGCAGACTATATTGCGGCGCTTACCGCATACCGCGCTGGAGATATAGAGCCTATGATCCGGTGCTTTATTCAAGCTTCAAATGCTGCCGTCGAGAACGCTCGTATTCTGGCAGAGGATATCTCCGGATTGCGCGATAAAATTCTGGGAACAGCACGTCGAACAACATCCGCTTTGAAGGCGGTCGCCGATTTTTGCTGCACCGAACCGGCTTTTACGGTACAGATGGTGGAGCAGAATACGTCTGTGGCACCGGCAACGATATACCGCATCATCACAACCCTTGAGAAAGCGGGCGTGATACGTCGCGAGAAAACTTTTGTTTTGGGTCAGCGCGTGTGGACGGTTCCTCACCTTAACGATGCGCTTGACGCATTCGCGGCGCGTGCCGGGCGGCGTGTCCACCCCGACTAGTCATACGTGGTGGGCGTATCGCCACGTTGCTGTGGCAATACACCCACCAGTGGAATGTTCCTGCAGCAGAATGGGCGTTCTAGTTCACTCCGCGCATGAGTTTCTGCACGGGTGCGCGGCAGAGGAAGAGGACAATACCAGCAATAACCGAGACGGCACCCACATAGTGAAGTAGGGAACCTCGGTGTCTTGGCTGTAGAACTGTGCGCACCAGCCCGCAAATGCGTTCCCCATCGCCAGAGAGGTCCAGTAGAGCGCCATCATGTTCACCTTATAGGTTTCGGGCGCGAGCCGGGTGGTCAGCGCCATGCCTGTGGGGGATATCGTTAGCTCGGCGACGGTAAAAATGAACATGATGATGACCATCCAATAGACCGCCACTTTAGGGACACCCACCTGCGTGAGGAAAACCCAGTATGCCGGGCCGATAGTCACGAGTGCGAGCGAGAACTTGGTGGTTGTGCGTGGCTGCCGGTCGCCCAGCTTGGTCCACATGGCGGCGAACCCTGAGCCTAGAAGAATCACGAAAATGGGGGCTAGAGAATTGACAAGGGTCGGGGGCAGGTCACTGTCCAGAATATGCCAGTCGAGCCGCTTTTCGGAGTATACGGGAATAAACGTAAACTGCTGCTGGTAGAGTGCCCAGAAAATAGCATTGGCAATCCAGAGGGGAATGAATGCCCACACCCGTGAGCGTTCGTCGCTGGTCACGTTCTTGGCGGTGAGCAGCTGAACGAATAGGGCCACCGCACCAATGCCAACGGCGCTCACCACCCATGTGGAGATGTTGCTGGTGGTGATCCACCCCATGGTGACCAACAGGAATATTATGAGAGCTATACTCAGCAGGGTGCCCGCTAGAATACCGTTCTGACGCGGGGTGAAAGGGGCGGTCACTTCGTGCACCGACTCGGGCAGGTTCTTGCGGGTGAACGCATACTGGATGAGTCCTGCCGCCATGCCGATAGCCGCAATTCCGAAGCCGAAGTGAAAGCCTAACCAGCCCCATCCCCAGCCGGTCAGTGCCGGGCCTAAAAGCGCACCGATGTTGATGCCGATATAGAAAAGCGTGAACCCTGCTTCGCGTTTGGGGTCATCTTTGTTGTAGAGCGAGCCAACCAGAACCGATGCGCTGCTTTTGAGGCAGCCTGAACCGATCGCGACCAGAAGAAGGCCTATGAGTACGCCAGCTGCCCCGGGTATGGCGGCGAGGGCAATATGGCCCGCCATAATACCAATCGCGGAATAGAAGAGGGTACGTTCGGGGCCCAGGACGCGGTCGCCCAAAATACCGCCGAGGATTGCCATGAGGTAAACGGTTGCCCCGTACGCTCCCATAGCGCCGGTTGCCGCTTCTTCGGGTATCCCTAACCCGCCTTTATCAATGGAGTAGTACAGGTAGTAAATGGCAAGTGCCTGCATGCCATAGAATGAGAACCGTTCCCACATCTCCACGGTGAAGAGACTGGCAAGCATCGGTGGATGCCCGAAGAATGTTCTATTGTGCTGCTGATGTTCTGTGACGGGTGTAGTGGCTGACATGGCTCACCTCCCGAATAGGTTCCCGGTCACAACCGGCTCTTATTACCTGAATTTTAGAGTATGCCTTAGAAAATGTATATAGTTTCGAGAATAAAAATTCCGCTGTTCACAGTGCGAATATACCCCTCCACAAGGGGATTTACAGGCTGCGAGCGGGGGCGGAGTAATGTTGCTGGAAGAAGTATTTTTTACCTAAAAATAGCTTGGAATATACTCCTTTGCACAAAAGCATTTTTTCGCGCAACCCCAATTATCAGGAGTAGAATAGATAAATAATTGAAATACAATCGACACCGGAAGTTAAGGAGAAAATCATGAGTGATGTACCCCAGGTAAACCCCACTAATGTGCCCGCAGGAGCCACGATTATTGATGTTCGTGAAGACTACGAATGGGAAGCTGGCCATGTTGCGGGTGCGCAGCATCTTGTGCTCAACGAGCTCCCGGAACGCTTGGATGAGCTTCCCAAGGGTGAGGACTTCTACGTTATTTGCCACGGTGGTGGGCGGTCCAACCGGGCAGCAGAGTACATGCGTGAGAACGGGTATCAGGCAAACAATATTGCCGGGAGGAACGACTGCCTGGTTTGAGGCAAACCTGCCCATGGATAGTGAAAACGGGAAGGATCCCGCTGTCGTTCACTAATGACGCTATATCATAAAAGTTTGGAATATATGCGGTTTGACTAGTGTATATAGCTAAAACTGTATATAAGGATGCGGTGCTCCCAGCCCCCGAAACGGCTGCCGGTGCCGCATCCTTTGTATTTGGGTCAAAGCCACACCGCTCAAGACCAACGGCAACGCACTCTACAATAGGAAACGTGATTCTTCAGCCCGATCAATACCCAACATTGCACGTGCGTGCCCTCGACTTTGAGATAACGCCCGAGGCCGCATACCCCGTGATTGCTGCGGGTGCTCGGTACGCCTATTGGCTTGATTCCGCACGAGAAGAATCGCCTATGTCTCGCGTCTCGTATGTGGGCGTCGTCCCGCATTGGGCGGCTGTGTTGCGCATCGAAAACGCGCGCGAGGCAACAAACACGACTCCCTGGGATGCTCTCGATACTGCGCTTGCCAGCATGCCTGAGCCTGATAGTATTGCCGAGCTGCCTGAAGGTTTGCGCGGCGGTTACGTGGGTTATTTCGGGTACGAGGCGCGCGCCGCCCTGCACCCCGGGCGCATCGGATACACACCCCGGCACACGGCGCAAACCCCGGATTCTCTCTGGATGCCCGCCGTGCGGTACCTGGCCTATGAACATGAAACTCGCCGCGCGTGGCTGCTGGGCGATGAACCCTGGCTTGAGAAAATTGAGCCGCGTTTGCGCGAATTGGCGCGGGATTCTTGGCGTGAGATACCGGGTGATAACGCACATGACGGCGATAAACCATTGAGTCAGCACGTGGAGCATCTGCTTTTTGAAGCCCCTGAGCGCGAAAGCTATTGCGCAGATATTGAGCGCGCACACTGGCATATTTATGAGGGGAATAGTTATGAGGTGTGCCTGAGTGCCGAAAGCACCGCGCGGGTAGAACATCCTCTCACGCCAGATCAGCTTTTTGAGCTGTACCGCACTCAGCGCAGGCATAATCCTGCACCCTATGCCGCCTATTTGCGGTGTGGCGATTTCTCGGTGCTTTCATCGTCTCCCGAGCGTTTTCTGATGGTTGATACGCACGGAAACGCCGAAACAAAGCCGATTAAAGGGACATGCCCGCGCGGTGCGAATCCTCAGGAAGACGCCGCTGCGGCTCACTGGTTGCAGCACGATGCAAAAACCCGCGCCGAGAATCTGATGATCGTCGATCTTTTGCGCAACGACCTCTCGACGGTGAGTGATCCCGCGAGCGTTCAGGTTCCTGTACTCATGGGGCGTGGAAAGTTATGCAACGGTGCATCAGCTTGTTTCGACCGTCACTGCGCGTCTTAAACCCGAAATTTCCGCGGTGCATGCCAGTGCGGCGTGCTTTCCTGGCGGGTCTATGACCGGCGCACCTAAGCCCTCAACAATGAATATTATTGAGGATCTAGAGGCGCGCCCCCGCGGCGTATACTCGGGTGCTCTCGGATTTTTCTCGGCGGATGGCGGTGCCAATCTCTCCATTGTTATACGCACCTTGGTCGCGCACGATAACGGGCTTATAACCCTCGCCGCCGGCGGCGCTATTGTCGCCGATTCAGACCCGAACGCCGAGTACGAAGAAATGCTGACGAAACTGCGTGCGGCGCTTCCGCCGAGCATGGGGCGCATCGTTGAAAAGGGTGTGAGTAAGCAGAGCGCCGCCGCGACCGACCGAGAAAACTCAGGAATATTATGAATTTTGTCTTCGATATTGATGGCACCACCAGCTTTAACGGCATGGTGATTGAGCCCGCCATTGAGCGCGAAATTTATGCGCTGCTGCGGGCGGGCCACCGCGTGGTTTTTGCCTCCGCCCGACCGGTGCGCGATATTCTGCCCATGCTCTCTGAGGATGTGCGCACGCATAGCGGGTTGGCGCTGATCGGCGCGAACGGTTCGCTGCTGTACCGGGACGGGCATCTGCGGGCGCGGGAACACCTAGATGCGCATAGTTATGCGAAAATTCGGGACCTTATCGAACGTCACAGGCTGCACTATATCGCGGACTCCCTGGACTCTTACGCCTTTGATTTGCCCGATGCGCATGTGCTCGTGGAACGGCTAAACCCCGAGGGAACCGACCGCCTAGTTTCCTTGAAAGACCTGGAGAATCCGGTCAAAATAATTCTGCTTGACATCAATAATCCGCATCTTTACGCCGAGCTTGAAGAGACCATTGCGAGCCTAAACCTGCATGTGACTAAGCACCAGGATGCCACCACGAGTATTGACTTAGCACCCGGGGGTGTGCATAAAGTTTCGGCTCTCCCGCAGGCGCTTGGCGCGCGTCCGGGCGAAAAACCCGACCCTTATATCGCGTTCGGCAACGATATGAACGATGCAGGGGTGCTTGAGGGTGCCCGGTATGCGGTTGCGGTGGGCTCGCACGAGGCCCTGCTGCCGCTCGCAGATCTGACGGTGGACCCGCATCCGGATGCGGTCGCCGCCGCCATCCGCGCCCTCGCGGAGGATTTCTGATCTTCCAGTATCAACCCTAAAAACAATTATCTTCTTGTATAAAGGGATAATGATTGCAGGGAAACGCATGATGTACCATCACATGAACCTAATGTGGTTATGCTCAATATGCGACTTCATTACAGCGAATAGCTGTTATACATCAAAAGGAGCATCACCGATGAGCCAATATCACCTGCCCGATCCTGCGGGGCAGCCAAGTTATCCGGTGCCGCAGAATTCCCCCTACTACAATCAGACCCCTGCACACCAGCCCCCTGCATATTCGCAGCCTCCTGTTATGCCCTATGCTCCGGTGTATGCGGGTGTGCTTCAGCCTGCTCCGGTGGCCCGTCCTAAACTCACAATCACGCCCATTATCACGCTGATTATATGTGCCATATGCATTGTGCTGCGGGTGTCGGAGCTTATTGCATCCACTCGGATGGTTAACTCTTATAACAACCTCATGCATCAACTCTTCACAGATTTACATATGCAGCAGGATCATGATATTACCTCTTTTACTAATGGTATTAACCACGTTCTGCAAGTTCTGAATATCTTATTGCTGATAAGTGTTGCCATATACTTTACACTTGGTATTTTTGTCTACCGTGGGCGTAACTGGGCTCGTATTCTGATGGCTATTATCGCTATTTTTGGGATGCTAGGTAGCACCTTGCACCTTCTCTACATGTTGAACATTCAGTACTACATGGTTGAGGAGGGAAAAGAATTAATTCAGCCAGGGCTGCCGGTGCCCCACTTTGAGTTTGAGTCTATGATTCCTGTCCTAGTATTTATCTACGCATCACTGATTATTGCGAATTTTTTCCTTCTGGTATTTTTGTGGCTGCCCGGAACTAACGCCTTTATTCGCAACTCTAAGATATACCGCCTGGTGCAGAAATCTATGGCTTAGCCCGCAGATGAGGCAGCGGTGCAAATAATGGTTTACAGGCTCCCGGCGGCAGCAATTATAAAACATGGATGTGTGGCAATGATGTTCTTTGCCAGCGTTAGTTTCGGCTATGCTTATGTGCAATGAACTCGATGCCCGAGTTTCTGTGTGCCACTACATCTATGAAGGAATATACGCCATGAGTGAGAGCGTGACCCCAGGCCACCCCAAGCCGCAAAAACCGGCATCGGCGCAAACCTCAGCGCCCGCTTGGCAGTCTGCATCGGCCGCCAATGCTGATGCTACCGCTACTATGGTGGCTGTTCCCCCTAAAATCACGACACTGCCCTTAACCGCTGCCATTATTTCGTGGGTATACGCACTGGTGCGTTTGGCCGAATTCGGTTTTATGATAGTTGCTTTAGGTATTCTAAAATCTACAGTTGACTCGGCGTTCCCAGATAGCCTTCGTAATTATCAATTTTTTCAATCATTTGCACATTTTCTTTTATTTTTAATATTATGCAGTATTTGTACTTTACGTCATGCTCGGGTTTTTATGTATATCGTGGATATAATATGGCACGTATCATTATGACTATTGTTGCTATTGGGAATAGTATAAGTCTTGCTCTGCACGCAGTTTTTGTGAGTGAGGCTTCTGTACACATAGCGCGTGAATGGCTAACATATGCTTCCGATCTTGCGCCCACTTTTTCTATACTCACAGTAATCTATGAGCTATTGGTTATTGCTAATATTGTCCTTCTGGTATTTTTGTGGCTGCCCGGAACCAACATTTTTATGCGTCAGGCCAAGACATACCGCTTAGCCTTGAACACAACAGCACAGTCTGTGACGGGACAGCGCTACGAGCGGTAGCTTCTACATTCTTGTTATGTTCATGAAATCTTGGTGTGCGGCCATGATGTTCTTTGCCAGCGTTAGTTTCGGCTATGCTTATGTGCAATGACTCGATGCCCGAGTTTCTGTGTGCCACTACATCTATGAAGGAATATGCGCCATGAGTGAGAGTGCGACTACCGACCACCAAGACCCGCAGAAATCTGTACTTCTGAAAATATACGCATTACCTCAGCAGACTCAGGCTTTTACTCAACAATCCACACCGGCAGTGTATGCGTTCGCAGTACCGGCACCGACTGCACGCCCTAAAATCACGGCTACGGCCAAGACCGCTTTTATTACCACGCTGCTATGTGCGCTGCTGCGTATTATGGAGTTCACGATCATAATAGTCACCATAAACTCTCTGCACTCCGCAGGCGAGATGACTGATGATCGGTATAGAGGTATTGGGTCGTCTTTAATCTTCATGTCTACCCCGTTGTTCCTCAGTGTTGTTCTGTATATTGCGTGTGGTTTCTATATTTTCCGGGGCTACGACTGGGCGCGTGTTGTCGTGAGTGTTATGGTCTTTCTGGCTTTTACCAGTGTTTACTATATATACTTTTACATACAGGGGTTGATAAGCGGATTGAGGGAAGAACGGTTAGCAAGGACGCCCGGAATTTCCGCTATTCTATACACGCTCCTGATAATTTACATAACGCTGTTGATCGTGAACATCGTTCTGTTTGTGCTCCTGTGGCTGCCCGGAACCAATGCCTTTATGTTCAACTCTAAGGTGTATCGTCTGGCGCAGAATCCCTTTGTTCAGCCGGTAATTGTGCACCCACAGCATGTTCAACCTCAAAAATCGAACTAGGAGTAACACATATATACCCTTCCCTGCTAGGGGTCTTTGCAGTACGGGGCGGACCACGACGCAGCAGGTCTGCCCCCAGCACACCCCTGAATCGTAGGGTCACCCGCTAAACTTGAAACATGACTAAACTTTCCGAAACCCTGCCCATCGAAGAAGCCCGCGAACGTTTGCGCCAGCTCATCTCCGAGCTTGCCGTGGTGCGCGGTAAAGTGACTCTCGCCTCCGGGAAAGAAGCCGACTACTACGTCGACTTGCGCCGTATCACCCTGCATCACGAAGCGTCGCGCCTGGTCGGTCAGGTGATGCTCGATCTGCTCGACCGCAACGGCATCGAATTTGAGGCCGCCGGTGGTCTGACGATGGGCGCCGATCCGGTTGGTTCCGCAATTATGCGCGCGGCGGGCGATCAGGACCGCGCTATCGATTCGTTTGTGGTGCGTAAGGCACAAAAGTCCTACGGCATGGGTCGCCAGGTTGAGGGTCCCAGTGTTGAGGGTCGCCGTGTGGTCGCCGTTGAAGATACTTCCACCACTGGCGGGTCTGCGTTAACCGCCGTGGATGCGCTGCGCACAGCGGGCGCCGAGGTCGTCGCCGTCGCCGTCATCGTAGACCGTGCAACCGGGGCGAAAGAACATATCGAAGAGGTTGCCGGGGTTCCCTGCTTCTACGCCTACTCCAAGGATGATTTAGGGCTCGACTAGGGGCTTTGTAGGTGCCCGCGCGTGCCGGTAGTTAGCGGCGTGCGGGCATTGCCGCACCGCCCGCCCCCAGATTCCTTCGCCGCGCATCCGGCACTATATGTACGCGCCATCAGAAAGAGACCATGAGTTCCCCACGTCATCAGACCCCCCTTGACCCCTCAGATTCCGGGCAGGATTCCCTGCGTGAACGAGTCTGCAGAGCCGCAGAATACACCGCAGGAGTACCCCGAAAGCGAGGCTTTCGGAACGCCCCGGTTTGAGGTTGGTGTCGGTCCCTGGGAGGGCGAGTGGCCCGAGGGTGAGCATTGGGATGAACAGCTTTCTGCGCGAGGGCGACCGCCGCAATGTGGTGGATAAGTACCGTTACTGGAGCATGGAGGCGATTATCGCCGACCTTGATACGCGCCGCCATGATTTTCACGTCGCGATCGAGAACTGGCAGCACGATCTGAATATCGGTACCGTGGTGCGCACCGCGAATGCCTTTTTGGCGAAGGAAGTGCACATTATCGGTAAGAAACGCTGGAACCGACGCGGTGCGATGGTGACCGACCGGTATCAGCATGTGCGGCATCACCCCACGATTGAGGACTTTGTGGCGTGGGCGCAGGGCGAGGGGCTGGACATTATCGGCATCGATATTTTTCCGGATTCGGTGCCGCTTGAAACCTATGATCTGCCGAAGAACTGTGTGCTGGTCTTTGGGCAGGAAGGCCCAGGGTTGTCGGAGGAAATTCACGCCGCCGCACGCGATACGCTCTCGATCGAGCAATTCGGTTCAACCCGGTCGATGAACGCGGCAACCGCCGCCGGGATCGCGATGCACGCCTGGGTGCGCCGCCACGTTTTCGGACAGAAACCTTAAAGCAAATACACCGCGAGCAGGTAGGGTTTTGCCGAAAAGGTAGGAAAATCCTACCTGCTCGAACCAAAAACCACCTGCTCGCGGTGACTATGGGGGAGGGGAGTGGATCCTAGCCTACCGGGACGTTCGCGTTCACGAGCGAGAAAAGATCCTTCGGATCGTCCGGGTTCGCCACCAGGTCAATGAACTGCTGCAGATCGGTACCCTGAGTTGCTGCACGCGCATAACGCAGACCCGAGAAATCAGCGATCGCAAAGCCCACCGAATCGAAGAGAGTAATCTGCTCATCCGAGACGCGCCCGGGCTCCTCGCCGGTCAGAACCTTCCAGAACTCCACCACCGGGAAGTCCGGGTCCTTCTGCTGAATTTCACCCTCGATGCGGGTCTGCGGCGGGAACTCCACGAACACGGTCGAACGATCCAAAATCTCGCTCTCCAGCTCGGTTTTGCCGGGGCAGTCGCCTCCAATAGCATTCAGGTGCACGCCGGGCTTCACCTGCGAGTTCAGAAGCACCTTCGCCTGCTGTTTATCGGCGGTGCAGGTGGTAATAATATCGGCGTCTGCAACGGCCTCGTCCACGCTGGATGCGGCATGAATCCTGAACCCCAGCGGCTCCAGATTACGGCGGAACTTCTCAATAGCTGCGGGATCAACATCGTACACCGCAAGGTCCTCAATGCCGAGGACGGCGCGCATCCCAAGGGCCTGGAACTCGGACTGCGAACCGGTGCCGACCATCGCCATCTTCCGCGAATCCTTGCGCGCCAGGTGCTTGGCCACCATGGCTGAAACAGCGGCGGTACGAAGGGCGGTCAGCAGGGTCATCTCTGCAAGGAAGACAGGGTAACCGTTATCCACATCAGCCAGCAGACCGAACGCGGTTACGGTCTGGTACCCGCGTGCAGGGTTCGAGGGGTGCCCATTCACGTACTTGAAGGAATAGGTGACGTTATCTGAGGTGGGCATTAGCTCAATCACGCCGAAGGGGGTGTGGGATGCCACGCGCGGGATCTTATCGAAGCTCTGCCATTTCTTGAAGTCTTCTTCCAGGAAATCCACCATTCCGGCGATGATGTTCCCAACACCGTCTTTCTGAATCCACTGCGCCATAGCTGCAACATCCACGAATTCAACTTTGTGATCGCTCATTAATTCTCCTTTATTCGGCGGTAGTAGCGGGTGCTCGTGTCATTATAGCAATGCATTTTTACCCGGCGTACGCGGCTTAAAAGTTTTTCCAATCACAATGATGATTTTATGTCTAAAGCTTATAAAAGTAATTCACATCATGTGATTGTATTGTTTTATGTTGGGAGTGTTGGGGTGGGCGGCGTGCTGGGTAATCCCGCAGAATTGGCCGTTGAACACACCGCCCGCCCCTGCTACAGGCTACTTATCGTTGTCTTTCGGCTTGTCATCATGCCGGTGGCTGCGCGGTGTATCTTCAACGCCCAGTCCCTCAATATCAACGTGTACGCGCGGCTCGTGCACGAGTTTGCGCACCACAGGGCGCTGAGCCACGATCGGCGCCGAACCGGTGTAGCCCTCACGCACACGAGCAATTTCGTACACGCGCTTACGAACCGTGAACCACCCAATAACCAGTAAGGGAATAAGGATGGTCAGGGATGCGAAAGTGTAGGTGCCTACAGGGTAATTTATCGCCAGGAGTACAACCACAAATGCTATGAATGCTATGACTGACCAGTCAGCAAAGCGCCCGCCGGGGGCTCGGTAGCTGGGACGTTTGTACTTGCCTTCTCCGGCCAGTTTGAGAAATTTCTGGTGGGAGAACGCGATGGCTGCCCACGAAGCCATGGTTCCGAATGAGGCGATATTGACAACCACAGAGAAGGCTTCTTCGGGGATAAAGAAGTTTAGTACCACACCGAAAAGCCCTACTACGCCGGTCAGTAGAATACCCGCCACCGGAACGCCGGATTTAGAGACCTTGGTGGCAAATTGGGGTGCCGAGCCGGCAACACCCATGGAGTGTAGAATGCGTCCGGTTGAGTACAGGCCTGCGTTCAGTGAGGAGGCGGCTGCGGTAATCACAACCAGCTGCATAATCGGGGCTGTTCCTGCCACACCGATCTTGTCGAAGAAGGTCACGAAGGGGGATTCAGTATCACTGTAGACGGTGTAGGGCATGAGTAGACATAGTAGTGTAATCGATCCTACATAGAAGATGGCGATGCGCCACACCACAGCATTAATGGCACGCGGGATGACCTTTTGTACGTCTTTTGTTTCGCCGGAGGTGGTACCCACCAGTTCAATACCGGCATAGGCGAACACCACACCCTGCACCACGATGAGTGTTGTGAGGGCATCATGGGGGAATAGCCCATCGCTACTCGTGATGAGAGGCAATCCCGGCTGCACGCCATCAATAGGCTGTCCAAAGAAGAGATACCAGATACCAACCGCCATAAAGGTCAACAGTGCCAGAATCTTAATGAGGGCGAACCAGAATTCAAGCTCACCAAAGATCTTGACCGAGATTAGGTTGAAGCTGACGGTTATAATCACCACGATAAACGCGGTGAGCCACTGCGGCAGGTCATAGAAAAACTGGTTGTACCGACCAAACCAGTTGACGTAGATAGCGATTGCGGTGGCGTCTGCCACGGCGGTTACTGCCCAGTTGAGCCAGTATAACCAGCCGGAGACGAACGCTGCTTTCTCGCCGTAGAATTCGCGGGTGTATGAGACAAAAGAACCTGAGGACGGTCGGTGCAGGATGAGTTCGCCAAGGGCTCGCAGAATTAGATATCCGAAGAAACCGCAGGCTGCGAAGATAAGGGCCAATATGGGGCCTGCCTTTTGAAGACTTTCTCCAGCGCCCAAGAATAGACCAGTACCAATAGCTGATCCGATGGCGATCATCTGGAGCTGTCGTGCCCCTAGCCCCTTGTGCAGTCCTTCCTGCTCATGGGCGAAGGCGTCCTCTTGGGGAGGCGCTGTGGTTGGTGCGTCCGTAGACTTTTGGGCGCTCATTGAAACCTCATTCCTATTTGGATTGCGCAGCGCGGGGTCGGTGATCCCCGTGCGGCTTTGCAACCTGCACAGCGCAACGCATAAACAGCGGATCACACCACAAGTTTGTGGCGCAACCCACGAGATAGTATGTCAATGACTATAACAGAAAAATTCTTAGGATGTAATCGAGGACACCTCTGATGTAAATACATAGAATATTCATTTTGAGGCGTGAATCTCAGCCGGATATATTGGTCGATAAATTACGCAAAACCGTGCCATATATGGCTTTGAGCGGCATAATATGCCGGAGAAGGTGAGGGTGCTTAATTGCGCTTCGTGCGCTTGCTGATTTTGTTCTCCAGGCTTCTCTTGCGGCGGTTTAACCACCACCAGCTGGGCAGGTGACGTACAGATTTACGGCCTACATCCACTACTGACGGCAGTTTTTTCTTGTGGAGGGTGGTGTCTATCTCATGGTCGGTGGCACCTTCGGCGCGCATCTTCTCGATAATCGCCAGCGACTGTGCCATGGGTCCGCTGCCGAAAACGTGCGCGTCAATACGTGCCTGCACTGCGTTTAATTTGTGGTGAAGGGGCGATTGGGGCTGGGTGTTACTGTCTTGGGTACCCATAGTCCGGGGTCTCTCCTTAAGGTGCGATTACACCTTACTTTACCTGTGTTTGAGCGGAAAAACCGCCTATTTTGCTCTCTGAAAATCGGTCTGCCCTTGCTAAAATGGAGGGTGCAGGTGGCGCATGAGTGCGCCAACAATATGAGCCGCCCCTGAAGCGGGTGGTCGAATCCTAGTCAAGGAGTCAGCATGGCTATTGCAACCCCCGAAGTCTACGCAGAGATGCTGGAGAACGCGAAGACTAAAGGCTTCGCATACCCGGCAGTAAACGTCACCTCTTCTCAGACTCTTAACGCCGCTATTCGCGGTTTCGCTGAGGCTGGTTCTGACGGTATTGTTCAGGCATCTACCGGTGGCGCAGCGTACTGGTCGGGTGCATCGAAGAAGGATATGGTTGTTGGTTCCCTGGCGTTCGCCGCATACGCCCGTGAGGTTGCAAAGCAGTATGACGTGAACATCGCACTGCACACTGACCACTGCCCCAAGGACAAGCTGGACGGCTTCGTTCTTCCCCTGCTCGCCGAGTCTGAGAAGGCTGTGGCCCGCGGCGAAGACCCCATCTTTAACTCCCACATGTGGGATGGTTCCGCTATCGATCTTGACGAGAACCTCAAGATCGCAGCCGAGCTGTTGGAGCGCACTCACAAGGCAAAGATTGTGCTCGAGGTTGAGATCGGCGCCGTCGGCGGTGAAGAAGACGGCGTTGAAGGCGCTATTGACGACACCCTGTACACCACCGTTGATGATGCCGTGAAGACCGTTGAGGCTCTGGGCCTGGGCGAGAAGGGCCGCTACATTGCGGCGCTGACCTTCGGCAATGTGCACGGCGTGTACAAGCCCGGTAACGTGCACCTGCGCCCCGAACTGCTCAAGCAGATTCAGGACGAGATCGGCGCTAAGTACGGTAAGGAGAAGCCGTTCTCGCTCGTGTTCCACGGCGGTTCCGGTTCGACCGCCCAGGAGATTGCGGATGCGGTTTCCTACGGTGTGATCAAGATGAACATCGATACCGATACCCAGTACGCTTTCACCCGCCCGGTTGCCGGTCACATGTTCAGCAACTACGACGGTGTGCTTAAAGTTGACGGCGAGGTCGGCAACAAGAAGACATACGACCCCCGCGTGTGGGGCGCTAAGGCTGAAGAGGGCATGGCAGCTCGCGTGGTCGAGGCTTGCCAGCAGCTCGGTTCGGTAGGCACCTCGCTGAACAAGTAGGTAATTCTTAGCCGGATTGCCCCGGCATCAAAAGGCTCTTTATGTGATAGCTGTAATGCTTTATCACATAAAGAGCCTTTTTAGTATGTGCGGAGAATTTGTCGTGCGAGTCCTGCGAAGAGGCAAAAATAGTGGGACGTGAAAGATATACATGGTAGTTTTGAATTTATGAGCGAGCAATCATCGAAAGACAATTCTGCCGAACAGAAACCCGCAAGATGCGGTAAAACCTTGGGACGATGTCGCAGTCTTCCGGCTCTCAAGCTTCGACGGTACCGGGGCAGTATGCATACCTGGGAGCCGCGAACCAAACGGAAGCGCCCATAGCCGTGACAACGGTATACCCTAAATTTCCGCTCCGTTGGCTTTATGGGGTGCGTATTGCGTTCATGATGGTGAGCCTGGGGTTGTCCGTGTGGAGCATATATAACATTGTGGAGTTTATCGCTGAGTATGGATTCAAGTATTGGGACGCAGAATATTTTCTGCACGTAGTGTTGACATGTGCATTTCTGGTATATCATAGCCTTCAGATACTCGCCGCTATCTTCTATCTCAAGTCTAAAGCGCTGGGATTTATTCTGAGCATCAATATTATTGGTCTGATCCTTCAAGCTCTAGATATAACAACGCTAATTGATGTGGTCACCCATATGGATGACTTTTTCCGGTATGCCAGTGGCTTGGCGTACCTCTACTGGGCTCTATATTTCATAGACATAGCCCTCTGCATCGTCTTTATCTTCGTGACGGTTCGAGAATATTCTCGCCGTCGGACGAATAAAACGGTTTGGGTGCAGGGAGCGCAGGCGCAAACCGCACAATCTCAGCCTGTACAGCCTCAGAACCCGCCTGAGCAGCCCCTAATGTAGCCGATACTCGCAAGCTGTGAAAATACATGAGTGCCCCGAACCATGGACGGTTCGGGGCATACGTATTTTAGCTACAACGGGCCTTCTTGATGCTGCTTTTCCGCTTTTTGCGCCTTTGCCCGGAGAACTGCCAGCAAATACAAAGACTGAAGCCTTCAAAGCGCGCCTGTTTTTAAGTCATCCTCCAGATGTGCAGAATACCCTGAAAATATCGGCTCATCGTAAAAGCTGCAGACGGGCAAGGAGCGCACATGTCAAAACATAATGAGGAATTACACGCTGTACCTTCACTGCTTGAGTTGGCTGAACAGCTTGAGAACAAAGCCGCTGAAGAAGAAGCACGGAAGCAAACGCAGGACAAAGAAGACGAAGAAGAAGCTCGAACTGCGCAGCAAACAGGGAAGGGCACCCAGCCAGAAGACACGGACAAAAACGATCAGGCGCCTCAACCTGCGGATGAAGATAAACACCGCAACGACCATGCGGAGCAAAGCACACGCGGGGAGCCGCATGAAACCTCTGAAAAACCCGCACCTGCTAGCGAGGATGCTAAGCAGACAAACCGCGTGTCTGCTGGTGTTGCATCCACTGGAGGAGTGTCAGAAACCTCTATCGTTCCTCCCAAGACTAAGGCTGAGGCGTACACGCTCGCCAAGATTGTACGTACCTTTAAAGTCTTTATTGGAGTTCGGTTCTTTTTTCTCCTGCTCCCGCTTCTTGCACTATTGGTTGCTACGGTATCTGGGGTGGTGTTTCCTGCGCCTATAATCTTCGCGTACCCGATTCTGCTTTTACTGAGCCTAGGCCAACTTGATAAAGGACGTGTTGCCGTAAACGTCGCGGCTAATATCTTAACGTTACTGAGCCTGCCCTTTTTGTGGGGAATCACCATGTCGCTCTACAAAATATTTATGACTCCGGGCATTATGCTGTGCGCCTTCGAGCTATTTTTGCGCTGTATACAGCTTGGCGCAGGCATCCAAAATTTCCAAAGGTTATATCCAGTTGGGGGAGGGCGGTCAGCGTCTCTATGAGAAATACGTAACTGCTGAGGACTTACCCCGTGAAACGTCGTTAAGCAATATAACGCCCCCTGCACACTCGGATACCCTGGAAAAACCTACCGAAAACCCTGAAGAAGGCACCAAATCCTCCAGTACTACTGCGCCTGAAAGCACAGAGCCGACCAGTACCGATGCGCCCACAGGGACGACAGCACCAGCCGTCACCCAGAGCGATGAGCCTGAGACAGAGATTACGGAAACCCACGATAAAGAACCCGCCTCGAGCAACTCGGGCGAACATAACAGTCTTCTCCCCGGTATCCCGGTTGTATCTGAGCATCTGGTGCAGCAAGCCCAAAGCTCTCAACAGCGGCCGCAATCCCACCCAAGTTCCAAGCAACATAAGACCCACGATCACTAAACGCCTGCATATCGCATTGTGCGGGTGAGCACTGGCTGGCACCGGCCCGTTGTAAAACCTTGGGAAAACAAGCACATCATGCCACCCGTGTGTTAGCAATCTAGCGGAGGGGGTAGCGGGTTCGGAGAAGACGCGAATTTCTCACTATTTGATATTTTGGGTTGATATTTGATGGTTTTTAATAATTCCGTACCAGATTGCCAGCTTACCTTCAGGTTGGGTGTTTAGGATGCCTACATGAGCGCCGATAACATATTTCAGCAACGACACACTGAAGAGTCTGTGTACGATGTAGATCACCTCCCCTACTCGCTGTTATACGAACAGCCTCAGGCGCCGGTGCAATCATCGTATACGGTGTACTCTTATGAACCAAATCAGCAAGGGCAGTATCAATTTATACCGCAGAGGACCGAGGCGCCGCCGTCTCCCACGTATGCTCCACAGGCTTTTCCTGCTGCACCGCTGCCGCCGCAGGGGGTTATGCCGCCGCCTGCTGTAGGGGTCTCACCGCTTAAATATGTTGCCTTGTATTGGGTGCGTGCTTATGTATCAATGGCTATTATGTTTCTAAGCCTAGGTTTTATATATTTTGTAATGCTTCGCGATGCACAAGAATATTACTTGATTCTATTCATCCTGTTTATTATACCCAATATACCATATATGGTGAACGTCATATTGCAGGCTTTCTGTGCTTCTTTTTATAGTAAAGCAAAGTCGTTAGGTGTAGTGCGAGCTATTAATATTTATGGTTTCGTTGCCTCTGGGTTATCTGTGTTTGTAGCTTTTGCGGCAAATCCGTTTATTTTTTTCCGCTACTGATATTTGACACGATTATGGGAGTCCTTTACATGTTAGAAATATCAAGGTATCAGCGGCAGGAAGAGGCGGCACGTATGTTTGCCTTGCAGCCGATGTACCCCAATAACGGCGTGGTACCGCCGCAGTTTGCCTATCCGTCCGCTGCCCCCATCCCGCCAACTCAACAGGCGGTGCAGGCTCCCTATCCGCACCCACCCGTCACCCCGGACGTGCGCCCCAATCAGGAGCGCACTCAATAGATAACGCCGTCAAAGTGGCCGGTAGCACATAGTTACAGTTTTCAAATTTTTAAGGATACATACCGTATGAATACTTCTGGATTCCCGCAGAACCCTTACATGGGAGTGCCCCCTCAGGTGCCCCCGACCGCCGTAGCGCCGTATATGCCAAATGCACAGAAACCCAATACTATATATATTGTTTTTTATTGGTTACGTTTTATTGTGCATGCAGCACATATTGGTTTCTGGATTTTTATAGTAGCAACTCTTAGATCAGGGTCGACCGACTATGAACAAGGTTTGGGTATGGTCATCGGTATCATGCTTTTGATCTTAGGCACCCCCTATATTTTGTATATTCTCCTGCAGATTATTAGCGCTATTATGTATCAGCGCGGAAAACTTTTTGGCCTGGTTATGGGTATAAATATTTACGGTGCGGTACTTGCGGGAATCGCCGTTTTCTTCCTTTTCTTTTTGGGGGTTGAGGGCGGAAAAGTAGAATTAATTAGTGGTGGTCTTATGTCTTTGTTAGGGATGACGGTCTGTATTCTCTACTCGGTAGACTGTGCACGGCATATGCAGGACATTAAGAGGCAGCGTGAACATCAGCGGCTAGCCATGCAGCAAGCAGCTGCAGCCTACCCTGCATATGGGGGCGGGATGGTGCCACAGTACACCCAAATAGGGTACGAGCAGCAGCCACCGTATTACTACCAATAGCAGTGTGGGCCTCACCCGTGAAGGGTGAGGCCCATGTTTTGGTGTTAAATATTTAGCTGCTGGTTGATGGCGGGCTACTTGCTGCCACACCCGCAGCCACCACATCCGCAGCCGCCGGACTTGGTGGCAACAGAACCCTCTGTGGGAATGCCGTCACCGGTATCCCCGCCCATGAGATTCACGCGGTTACCAATATCGGGACCGCCCACCACCTGAGGCTTCTTCCCGGCAAGAGTAGCCGCGAACCCGGCGGGTTCACGTAACCCGCCCGGCGATAAGTCAGGCACCGGGGTGCCCGCGCCCCCGGTTGGCCCACAGGCTGCCGCAGCCGCATTAACCTTCGGACTTTTGACCGTGTGTGCCTTTGCAAAACGTTTCAGCTGCTCAGCGGTGGGGTACATGAATGATACTTTTACTTCGCCATTTACCAACATAATAGGCAGAACCTCAAGGCCGCTCATAGCAATCTGCTCCGCCACCGGTTCGCACTCCTCAAACGCTGAGGGGTAGGTGTCGGTGGCAAATACCTCAATATCAACCCCGTCATCCAAAGCCTGCTGCGCCGCGCCTAAAAAGGCGCTGCGTTCCACATCGCCCGGGTCATTGGGGTTCTCTCCCGGGCCCGGGATAAAGACCTCAAGAATAGTGCCTGTTGGCTGCTCTTCGCTCATACCCACTCCGCCATTGTTGATTGGTGCACCATCATGTGCCTGAACTTGCTCTTAAGTTTACTCGCGTTGCATCCGTGCTGACAGGGGGATGCCGCAAGGATGAGCGCACGGCTTAACTGCCCTAACCCCCAGGCCGGGAAACCTGTAAAACGAGTGGTGCGGCACATCTTCCACAATGCGTCATGGGGCTTTGGCCACACCCCTCACCCGCTGAATACGGTATCCTTGATGCAGAAACGTGTTCCAGATCGCCGCAGGGGATCGCATCGGTTTCATGACCACCCCACCCCACTGAAGGAGATTATATGTTTGGATTCGGCAAGAAAAAAGAAGCTGCAGAACAGCCTGCCGCCGAGATTTATGTAGCACCTGTCAGCGGTGAATACCTGCCTCTCGCCGAGGTCTCAGACCCTGTTTTTTCGCAGGGTGTGATGGGTGATGGCTACGCTGTGGACCCCACCGATGGTGTTATCTGCGCCCCCGTTAGCGGCGAGATTGCGCTCATTCAGGATACCCTGCACGCATTTATGATTCGCACCCCTAACGGCGGTGAGGTGCTGGTGCACATCGGCATTGACACCGTAGACCTTGGAGGTGAAGGGTTTGAGGGTCTGGCTAAAGTCGCCGATAAGGTTGATGCAGGTGACCCCATTGTGAAGGTGGACTGGGCCCGCAATTGAAGGGCGCATCCCTCAAAAAGAAACCATGGTGATGATTACTAATACCGCGAAGTTCAATATTTCTAAGGAATCTGACGCTCGCCGCACCGTTCAAGCTGGCGACCGCGTTGCTGAAGCCACCAAGAAGTAGTAACTTCCACTTTTCTGCATTTACTGACACCCCGCCGTCGTGTGTATCGAGACTCTTCGATACCGCCCGGCGGGGCTATTTTTATGCGTACTTTGCGCATTTGCCGGGCGCTGGAGGCCCTGTTAGCCGCGTAATGCTCCGGATAGAACAGCTGCTACCGAAATCATTTTATGCCCCTGACTAGGGGCTTTATTTTCTGATGCAAAAAACACGCATAAATCTTTAGAAAACAGAGACAGACAGCTTAAAAATAGATATGCTACTTAAAGCATAAGTTCACTACAAATAGGGCTTAATGCACACACATAACACACGTAAAACTGAATTAACAACGAATGAACGAGGGAGACTACCCGATGACAACATTCAACTTTAACTTGAACCGTCGTGCCTTTATTGGCGCCGGAACACTAGGAGCAGCCGCAAGCGTCTTTGGGACGGCAAGCAGTGCATCTGCCGCAGAAGCGAGGCAAAACGCCGCCCCGCAGGCGCAGGGGACACTCCCGGGTGCCGTATCAACTGCTGCACACAACTTTATCCGCCGTCAGGAATTCTTCATCGCCCACCGTGGCGCAGGAGACGTTAACCCCGAACACACCGCCTACGCATACGCAGAATCCGTGCGGCGCGGTGCGGAAGCCGTCGAAATCTCAGTGCGCACTACCTCCGACGGCAGGCTCATGTGCATGCACGACGAAACCCTGCAGCGCACTACGGGGTCAAATATGGTAGTGCGCCACAATACCTACGTGCGGCTGCGCAGCGTATACGTGAACATGCGTGAAACCCTCGGTGAAGGCGCCCCGCTGGAGCTGATTCCTACCCTGGATGAGGCACTGGATTCCATTGATGCCATTAACCGCAACACCATTCTGTTCATTGAAGCGAAAGACGGCCAAGGCCAGCGCCTGCTGCTTGAGACGATTAAGCGCCGTAATCTTGCCGCCCGCACCGTCGTAAAAGTCTACCGTGACGGCAACGGCAAATATGACCCCAACTCCCGTTTCCTCACCCAGGCCAAGGCAGCAGGATGCCAGACTTGGTGCTACTTCGATGCCAATGACAGCCAGCCTGGAATCCAGCGCATGGCCGCCTCCGCCACTGTGGACGCTATTGGAGTGCCCTTCTACGAGAACACGCGCGGTACCGCATCCGGCACCATGTCTGTGGAGAATGTGCGTAAGGTGGTAGGTTACGGCAAGCCCGTAATTGTGTGGGAGATTCACCGCCGCAGTGTGCACCAGCGTTTCCGAGCCCTGGGTGTGCGCGGGTTTATGTGCCCGGACCCGTACTGGATTACCGGCGGTAACCTCGACCCCAACCTAAAGCTGGGGGAGGGGCGCCGCCTGCACGGGATGATTCCGGCTGAAGTCACGAACCCGCGTGATATGCCCGACTATTCCCGCGGGGCCCTCGTGCACAGTCAGCCCCATGATGAGTCGGTGCTGCTGGGCCCGCTGGTGAGCATGACCACGCGCCAGAACTACACCCTAGACTTTTCAATGCGTTGGGAAAACAGTCTGCCCTCCACCACCTGGCAGTACGGCTACCTGGTATTTGGCCGCGAGCACGATGGGCCGTTCGGCATTGCCTCAAAATTCCGGGGTGAGGCCACCGACGGGTGCTATGTGCTGACGCTGCGCCCCGGCGGCCGTGTGCGCGATGAAAACGGCAAGTACCTCAGCGGCGATATTGCACAGGTGCTCCGTTATGACCCGGCCAAACGCGGCAAGGAGCCGGTGGTGCTGCACACCATGAAGCTGGAGAAGCCTCTAGCGGCCAACCGCAATATTGACGGGAAGATTATTGTTAAGAAGGATTTCTTCTACTACGTGATTAATGGCCAGTACTCGCCGCGGCTGAATGATACTGCACACCGCGGCCCTTATGTGCACTTCGGTCGGTACCACGGTAACAGCAATGGTGGTCCGTTGGCGCTGACCAGAATGGTTGCGCGTGAATCGTGGGCATAGTGCTTGATGGCTGGGCGGCATCATGCTGTAGCTAATCGGCAAATGTTTCACGTGAAACAGCAAAAAGCAGTTGTTAGCGGTTGCTTTTTGGGAGTATAAAGGACGTGGGGCGCCGCCTAAGGTGTAGGCGGCACCCCGCATTCGCATACTCGGTACAATATTTTTGCGCAATACTCCCCGCATTTATAGGGCTGTTGTGCGTGGAATTGGGACAGCTGCTGGTATGACGAAACCACGAGCCAGCACACAGCAGAGCTTGTACACTGGGGGCATGAGCCAAGAAATTACTGAAGAAACCGCTACCACTTGGTATAACCATTGTCTTACCCTCGACCCACCCGTGCCCGCCGAATGGGGTGTCGATCAAGAAACGCGTGAGGTAATTGAGGACGATATTCGCACCCACCTCGCGAGGGGAGTAGGTGACCCTGAGCTGTACGCGGAGGTGATTCTAGATAGTATCGATTATCTGTCTGATGAGAATCAGGACACTGAAGAGTCGTCTCGCCCCACCGAAGAAGCCATTAATGCTTATGCGCGCCAAGTGATTGAACGGCACCGCAGCCTGGCTCAAGAGCTCGGCATTACCTGTGAAGACGGCAACCTCGAGCGTGCCTTTGCACAGCTGGCGGAAGAAGGAATTCTGGGGCGCAGCAACTTCACCTGCTGCGGCACCTGCGGCAACTACGAAATTGTTGATGAGCGCGATAGTTCCCGCACCTGGTACGGGTATGTGTTCTACCACCAGCAAGATGCCGAAGCCATCCCACAGGGTCGGGGTGTTTTCCTGGGGTATGGCATATTTTGGCCCGCTTATTGCACGAAAGAACAGTTCGAAGCAATGAGTGAGGAAGAAAAAGACGAAACATATGAGCGTCTGTCTGTCGCTATGATGCGCGATAAAGTGGTGCCTGTTTTAGAGCGAAACGGGATGCGGGTGGACTGGAATGGTGATTTCGGTCGCCGCCCTTATGTTCATAATGTGTGGGCATTTGAAGTGCCCTAGAGAGCTGGTGTGATACGCCTATAGTGGCTGAGGCACAGCGAATACCGTGCCCGGGCAGGTGGATTTCCTGCCCGGGCGCATACTGGTAACCACCGAACCTAAAGCCCCTGTAAACAATCGCTATAGATTGCTTTTTCTATTCAGGCAGCAGGCTCAGTGCAATCTGGAAGAGGTGCTCACGGTTGGTCGAGGGCGAGAGGGTTGAGCGCACCATAAACCCCTGGAAAGTGAGGATGAGCGCATCTGCTGTGTCGTTGACGAAGGCTTGAAGTTCGTCGGCAGAAGGTTTGCGTTTATTCTCTGCCTCAAGATACCGCTGACCCCAGGGGATGAGTGATTGGGCAACGATATCGTGCAGGGTAGTAAAAAGCGTGTTGGTGGATTCTTGCACCTCGGGAACGGTAAACGATTCCAAACGGATGCGCAGCATCGAGGTGAAATTCGCTTCGACAGTTGAGGTGGCGAAGATCATGCGCATAATATCGCGCGGGGATGGGTCGTCGAGTTCCTGGTAGGCTGCGGCGATCATATCGATACGCTGTTGAACAGTAGCACGCAGAATGTCGCTTTTGCCGCTGAAGTGCGAGTAGATGGAACCCGAGGAAAGCCCAGATTCTTTAATAATGTCGCTCATGGAGGTGTTGCTGTACCCCTTGGCGGTAAAACACGTGAAGGCGGCGTCGATAATTTGGCGTCGACGTGCCTGTTTAGTGGCTTCGGTCAGACGTGGCATGCCTTAAGACTATACCTTTTCGAAGAGTTTGCGCTAGACAAAAATAGAATGCTTATTCTCTGTTGTGACATTATAAACAAAATGATTATTGTGTTTGCATCTGGTCTTTATGCAGAGTAGAGTCTTACGTGTTGATAAACAAAACATATATTTTGTTTGGAGAGTTTCATGGCACGCACAACCGAGGCGATCACGCCCTCATCCTGGCGCAAGGTTATCGCCATCGCCACGCTGACATCCGTCATTGTCAGCATCGTGATTCTTGCCTTCACCTGGCCCACTAAAGCCATGGAGGCAAAAAACCTGCCCGTCTCCATCGCGGGACCGGAAGCAGCCGTCAGCCAATTCGAACAAGGACTCAAAGATCGAGGGATCGAAACCTTCGAGTTCAAACAGGCGTCCTCCCGCGAAGACGCCGAACGGCAGATCAAAGAACGCGAAACCTACGGCGCGATCGTCTTCACCGAAGGCGCAGCACCCGAAGTCATGACCGCGCCCGCCGCAAACGCATCCGCAAACCAGATGCTCACCGGCGTAGCCCAGCAGATGAATGCTCAAGTACAGCAGAAAGCCACCGCAGCCAAAACTCAGGCGCTGCAGCAGGCCGCACAGGCAGGCGGTGAACAAGGAGCCATCGCTGCCCAGCAGCTCGAACAGTTGAAAACCGAGCAGGAAAAACTGCAGCAGGCACAGGTTAAAACCACCGCAGTCGTGCCGCTCGGCGAGGGCGATCCCAACGGTATGGGCCTGGCGGTTGCCGCATTCCCGCTTGTTATGGGCGGAATGCTCGGCGGGGTTCTCAGTATCTCTCTTGTCAAAGGAACCGTGCGACGCTTCGTGACCGCTGGGCTCTACGGGGTTATCGGCGGACTCTTCATGACCCTTATTCTAGGAACCTGGTTCGGGTTTGTTCCCGGCGATTTCGGGGCACTTTGGGCGACCTTCGGCATGACCGTTTTCGCGACGGCCTCCTTCATGATCGGAATGTCCGCGTTGTTTGCCGACGCCGTCGGTATCGGTCTTGGCGCCGTGATCTCCATGTTCATCGGCAACCCGCTCTCCGGGGCAAACATGCCGTGGCAGTTCATCCCCGCACCCTGGGGCGCCTTCGGGCAGCTGATGGTGCCGGGCGCATCCAACACGCTGCTGCGGAATATCGCCTACTTCCCGGATGCCTCAAACTCCCTGCAATGGGCTGTGCTGTTGGGTTGGGCAGGGTTTGGCCTTCTCGCCGGGGCGATCGGCTGGGCGTGGAAGGAACGCCGAGCAACTCACATGAGCGCAGAGGATGATACCGCGAGCGTTCGCGCGAAAAACCGAGGCGAACGCAGATGTGCCGGACAACGTTGAGATTCCCTGGAAAACGGCAAACACATAGCGACTTCGCCCCCAAGTAGATCCGCGAGCAGATAGTATTTTCAAAATACTATCTGCTCGCGCCGCATGGGGGAGATTCCTAGAATGGGAAGTATGAGCGAAGAGATCACCAGCGCCCGCATCGACGTCTGGCTGTGGTCGGTGCGCATCTTCAAAACCCGTGCACTCGCAGCCGACGAATGCAAAGGCGGGCACGTGCGCGTGAACGATGCATCCGCAAAACCCTCACAAAAACTCAAACGAGGCGACATTGTGCGGGTGCGCTACCCCGGCTGGGAGCGGGTGTTTAAGGTCGAAAAACTCATCACCAAACGGGTGGGCGCGCCGATCGCCGTCACCTGTTACGAAGACCTCTCGGGCCGCGCCCCGCGCACCTGTCGATGCCGCCGGTCGCCAAACGCGAACGCGGCACCGGGCGACCCACCAAGAAAGAACGCCGTGCCCTAGACGAGCTGCGGGGGCGAAAAGGCTAAACCCAGTTCCGCTCTCTCACCCCGCGGGCGTCGTTAAGACCCGCGAGCAGGTAGGATTTGGCCGAACAGGTAAGATTTTTCCTACCTGCTCGGACCAAAAACCACCTGCTCGCGGAATAAGAAGCGGTCATAGCGTGAGACAGATAAACACATCGCTGACGTGCCATACGTGCGGGAGTAGGCTGTACCTATGAGCAACAAGGCCTCAGAACCCAACACATCAGGCGCCGCGAACACATCCGACAGCACCGCCAGCACGCACGAACCCCAAAACCTGCTGGATGCGACCCCGCGCACCGGCAGCATCCCCCTTCACCTGGGGGAAGGCGAGGCGGACTCGGGAAAACTCAACCCGAAAAATCGCTCAACAGGCGTATTCTGGCGCTCGCTGTACCCGCCTTCGGCGCGCTGATTGCCGAGCCGCTGTTCGTGCTCGCCGATTCCGCACTCGTGGGGCAGCTGGGCACCGAAACCCTGGCGGGCATGAGCATTGCGGCAACCCTCATCACAACCGTGGTGGGACTCATGAACTTCCTTGCGTACTCGGTGACCCCGGCGGTTGCGCGCGCGTTCGGGGCGCATCGGCTGGCGCACGCCTACCGCATTGGTGTGGACGGCGTGTGGGTTGCGCTTGGGCTCGGCCTGCTCATTGCGGTGTGGGTTATATCTTTGCCGATCCTGCGTTGCGCGGCATGGGCGCGAACGACGCAACCATCGGCTATGCGCGCGACTACCTGCACCATTCGCTGTGGGGCATTCCGCCCATGATGATGATTCTGGCGCTCATGGGCACCCTGCGCGGGCTGCAAGACACCGTGACCCCGCTCAAAGTTGCGGGTGTGGGCACCGTGGTGAATGTGGCGCTGAACTGGGTGCTGATATACCCGGTCGGCTGGGGCGTGGCCGGTTCGGCGACGGGCACATCGCTCACGCAGTGGGGCATGGCACTTGCACTCGGTATATTTATTCATCTTAAGATGCGCCCGCAGGGCGTGACGTGGCGTCCCGATATTGCGGGGATGCGCGGCGTGCTATCCCTCGGTTCCTGGCTGATGCTGCGCACCCTCTCGATGCGCCTGGCGCTGCTGTCTACCGTATTTGTGGTGGCTCGCCTGGGCGACGAGCAGACGGCGGCATATCAGCTGGGCATGAGCGTGTTCAACCTGCTGCTCTTTGCCCTGGATTCTCTTGCAATAGCGGCGCAGGCGCTGCTGGGCAAGGAACTTGGGGAACGCGACCTGACGGCTGAATCCGGGCGTGCGAAAGTGCGTGAGCTCAAGAATCGCCTGGTGCGTATGAGCCTGGTGTACGGGGTTGTCACCGGCGTTGTTGCGCCCGTGATTGGCTTCTTCGGAAACTGGATTTTCACGCAGGATGCGCCCGTCGCCACCCTCTTCGCGTGGGCTACCCTCGTGATTGGCGTGGGGCAGCCGATAGCCGCATATGTATTCGTTCTTGATGGTATCCTCATGGGTGCTCAGGACGTGAAATACCTGGCAATTGGCTCATTTGTGATGCTGGTTGTTTATGCGCCCGTCATTTTTCGGGATCTACTGGGCGGTTTCCGGCGGTCTGCTGAGTGCCACGGTGGGGTACCTGGGGCTGTGGGCGGCGTACATCCTGTGGTACCAGGGCGTGCGGGCGTTCATCTTCGGCCGCCGCGCCGCCTCGGATGTGTGGATTAAAGCTAATTTTTCCGGGGGGATACGCGGAATTTAGGTGTTGAAGACAAGTTTTTTCACGGTCTTCTAGCTTACGCATCGTGTTGAGGCATCGACTGGTGAACCCCACGGCATCTATGTGCGAACGGACTATACCCTTGGCGGTATGTGTGCTCCCTGAAACGGGAGAGGGTTCTGCGATACGCAGCGTTCAGAGAAGGGACTGTACTCGCACCCTCACCTGAGGCTGGGGCTTGGAGCCTGATTCCCGAAGCGCCGCCCTCTCGACTTGCTTGCGACAGTGAGCGCAGAACCGCCTCTTGAACATCGCGGACAATTTCTTTGACCGTACGAGAGCCGTCGATTCCAATCTCGATAATGACCTTCTGCGCGCCCGACTCGATGATGATCCCGAATCGGGCGGCCGCAGGGTCGCCGCTCATACGGCTGCCGATAGCTTTCAGCGTGGAGCCGATCCCCGGTTCAATGCCGCGCACTCCAGGAACGGCCGTGACTACATGAGTCAATTCGGCTGCTGAGAGGTTAATCGTCATCGTGCAGATCCTCAATATGAATATTGACGGTTGGGGACAACTCTAGGTTCTCATAACACGCCTGGCGCACAGCATCACGAACCTGCTGCGCAAGCTGGGGGAGGCTACTGGTTGTAACATGTGCAGAGATACGGCAGAAGATCGTATCCGGCATTCCCCAGCCCCCGATGACCGTCAGGGGCTGGGGCATGTTTGAAAGAAGACCGCAACGCGCGAGCGCCGGGTACGGAGTCTACACTGCGTCGCACTAGGGCGCGTAGAGAGAACTCAGACATACTATAAGGCCCTAAATCTGTCGGCGGCATCTCTACCTGAGCGCCATGACGGGTTTCGGCGATTACCGCATCCATCATATGACGCTGAGGCATCACCGATGCGCTCGACTGTGATTCCAGTGTGTCCCAAGTCTTGTGGAGAGAAGCAATTAGACGCAGATACTCCCGAGTGGAGGCCTCATCAAGCTCATGAGCCTGAGACAGCGAACCGGCCGACTGTGCGTGCTGCGGTTCTGCGTGTGGGATGCGGGTGCTGGAACTCATTCCCACTCCTTCATGTGGCGCATCACGAGGGAACGGGCGCGTGCCAGCCTCCCCCGGACTGTGGATTCGGTTAGGTTCAGGGTTTGGGCTATCTCCTCGTAGGACATGTCATCAACCTCTCGAAGCACCCAGACGATACGCAGCTCTTCGGGAGCGGATGCCAACAGTTTGGCTAATGCTTCCATCTGGGCGTTGACTTCACTGGACTGCGCCGGATCACCGGCCGCTGTCGACGTTGTGTCAGGTAGGATGCTCGCGCTCTCAAGACCCTCTGAATCGTAAGGGTCAGTGGCCCGGCGCTGGCGCTGACGAATGCTGCTGGTGGCCTTATTCGTACAGATGCGCATGAGCCAGCCCCGGAAGGCATCAGGATCCCGAAGCAGATGAAGACTCCGCCACGCCTGAACAAGGGTCTCTTGGACGATGTCCTCACTGTCGTGGCGGTTGCGCACGATCATGTAGGCGGTGCGAAACAGGCGTCCCTGATAACGTTCGACGAGCTTTCCGAAGGCGTCAATGTCGCCGTCCTGGGCTCGCAGCACCAGGTACCTGTCTTTGCCCTGGGACGCAGTGTTCGGATGAGGCACATGCTCGGTGGGCGGACCGGTGGACTGCCCTGCATCGCTGCGCTTTTCATCGGTCATGATTATCAGAACCGCCGCTTTCTAATGAGTGTTTGCCAGCCACAGTGTGGGCTGCACTCTGGGGTTTGGTGGCTTGTTCTAGGCGCAGCAGTACGTCGATCTGACGAGCGTGCTTTCCCAGAGAGGAACTAACGTCGTGGTCAAGTCGGTTCCTGAGCTCGCTCACGGTCCATGCAACCTCGCTGTTCTTTGCTACGGTGACGGTTGCCTGCACCCACAGGTTGCTGGGTGAACCGGTGACCCATACTGAGCACCGCTGAACCCCCAGGGACGTCTTCGGCCCGCTCAGACAGCGCTTGGGCTATGACATCGGGACTGAGTGTGGCCAGAAGTGTGCCGTCGGAGCCTGTCAGACGCAAGGGGGACGCGGCAGCTTTACGGGGCACCTGCTTAATGAGCAGAACCAAGCCAAACGCGATGAGAAGAACCGACCCGAGGGCGGCGGCTGGCAACAGCCAGTGCGCCTGAGGGCCCGGCCCAGGTACCGACCCGGGTGTCAGCTTTGGCGAGAACCGAGCTAAGCGTGGGCCATGATTGATCCAAACTTATGCCGGAAGCCACAACCCAGAGGGCTGCCGCGGTGATCAGCAAACCGCATACCGCAAGGACTATCCTATTGAGAACTCCAGATACTGAACGCATGGTTTTCTCTCTTTCAGCTCGTGTGCTGGATACGCACTCGGCTGTGTGCGGTTCCGACGGGTTTCAAGGTCTGTATAGCCTGCTCAGCTGCCTTCTGTGCTGCCTGACGTACAGGTTCGAGGTCATCCAGGACGCTGAACACTGTCACATTCACGCGCGTTCGACGGACTCGAACCCTGGTGCTGTGAACACCATCGACCCGCTCGACATGGGTTTGTACCAGCTTTGCTAGGTCACGACGTGAAATGGCTGTCTGACCGGGTACGTTATCTGCAAGAACCTCAGTGCGTTCAAAAGCCCCCGGCCACAGGGCAAGAAGAATCATGAACAGACCACATACGGCCACAAAACAGGCCGTTGCTAGTACCGCTGGCGACCCGATAATCGTGGAGCCGATCCTGCTGACTGCTGAGGATATTTCATTCGGCCACGCTCCGTTCAGGAGCCGGTTTCCCAACGCCCAGACGCCCAGCCCTCCTACGATGAGAAGTAGTAACGCCAGGACAATGACAGGTGCACTCCGCGACGGGCGCCGGATGAGATGTTGTACGGGGGTTTTCATCGCAGAGCCCTCCTTGCCTGGCTGCTCGGATTGAGCCAGGAGATCTCAATGTTGATCTTCTCAACCTTCAACCCGGTGAAGTGCTCGACACGCTGGCTCACATGCTCACGCAGCTGTTGCAGGGTTGAAACCAATGCTGTGGGGAAGGTCAGGCCGATATCCAGGTGCAGGACTGCAACCTGGCCGTAAATATCGCACTTTGCCTCGGGACGCGAATGGAAATTTCGACGTGCCCCGATCCCGAGCAGCCCCCCGGCGTTCGAGCCCACATTTGCGCTCTCGTAGGCGGCTTGGGCCGCGATCTGCGCAACAACCTGGGCGGGAATGACGGTGACGCCACGCTGCTCCTGCCGAGGGACCTCAGACAGGGAGCTCTCTGCACCGGCAGCAGCGGGCTGTGTGCTGGTCTCCGTCATTACTTCCTCCATCGATTAAGGATGCTTTGGACATCGACCCGGCCCTCCAGGTAAAGACCCACCACCGTTCCAACCAGGCCGCACAGTGCCACCAGGATGAAATCGGTGAAGGAACCGAAAGCAAGAATTGTTTCCCCAGGAATAGGCCCACCAAGAGGGCCAGGTGTGTTGTCTTCATAAAAGATCCTCAGATCGTGGCTGGTTACTTGAGGTCGGCGGAGTCAGCAGAGTGGAGTCGTCGTCGGGCAGGTGAACGTCGGTGACGTCGATATTGACCTCTACTACCTCCAGCCCCGTGGTTCCCTCAATCTGTTCGATAATGTTGCGGCGGATAGCATTGGCTACTTCCACAATGGAGACTCCATATTCGACCACGACGGTAACATCTACGGCTGCCTGGGTCTCGCCCTTCTGGACGCTAATACCGCCAGCAACATTGGTCTGGGCGTTGGGGATGCGGTCGGTCACGGCGCTGAAGGCGCGGCGTACAGCATTGCCCATATCGTACACACCGGGAACTTCGCGGGTTGCCATGCCAGCGATTTTGGCAACAACGTTCTCTTCAATGGTGGTTACGCCGTGTGAAGTCTGCAGGGGGGCCGCGAGGGGTTTTGTCCTGTTTAGTCTCCTTGTTGTTTTCGCGCTCGCGCTGCTGGCCGGTTTGGGGGATGGAGTTGTCGCTCATGGGAGCCTCGTTTCATGTGTTTTTCCGCTGCGCGGATTATGGTGTTTGATATGTGCGGCACGCATTGACGGCTGGGGGAGTTTGGTCGCTACCCACGCCCTTTATCCGTTCTTGCAGTCGATGGTGACGCTACTATGAAGACGCTTGAGGTACCGAATTCCTCACGAATTAAAATAGTGGTATGTATCACATTATGTTGGCGGGTGTGTGCAAACATGACTGTTGCCCATGTTTGCTCGGCTCAGCTGTCTGTTAGGCGAGTAGTCCTCGTATGGAACTAAGCGGGTTATATGCAGAAATTCCGAGTTTCTGCATAACCCGCTTAGTTTTGTTTCTGCGATGCTGAAGCGACGCAAGAATATGGGCTACTGGTTCTTCCTGCCGGTCACGCTTAGGTATACGGAGATTGCGATAATGGCGGCAATAATGGAGAGGATCCAGCGAATCCAGTCAATGCCGGCGGTATCTGCGACACCGAAGAAGCTGGCGATCCCTCCTCCTACGAATGCGCCAACAGCACCCAGGATGATGGTCCACAGCACCGAGATGTTCTGGCGGCCTCGCATAATGAGGCGGGCCAAAGCGCCAATAATAGCGCCAGCAATAATCATTCCGATGAGTCCAAGCATGATGTTCTTCCTTTGTGAGTATCCGCCATAGCACGGGCGCGCCTGAGCGGATGTTGGTATGGGGTCTTAGCGCGCAGATCGGTGAGTTTCTGTCTGAAAGTTCAGCGGCAGCCGGGGTTTCAGTTGCCGTTACCGCCACATATTGTGTGATCCGACAGGGCTGTCGCCGCCTGCCGTCGTCTCTCAAAACTTGCGGCGCTGATATGAAGACGCCATGGGCATGCAAATCCTCACGTACTTAACAAGTGTTTTGCATCACGTATGTGTTAGCGGGTTTTTCTTCTGCCGCCGCGCCGCCTCAGACGTGTGGAACAAAAAGTAACCGGTGCCTTCAGAGAATCCGGCCGCATGTCCTAAAAAGATGTAACGGCCACCCTCTGTTAGGCTTGAAACTTCCAGGAGTTTTAGGACCCCGAGGAGGAACCCGCATGTACATAAATCACCTGTACTATCACAGCAGCTCTGCAATCACCCACACGCTCACGCATATCCTGGCGAACGCCGTTAAACATGCTGACGTGCGCGCCTACCTGTTTTTCAGCGCAGACCGTGAAGCAGAATTTGAGGAAGCGGCTGCGCGGATTTCGGGAAAAGTGGGGTGGGTCCACAGCGTCGCAACAGGACCTATGGGGTTTCTTGCTGAACGTGCCTTCATTGGGCTGATTGAATTTAATGTGCCAGCTGGTGGTGCCGGTGCGGTAAGTGCCTTCTTTGAAGAAAGCGGTATTGCTGAGAAGGACGGCCAGGTGCTACTTGTCAAAGACCCCGCCTCACCCGAGAATCTTCGTGACATCCTCCTGCGTGAGTATACGCCGCATGACGAGAGGGCGAACACCAATTTTTCTTCGGTGGATGCACTCATGAACGCGGGTACCGCCCTGTTGTATTACCGTGATCTTGCGGGCGCCGCCTACGATAGCGACTCCGGGGAGACTCTCTCCTGCTGTGAGGTGTTTGTCGATGCTGCATGGGAGCATCTTGTTCCTGAACCGCCGCAAGATGCAACCACCCATGAAGGGTCTTTTGACACCGCAGCTGGTGAAGTAAAGTTTACCGTCGTAGAACATCTATAGGGCAGCAGACCCAAGGGCGCTTTGGCGGGGCAGTTTGTTCGGCTGCCCGCTAGAGCTATGCCTTCACCGGGGGAACACGGTCGGTAAAAAGCTGAAAATTAACCTTTAAAGGTTGTTTATGGTCAATATTCTGTTTCGTTGCAGACCGTTCTCGCACCAAGGAAAAGACCCGAATAACGCATCATTAGGCGTATTACCCGCCCCTAGAAGGTATGTAATACGCCTTTTGGTGCGTTATTCACCGAATATCTGAACCGCTACATCTCACCACGTGCTCGTTCAGGGACGTGATAATGGTTTGAAGCTGCACGCAGCTGCTGGATCGCCTCAATGAAACTCGGGTCCAACTCTCCCAGCTCATCAAGCCAAAACCAGTCGTCAGAGCTGAACTCATGCTTATAGGTCATAAGTCCTCCTCTTTTAGAAGACATATAAAGGTGGGTTGGGATCCTTCACTTCGGCCCGCCAGACTCTAAACCCTACGGTAAACCTCATCGAAGGGCAGGCGGAAGCGCTCGCCCCAGATGCCGTGGCCGGGTTTGCGGATACCGCAGGCGACCACCATGTTAATCTCGACATTGCGCGGCAGGTTGAGGAGCTTCTTCACGCGGTGGCTGTCGAAGCCTTCCATCGGGCAGGTGTCGTACCCCGCCTCGGTCATCGCGAGCATAAACGTCTGCGCCACCAGGCCGCAGCTCTTGTGCACAACCACGCGATAATCGTGCCCGAAACCTCACGCATCATCGGAACGAACAAACCCGCACACTCGCCATTGCTGCGCGGGATGCGCCCAGCAGACCAAAAGCAGCGCGCGTACACGAGCGGCATAGCCTTGGTGTAGTACATTTCCCACTCTGATGCGGTCTTTCTGCTTCTCAGGCGGGCTGTTACGCTCAACATTGCCGCGCTCAAACTCCAGCGCGGCTTTTCGCGCGGCGGCGGTACAAATCCCTGGCGGGTCACGAACACCACCATCTGCTGCGCGGTCTTGGCGGCCTGCTGGTGCATGCACGCAGCGGCGAGTTTACTCAGGACGGCGGGATCAGTCACGTGGTAGAGCTCGTACAGCTGCATATTCGAACTTGTGGGCGCCAGCTGAGCTGCCTGCAAACAGTCTTTGACAACATCGGCATCAATGGGCTGGTTCTCGTCGTAATGGCGCACCGAACGGCGACGGTTCAGCAAATCTAGCAGGGACATTATGCAGCTCCTCTTTCACGGCGGCGTTCCGAAGGTGTGTCAAAACAACCCTCACCTTTAAGGCTAGCGTTCGCGGGCGCGGAATTCACGCATAATTTTTCGGCAGTAATACTCAGCAGGTCAATAGCCGCACTTATGTATGGAAGCTATCGGGTGAGCCAGTCCGTGGAGGGCAGGCTACTTGGCCCACACGACGAGCTCATCGAGCGGCTTGCGCGGCTTCGGGTCGATCTCGCGTGAGCGGTAGCCGAAGGTCGCGGCAACGGATACGCCGTAATCCTCGGGGTCGAGAGCCCTTCCTCGGTGAGGAGCTGGGTGACCGCATCGTAGTCCATGCCTTCAACAGGGCAGGAGTCGATGCCGAGCATCGCTGCGCCCGTGAGCATATTCGCCAGCGCAATATAAGTGTTCTTCCCTAGTCCACTCGAAAAAGGGCACGCTCGTCGTCGGCGATTTTCATATCATGAATCTGGAACTTTTTGTACATGCCCAGTGCCATCTGCATCTGGTCTTCGGGAAGGTTAGCTTCGCGAGCGTCTGCAGCAGGAAATCGGAATCGTAGCGGGCGTTCTTCTTCGCCACAATAATCACCACGTGGCTGGCGTCATCGAGCGTATTGACCATACCCCAGGCGATAGGCTTGAGCTTCTCGCGCAGCTCTTTATTCTGTATTACCAGGAATTTCCACGGCTCGGAACCAACCGAGCTGGGGGAGAGACGCCCGAACTCAAGGATCGTGTTGAAGTCTTCGTCGCTGATTGTACGGGCGGGGTCGTAGGAGCGGGTAGAAACGCGGCGCTTGAAAATTTCGAGTGCTTGTTCACGGGTGAGAATCATGGTTTTCCTTTTCTGTGCTGGGGTTTTATGACGGAATTTAGTATATCGAGCAGGGATGCGCCTCCCGCCGGTTTTTTCGCACAGCGTGATTGACTGCGTTGCCCAAAGCGTGCTTTTAGATGCGCTCCTACGGCTAACAACATATCGTTTGGACAAACCGCCGCCGATCTTCAGCTGGTTTTTCGGGTGAAAGAGCCCGGTGAGCGGCCTGCACAATCAGAGAGGCTGGAACTGCATCATATGTTTTCCCCTGGGACTCGACGGTTCGGCACTGTTCACCGTGGCACACATCGTCGCAGGTGCTGCTTCCCTGTATCCCACCCACTAGATCTTCCAGGGGTACACCCATAATCCAGATACGATTGATTCCTCAGGATGAGTCAAGAATTCTTCTTCACTCATTGTACGGATTTCCAGATGAGGCTGAATACCCTGAGGCAAGAGCTCAGCTCCAATACCTGTAAAGCCTTGCGCAGCTCCTCACCCTGTTGTACCGCACCGTGAGCAGGTTTGTTTTTCGGCATTGACAAGGTGCTGCCAGATAATAGGTAAAGTTTTCATCAGGGACTACCTTTCCTTTTGAAACTATAATCTATTTGGTTGTGATGAGGTGGGGCGTGGGCACGCCAGTGTTTACGCCACTTTTACGGTGTATTCCAGGGCCTTGTGCGGTCGCAGAGTCGTTGAGACGTATCCGTTGGCGGGGGTGCGCACATAGTCGAGGTAATCCTGCATGGACGGGCTGAACCCCTCAACATCGTCTACGGCAATCACGGCGCGGTCGGCAAGATGCGGCTCCAACAGCTGAAAGACGGGATGCACCAGGTCAGGCCACCCGTCGAGAAGTACAAAATCGGGGCTGAAATCCAGGTCTTGCAGGGTCTTCAGCGCATCGCCTTCGCGCAGCTCGATATAGTCCGCAAGCCCCGCCCGCTCAAAATTTTTCCGCGCGGCCTCAGCCTTATGAGGCACGTATTCGCAGGTGATTACGCGCCCGCCATTGCGTTTTGCGGCGGCGGCAAGATACAGCGTCGAGACGCCGTAGGACGTACCGAACTCAACGATATTCCGCGCACCGCTCGCCAGTGCCTGCATATACAGAAACTCGCCCTGCTGCGGGGTGATGGGGATGTATTTATCGGCGTAGAAGTCCTCATCTTCAGTCTTCCAATCGATCCCCTTACCTAAAAGCTGGTGGATTTTCGGCAGAAAATGCAGGAACATGCGTTTGCCCTGCTTGAGCGTGGCGTCGTAAAGGTCGTAGAGCGTGCCTTCGACCGGCGGGTCGTTGAGGAATGTGAACATTTGCGGGGTTAGTCTGGGCATGTGAATCTCCCGGGTGCTTCGCTGCGCAGCATATCTTTGCACCGCAGTTTCAGGCGTTTCTCTGAAGGATAGCGCGGGTATCTGGATTCTTTTATCATGCCAGCGTCAGCAGGGGGAGTACAAGGGATTTGCGCGAAGACGCACAAAAGCCGAAGCTCGCCGCCACGAACCGGGCTACCGCTCAAATCGGGTGAGGCGCATCGAATTGAGTACCACAAACACCGAACTGAATGCCATGGCCGCGGCCGCAATCATCGGGTTCAGCAGCCCCGCGGCCGCGACCGGCACCGCGATGGTGTTGTATGCGAACGCCCAGAACAGATTCGACTTGATGGTATGCAAAGTCGCTCGCGAAAGCCGCAGCGACATGGGGATCGCGCGCATATCCGAGCGCATCAGCACAATATCCGAAGCCTGCACCGCAACATCCGTACCCGAGCCCATCGCCATGCCCCAGGTCTGCGCGGGCCAGGGCGGGCGCATCGTTCACGCCGTCGCCAACCATCGCCACCCGGTAGCCTTCATCCTGAAGCTGCGCGATAACCTCGGATTTACGTTCGGGTGTGACCCCCGCATAAACGTTCTCAGGATTAATCCCCACGCTGGATGCGATAGCCTGGGCAACCTCGGGGGCATCACCGGTCAGCAGCACGGGTTCTAAGCCCAGTTCATGAAGTTCGGTGATGGCCTGCGCCGACTCGGGCTTGGGGGAATCTGCCAGTGCGATGAGCCCCACAGGCTGCGGATCCTTTGTGCCGATCGCGCGAGCCACAACCACAGTGGTCAGCCCCTCCGAGCGCGCCTGCGCGAGCATCTGATGCTGCTTCTCGGTGAGGGGAACGCCCGCCTGCAGTAGGTATTCGGGGGTGCCCACCAGCACCAGGCGGCGGGGCTCCCCGTCGGTACCGGCGGGCACAAGCTCACCGCGCACACCTCCGGGCACGCCCTCAAAATTCTCGACGGTACCGAGAAATGCTCCATAATTTTCTGTCGCAAAACGCGCAATAGCATGGGCTATTGGATGCTCGCTCAGTGCTTCCACGGCTGCGGCATCGCTCAGAATAGATACAGAACGTTCGCTCTTTGAAGAGGCGTTGTCGGCCGTGACTTCGGTGAAATCGTCGAAGGTTCCAAAGCGCGCCACGCGCATTGTGCCTTCGGTGACGGTTCCGGTTTTATCCAGCACGATGCGGTTCACTGTATGCGTAGTTTCCAGCACCTGCGCGTTGCGAATCAGTATGCCCAGTTGCGAGCCGCGCCCGGTGCCCGCCAGCAGCGCCGTGGGGTTGCCAGACCGAGCGCGCACGGGCAGGCGATCACCAGCACCGAAACCGCCGCATTGAACGCACGCGGCACATCGTGCGATACAGCCAGCCACCCGATGAGGGTCAGGAGCGAAATCACCAGAATCGTTGGCACGAAAAATCGCAGAAACACGGTCGGCAAGGCGCGCGATGGGTGCCTTCGTTTCCTGGGCGGCGGCAACCAGCTCGCCCATTTTCGCGAGCGTCGTCTCAGAGCCCACGCGGGTTGCGCGCACCGTCAGCGACCCTGAGGTGTTCAGGGTTGCGCCGGTGACCGCATCGCCCACCGAAACCTCGACGGGCACCGATTCGCCGGTCAGCAGGGAGGCGTCCACGGCGGAAGACCCTGCAATAACCGTGCCGTCAGTGGCGATTTTTTCACCCGGGCGCACCAGAAATTCGTCTCCCGGCAGCAGGTCCTCGACCGGAATCTGCACCTCGCGCGTGGTTCCCCGCTTGTCGGTGCGAAGCAGGGTCGCGGTGCGTGCTCCCAGGTTCAGTAGGGTGCGCAGAGCCTCGGAAGAGCGGGTTCGTGTGCGGTGCTCAACTGCCCGCCCGATCAGCAGGAATAAAGTCACCATCGACGCCGAATCAAAATACAGTGGCGCATGGTTACCGCTCAAGAACATGCCGAGAATGCCCCCCTGCATGGGGTGAACATGCTCGGTCAGCCCGGGGTTCATGAACAGCTGCGCGAGTGAATACAGGTAGGCGACAATCACGCCGAGAGAAACCAGCGTGTCCATCGTGCTGCTGAAGTGGCGTGCGTTCGTGAGAGCGGCGCGGTGAAACGGCTCGGCGCTATAGACTGCAACCGGCAGCGTGATAAGCGCAAGCACCCAACCCCAGTGCGGGAACTGGAACGTGGGGAACATTGAAATCAAGAAAATCGGCACACTCAGCAACAACGCCACAACGATGCGCCACCCCAAGCCCCCGCTGCGCGCGTTGGTCCTCTCTTCGGACGCTGCATCGCGAACCTCGGTTTTGAGCGATGCCGTATACCCGGCGTTATTGACCGTTTCAATGATCTGCTCATCGGTAATATCGGCGGGAACGATCACGCGCGCAGACTCCAGCGGCAGGTTCACGGCGGGATCAACCCCCGGAATTTTGCGGAGTTTGCGTTCCACGCGGCCCACGCAGGATGCGCACGTCATGCCCTGAACATCCAGGTGGATAATGCGCGTCTGCCCGCCATTAGCCGAGGAATCGAAAAGAGAACGCTCGTTCTCAGCTGTGGTGGATGCTGTTTGAGTTGAGTTACCCATGTTCTTCTCCTCTGTTCTCACTGCCCACGATGCTGTGCTGTCTTCGGGCTTTGCTCGCTGCGGGCACGCCCTGCCGCAGTCCGCCCTGACCTATACTTCGCCTTCGTCCGGCAACCCATCGGCACGGTTGCTGCGCGGTCGCTGCCCGGTTAGTTTTGAGCCTCGATCGTTCACCCCGCGAACCCGCGTGACGGCAGCACGCCTGAATGTGCGGCGTTGAGCGAGGGCGTCGTATGCGGTGCCGTGCACACCGGGATGCAGATTATCGCCGGTGCCGTCAGCGGGGGTATTCGCCGCATGATCCTGTGAGGAATGTATACGCGATGCGCCCCGCCGTTTCAGCCCGCGCTGATCCTCGTGCGCCGTATAGGGGGTGGAGTCGCGCACCCACGCATCCAGCAGATCAGGGTCGAGCCCCATCTGCCGTGCCACGCGGGAAATCGCCTCGGTCAGGTGAATGTTCTCGGTGCCCATCAGTGCGCGCACTGCCCCGACCGCCATTGCCTGGTACTGCGGAGAATACGCCATGATTAGACGGCGGGAGTGAAGCCAGCTTCAACGATGGCATCCGCTACGGCTTGCGTATTGAGGGTGCCTTCGTGCTCGATGGTGACGGTCGAAACGCCGTCTTTGACCACGTCTACGTTCACGCCGGTGACGCCCGGAACTTCGCCGACTTCTTCACTCACGCTCATGGCGCAGTGGTTGCAGGTGAGGCCGGTTGCTTTGACGGTGGTGGTTGCCATGATGTTCCTTCCGATTTTTTGGAATTACAAAACTTGTGGATACGCCGCCCGCGTGTCAGCTGCGCATCATGCGGGATATTGCGGCGGTTGCCTCTTTGATTTTCTCGTCAACGATCGTCGCATCACCTGTACGTTCGGATTCAATCGCGGCGTTGGTGACGCAATGCCCCATATGTTCTTCGAGCAGGTTGAGAGAGACCGCGTGGAGTGCTTTGGAAACCGCCGCGACCTGGGTGAGCACGTCAATACAGTACTTGTCTTCCTCTACCATGCGGGCGATACCGCGCACTTGCCCCTCAATGCGGCGCAGGCGCTTCAGATGCGCCTCCTTGTTTGGGGTATACCCGTGCGGTTGTGTTGAGGAATCATGCTTTGTCATAGATCCAGTGTATACCCTAGGGGGGTATATATCAAGAGGTGGTGAAGTGATTTGATATATTGGCTTTATGCGTGCACCACACCCTCAACCGGTCTATACGCTTCCGCACGAGCAAACGGTGCTCAATACCCTGCGGAAGTATGGGGTGGTTAAAGCGCACCTATTCGGTAGCGCGGCACGCGGCGAGCTTACCCCCGCCAGTGATCTTGATTTTTTGATAGAGATGAAAGACTCCCCAGATTACGGCGTATTACTGCGGTTATCTGAGGAGCTTGAGCAGATTACAGGGTACCCGGTCGATGTGCTGACCTCTATTAAGCCTGTTTTTCGCCCTTACATCGAACCCGACTTGACGGAGCTGCCGTTGTGAAAGTTTCAGACCCCTACATCATCGGTTGAAACAGAAAAACCCCGGGGCGCAGAAACACTGCTGCACTCCGGGGTTTTATCTGGTTTTTGCTGAAGCGTTCGTGGTGTTTAACCGCGGCTTACATCCCCTGCGCCTGGATGGCGGTGATCGCCACCGTGTTAATGATGTCCTCCACGGTGGTACCGCGTGAAAGGTCGTTCACGGGCTTGCGCAGACCCTGCAGCACGGGGCCAACGGCGGGGGCACCCGAAGACTGCTGCACAGCCTTGTAGGTGTTGTTGCCGGTGTTCAGGTCGGGGAAAATGAACACGGTCGCCTGGCCCGCCACCTGGCTGCCGGGCAGCTTAGTGGAAGCGATCGACATGTTCGAGGCCGCATCGTACTGAATCGGGCCCTCCACCGCGAAATCCGGGTTAGAGGCGCGCACAATCTCGGTTGCCTCACGCACCACATCCACATCCGCACCAGAGCCGGAAGTACCGGTCGAGTACGACAGCATAGCCACCTTCGGATCAACCCCGAACTGGCGCGCAGTCTCGGCGGAAGCCTTCGCAATATCCGCCAGCTGCTCGGCGTTCGGGTTCGGGTTCACGGCACAGTCGCCGTACACCAGCACGCGGTCTTCCATGAGCATCAGGAACACCGAAGACACAATCTTGGTGCCCGGGCGGGTCTTAATGAACTCCAGCGAGGGGCGAATCGTGTTCGCGGTCGTGTTAATAGCGCCCGAGACCATGCCATCCGCAAGACCCTTGTACACCAGCATCGTACCGAAATACGAGGGGTCGCTCATGCGTTCACGCGCGGCCTCAATGGTCATGCCCTTGTGGGCGCGCAGCTCGGCGTAGGTTGCTGCGAAGTCTTCACTGTACTCGTTATTCTCAATGTCGATAATACGGATTGAGGCGGGCAGGTTAATGCCTTCAGACTGGCAGATCTCCGCAATCTTATCCGGGTTGCCCAACAGAATTAGGTCACAGAAATCGCGGCGCGCAATCATCTCGGCGGCACGCAGAATACGCACATCGTACCCTTCCGGCAGAACCACGGAACGGCGGTTCGCGCGGGCGGTCTCAATCAGGTTGTGCAGGAACCGCAGCGGAGTCATCGAGGCCGGGCGCTCAAGCTCAAGGCGTGAAAGCAGCTCTTCCTGGTTCACGTACTCGTCCCAGCCGCCGAATGCGCTCGCAAGTTTGCGGGCCTGGCCGCTGATCACACTGCCGTGCACGCGGGAGACGGCGCGCGCCGACTTGAAAGTGTCACGCTCGGTAAATAGCACCGGGAAGGGGGCGTTATCGAGCAGGCTGCCCACGGCGGTGTGCTTCCCGGGAAGCTCGTTGAGCCCGCCGGTGAGCAGCAGGCCCGACGGCGCCGGGAATGTGGGGGAGAGCGCGGATGCGAGGGTTGCGGCCACAACGTCGGCGCGGTCACCGGGGACGATCACGAAGTCCCCATCGGTGAACTGGTTCAGGAAGTTTGAGACGGTCATTGCGGCGATCTTGACTTCGCTAATATCGCGGTCAAGGTCTTCCTTCTTCAGGTGCGAGCCGTCAAGTTTGAGGGCTTCAACAACTTCCGCGATGGTGGGCTTACCCAGTTCGGCGATCTCGGGCAGAACGTAGACGGGGAACTTGTGCTCGCCCAGCTTGACGTTCTTCTCAATGCTCTCACGCAGCTCGGGGTCGGCGCGGTTGACGATAATCGAGAACAGATCAACCTTGGCCGCCTTAAGCTCGGAGCGGGCCACCTCCACGGCGTTGGTTGCCTCTTCGAGGGATGCATCGTTTGCACCCACAATAGCGATTACGGGCAGACCCAAATCGCGGGAAACCTGGGCGTTGAGGTCGAACTCGACAGCGAGCGCGTTCTGTGCGGTCAGGTATATGCCGTCCACGACCACAACATCGCTGTGGGCGGCAATTTCTTCGTAGGCGGAAACCGCGCGGGCCGAAATTTCTTCGGTGTTGCCTTCCGCGATGAACTCTAGCGCCTCGGTGAGGGAGACCCGCCGCCTACCCTGTTTGTCGGAGAGGTTGAAGTGCTCCTTCATGAGGCGAATCATGGGGTCGTCGCGGGCGGTTTCGCCCTTAAAGATGGGGCGGAAGAAACCTACCCGGTCGGCGCGTTTTACGAGGGAGTCGGCGAGGCCTAGGGCGATCAGGGATTTGCCTGAATCCTGGGTCATCGCCGAGAGATAAATGCCGGTGGTCATAGTGCTCCTTTGGCGTTGAACGTTCGGCGGGGGCGGCCCGTCTATGGGGTGTGGGCGACTCTCGTCGAGTTTGTGTTGTCTTTTCCATTCTAAGGATGCTTCCGGGGTGTGGCACACATTATATGTTGTGGTGTGTGGTATTTCATGGGATGTTGTGGGTGTGGGGTGTGTTCGTGGCTGGGTTCGGGGTCTGCGGCAGGGGGTGTTCCTATCTTCTGGGTTCGCACTACCATGGGAGTATGTTGTTTGCTTTTTCTGTAGCCCCCACTGTTAGTGACCCTGACGGGTCGGTCCACCGTGCTGTCGCCGATGCGGTGGCGATTGTGCGCGCATCCGGGCTGCCGCATCAGACCGGGCCCATGTTCACCACGATTGAGGGGGAGTGGGACGAGTGCATAGATGTTATTAGGCGCGCCACGGAGGCTGTGGGCAAGCACGGCCCGCGCGTTTCGCTGGTGATTAAGGCGGATATCCGCCCCGGCCATGACCACGGGGAGATTGAGGGGAAGGTGCAGCGGCTTAATGCCGCCATAGAGCAGCTGGATTCGGGGAAGTAACCACGCCGCGAGGGTTCGGCGCAGCTGCTTCTTGGGGTCTGTGAGCCTCTATGTCGGTCAGTGACGCGACGCGAAGGGCACCTAGAAGTTGCACCCCGCCAGTCCGTGAGATTCACACGGCTATTGCGGGGTCTTGTATCTATGCTCCTCGATGGTTGCCCACCCGTCTGCTGTCCGAACCTAGCGTAGGCTTATGTGCATGGCGAAAAAGAAAAACCGCACCGCTGCCTCACGCCGCGCTGAGCGCTCCGAGCATCCGAACACACCAGGTGCAGTCGCCGGTGTGTACCCCATTTCGACCGGTGAGGCTGAGCTTGTGCCCGATGGCTACCACGCTGATGGTTGGCTTCTGCTCATCAACGGTGTGCAGTCTTCGCATGTGATAGTGGGGCAGCCGCGCATGCTCGATTTTGAGTACATGCGCTGGATTGCTGCGGTTCTCGACTCGCATATTCAGACTCACCTTAATCCCGAAAAACTGCGTATTACCCATCTGGGCGGCGGGGCGTGTTCTCTAGCGCGCTACTGCGCGGACGTATACCCAAACTCACGCAATACCGTTGTGGAGCTTGATGCCAAACTGGCCGAATATGTGCGTGAGTGGTTCGATATTCCTAAGTCGCCGCGCGTAAAAATTCGGGTGGGTGATGCAGGCACCGTCACTCGCTCGTTCGCCCCGGCATCGCGCGATGTGGTTATTCGCGACGTGTTCGCGGTAGATAAAACCCCAGCGGAACTTACAAGCGTGGATTTCGTACGGGAGGTTGATCACTCCATGGCGCCCGGCGGGCTGTATATTCTCAACTGCGGGGATGGCCCCTCATTGGATGGTGCGCGTGCTGAGGTGGCTGCCCTGTTTGAGGTGTTTGAGCAGGTGTGCCTGGTGGCTGATGCTGCGATGCTCAAGGGCAGGCGGCGGGGCAATATTATTATTGCCGCATCGCACAGTCCGCTGCCGGTGGCAGGCTCAGCTGAGGCGGCGGCTATCTCACGAACGCTCATGGGTGGTGGTGTGCCGGCGCAGTACCGGGATTCGGCACAGGCCCGGCAGTTTGCCCGCCTGTAGCTTCCACTGATAGGGCATCGGCCGCTTACGGCCACATAAAATAGAACGCACGCTCTACTGTGTGTGGAGGTTTCGCCCCAAGCCATCCCGCGCTTATGAGGCGCCTGCCGCAGGGTTGCTGGCAGAGATGGGGCCGTGCCGAATCTGGGGTATCCCGCATCCCGAAATCACCTGCCTGCCCGGTTCGCGTTGCGGTGCCTCGCGCTAAGATTGAACCCATGCGATACACCTACCTTGGACCCTCAGGCACCTTCACCGAATCTGCCCTGCTTTCCGTGCCCGGCGCGGTCGGTGCCGAACGCATTCCCGCCACCAGCGTGCCTAATGCGCTCGAACGTCTTCGCAGTGGCGACGTGGATGCCGCCATGGTGCCCATTGAGAACTCGGTCGAAGGCGGGGTGAGCGCTACTCTTGATGCGATCGCGGCTTCCGAGGGAATGCGCATTATCCGCGAGGTTCTGGTGCCCATCAGGTTCGTGCTGGTCGCGGCGCGTTCACTCGCTCTGGAAGATATTAAAACCGTTTCAACCCACTCGCACGCCTGGGCCCAGGTGCGGCAATGGGCAGATGAGACTATCCCCACCGCCGAGTACCTGCCCGGTTCCTCCACTGCGGCAGCAGCCGTGGGTCTGCTTGACCCTTCCTGCGCGTATGATGCCGCGATTTGTTCGCCCGCGCTTTTGGCAACCCACCCCGACCTGCATGTGCTTGCCGAGGACATTGGCGATAACAAAAACGCCGTCACCCGGTTTGTGCTTATCAGCAGCACCGCGGATATTCCAGAGCCTACCGGTGCCGATAAGACGACGCTCACGATCCCTCTGCCCGAAAATCGAGAGGGCACTCCCGAAAACCGTTCGGGTGCGCTCCTGGAACTGCTCGAACAGTTTGCCTCGCGCGGCGTGAACCTCTCACGCATCGAATCGCGCCCCACCGGCAGGCAGATGGGATCCTATATGTTCAGCGTGGACGCAGACGGGCATATTTATGAGGCTCGAATGCGCGACGCCCTGCGCGGCCTGCACCGCATAGCACCCGGCATTAAATACCTGGGATCGTACCCGCGTGCCGACCGGCAGCCCACCGTTGCGCCGCGCATCCACTCCGAGAATTCGTTCGATGCTGCCCACGCCTGGGTGGAATCGCTCTTCCCGGGTGGGCGACCGGCGCATCTGAAACGTTAAACCGCCCCCCGCGATCAGAGAAAGAGCCTTTATGCGAATAAAGCGTTGGGAATCCCGCTTTATTCGCATAAAGGCTCTTTTTACGGCTGGGGGCGACTGGGTACTATTGATATGTGATTGATATTAACCTCCTCCGCGAAAACCCCGAGATTTTCCGCGCCTCCCAGCGAGCACGCGGCAAAGACGAAGCCCACGTAGACCGTATTCTTGAGACGGATGCCGCACGCCGCGCCTCGATCGGCACCTACGAGAACCTGCGCGCCGAACAGAACGCCTTCGGTAAACAGGTGGCGAAGGCACCCAAGGAAGAGAAACCCGCCCTCGTAGCCCAGGCGAAAGAACTCGCCGCCCGAGTCGCAGAGGCAAAAGCGGCATCTGAGGCGAAAACCGCCGAATATGAAGAGCTGCTAAGCTCCATCGAAAACCTGATTATCGACGGCGTACCCACCGGCGGCGAAGACGACTTCGTGGTGCTCAAAGAAATCGGCACCCCCCGCGATTTCGCCGCAGAAGGTTTTGAACCGCGCGACCACCTGGAAATCGGCGAACTCATCGGCGGTATCGACATGGCACGTGGTGCCAAGGTCTCCGGCTCGCGCTTCTACTTCCTTAAAGGTCAGGTTGCCCGTCTGGAGCAGGCGCTCATGTGGATGGCGCTCGATCTGGCAACGGCCAATGGCTTCACCATGATGACAACCCCCACCCTCGTGCGCCCCGAAATCATGAACGGAACCGGGTTCAACGTCAAGCACGACGACGAAATATACCGCCTTGAACGTGACGACCTGTACCTGGTCGGCACCTCGGAGGTGGCGCTTGCGGGCTACCATATGGACGAAATACTCGACCTTAGCGACGGACCCAAAAAATACCTGGGATGGTCATCCTGCTACCGCCGCGAAGCCGGTGCCGCAGGTAAAGACACCCGCGGTATCATTCGCGTGCACCAGTTCAACAAAGCCGAAATGTTCGTCTACTGCCAGGTGGAACAAGCGGAAGAAATACACGAGCAGATGCGCGCCCTCGAAGAAGAAATGCTGCAAAAATGCGGCCTTGCGTATCGCGTGATTGATACCGCCGCAGGGGACCTGGGCACCTCTGCCGCACGCAAATTCGACTGTGAGGCGTGGGTTCCCACCCAGGGCACCTACCGCGAGCTGACCTCGACCTCGAACTGCACCACCTACCAGGCACGCCGCCTGAACATACGCGAACGCACCGCAGACACCGTAGACGATGCGGGCAATGTGCGCAAGGGCCGCACCCGCGCGGTCGCAACCCTCAACGGCACCCTGGCGACTACCCGTTGGGTTGTGGCGATTCTGGAGACCCACCAGCAGCCTGACGGCTCGGTGCGTATCCCTGAGGCGCTGCGCCCGTATATGGGCGGCGCTGAGGTTATTCCTGTGGTGTAAAAACGGATGCTTCGCCGAGTTGCTAAGCCTGCCGTTTCATCGTGTGGGAACCCACCAGCAGCCCAAGAGCGGTGTGTTAACATGGGGATATTACCGAAATGGAAAGCTACTATTGCTTTCGCATGAAAGCGGAAGGCTCGGCGGCTCTGACCCGACCGAACCTCCCTTGCGAGTTGATACTACTCAAGATATTGCGGATATACTTGAGAGTATCATGGATGATGAAAACGACCTGAGCTGATCCATCGGTAAGGATGAGACTTACCAGGATTGCTTGGGCTGTTTCCATGAGTTCAAAGAACATCATGGCTCTACTCACCTCCCCTCTGCCCCAAGAGTCGACCGCAGGGATTTACTGAAATGGATGTGCTGCGGCGCACCCCGGGAAGAGGGCAGTACTAACTTTACCTAAAAGTATGTGATGGGCTTTGTATGAGATAGAGGATAGACGGTAAGGGGCCATTGACCGTGCATATCAGCATGCTCTAGCATGGGGTACATCTACTATTGCTTTCCGCATAAAGCGGAAGGGGCTGGCTTTCTGACCCGCCAACCCCTTCCAGGCGGGTAACACTAACTCAAGATATTACGGATATGCTTGATAGTGTTATGGATGATGAAAACGACCTGAGCTGATCCATTGGTAAAGATAAGACTTGCCAGGGGATCGCTTGGGTCGTTTCTATGAATTCATAGAAAAACATCCCGTCCCACCCCCTCTCCGCCCCGGGAGTCAACGCAGGGATGTATCTACTATTGCGTGCTGCGGACTCACCCTGCGAAGAGGGCAGTACTAACTTTACCGTACAGTGTTATTTCAGCTTCTAGTGTGCGTTTAGGTTCCTAAAAAGCGTTACTCTTAAAGTATGCCCATTTCGCGTTCTAAACTTATTGGCGCATCAGCCTTGGCTGCAACAACGGCTGCGCTGGTGGCGCGTGCCCGTTCACATGCGCAGAAAATTGTGGCCCCGCTTGGTATCTGGCGAACAATCCCCACCGGCGATATGCGTCGCGTGGGCGTGGTGTACAACCCAAGTAAGGGCGGGGCTACCGCCGCTGTTGGCATTATTGAACGCACCATTAGAGCGAACGGCTGGCCCGCACCTATTACCCGCACTACCCGCATTGACGAGCCCGGTGGGGAAGCCACCCGTGAGGTACTGGCTGAAGGCGTGGATACCGTGATCGCCGTTGGCGGAGACGGGACGGTTCGTGCCGTAGCCACGGCGTTACAGGGGTCGCAGGCGACTCTTGGTATTATCCCGTTGGGCACCGGTAACTTGCTCGCCCGCAACCTGTACCTGCCGGTGGGTGATGTCGCCTCCTGCGTCAATATTGCGCTTAACGGGGCGCAGCAGCCGGTGGATGCTATCAGGATGGTGACCGACCCCGGCAGCGACGAAAAAACCGAACACACGTTCTTCGTCATGAGCGGCGCCGGGTTTGACGCTCTGGTGATGAACGATACCACTGAGGAGCTTAAAGCTCGTATTGGGTGGCTCGCCTATGTGCGCACGGGGCTGCGGCATATGATGGGGCATTCGCATATGGTGCGGCTAAAAATGGATGATGAGCCAGTGATTGAAACCCGCGTGCGGTCGGTACTGATCGCTAACTGCGGGCGGCTTCAGGGTGGGCTGCAGCTGACCGATATGACCGATTTGGACGACGGTAACCTTGAGGTGATTGTGGCGTCCCCGCGCACGGTGCTGGAGTGGGGGCTGCTCACCGCAAAGGTTATGCGCCGTACCCTGCTGGGGGCACCGCGTGTAGAAATGCCGATGATCCGCCATTTTGTGGGGCACAAGGTTGAGCTTGAGATGCTGGACGAGCCTCAGCCTGTGGAGGTTGACGGCGACCCGGCCCCGTCCGCGTCGCATATATGCGCGCATATTATTCCTGCCGCTATTCACGTTAATATTCACCCGGATGCGCACCGGCTGACATAACTTACTCGGGGGTAGGGCTTGTGGCCCGATATGCGGTTAGTCTGGGTAATTTATGACGGCAGCAGTGCCGACGGTTTACACGATAGCTCCTAGAAATATATGGGCGAAGGTCAAAAAATCTCTGTATACGCCTGCCTTGCCATGAGAAAACCGATAATTGCAGCTATCCAGAGTATAGCTCCATCGGCGTTACGGGTTGCTAAGCTAACAAAATGGTCAAGCTTAGGTGTGATCCATGATGAAGCAAGACGGCGTATTACCAAGAGGGTAACAGCAGGGATGAACATTATGAGGCAATAACCCATCAGCACTATGAGCTTAGTGATAATAGTGGAATCCCAGGTGTTAAGCATGCTGATGGCGGCAAGGTAAGGGAGCATAGTTGCAGCTTCGAGAACCCCAGCGAGAAGCGCGATAAAGATTGCTGCGCGCGGATTGGTGACTTTTTCGAGACGGGTGCGCCATTTTATTTCGCTGGCGCGGCTGTCAGGGCTGGGTGAGAGGACACCGTATGCGAAGAGGATAGCCCCCAGAATCAGCTGAATCCAGTAGCGTCCTTGGGACGAAAAGATAGGATGGTTCCAAGTGATAGCTTCTACACCAAGTAGAAGAAGGGTGCCGAGTGCCGTGTAGAACAGCCCTAACGTGAAGCAATAAAGGGCTAGTGTGCGTACCTGAAATCGTGGTTGCGCCAGAAAAATAAGCGGTATAACTAGTGTTCCTGTGCTAAGGGAATCAAGAAGAGCCAAACTGAGAAGTGTCATGAAAAACAAGAGCAACCTCCTAAGAGCAGAGTGATGGTTTTAGTACGACTGTGTTATTAAAATTAGCATACAGTTTAGACGGAAGACGTAAGATAGACATGTGCCGAAAAATGTTGATCATCAGCAGCGTCGAGATGACATTGCGCAAGCTACCTTTGAACTCATTGCTCGTAATGGTCTGATGAACGCCAGTGTTCGAGCTGTCGCCGACTATTCTGGGTATTCAGCTGGATCAATCCGGCACTATTTCCCTGTGCATGATGAGCTTCTGCGTTACGTCTCAAGCTACCTGACGCGACAAATCGGAAATCGTATTTCAGCTATTGCCCAAGATGAAAAACTGACGGTACGGCAGCGTGTGGAGCAAGCCTGCGAACAGCTTCTTCCGCTTGATGCTATGCGTAAACGAGAGATCGTTGCATATGCGGAGTTAGGCCGTCTTGAACGTGCTCGACCAACAGGTCGCCTAGAGGAAGGTCAAGAAATCGCTAAGATCTGTGAGGCTTCGCTCGATGCTTTGGACGTGCATCGCGTCCTTGATAAAGCACGTCGCGCACAACTGGCACGTCGGTTACACTGGGTGCTTGACGGATTGGCTGCGCAAGAAATTATCTATCCTAGTTACATAAACCCTGCGGATATTCAGGAAGAATTGCGCCAAACTCTTGACGATATCGAGCGTGAGATTGCTGATTTAATACCACAAAAATAATTTGGAAGTCTAACAGGGGAGCACACGCAGAAGAGCGTCAATGTCACGTTCGCGTTGTAGGATGCGTTGCTGGGCATCAACGATGTCAGTGGTAGCAACGTAGAAGAGCTGATGATCGCCCACCATAAAGTCCGCAGTGTAGGTGGAGTAGCCTTCAAGGCGCCGGTCGAGTTCGGCGCGCGCGGCAGCTTGTCCGCGTTCACGAAAAATGCTCTTGAGAGTGCGATACTTTGCAGGTTGTGATGCGTCAGCCGAGGCCATCGAGTGTCCCTCAATGGAAAAAATAGCGGATTTTTCCATTTACAGGCCTTTGCGCAGGGGCATATTGGAAGAAACAGCCGTTTTTTCCAATATGCTGTGTAAAGAGTGCTCTCCGCTCCAGCTTCGGAAGGGCGGTGCGCGGCTCGTCAGATCCGAGTCATTTACCGGCGAAACTTTCACCGTTGCCTGGCAGGGCGCACACGGTAAGCTGGAGTACATGAAGATTGCTACCTGGAACGTGAACTCCATTCGCGCCCGCGCCGACCGCATCGAGGACTGGCTCGATAAAACCGAGGTCGATGTGCTCGCCCTACAGGAAACCAAAACCAAGGACGAAACCTTCCCCTTCGAGCTCTTTGAATTCCTGGGGTACGAGGTGGCGCATTACGGGCTGAACCAGTGGAATGGGGTAGCAATCGCATCCCGCGTGGGGCTCGACAGTGTCGAACGCACCTTCCCGAACCAGCCCGCCTTCGGAAAACCCGGAGACCCCGCCGAAATTGAGGCGCGAGCCATCGGCGCCACCTGCAACGGCGTGCGCATCTGGAGCCTATACGTGCCGAACGGGCGCGGGCTCACCGACCCACACATGGCATACAAAATGGAGTGGATGCGCCAGCTGCGCACCAACGTCAACGGCTGGCTGCACGCCGACCCCGCCGCACAGTTTGCGCTCGTCGGTGACTGGAATGTGGCGCCCGAAGATACCGACGTGTGGGATATCGACTTTTTCCGTGAGAACGACCTCACCCATGTTTCCGCCCCCGAACGCGAGGCTTTCTATGCCCTGCTCAATGATGAAGGGCTCGTCGATCCGGTGCGCCCTACACCCAGGGCGAGTACACCTACTGGGACTACCAGGCCGGGCGGTTCTCGAAGAATGAGGGGATGCGCATCGACTTTCAGTTGTGCTCCCCGGCGCTCGCCGCCCGTGTGGAAAACGCCTGGATCGATAGGGAAGAGCGCGAGGGGACGGCGCGAGCGACCATACCCCCGTGGTGATTGAGCTCGCTGACTAGCAGCTCAGCGTGTGATGTGAGGAGATAGTATGAGCCGGAATCTTACCCCTGAACCGGTGGCGACGGGCAGCGCAGAAACCCGAATCGGTCAGCTTCGCTGGCGTGAATACGGTGGTCCCCGTGAAGCCGCAGGCGATAGGACCCTGCTGTTTGTGCATGGGCTGCTGACAAATTCGGATGTCTGGGGCGAAGTGGTGCAGAACCTCTCCCAAGATTTTCGGTGCATAACCCTCGATATTCCCTTGGGGAGTCACACTATTCCCGCCCGAGAAGATGCAGCCCTCACTGTTGCCGAGCTGGCGCAGGCCGTGAACGAAGCGGCAGAACAGCTATGCCCACACGGGTTTACCCTCATTGGCAGCGATACCGGCGGGAGTGGTTTCTCAGCTGGCGGCGGTGCAGGAACCCGCAGGGCTCAAGCGCTTAGTGCTGCTCTCATGCGATACCGAGAAGAACTTTCTTGCCCCCTGCCGTTACGCTACCTACAGTATGTGGCGTACATTCCGGGAACCATGCAGGCACTCCGAGCAGCCCTGCATCTGGGGTGGGTGCGCCGCCTGCCGATTGCCTTCGGGTGGCTAGTGAAACGCGAGCTTGACGCCGCCGAGTGGAACAGCATTATTACACCATTGAAAGATGCCGGGGTTCGCCGCGATTTGGCGAAAGTGCTGAAGGGTATTTCTACGAAATATACGGTGCAGTCCGCGCGAGATTTGGAACGGTTTGAGCACCCGACCCTGTTTTTATGGGCCGATACCACGAAGCTGTTCCCGATCGAGAATGCGCGTCGTTTAGCCTCCCGCATGCCGGATGCGCGCGTGGTTCCCGTGCCGGAAAGCTACGCATTCAGCCAGCTGGATCAGCCCGAATTTGTGGCGAACGCCCTACGGGAAGAACTAGCAGGATAATCGGTACCCTCCCCGGTTCTTGCGCCGAGAATGCTTGACGGGCGAACCATAACCCCTGTGAGCGCCGCGACGTTACGTCGTTTACTCCCGAGGAGCGCCAGGATTACCTGGATAAGAAGCAGCACACGATTAATGAAGCCAAAGAAGCCATTGCAGGTATGAAGGCTCGTATTGCCGAGTTGGAGCGCATTCAGGCGATGAACCCAATACGCCGCTGGTTCTACAAAACCTTCCATATCTAACAGGTTTTTTAGCAGAATACCCGCACGGGCCGCCAACGATGGCGCGTTTCGTGCGGGTTTGTTGTGTGCGGATGACCAACCAGCTACTTCTGAGCTGCCGGAACGCCTATGCTGGAAGGGAATAACCCGCATTAACGCAGAAAGAAGCATCTGTGAAAGCCTACGATATTGTTTTCGACCACACTCCCGAAGGCGCGACGGAGCGCGTGTGGCTATATGATGTTTATGAGAATATCCCTGGGGACATGGACTCCACCCCGTGATAGAAAGTAACTGAGAGCGGCTGGTTGGGAAATGCTGGCCCGAATATCCCAGATAACCAGTGGCCGCGCAGCTCCCTATCTCGGGGCTGCCCATGCAGCATATCTTTCACCCTGCACCTGCCTGAGGAGTACTGCACGCAAGGCCCCGAATATGTGGCCGTCTCATTTTTCGCTGGGGATGGGCAGTTCGCTGAGCTAGGTGAACGGGCCGTACCCGACCCGCATAGTGACGACCCGTTCCTGGTGCAGCTTGCAGAGTACACCCCGCACCCGAAGTGCCGCATTCTCACCGATATTCTTGATAGTGAGTACGCGACAATTTTCCTTACCGAGGCTGAGTTTTCGGGGCGTTCGCACGGCCCGGAGGATGTGCGCCGTCAGGGCGAGCATCGGGAGGACGCCGAGAGCTATAGTGCCTACAGCACGTATACGCGGCAGAAGTGTGAGCGCGACCTGGGGCTGGTGGAGCGTATCGACCCGAACGCCGGGATTGCGCCGGTGTATGAGTACACGTCCGATTCGGACGGTGAGATGACCCCGAAGGATGTCTGCTCTAACGGGTACGAGAATCCTTACGACCCAGACACGCGCGATGACAAGCCGTGGGCAGAGCCGCTGTACGGGCGGTGCCACTTGGGCGGTACCGTGTTCTGTGTGCAGAACATGCCGGAGGGGCTGACCGCTCGGTACATTGAGTTCGAGGAGATGGACGTCATGAATTTCGGCGGCGGAAACGCTCAGCTTGACCTTGAGTCCGATACCTTCGACTGGGCGTGCGGCTAAACATTCACCCTGTTAGAACGCCCCGCGCATCCACCGTAAAGGTGAATGCGCGGGGCGTTACCGCGTCTGAAACCGTCGCACTGACTAAACGGTACGCCTAGAACTACTGTGCCAGCAGCTCCGGGTCGGTGGTGACGAGGATCTTCACAGCGGTCTCGTTGTGGTTAATCAGGGTGTCGAAGCCCTTATCAATCAGGTCTTCCAGGGCGATCTTGCCGGTAATGAACGGCTTCAGGTCGAGCTTGCCCGACTCGACGAGAGCGATGCTCTCGGGGTGGTTATTCACGTAGGCGATGGTGCCGCGCAGGTCGATCTCTTTCAGCACCAGCTTCTGCACATCCAGCGAGGCAGGCTTGCCCCAGATGGAGACCACCACGACCTTACCGGTGGGCTTAATGGCATCCAGGATCAAATCGAGCGCGGGCTGAACAGAGGTGCACTCGAAGGCAATATCCACGCCACGGTCATTGGTGAGCTTCTGAATTTCAGCGAGCACATCGGTCTCGGCGGGGGAGAAGGTGTAGTCTGCAACCCCGGAGTCGAGCGCCTTCTGGCGACGCAGCGGTGACAGCTCAGAGATAATGACCTTAGCGCCCTTTGCCTTAAGCACTGCGGAGGTGAGCAGGCCAATCGGCCTGCGCCGGTCACCAGCGCGTAATCGCCCTCATGGATTTCGCCGGCGCGCTCAACAGCGTGCACACCCACGGTGAGCGGCTCAATAAGTGCCGCCTCGTCAAGAGGGAATGTTCTTGGAGATCTTTGGGACCCAGCGGCGCTTGACGCTCACAACTTCGGAGAGCCCGCCGCCGCGGCCTGCCAGGCCAATAAAGTTCATGTTCTTTGACAGGTGGTAGGTCTTCGAATCGGGGCCAACATCCACTGCGTCATCAATGATGTAGGGCTCAACAACCACATGGTCGCCGACTTCCAGGTCGGTGACACCTTCGCCGAGTTCTTTCACGACGCCGGAGAACTCGTGGCCCATGGTGACGGGGGAGTCCTCACCCGAGATGGGGTGCGGGTGCCCGTGCTGGGGGCAGAAGATGGGGCCGTCGAGGTATTCGTGCAGGTCGGTGCCGCAAATGCCGCACCAGGCGACCTTAACGAGTACTTCACCGGGGGCTACTTTGGGGGCCGGGATGTCTTCGATACGAATATCGTTGCGGTCATAGAAACGAGCTGCCTTCATGGGAGACTCCTTAATCTGGGGCGCTGGCCCCTGTGAGTGGTTGGGGTGAGAATCGCATGCTTCTCACCTTTTTAAGGTACTCCGATGTGTCTAAAAAGCCCTAGATTTTTAGGCGTATTTTTTTGCGTATATGACGCGCAATGATGCTATTAGGAATTATTCTCAATAGATTGTGCAGTTCTGTGTTCTATAGCGTTCTGTAGGCTTTTTCTTGACGTTGAGTGGAGCCTTAATTTTTCCATGCCATGCCGCCTAAGTTGTAAAGTTCGCCTAGGCGAACTAATGTTAATAGCATCCACAAAGTAGGTGGTTTTCACAGTCGCAGAACCACCCGCGCAAAACGCAGACACTACGAAGTATCAGCACATCATAGAAAGACAACCGATGTTTACTCCACTGGCTTTTCATTACACGGCATAACACCCACAATGCCGCCCGACGTCATCCGCATCGCAGCCCCTTGCAATGTTCAGCGTGTTCATTCTCTTTATTAACCGCCTGCTCAGGTGCGGGCCCCGCATCGTCCCGGAAATGGTAAGAAGACCGTGCTCACCACCTTTACCGTGCTGGCTGACATTGCTAAGAACGTGCAGGCGACCACCCTGAAACGTGGAGTCACTTACCAAACCAGGGGGCTGAACCACGAATACGAGCCCACCCCCAGCGACATTAAAAAAAGCCCACAGCGCCGATTTAATCCTCGACAACGGGTTTAACCCTAGAAACCTGGTTCGCTGTTCGTGCAAGAAGCTAACGCCCCGCACGCCACGGTCTCTGAGGGCGTTACCCCTATGAATATTTCTGAGGATGCCTACGCGGGCAAACCCAACCCACACGCCTGGATGAGCCCCAAAAACGTACAGAAATACGTGGATAATATGGTGACGGAGTTCAGTAAACTCGACCCCGACCACGCCGAAGATTTCAAAAAGAACGCCGAAAACTATAAGCGGCAGCTGCAGGACGTACAGGACGAACTGTCCAATGAGGTGCGCACCCTGCCCGAGAACCAGCGGGCGCTTGTCACCCTGCGAAGGCGCCTTCGTACCCTACGCAGACGCCGGGCTGAAAGAGAAATACATTTGGGCCGTGAACTCTGAGCAGCAGGCAACTCCCTCCCAGATTAACTCCGCTATTGACTTCGTCAAAGCCAATAAAGTGCCCGCCGTATTCTGCGAATCCACTGTCTCGGACAACCCCATGAAACAGGTGGCTGACGCAACCGGCGCAAAATTTGGCGGGTGCTCTACGTGGACTCGCTCTCAGACGCTAACGGGCCGGTACCCACCTACCTGGAGATGATCCGCCACGACGCGAAAACCATTGTGAAAGGTCTGACCGGTAAGCAGTAATGGGTGTAGGGCAGAGTATGGAAACGCTACTGAGCGTCGAGAACTTGGGTGTGAACTACGGTTCGGTACAGGCCTTGCACGACGCCACATTTAGGCTTGGTGCGGGGAGTATCTGCGGGCTTATTGGCATGAACGGCTCGGGGAAATCGACCCTGTTCAAGGCGATTATGGGCGTTACGCCCGCCCACACCGGATCCGTTGAGATCGCCGGAGGTGACCCTGCCGCCGCCCGTAAAAGCGGTGTTGTCAGCTACGTGCCGCAAAGCGAGGAGATCGACTGGAGCTTTCCCGTATCGGTGCGCGATGTCGTGGCGATGGGCCGCTACCGTACCCTGGGGCCCACCCGCCGTCTGCACAGTAAGGACAAGCAAGCACTCGCTCATGCGTTAGAGCGTCTGGAGCTCACCGACCTGGCAGCGCGGCAGATCGGGGCACTATCAGGTGGGCAGCGTAAGCGGGCCTTTGTGGCCCGCGCTATCGCCCAAGGCGCACGGCTGCTGCTGCTTGATGAACCGTTCGCCGGGGTTGATAAACGCTCCGAAGCGATGCTCATTGACGTTCTCAAACAGCTGCGTGATAGCGGCGCCTCGGTGCTGGTGTCAACCCACGACCTTGCGTCGCTTCACTCCTTCGCTGATGAGGCGGTGCTGCTGCGTAAAACTGTGCTCATGCACAGCACCCCCGAGGCGGTACTCGCCCCAGAAAACCTGGTGCAGGCGTTTGGTATGCACATTAATACCGGGCACAGCCCGTCCACACCAGAGAAAAACACAGCGAACAATACCGACGAGCAGGTGAAAAGGGTAAATAACGAATGAGTATTCTGGATTATTTGACGGAGCCCCTCACCCTGCCCTTTATGATGCGCGCCGTCCTAGTCACCGTGGCCGCCGCGGCTGTCTGTGCACTGCTGTCCTGCTGGCTTATTATGCTTGGCTGGTCGCTAATGGGGGACGCGATATCCCACGCCGTGCTGCCGGGGGTGGTGCTCGCCTATATCGCCGGTGCCCCCTTCGCCGTGGGGGGGCGGTTATTGCAGCCCCTCGTAGCGGTCGCCTCATTGGTGCGGTACAGCGCAGCGGGCGGGTGCGCGAGGATGCCGCGATCGGTATCGTTTTCACCACCCTCTTTGCTTTCGGGCTGATCCTTATCTCTGTAACGCCCTCAAATACTGACCTTAACCACATTCTTTTCGGGAACGTGCTGGGGGTATCGTGGCTGGACGTGTGGCAGGTGCTTGCCCTTGCCGCAGTGGTGGGGGCTGTTCTGCTGGTGAAGCGTCGCGATTTTGTGCTGTACGCCTTCGACCCAGGTTTTGCGCACGCAATCGGTCTGCGGCCGCGCCTGCTGGGCGGTATGCTGCTGGTCATGTTGGCGCTCACCAGTGTGGTGGCATTGCAAATTGTGGGAGTGGTGCTGGTGGTGGCGATGCTGGTGATCCCAGGCTCAACCGCGCGTCTGCTCACCGATCGGTTCTCCGTGATGCTGGCGATCTCGGTGGGTGTTTCGCTCATGGGCACCCTTATTGGCCTCTACAGCAGCTACTACATGGATGTTTCCCCCGGCGGTGCTGTGGTGCTCACCAGGGGGTGCTGTTCCTGTTGGCGTACCTATTCGCCCCGCATCACGGGGTGCTGGGACGGATCCGCGCCGCCCATCGTGCGCAGCAGAGCCCTGCCGTACACGGGTAGCAGACGCGCATCGTTGGGCGGTTCTTAGGGGCGAGAGACGAAAAGGTCGGTTGCGGCAGCTGCCCCCAATGGCACGGTGGTCTGTGGCGGGGCAGCAGGGGTTTGGGCGGATGCAGCGCCTGCATCCGCTGGTGCGACAACACGCACATTAATGGCCTCAGAGAACGGTGCGCCTCTTCGATCGCCAGGTGCGCACCGGGAGGAAACCATGCTCGGACAGGTAGCGCAGCAGCTTGGGGTCACTCGTCGTTAATGCGTTCCAGTACAACGGTCTCGCCCGGTTCGCACTGGCTCAGCGGCACCGTATGCGGGAATGAGATGCGCCCCGAGGCGTCTGGGATGGGGTCGCCGTGCGGGTCGCGGCTGGGGTGCCCAAGTACCGTGTCGATGCGTTCAATCATGAAGTCTGAGACGGCGTGTTCGAGCACTTCGGCCTCATCATGCACCCGATCCCAGGTGTACCCCAGGGTTTCGACGAGGAAAGTTTCGATGAGGCGGTGGCGGCGGATCATTGCCACCGCATAGGTGCGCCCCAGTTCGGTGAGTTCGATGGTGCCGTACCGCTGATGTTCAATGAGGTCAGCTGCCGCCAGGCGTTTAAGCCCGTCCGAAACTGAGGATGCCCGTAACCCCATGCGTTCGGCGAGTGCTGATGCGGTGGCGGGCATATTGGACCATTCCTCAAGGCTCCAGATAGCTTTGAGGTAGTTCTGGGTGCTGGCGGACAGTTCTGACAATGGCATAGGTCAAGTTTACCTAAGTTGGTGTTTGTGGTGCGCTGCGGAAAGTCATATGGGGGTGCTACTGCTGTGTTTACGCCCTAATAAAAACATTCAGAAGGTACCTGTTGAATTTTCCAGAAGGGTCCTGTAGTATTTTCTTACAGGGTCCAGTAAGAAACTTGGGGCCCGTCATTGACGCCCGGTGAAAACCGTAAAACCCCGGGCTATTCGCCCGCTGAGGCGCATATGGGCGGTAGAACTCCGGCCCGTAACTTACCAAGGCTCACAGCATGACACAACACAATATGGAAGGTGCAGCCATGAACGCACAGAATAATACGGGTGATAATACCGCCCAGGACGAACAAGAACGCCGCAACCACCCTTGCGGGGAGCCGTCGCCTACCCGGGAGCTCTACAAGAAGCTGGGACACATTGGTCGCCTCACTCACCTGTGGGCAGCCCAGCAGCGCGAGCGTACAGGCTCCAGGCGCATCGACACCACCCGTGGGCAGGGGCGCATCCCGCAGCCTTGAAACTCAAAGACGGCATCGCAACCCGCGAACTCGCATATGTGCTGGGCATTCGTGTTCCCTCACTGAATGAGGCACTGAGTAAGTTAGAGAACGCCGGGCATATTGTGCGGGAGCCTGATCCGCGTGACCGCCGCGTGCAGCTGATTACGCTCACCGATTCCGGGCAGGGCCCTCACCGGGCAGCTGGGGAGGGGGAGCCTGAGGGCGATAATATTTTTTTGAGGTGCTGACCGAGCAGGAACGCGCGAACCTGAACGACTACCTGGATAGGCTGATCGTCCGCATGCACGAGGATTTGCCCGACCTTGAAGCCGACCGTCAAGAGTGGGAGAGGGCTGCCCGGGAACGCATGGGGGATGATGCGTTTGAAGCGTGGGCAGCACAAGCCCAAGAACGCGGCGGGTTCGGTGCCCTGGCTGGCTTCGGTCCGCTGGGTGGGTTTGGCCCCGGTTTTGGACCTCAGGGCTTTGGGCCCCGTGGTTTTGGCGGCCCGGGCGTTGGCCGTGGCCGCAAGCGTCGTCGTCACGGTGGCCCCAAATCTCGCGGCGAGCGTGGCGAGTTCCCCAAGGGGTTTGAAGGTAAGCATCACCGCCGCCCTTCACCGTGGGCATCTTGGATGATGTGGTGACAATAGATACCGGTAAAACCAAGCGGGGCGGCACCTGGGAACCTGTGGTGCATAATGGGGGCGTGAGTACTTCGCCCTCCTACCACTCTCGCGGCACAGATGAACCGGTGCTGCTGTATGACCCTGACTGCGGTTTCTGTGCGGCAGCCGCAGATATGCTTGCGCGGCTGGGGCCGCAGGTGCGCATTATGGCCGGAACCCCCGCGGCTCTTGAGTACTACGGGGTGTGCGCTGATAGGTTTGCGCACGCCATTCCGCTGGTGAATGCGCGCCACCACGCCATTTTCGGGTCGGATGCTATAGCGCTGGCCCTGCGCACCCACCGTGCACCCCTGCTGCGGCTGACCGGCTGGATGCTTTTGCGGGCGCCGGTTCGGCCGCTGGCACACCGCGCCTACAGGTTTATTGCGGAGAACCGCCCGCTCATTTCCCGGGCAGCTGCGAAGGCCGGTGCTCGCTGGGGTGAATCATGCTCCATTTTCGCCCCAATAGAGTCCTGAAATAGCAGGGAATAAAAGAATATATTTACATTATGCGCATATTATGCTTCTTTTATTGCCGCTGCCATTTCGGGATATTAGATATGGGGCAGCCAATAACCGGATAAATAAAGTGTATATATGCATTCACTCCGCGGAAAACCAAGAGAATAGTAATGCAAAAATATGCGAACCATCGGGCGGGTGCAGTAATGGGCCGAGCATTAGCGGGCACACAAAAATGAGGGCACCGAGTACCCATAACGCTCTAGATAAACCGCGAGAAAAAATAGACTACTCGGCTGCAATAACCGAGGGCTCAGCAACATCCATACGGTCCAGCAGGTTCACCACCGTGGCCCGCGCCGCCTGCTCCTCATGCCACAGTGAACGCACAAGGGCGCGGCTAACCGCCTGGGTAGTAATACCAAGAGCCGCTGCTGCCTTCTGTTGGCCCCGCACCCCCGGGACGAGCAGCCGTACCACGCGCCATTCAGCCTCCGTGCGGTCAGCACATACCCGGTACAGCAGCCGCGCAGACCCTGTAGCCATCTCGGCGAGAGATCGGTCCCTAGCCATCACCGCAATACCGCGTGAGGGTGCGCCCCCACGGGCGTACTCAACCGCCAGCCGTGAAAACTCCAGGGCGTCCCCCGTGCAATCCGTAATGTTCAGCGCACCCAGCGCCCCGGCAAAACGAGGGAAAGTAAGCTCACCAGCGCCAATGCCCACCCAAAAACCGTGGGCGTGTGCCGCTAAAAGAGCCGCATGCAATGCATCAGAGGCGCTCTCAAAAGCCCCCTGAGCCTCATCAGGATATGTTTGTGCGAATGTGACCTGCGGATTAAGCTTCTCTAGCGATTCAAGAAGACTTGGAACTGATGCAGTATCAGATCGTTGTATAAAAGTTAGGACGAACACACTACCATTATGCCGCATACCCCTCCGGAAATGCGGGAGCTCGAAGGCCCAAGATAACGACATAATGATTTCGTAATATTTCGCCAGACCGAAAATATGCATAAAACCCACATACCACGCGGAAAGAACGGCCGGGCACCTCATCAGAGTCATTCGCCACAGAAACCCAGATGCCCAGATGCTGGAACACGTCAACGCCCCTAAAAACGAAACTCTAACCTTCCACTTGAGAGCTAATAATCACTGAGGTTGCACAACACCATGAAATCACCAAGAACCGCCAGCTGCTGCGCCGTGGCGGGCACAAACCGGTGGATCGTACTCGAACACACCAGCACCGAACACCACTGCCCGCGTGAAATCGCCACATTCAGCCTGTTCGGCGACAGCAAGAACTCCGCCCCACGCCCCGAAGCCCCAGCATTAGAAGCCGCTAACGACACCACCGTCACCGGCGCCTGCTGACCCTGAAACTTATCAACCGTACCCACGCGCACACCGTGCCCCTGCGCATCCCGCAAACCGGCGCGTTCCAGATGCTGCACAATCGTATCAACCTGCGCATTGTAGGCGGCGACCACCACAATATCATCGCCCGTTAACGCCCGGACAGACCCCATCGCCAGCATCCCACCTGGCACCCACAAACTCCTGCGCCAGGTGCACCACCTCAGCTGCCTCAACCTCCGAACGCACCGTACACCGCCGGTGAGACACCGGCACCACCTGCAGCCCCGGCTCACGACCCTCAAGATGCCGCAGCGCAGCAGCCGGTGCCGAGGCCAGACGCCCACCATAGCTGAGCCGAGACACTGGCGCACACAGCTGCGGATGCATCCGCCAGCTCACCGGCAAAAAATACCCGAAACGCTCATCCACAGTGGGAGCATCACCCGAAAGCCAGCTGAGAGTCGAAATATCCACCGGGTACGGGTGCGGGGCAGACGACACCTGCGGCAGCTGCTGCGGATCCCCCAACAGCAGCAGGTTACGGGCCGAACGGGCAACCGCCAGCGTATTTGCCAGCGAAAACTGTCCCGCCTCATCAACCACCAGAAGATCCAAAGACGCCTGCTCAAACAGAGAAGCATTCGAAAAATTCCAGGCGGTACCACCGAATACGAAAACCTCCCCATTAGCGCCGCCCGCGCACCGCTGCTGAACCGTGGCGCGAGACCACTCAGCCCACGGAAAATCCGGCCTCTGGGAAGTCCCCGCCAATTTAGCGACCCGCTCAGCAGGGAACAGCCCGCGCTCAACCACCGCCGCGAGCATATTCTCAACCACCGCATGCGACTGCGCCACCACGCCCACCCGCCAGCCAGCAGCCACCAGAGACGCAATCACATGCGAACCCAAGAACGTCTTCTCCCGAACCAGGCGGGCCCTGCACCGCCACATACGAAGAGTCCAGCGCACACACCGCCGCGTGCACCGCCCGCACCATCGGTAAATCCTCACCCGAAAAATCAGCCTCAGTCGGCAGAGAACCGCCAGTCACAAGGCGCGGTGGGCGGCGATACAAAATATCCAACGCCGCCGCCGAGACGCCCCCAGCCGCAGGCTCAATAGCCTCACCCGGTGAACCCTCAACCCCCACAGCCTCTGAGGCTGGAAGCACATCCGGCAGAGACGCATCCACAGAACGCGCAAAATCCTGCAGCGACTGCCCAACGCCACCGTAGGAACCGTCGCCGCAGGAGCCAAAGCCACCGGCAGTGCCTCATGCGGTTCATCCTTCACCCGAATGCGCTCTCAACCACGAGCACCACCCGAGCCAAACCATCCGCGCTCACAGGCTCTTTCGGCAGGGGCTGCTCCAGCAGGTGCGCCCCGAAAAACCCCACCCGCGCCACAGTACGCGGCACATACGCACCCGGGTTAGCGTGCCGGAACGTGTTTACCTGCGACCCATCGCATCCACCGCCCGGGCGGGTGCGTGGGCGGCCCTCATACATCACATACAGCGCCTTATCACGCCCTACTTTGAGCGCGCTGCCCTCACCCACAAGAGCTACCGCACGCAAAACCCGCACCTGCCCCGAACCGACCGTGGCCTTCTGCCAATCAGAAATCACCTGAACCGACTCAAATACCGCACAATCCCGCGAACCAGCCCACGACGCCACCGGCTCATACAGGCGCCGCATATGCTCACGCCAGAACGGGGCGCGCTCACGGCGATGATAGTTCGTCGCAGCCAGGGCAAACGCCAGAGTACGCTCATCCTCCGTGAAATGAGCTGCATCTTTCGCTCTTTCCAGGGCCTGCAGGCGCTCATCCAGCTGCTGCTGGATCAGGTGCCGCTCATCCTCCGACTCAACCGGCGCGGGTACCGGGTAGCCGCCCTCAACGGCCTCAGTAGTGCGATCGGGTTCTGCCGTGTCGGGTTCGTCTGCCTCAACCTGCTCAGGGGCGGGCAGCTGAACCTCGGCGCCTTCCAAACCGGCGCAGGCGTCACAAGTGCCGCAGGCAAACACATCCGGGATATTTTTTGAGTCTGCACCCTCACGAATGGCGCGGGCCAGCAGTTCGAGGCGGGCGAGCATCCCACGAAATACCGGCAGGATACGCGCCGCCGCAACGCTCTGTCCCGAACCGTCCTGATCCGCAGCGTGAATCTCAAAAGAGTATGCGGGGCCGGGCGGCTGCCCAGCTCGGGGGCGTTACGCAGTAAGTGCAGCAAGGATGCGGCACCCAGCAGGTCACGCACCTCATCCCCGCTGTGCTCAAGACGCAGCACGCCGCCCGGTTCCGCACCCAACACCCGGTTCACGGCCTCGAAGGTTTCATGTTTGCGGCGGGCGAGCTCATCCGCGCCCGGTGCGGGGCGTGCCCGCATGTCCTCATAAAGCGCGATTTCGCAGATATGGGTGCGTATCGCATCGTCTAGAGAATACGTAAATGGTTCACTCGCTGCGGAGAACAGCCACAGGCTCACGTGCTACTTCCCCTCCGTCGGTGCCGGTTCGCCAGCGGGCGCCAACGTAACAGGAGCGTTCGAGGTGGACGTATCGGTAGCCTTCGGGGACTCTGCGGGCTTGGCGGACTCTGAGGGTGAGTGCTCCCCAGCAGAGTGCGAAGAATCCGAAGGGGACGGGGAAGGCTTTAGGCGCCCGGTCGCTAATGACCGCAGCGGCAGCATCTGCCACCTTCTTCGCCTGCGGCAGCCCACCGATGCTGTCTGTATCGTTCAAAATCAGCGCAAATATAAGGCGCGTACCGTCTGGGCGGGTAGTGTACCCCGCCAACGCAACCACCGTGAACAGGGTGCCGGTTTTTGCCCGCACATGCCCGCGCGCATCCACAGCGTCGGGCTCAGTAAAAGCGTTCTTTGAGTGTGCCGGTTTTTACCCGCCACCGGCAGCCCCTGCAGCAGCTCCTCGTGCCGGGGATGCTCTAACAGCTTTGGCAACGCCTGAACCAGCATACGCGCCGTCACCCCTATTCTCCAGGGACAGCCCGCACACATCCGCCTGCTTCAGGTGCTCGGTAGTCACCCCGGCGGCCTCAATTTTTTCACGCACCAGCTTCTGCGCCTCCTCAGCGCTGCCCTGCCGGCCCGCCGCGATCGCCGCGTTCCGGGTGAGCGCCTCAGCGAGGGTATTATCGGATTCGAGCATCATGTGCTGCGCCTGCTGAAGAGCCGTCGCCGATTCGACGCTGGCAACTTCGGTGGCATCCGACGGTTTAGTCCGCTTATCTTTACGCTCAAACGAATAACCATGCGGTTCGCCTGCTTTATTTAGTGCATCCACAAACGCCTGCTGCGCCGCCGAGGCCGCATCGGTAGGCCGTGCCGGTGTGCCGTAGGGGCCAGACTTGCCAGCAATAGTGTGAGAATCCAATGCAATCGGCGAAATCCCGGTTATTTGACCGGAATCAATATCTGGTTTCTCCCACCCCGGGTTCAGCTCAGGACCCGTATAGATGGAGGTGTCCAGAAAGACCGGGAACTTACCTTTTTCGGTCTTGGCAGACCGCAGGCTCTCAATGCACGCCCCTGCGAGTGTCCCCAGCCCCGCATAACCATTCACTGCATCCTTTTTGGAGTCACCCGCGCCCAGCATCGTATCCCCGCCCGCAATGAGGGTCAGCTCGTTTCCGTTACGCGCCACACTTGTTGTAAAACGCGTCCCCAGATCTATGCTGTGTGCCAACGCCAGATACGTGAGAACCTTCATGGCTGATGCGGCCGCGCGCGGCTCGTTCTCGCCCTCGCCGTACACTATGTTCCCGTCGGTGTGTGTGACCAGTGCCGAACGATGCGCCCCGGCACGATCCGTTAAAAGCTTCTGCAGCTGAGGAAACTCCGGGGCAGCGGCGGAGGTTTCGGGGGCAGCCGACTCCGCGGTGTTTTGAGGCGACTGTTCGGGCTGCTCCTCACGGGCACATGCCGCCAGGGCTGCCAGCGGCACAAGGGAAAAAAGAACGGTGCGGCGGGTAGGGTGTGAACGGAGTGTTTGACGAAAGCGCATCTTTAGAGCATAACGCGCGCGGTACAATAGGTACGATTCCGGCGCACCGAGCGTGACGGAAAACAGCAAGAACACAGTAAGAGAGAGGTTCCCATGGAACTCGACGTCACCATTGAAATCCCCAGCGGCTCGCGCGTGAAATACGAAATAGACCACGAAACCGGCCGCCTGCGCCTGGACCGTGTGCTATTTACCTCAATGCAGTACCCCACCGCATACGGCTTTTTTGACAATACCCTCGGCGAAGACGGGGATCCGCTGGATGCGATGGTCATGATTGATGTTGACGTTCTGCCCGGTGTGATTGTTGAGGCGCGCCCCGTGGCCGTGTTCAATATGACCGACGAAGCCGGTGGTGACGCGAAGGTGCTGTGCGTGCCCTCAGATAAGCGCTACGACCACATTAAAACCCTGGCGGACGTGCCCGAACAGCTCAAAGCCGAGATTCAGCACTTCTTCGAACGCTACAAGGACCTGGAACCCGGCAAATGGGTCAAGGGTGAAGGCTGGGATGATTTGCCTGCCGCGGAGAAGATGGTTCAGGAGGCAATCGACCGCTTCGCCGCAGAGTGCCACTAGGTCTCACGCGCGTTCCTCATAACTTCGGGGGCGGAAATCTGCAGTCGCTAAGGGGTACGCCCCGCTGCAGATTTCCGCCCGCTTTTGTGCGGGTGTTTTCCATTTGCCACACCTTGCATTTTTCCGAAGAATAGTTCGGATTTACTGTATTTTTAGTCTTCCCGTGGTGTAAAATTCTTAAAAACCGAACTATTATTCGTATTTTTAAGGGGGCTGCGGCCATCACGCCGCACACACAATGGCTTTTCCACGCAGAAGAGTTTGCTCAGAACTTCGGGCAGCGAGTGCGGCGCATCCGTAAGGAAGAACGGCTGACCCAGCTGGAACTTTCCTATATGGTGGGTGTAAGCGATAAAACAATCCGCGATATTGAGCGCGGCAAGCCGGGACCATCTTTTGGGTCTGTGCTCAAAACCGCTGAAGTGCTGGGCATATACCTCGTTGTAGAAGGTGCAGATCATGCTTAATCGCGAGCTCCTCAGGGCAGACATCTATAAAGCGGGACATCTAGCCGCGCGGTTCACACAGCATAGTGATTATTCTGTTCACTTCGCTTACTTGCCGGAGTATACGGGTGAACCTCTTGCCTGGTCGTTACCTTTAGGTATAGAACGGGTGACACTTCAGAGTACTCTTCCTAATTTCTTTACTAATCTCTTGCCGGAGGGATACCGTCTGAATGCCCTTGCAGCGAGCCTAAAAACCAGCAAAAGCAATGAGTTAACTCTTCTGTTAGCTCTGGGATCTGATGTGCCAGGGGACGTTCAGATTGTTCCCGAGGGGGAGCCCCCTCAAGAAGTTCCTGCCACGCTTGTCGAGGATGTTGAAACAGTATCATTTCACGACCTAATGGGAGTTATAGATCGTAAAAGTTTACCTGGTGTGCAGACAAAATTCAGTGCCCGCGTAAGTACTTTAATGCGGACTCTGCCCGTGAATTGGCGCAGTGAAGAAGCTCTTCTGAAGGTAAGCCCTGAGCGTATACCTTACCTAGTCGAAAACGAGTATGAACATTTACGTGCCGCCTCCAACCTCAAAATCCCTGTGGCTCAGAGCGCTCTTGTCTATGATCGGGAGAATACACCAGGGCTTCTCATCTCGCGGTTTGATCGTGGCCCTCAAGGGGAACGTTATGCTTTGGAAGACGCAGCTCAGATTCTTGATATTCCTCCCGCCGCCAAATATAGTGCAGACGGTGACGTTACCAGTGAATCTCTTCTGACAGCAGTGTCAGAACGCGCAGCATCCCCTGCGCTTGCTGCCCGTAATATATATGTGCAATTTCTATATGCCTGGCTTACCGGTAATGGGGATTTGCACGCCAAAAATATTTCTCTGCTCAAAACACCAGAAAAAGGGTGGCATGTCTCTCCCATGTACGATGTGCCAAATTCGTGGGTTTATTTCAAAGACGATATGGCGCTTAGCGTAAATTCACGTGTTAAAAACTTGAAGAAACGCGATTGGGATGCACTTGCTCACTGCGCAGGAATCCCCGAAAAGATGCAGCGGTCTCTGCACAAAACCGCTCTGAAAGCGGCAGCTGGAGTGTTGTGGGACCGGCTACCGTTTACCGGCTCACAACGGTATGGGGTGGAACGGGAATTGAGCCATCGTCGGTGGGAACTTGAGAAGTATCTATGATGCCTCGGGCGTGCGCTCAATAGGCTAACCTGTGAGCAGATAAGATTTTCCTACCCCCGAGTTCAGTTTTCTTGCTCACCATTGTTAGGGGAGCGGGGCGCACCGTTGCCTCGTGAGAAAAACACGCTCGCCGTGAAACTGTTGGCACCAGCACCGCCGCAACCAGCGGCGGCAACTACACTGTGCATATGAGCGAGAACAGCATCCAAGACCTGCTGAACCCCGAGGCAGTCACCAAAATTGTAGGCACCCTAGCACCCGCCGGGCCACGCATCGCCCCCGACAAGATGCGGCAGGCGGTAGAATCTATCCGCGCCGCAGCCGAAGCATCCGTTGATCACGTGCACCGCATCACCGGGCTTGAAGCTGCTCACAACCTACGCGACTCACAGGTGCTCGTGACCGACCGCAGCACCTGGGCGAAAGCTAACGCGCAGGCGTTCTCGGTCATGCTCGAACCCGTCTTACGTGCCCCGCTGGAAAAAATAAGGCAGAAAAACCCTGCCGCGCTCAGCATCACCGGGTACGGTATCGCCACCGAAGTCGGCAGTATTCTTGCGTACCTTTCAACCCGCGTGCTCGGACAGTACGAGCCGTATGCGGCACTCGCCGGGTATGGCGCTGCGGGCGGGCGTCTGATGCTGGTGGCACCAAATATTCTGGCGGTTGAAAAAGAGCTCAATGTTGAGCCCGAAGATTTCCGTCTGTGGGTGTGCCTGCACGAGCAGACACACCGGGTGCAGTTCGCCGCCGCGCCGTGGCTGCGTGACTACTTCCTGAACAAGATCGCGCAGCTCGGTGATAGCGTAAGCACAGGCTTGAGCATTAAAGACGCGCTCGTCGCCTCCAAAGGCGCCCGCACCGATGAGGCTGATAACGAGCCGCAAATTGGTGAGCAGCTTGCCGCCCTGGCAAAAACACCCGCCCGTGCCAAACAGATCGCCAGCGAGATCACCGCCGTTATGAGCCTCCTGGAGGGGCACGCGAACGTGATCATGGACGCTGTTGACGCCGAGATAGTGCCGACCGTCAAAACACTCGCCGCCGGTTCAACCGGCGTTCCGAGACGCAGAAACTCGTAACCCGCCTCATTTCGCGCCTGCTTGGGCTGCACCGCAAAGCCGCGCAGTACCGCGACGGGCAGAAGTTCGTGCAGCATATTGTGGATGCGGTCGGTATGGAACGCTTCAATACTGTGTGGGAGCGGCCCGAGAACCTGCCGACCGAGCGGGAGATTCACAACCCGGACGCCTGGATGAAGCGCGTGTTGGACGAGGGCTCAGAGGTGACCGACGTGGTTAAACATGGAGAAATTACCGAGTAGTCCTAGGGCAGGTTATGCGACAAAACCGCGCGACATCCCAATACGCCAGCGTGCTTGATAATGCGTAATTCGCTGCTGCGTCTGCCGCGAGGATCAAAGGGATTTGCGAATAGATTTTGTCGTAGCGGCATATACAACAGAGAAGGACAACACATGCAACATGGACGGCAGGGGCGGCTGCATCCGGCGGTAGGGAAGGCTCGCCGGGAACTGGCGCGCGCGCTGACGAACCTGCTGGGTGAAGGCACCATCAAGGGGACCGGGCGTGCGCGGCGAGATTCGACCGCATCGCAGCAGGGCGCAGAAACCGAGAAACCCCTCGTGCTGGTTGCATGCAGCGGCGGGCCAGATTCGCTCGCGCTCGCCTGCATTGCTGCGCATTTTGCGCGTCGTTCCGATGTGCGTGTGGGTGCCGTCGTGGTCGATCACGGACTGCAAGCCGACTCTGCCGAGGTTGCCGCGTCCACCGCAGAAACCCTCACGAATCTGGGGCTGCACCCTGTGCTCACGGAGCGCGTGCAGGTTCCGCAGGGCAGCATGGGTCCCGAAATGGCGGCACGAACCGCCCGGTACAGCGCCTTTGAACGTGCGGTGCAACATACCGGCGCACGGGCTGTTCTGCTGGGTCACACCCTTGACGACCAGGCGGAAACCGTGCTCCTGGGGCTTGGGCGTGGTTCGGGCACACGCTCCCTCGCCGGAATGCCGCCCGTGCGCATCGAAAACGGGGTCACCTACCTGCGACCCTTCCTTACTCTGCGCCGCGCCGACATGCTGAATATTTGCGAAGCCGAAGGGGCCACCCCCTGGAACGACCCCACTAACACCGACCAGACGCTCATGCGTGCGCGCATTCGGCACACCGTCCTGCCGTTCCTGCAAGAGCATCTTGGCGGGGATGTGGCACTCTCCCTGGCGCGAACCGCCGCAGTCGCCGGGCCTGATGCCGAATATTTGGATGCGCTCGCCGCCGCCGAGTACGCCCGCCTGAAGCTGCCTGCCGGGGTGCATCTGCCTAACATCCCCGGGGCTGATACGGTGCCCGGCGACCACTCCACGGAGGCCGCCACAGAGCAACCCACCCCCGTCGTTATTGCCCTGAACCGTACGGAAACGGCGGCGCTGCACCCTGCCCTTCGGATGCGCGTGCTCGCCCTGGCGACCCGCGCCGCGCAGGGGGAGAACCCAGGGTTTGAGCGGCTGCAGGCGCTTGATGAGTTCGTTACCGAGCACGCCACCGCCGGGCCGGTGCAGCTGCCCGGGCATGTGAGTGCCTACCGCCGTCGCAGGATACACGATCCCCGCACCGACGCCCGCGTGGATGTGCTCGTGCTTCTGGGGCGAAGCGCTTTGTGAGTGGCTCATCGGCCCCGCCCAGGTACGGCTTTTCGCTGCGGAGGTTGGGGAATTTGTACACCCGAAGATCATGAGTGGTTATACTTACACTCTGCAGATGGTGGCTCTACCAGCCAAGCCCTGGTACTTGGCGTGTTTGGCGAGGTGTGCTTAACCAGTAGGGTTTAAGTAATACTTAAAGCGAACCAAGAAAATATACCCACCTTGGGGTGCAACCTCGGGGCGGGTGCGGCGTGAAGACGCCCCGGCGAGAAAGAAGAATCCGTGCAGGCTCAAGACGTGCAGGACGATCTGAAGAACGTACTCTTCACAAGGGAAGAGATTAATGCGAAAGTTGCCGAGCTGGCGGCGCGCATCGACGAAGATTACGAAGGCAAAGACGTGCTCCTCGTGGGGGTTCTCAAGGGCGCCATTATGGTGATGGCAGACCTGTCCCGCGCGCTCAAGGGGCACTACACGATGGACTGGATGGCGGTTTCCTCGTATGGGTCCGGCACGAAATCCTCGGGTGTGGTTCGTATCCTCAAAGACCTTGATACCGATCTGACCGGTCGGAACGTGCTGATTGTTGAAGACATTATTGATTCCGGGCTGACTCTTGCGTGGCTGCAGCAGAACCTGATGTCCCGCGGCGCCGCATCCGTTGAAATCTGCGCCCTTGCTGCGCAAGCCGAAGGCGGTGAAGACCGACGTAGAGGTCAAATACGTGGGCTGGGATATCGACCCCGAATTCGTGGTTGGTTACGGGCTTGATTTCGCTGAGAAGTACCGCAACCTGGACTGCGTGGCGACCCTGCACCCGCACGTGTACTCCTAGAAACCCTGATCGTGCGCGGCGTGCGCACAAGAGCTTCTTGGTGCCCGCGCATCCTAATGAAATTCTGGATGCGCGGGTACGCTTATGTCTGCACGCAGAGCTTCTTGAAACCGTGCGCTATCGTCTAGCTAATCCGCAGCCAGGGGTAAAGGTTTCCCTTGACGCAGCTATGAGTTAGAGTTCGACCCGCGTGCTCTTCAAGAATGGCGGAAATTAGATTTCGTGTTTGTGCACATACCCCATCCCCGAGCCCTTTTAGCCTTGAGGGGAACTGCCGCTGATGCGGGCGTTCCTTGACGGGGGTACGGTACATTTAAAGTTGCATCTTTTTACCGTCACGGAATGCTCCGGTATGCTGTGGCGCGTACACGGCAGCCCTAGCACATGTAAGGATTAAGCGTTGGCGCAAAAACCCAATAATTCCCCTGAGAATCGGGACGGCTGGCTTAATAAGCTGATCTTCACCCCATGGTTGTGGGTGATTGTTGGTGCCCTCATTCTTGTCGCGATTTTCGCGCCGTCAACCTTCGGCTCGGGGAGCCGACAGGTTGATACGAACGTGGGTATTCAGCTGTTAAACGAGCACAAGGTCAAAAGCGCAAAAATTTATGATGGCGACCAGCGCGTAGACCTGCAGCTGCATGAGGACTACAAGCAGGGCAGGGATAACTACGGTAAAACCGTCAAGTTCTACTATGTGCAGCCGCGCGCCCATGACGTAGTGAACGCTATGAACGGTGCCGGGCTGGAAAGCTACACGGACCAGCCGGTGGAGAGTAATTTCTTCGGTTCTCTCCTCCCTGTTCGCGCCTCTGCTGATTTTTGGTTTATTCTTCTGGTTCATGGCTGGGCGCATCGGCGGCGGCTCATCGGTGCTGTCGTTCTCAAAGTCGCGCGCGAAGAAGTTCAACAAAGACAACCCGACCGTGCGTTTCTCCGATGTCGCCGGTGTTGATGAGGCACTGGCTGAGCTTGAAGAGGTGCGCGAGTTCCTTGCGGAACCCGAAAAGTTCACCCGGCTAGGCGCTAAGATCCCTAAGGGTGTGCTGCTGTACGGCCCTCCCGGCACCGGTAAGACCCTGCTCGCGAAAGCTGTTGCGGGCGAGGCCGGGGTGCCGTTCTACTCGATTTCCGGTTCTGACTTTGTGGAGATGTTCGTGGGTGTGGGTGCATCCCGTGTGCGTGACCTGTTCAAGGAAGCGAAGTCTAACCCCGCTGCGATCGTCTTCGTGGACGAGATCGACGCTGTCGGTCGCCGCCGCGGCGTCGGCATGGGCGGCGGTAACGACGAGCGCGAGCAGACCCTTAACCAGCTGCTTGTTGAGATGGACGGCTTCGATGGCAACTCCAGTGTGATCGTGATTGCCGCGACTAACCGCCCGGATGTGCTCGACCCCGCCCTGCTGCGCCCTGGCCGTTTCGATCGCCAGATCGGTGTGGACGCGCCCGATATGAAGGGCCGCCAGCGCATCCTTGAGGTGCACGCCGCCGGTAAGCCAATCGACCGTCGCGTTGATTTGGGGCAGGTCGCTAAGCGTACCCCCGGTTTCACGGGTGCAGATTTGGCGAATGTGATGAACGAGGCGGCCCTGCTGACCGCCCGTGATAACGGCAACGTGATTGATGACCGCGCTATTGATGAGGCTATCGACCGTGTAATGGCGGGCCCGCAGCGTGCTTCGCGCATCATGAATGAGCACGAGCGTAAGGTGACTGCGTACCATGAGGGCGGTCACGCACTTGTGGCTGCCGCCCTGCGCAACTCCGCGCCGGTTACCAAGATTACGATTCTGCCGCGTGGCCGTGCACTGGGTTACACGATGGTAATGCCGCAGGACGATAAGTACTCGACCACGCGCCACGAGCTACTGGACCAGATGGCCTATGCGATGGGTGGCCGCGCAGCTGAGGAAATCGTATTCCACGATCCTTCTACGGGTGCCGCGAACGATATTCAGAAGGCAAGCGATACCGCGCGCAAGATGGTGACCGACTACGGTATGAGCGCCCTGCTGGGGTCGGTGAAGCTTGGCAGCGACGACACCGAACCGTTCATGGGCGGCGATCCTTCGGCGGCACGTAACTACTCTGACGCGACCGCCTACAAGATCGACACCGAGGTGCGTAAACTTCTGGAAGAAGCTCATGATGAGGCATTCCAGATTCTCGTGGAAAACCGCGATGTGCTTGACCGCCTGGCGTTTGCCCTGCTGGAGAAAGAGACCCTGCTGGAGAACGAGATCGCGGAGATTTTCAAGGATGTGCGTAAGCGGCCCGAACGCGAGCACTGGTACTCCAAGGAAGGCCGCGAACGTACCGATATTCCGCCGGTGAAAGCCCCGAGCGAGCTCAAAGCCCAAGCGGAAGCACAGCAGAAGCAGCAGGAACTTACCGGCTCTGCCCAGGAGCCTCCCACCGCCCCCACCAAACAGGCGGCAGTAGGTGACACGCCTGTGACTTCAACCGTGCCAGCAGACACCCCCGGGCCGGATAGCTCACCGGAAGAAGACCCGACCGTGGCCATCCCCCCGCAGCGTGGACAGGACCGGGCCGGGGCGTCTCAGCAGCCCCCGTACCGCAGCCCGTACAACCCGCAGAACCGCCCCGGACAGAACGGCCCGAACCGGCAGAACCCCCACGGAGGCTCAGATGAGCGAGGCTAACGGCTCGGCGGTGGATAAGCCGCGCATTGAGGCGGCGGTGCGGGAATCCTGCTGGCAATCGGTGAAGACCCTGACCGTGACGGTTTGCAGGACACCCCGGCGAGAGTGGCTCGCGCCTACGAGGAGTTCTTCTCGGGTCTGCGCGCCGACCCCGCCGATGTGCTGGGCACGACCTTCGATATTGCCCATTCTGAAATGGTGCTGGTGAAGGATATCCCGTTCTATTCCACGTGTGAGCATCACCTAGTGCCTTTCCACGGGGGTGGCACATGTTGGGTATATTCCCGGGGCTGACGGCAAGGTGACGGGGCTGAGCAAGCTGGCGCGGGTGCTTGAGGTTTATGCGCGTCGCCCCCAGGTGCAGGAGCGGCTGACCACGCAGGTGGTGGAGGCGCTGGAGGAGCATCTAAACCCGCGCGGTGCGATCGTTGTGATTGAGGCCGAGCATATGTGCATGTCGATGCGCGGCGTGCGCAAACCCGGCGCGAAAACCGTCACGAGTGCGGTGCGCGGGCAACTCAAGAACGCGGCAACTCGCGCCGAGGCGATGAGCCTGATCTTCTCGAAGCAGTAGCTTCCTAATCCGTGAGCAGGTGGTTTTTGGCCCGAACAGGTAGGAAAATACTACCTTTTCGGGCTAAAAACCACCTGCTCGCATTGAAGACAGAAGAGTCCCTTGGCTTTGAACCATTCTCACGTACAATAAAGGCTGTAGGGGGGAAATATGACTCATATACTCTCTGGTACTCGCATTACCGCATCCGAGGCTGAAGAGAACCAGGCTTTTGCAGATACAGCTTTGGCATTAGCTGGTCATCATGTCACTGATCCTGTGCTGAAAGATATTGTGGCTCGCGCAGCTCATCATGACATCACTGCCGATGAAGCTATCGCAGAGATCCGCCGCCATGTGCAAAGGGCATCGTGAGAGACCACGTTATCTTTCACAGCTGGGATGATTACTATATTCCCGGCACTAGGGTGTTGCGAAATAAATTCACCACGCCAAACAAGCCCTTTGGTGAGACTGACCCAGAAAAATTGCGGGTTATGGAAGAAGCAATTACCAGCCTGAGGATCCGGGAACTTCGTGAGAACCCTGTGCTAGGTAAATTTGACTATGAACATATGAAAGCAATCCATTACGCCATTTTCCATGATATATACGAGTGGGCAGGGCAGGAACGGGTTGCACCAGTGGGGCAGTTTATGTCTAAAAACGGACATGCTTACTATGGGGCTGGCCCGCATCTGAGAGCAGCTGCAGAAGCCGAGTACGCAAAGCTTGCCCAGAAGAATTTTCTGCGAGATTTAGACCAAGATACTTTTGCAGCTGAGCTCGCTGAAAGCTGGGGCGAGATTAATGTAATCCATAGTTTTCGTGAGGGTAACACTCGTAGCCAGTTTGTGTTTTTCTCATACCTTACCGAATACGCAGGATACAGCATTGATACCAGCGCGTTCGCCCCCGATAGTCCCTTGTGTGAGGAATTCGTACAGGCGCGTTTTTTATAGTCAGGATACCGGACGAAACGACAGGTTGGCTGCTGTTCTCAGGCAAGTAATCACGCTCTGAGGACAAGAGCGAGACTTAATAAAACTAAAAGCCCTATAACAGTCTTACAAGGATGTATATGAGACCCCCTAGAATCCTGCCCGAATTCCTTGCGTGGGCAGATGAGATTGATGATGCGGGCAGAATTTCCGATCAAAACCATCTAGAGGCCGCACTAGGCTCGCCGTGGTTACCCGGGAGGAGCGGGTACCAGAAGATCGAAGAGTTTTGTGCCGCAATGGGTGCGGGGGAGAAATCGTGCGCAGCAGAGGAAGGTTTTGCATGGGTGAGGCCTGAACGGCTGATGCGACTTGTGCAGTCGCTGGCCTACGCTATTCCGCAGCATGTGCATGGTCGTTGGGTGAACGCCCGGCTGATGCACTGCCTGTTCAACCCAAGCATCGACAGCTCTTTAGACCTAGCACAGAATGTTCGCGATTTTCACGAACGGAACAACAGACACCCGGATCGCACCCTCAACTTTTCTGCTTTTTATAACCCCAAGACACAGGGTTACGACCTGACGCCAGATGACGTACTAAATCACGTGATGTGCCCTGAAAATATTCTGTACCGCGAACTCAAAAACATTATTGGACCTGATATAACCGATCAAGAATCTTTTACCCGCACAGAGCGTTATTATCTGCGTAATTATGATTCAGCGCTTCTAGTCAATGACGTTGATGGCCAGTATTATGAGGCCTTTCGCAAGCTGCTCCTTAGATACTACCGTGCGGGAACTTTGGGCGATTATGTGCATCAGACTGTTAAGAATCTGCGTACCTGCAACGTGGAATTGTATCCGTTTCGCTCCTCGTGGGTGAGCGGGGTTGAAGATTTACAGAATGTCTATTCGGATTTTAGCGCCCGATTGGTGTTATACCGTCTGGCGCGTTATCTGCGCGATGAGCAGGAAAGCGAGCCCGGATTCTGGCTTGTGATGCGCAGCCGCGATGCTTGGTATCGGCAAATTCAATCCGTGCTCACGAACCCTGAACCACGTTATGGGCTAAGGTTTGGCTCCCAGGATGCGCGCGAACTCGCAGACTGGATCTTCACGACCTATGCGTATGAGCATTCTAGCCGTTCGGCGATCATGACCCCGCAGAATCTCAGAAGCCTCACTCCCAAAGCTAACGGGTCCTTTCAGAAAGGCGAGCGCATGAGCGCTGACGAGCATACCCGCCTGAAGCGAGGCATCTTGCCGGGGTGAAGCTATGCTCTGTCCCGCGTGTGTATGGGTGGTTTCTGCTGCAGATGCTGTTTTATGCGGCTGCTTCTAATGCATGTGAGACATATTGGTTAAGGCTCTGATGTGCAAATGCTGCCTGCTGGCTGAGTTTACGATGTAGCTGTGGGGATACCCGCAGGTTAAAGCGTCCCGAGAACTGTCGTAAGCGATAGGGCTCTGGAACCGGTTTTCCTTCTTCCTCCAAGATATCGATAGCCTGGAGCACTACCTGCTGAATTCCGGATAAAAGCCTCCAAAGAGCTATCAGCTAGGGCAAGAGACTAGGAAACTCTGCAACGGTTCCCACAAATTCTTGGTCTTCTTCAGACCATTCGACGCGGTATGTGTATAGTTCTTCCCGAGGAATAGACATTTTATTCTGCCTCCAATTTTTCAATGGCTGCTAGTACCTGACGCACCTGATATGGCTTAGCAGATCCATTTCGGCCCTCTTGTAAGTTAACCAGCGGATCGCCAATCCAAGGTGTCTTGAAAAAGTGATGAGATCCGTGAATACGTGGTTCTCCAAAATATGCTTTACTCACTTTGATGAGATCACGAAAAGCGATATTCTTCGGATTATTGCGCATGTTCTGTAGGATCGTAGCAATACTAGGCACAACAAGAATAGTACCAAATATAGTACTGAAATACTAGAAGGTGCATTAGGATACAGCCAGTATTATTCGTATGCACACAGCTGCATAGACAGCTTTAGAGGGTGGAGCATACGCGCGGTACAGGGTAAGTTAGTAGCAATACAGGTGAGCCCCGGTCTGCTAAAACTATGAGTGTCCGCCCTGTGAGGACGTTATACTAGCCAGCGGCTAATAGCGTCGACTAACTTAGCGACCGCCTCGATGAATCGTGAACCTGCCTCAACAAGTCGCACGATCATCCGGATGGTTTCGCGTTAAAACTGAATCGTCATTTCGTGCTCAACCAGACACACCCCAAAGGAACAATCCACCTTTGTGTCACCCGTTAGCTGCCAGCCCTGCCGCTCGTAGAAGCTGACGGCGCGAGAATTTCCCTCTAAAACCCAGAGATACGCGCGCTTACACCCCCATACAGCAAAGGTGCTGAGCGCATGGCTCATGAGGGCGTGTCCAATACCCTGCCCGAGGGCATCTGGGTCTATATAGAGCGAGTGGAGTCTTCCGACCATCTCCCCGCCCGGAGTAGCCCTTTCGGGGCGGTCAGCATTGTTGGGTGCCGCGCTGAAATGGCAGAACCCTAGCACCGCATCGCCGCGTGTAGCGAGCATAAACGACCGTTTTCCGCTGTCGCCCGAGTTTAGCCCGAACGCTGAGCTTTTGGGTGGCGCATCCTGGGAAAGCTGACTGAGGTACCCGCACATCCTCTCGGTGTCTTCCGCGATGCTGAGCGAATCGAGGTAATCCTGAGATATTAAACCCTGATAAGCGAACCGCCACCCCAGAACATGGATGCGCGCTACTTCTTGCGCATCGTTAGGGGCGGCGGGTCGAATTGTGAGGGCATCCGGCATGGCTTAATCCTAACGGATGTGAAGATCCGCCTTCCCAAGCTGCCATAAAATGAAAGGCCCCAAGATACCGAATAAATCACCGTGCCCGGGGCCGTCATCAGTGCTTAATAATTGCATGATTTATACGGATTTAGTTTTGTTGTTTCTGCGGTGAGAGTATGCTGGGATTATTCGCGCCCGGCGCGGGTTTTCCGCTAACCGCGCCGGGGCGCGCATCACATGTGTACGTACAAGGGAGAATGCTGTGACTATGAAGACCGGCGCCTGGGTTTTAGCTCTATTCGCTATTGCGGGGCTGATCGCTGTTGTGCTCATTGACGGGCCGCTACGCTGGCTTGCGTTCGGGGAAACCCTCATGACTGGGTTTATTGCCCTGGGGCTGGTAGTGGTTTTGGCGCTCGGCTGGGGCGAGAATAAGCCCGCAGAAATCAACGATTAGGCGCCCGTTGAGGCCGCGAGAGGCGGATCTTATGCCGATAGAGGTGGTCGGCGTATCCGCTTCTCGCGTGATAGCTGAAAGCGGGAGGAGGCGGTTGGTGCGCATCCGTTAGGATTGAATCATGCACGCAATGATGAGCCCGCAGCCCCCCGCACACCTGCCCTGCGACGCCGCAGCCGCAGAGCGAACCCTGGTGATGGGAATCCTGAACGTCACCCCCGATTCCTTCAGCGACGGCGGCGAACACTACACCGCGAACGACGCTCTCACCACGCGCGGCACGTGATCGCCCAAGGCGCAGACATTATTGATGTGGGCGGCGAATCCACCCGACCCGGTGCGGTGCGCATCAGTGTTGAGGAGGAACTTCGGCGTATTCTGCCCGTGATCGAGGGGCTTGCCGAAACCGGTATCACCATCAGCGTAGACACCATGAACGCAGCGACCGCCCGCGCCGCCGTAGCCGCCGGGGCGCACATCATTAACGACGTTTCGGGCATGAGCGTGAGCGATGAGATGATACAGGCCGTCGCCGAGCTGGGCGTACCCTATATTCTGATGCACGCGCGCGCACCTCAACCACAATGGATGCGCTCGCCGCCTACCCGCGCGGCACCGTCACCGAGGTGCTGGACGAGCTTGCCACCCTGCGTGATCGCCTAGTTGCCGCCGGGGTTCATGCCGAGAACATTATTCTTGACCCCGGGCTGGGGTTTGCGAAGGGCGGCATGCAGGATTGGGAACTGCTCGCCGCCCTTGGGCAGCTGCACACGCTGGGGCACCGGGTACTAATCGCCGGTTCACGTAAGCGTTTTCTGGCGAATGCGCTGAACGCGGCGGATGCGGCGCGCACCAAAACCCAGAATCCCGCCGCGGGCGCGAACACCGCGCCCGACCAAATGCCGCCCGCACGCGCCCCCGAAGACCGTGATGCCGCATCCGCCGCTCTCTCTGCGCTCGTGGCGGCCCAGGGAGCGTGGGGGGTCCGCGTGCACAATGTGCCCCCCACGGTGGATGCCGTGACCGTAGCGAATACTTTACGCACTGTTACCCGCACCAATCAGACCTAAAATTATGTACCAGTATTCACATCAGCTAAGGAACACCATGCCAAACCCAGCACACGCCTATGCCTCCTGCGACCGCATTACCCTGACCGGTGTTGCCGCCGTGGGTTTTCACGGAGCGCTTGATTTTGAGAAACGTGAAGGTCAGCCCTTCATCGTAGATACGGTTTTATACACCGACTTCACGCAGGCTGCCGCAACCGACGACCTCACCCAAACCACGAACTATGCGGAAGTTGCCGAGATTATCCGCACGCATATTGTGGGGGAGTCCCTCGATCTGATTGAGACTCTTGCCGTGCGTATCGCCCAGAACATTCTGGACGAATGCGCATATGTGCATGCCCTTGAGGTGACCGTCAACAAACCGAAGGCCCCGATTGAGGTGACCTTCGGGAACGTGGCAGTGACCGTATTCCGGGAGCGTGAAGGCACGCAGTCTCAGGGCGGAAAGGGTGCAGGCGCGCGTGGGTAATGTGCCGAACACGAACCAATCGCACCACGCGCCCGGCATGGACGCGTTAGCGCATACGGCGGTGCTGGCCCTGGGATCAAACCTGGGCGAGAGCGAAACCACGCTAGAGCAGGCCGCCGCCGACCTCGTGCATCTTAGCGGGGGTGCAGTGCGGTTAGTGCGTGCCTCCGGGCTGTACGTGACGGAACCGGTAGGCGGCCCCGCCGACCAACCGGACTATATCAACGCCATCCTTGAAGTACACACGCCTTTGACCCCTACGCGCTGTTAGCGCTGTGCCAGCAGGTGGAGGCGCATCATCACCGGGTGCGGCTTGTGCGATGGGGGCCCGCGCACCTCGATATTGACGTTATTACCTATGACGACCTCGTCAGCGACGACCCGGCTCTGACGCTGCCGCATCCACGTGCGCATGAGCGCGCTTTCGTGCTGGTTCCGTGGGAGCAGGCAAATCCGCAGGCGCAGCTGATGGTGCGCACCGCATCCGGCTGGGCTAATAGGGCGGTTGCGGAGCTGGCGCGTGAGGTGAGTGCGGCTGACTCGCACGCCAACGTTAATGCTGTCAAACTGCTGCGGCCCATGAATTTTGTGCCGGAGAAGCCTGAACCCCCTCAGACGGGCTACCCTTAACTAAGGGGAGTCGCCGCCTAGAGATGAAAGTGAGGGTCTATGAAGCCTATCCCTCTGCGGATTATTCTGCTGTGCGCGGCGCTGGGAGTGATAGCTGCCGTTGCTGTGAACAGTATGCTTGTGAGCTCCGGCGGCGGTGAGATTGTGATGTCGCCGGTGGTGATCGTGGTGTGCCTGTGCATGGGCGGCGGCGCCCTGTGGCTGGGGTTTCAGGTGGCCCGCTGGCGCAATATTGAAACCCGCGCGAAAGCGAAAAACATGAACCCGGTGGCGGCTGCCCGGGTACTGGCGTACGCGCAGGGCTCAATTCTCACGGGTGCCTCTCTCACCGGGTGGATGCTGGGGCTTCTCATCTATCAGCTTTCGCTGGTGAGTGCACGCGGGTGACGGGCGTTTTGTGGGTGACGGGTGCGAACTCTGTGGGCGCCGCAGCGCTTTTAGCGATGGGTATTTGGGCGCAGTACCTGTGCCGTATTCCGCCGGATGATCCGGACGGTAATTCGTCTTCGGGCGGGTCGAATTCGGGTAAGCTTGCCGCCGACGGGTACTCCCGGGTGAGCGATCAGCAGTAGAGGGTATGTATGGCGCAGCTTCCGCACTTTGAGAGCGATTCTCTCACACATGAGGGCGAAGGAATGGTGACCGCGACCGAGGGCGAGTAGGCTGGTGCGTCTGACGATCTGCACCGCCGGGGTGACCGCCTCCTCAGCGCCCTTGAGCCGCCAACAATGTGTGTTTAGGAATATCACTGGCACACCGTAAAAATCAGTGAATATACTGATAGTGTGACCATGAACCATCTCAAACCCGCACGCTTGGGTATCGGTATTGTCAGTGCCGGCAAAGTTGGTGCAGTGCTCGGTGCCGCCCTGCGCTCGGCGGGCACGCCATTGTCGGTGTGCGCGCCGAGTCTGATGCGTCGGCTGAGCGCGCCGAGAACCTGCTGCCGGGCATACCCGTGTTGCCCACTGAGCAGATTATTGAACGAAGCGAACTTGTGCTTCTGGCTGTTCCTGATGATGCGCTCCAACCTGTTATTGAGGGCATCGCCGCGGGAGGCATGGTCAGCCCCTGGGCAGCTGTTTGTGCACACCTCCGGGCGGCACGGTGCCCGGAGTTTTCAGCCACTCACCGAGCAGGGGCTATTGGCCTTGCCATGCACCCAGCCATGACGTTCACGGGGCTTTCCTCGATGTGCAGCGCCTCAACGGGGCCAGTTTCGCGGTGACCGGCCCGGCTCCTTTTATCCCTATCGCCCAGGCGCTCGTCGTTGAGATGGGCGGTGAACCCGTGCATATTGCCGAGGCTGACCGCGCCCTCTACCACGCCGCTTTAGCGCACGCCGCAAACCACCTGGTGACCATTATGGGGCAGTCCCAGCAGGCGCTGGCATCTATCGGTGTTGAAGACCCATCCCACTATCTGGGGCCGCTGGTGCGTGCCGCCCTTGATAATGCGCTCGCGGCGGGTGAAACTGCGCTCACCGGGCCTGTTATTCGGGGCGACTCGGGGACCGTCACCGAACATATGCGGGCCCTGCGGGAGTACGCTGAACAAGAAAATACGCGAGATATAGCTGACTCTTACGCGGAATTGGTAAAATCGACCGCAAAAAGGGCGCATAATAGAGGTTTGTTAAACGATGAACAACTGGGGCGGGTTGAAAGCACCTTGACTGAGCATACCTCGTTCATGGATACCGACCGACCCCTGCCCCTCAGACAAGGAGTTCTCGTCATGACTGAGATAACGAAACCCCTGGTAGTGAAGACCATTGCAGAGTTTCGCGCCGCTATTGCTGAGGCGCTGGTTGCTGCGCGAGAAGCTGGATGCACAGGCGCGGGCCGCGGCCGCCGAAAATGGTACTGCGGTTGAGTACACGGATGCGTCGCTGGGCTATGTGCCGACCATGGGTGCCCTCCACCACGGCCACGCTAATCTGATGCGCCGTGCCCGCGAACAGAACGAGGTGGTCGCCATCTCCGTATTCGTGAACCCACTCCAGTTTGGCCCGGACGAAGACTACGAGAAGTACCCGCGAACCCCTGGAAGCTGATGTTGAGCTTGCCGCCCGCGTAGGCGTCGATATTGTGTTCGCCCCTGAGGTTGAAGAAATGTACCCGGATGGTGAGCCGCTGGTTCGTATTTCGAGCGGTGAGCTGGGGTCACGGTTTGAGGGCGCGACCCGCCCCGGCCACTTTGATGGTGTGCTGACTGTGGTTAATAAGTTCTTCAATATTATTGGTTCAGCGACCGGCGGCCACAGAGTGAACGCCTACTTTGGTCAGAAGGATGCGCAGCAGTTCTTGCTGGTTCAGCGTATGGTGCGCGATTTTAACCATGATGTGACCCTGCGGGCGGTCGCTATCGTGCGTGAGGATAATGGTTTGGCACTGTCCTCCCGGAATGAGTTCCTCTCGGATGATGAGCGTGAGGCGGCCCTGGTGATTTCCCGTACCTGGCACTGCTGCGTGAGCACTCGCTCAACCGCGGGTTTGAGGGTATTGACCTTGACGGTGCCCGTGAACGCATTAACGCGACCCCCGGGGTGCGGCTGGATTATTTGGAGCTGGTGGATCCGAATAACTTTAACGCCCCACCAGCGAGTCTGAGCGGGTGCTGGCCCCTAGTTGCCGCATATGTTGGACAGACTCGCCTTATCGATAATATGGATTTACGGTAGTTCAGTTTTTACCGCATCAGCCCACACAGCCCGTGGGAGCTTCGCAGTTTCAAGACGCAATATTTTTCAGCAGAGATACAACAGGTAGGTATTCCCCTTGAGTAACGAGCAGAACGCCGCACCGGCGATCGCAGATATGTCAGACCAGATGCAGATTCGCCTTGAGAAGCGCGCTAAGCTGCTCGAATCCGGGCGCCAAGCGTACCCTGTGGGCCTGTTAGATGCTCAGGGCGGGCGTATCGCACCGAACCATATTGCGGATGTGCGCGCCGAGTACGACCCGAAATTAGAAGCCGGCGAGCTCACCGCAGGGGACGAGACCGACCACGTGGTGAACGTTGCGGGCCGTGTGGTGTTCGTACGCAATACCGGTAAGCTCTGCTTCGCGTCCCTGCAGGCGGGTACGAATGGTGACCGCATTCAGGCGATGCTCTCGCTCAATGAGGTTGGTGAACAGTCGCTTGCCGACTGGAAATCCCTGGTGGATTTGGGCGATCACGTGTATGTGACCGGTCGTGTGGTGGTCTCTCGCCGCGGCGAACTGTCGATTATGGTGCGTGAGTGGAGGATGGCCGCGAAGTCGATTCGCCCCATGCCCGTGCTGCATAAGGATTTGAACGAGGAAACTCGGGTGCGCCGTCGCTACCTGGACTTGATGGTTCGCCCTGAGGCACGTGAGCTGGTGAAGAAGCGCGCCCTGATTACCCGCACCGTGCGCCGCGTACTGGAAGATCACGGCTATATTGAGCTGGAAACCCCGGTGCTGCAGCTGGTGCACGGCGGCGCGACGGCTCGCCCGTTCCGCACCCACCTGAATGCCTTCGACCAGCCTATGACGATGCGCATCGCCACCGAGCTGCCGCTCAAGCGTGCCGTGGTGGGCGGTATTGAGCGCGTCTACGAAATTGGTCGCGTATTCCGCAACGAGGGCGTGGATTCAACGCACAGCCCCGAATTTACAACCCTGGAATGCTACGAAGCCTACGCCGATCAGTACGTGATGGCCGAGCGTATGCAGGAGATTATTGTTGCGTGCGCACAGGAGCTTGGGGTTACCGCGATTGAGACTGAGGACGGTACGATCGACCTGGGCGGCGAGTGGGCGTGGCTGAGTGTCTACCCCGGACTGTCTGAGGCCGTGGGCGTTGAGATCACCCCGGATACTCCTGCTGAGACGCTGCGCGAGATCGCCGCCAAGCATGATGTTGAGGTGAATCCCGCCTGGGATGCTGAGAAACTTGTGATTGAGCTTTTCGGCGAAATCGTGGAGCCAACCCTGCTGAACCCGACCTTCGTGTATAACTACCCGCCCAGCGCCCAGCCTTTGGCTCGGCCAAACCGCGATGGTTCCCGCACGATTGAGGCGTGGGATCTGATTATTGGCGGTATGGAGCGCGGTACCGCGTTCTCTGAGCTGATCGACCCAGTGATTCAACGCGAGCGTTTGACCGAGCAGTCCCATAAGGCCGCTGCGGGCGATGACGAGGCGATGGAACTTGATGAGGACTCTACGCGCCCCTAGAGCACGGTGCACCGCCGATGGGCGGTCTCGGGCTGGTGTTGACCGTCTGATTATGCTTTTTGGCGGGTGAACAGGACCCTGAACGCCCTGGAACCGTGGTGCGTCAGCCGGGTATTCGTGAAACTATTCTGTTCCCGCTCATGAAGCCCGAAGCTTAAATTATAACTTTAGGTTTAATATTTGATTGAGCTCACATTCAGGGCGGCATTAATCCTGAATGAGCAGTCGAAACCGCCCGCACGAAATTTTGAAGACGTGCGGGCGGCTTTTTCTGTTTGTGCGGGTATTCTGGACTCTAGAAAGCCAGATGAAGGGAGAGGAAATATGGATATTTTGATTGCGTTGGTTCCCCGATTTTTTCGCCGGGATTGCCCTGTATTTTATATTGCGGTGGATTAATCGTGCGGACCGTTCGGAGCGCGCAGCGCAGCGTGAGGCCGAAAAAGATGCTCAGCTTTGGTATGAGCAGGTAAAAAGTTCACGGGGGTCTGTTAACCCATTTACTGATGATAAACCGTAGTTGTATAAAATATTTCCCGCGAAAGTATTAAAACATATTTCGGAACCTTTATCTTTAGCGTTAAAGTCTGTTACTATGTATGTGCGATAGAAAATGTTTCATATAGAATTCTTTATATTTGAGTTTTCTCTAGCGCGTTCACATAACTACTAAGGAGATAACTACATGGCACAGAAAGTGCGCATCATTCTTGAAGACGATCTCGACGGCGGCCCCGCAGACGAGACCGTACGATTTGGCCTTGATGGTGGCCAGTATGAGATTGATTTGTCGAATGCTAATGCCGCTCGCTTGCGTGATGCTATCCGCCCGTTCGCGTCGAAGGCTCGCCGCGTACAGAACACTTCGGGGTCCGGCCGTGCAGGTCGTGGCTCACGTGGCGCAGCAACTGCTGTGAAGCGCAACCCCGAGACCGCTGCTATTCGCAAGTGGGCTAAGGAAAACGGTCATGAGGTTTCCGATCGCGGCCGCATTCACCAGGAGATTCAGGATGCGTACTACGCAGCACTGAAAAAGGAACAGGCATAAGCTACGTTTCTTAAATAAAAGACGGGAAGGCTTTTTGAGCCTTTCCCGTCTTTTTATTTATGCTCATTTTTCTGTCAAAGTGAATCTTGCCAGGTTGATTTGTGTATTGTGGCGGGCGGAGCGATAGGGTGAGGGCTCTAAAGTGTGGTGGTGAACCCCCGTAAATTTGGTGTGACGAGGTGGTCTCCAGGGTTCATATATCGGTCTGTCCACATCAACTGTGGAATGTACGGCACATGTAGTTGTGTAGGTTAATCTCACGGTCATAATCGGTTGTTGTGAGATGTCGAGAAAATATCCGCGATACTCCATCTCTATTTGGTATATTTCATGCATATTTTGATAGTTGCATTTTTGGAAAATTGTTTGAAGTGTTTTATTTCCTGCCCTTTGAAAATGGACAGTACATGGCGGGCTATTGGGTGGCGTGAGGAATAATTTCAGTGTGCCGAAAACATGCATATGGTTACCACTTAGAGAGAATTCATTCTATATTTTCCTGGTAAATAGTTGCAGTTTCTATAAAATAAATCAAGCCCTTGAGGTTTATTGTCGGGATTAAACGAAAGTTAAACTTTATTTAAGTCTCGTATATACATAAGGGTTACCGAAAAGGTAAGCATTAGGTTTTCATAATCCCTCAGAATCCTCGTGCCGCCGAGCTCGCTGCGGCAGATGATGCGCGCGTGACCCCGGCTGCGGGCCGGTGCGACCTTCGTCTCGCTAGTTCTTTCGATGGCGAACAGTCCCCACGCGAGGGTAATACCGCGTAGTCTTGTATCAAGTAGAAAATCTGGGAGTACGCAATGTTTGAACGCTTTTACCGACCGAGCTCGGCGCGTAGTGGTGCTTGCCCAAGAGGAAGCACGCATGCTCAACCACAATTACATCGGTACTGAGCACCTACTGCTCGGCCCTAGTTCACGAGGGGAGGGCATTGCGGCCCGAGCCTGAGTCGCTGGGTATTACGCTCAACAGCGTACGTGAACAGGTGCAAGACATTATTGGCCCGGGGGCAAACGCGCCCAGCGGGCATATTCCCTTTACCCCGCGCGCGAAGAAAGTGCTGGAGCTTTCGATGCGCGAGGCTATTCAGCTTAACCACGGTTACATTGGCACCGAACATATCCTGCTGGGTATGGTGCGTGCGAATGAGGGCGTAGCAAACCAGGTGCTGGCTAAACTTGGTGTGGAACCGGCTGCCGTGCGCCAAGCCGTGATGGACCTTATCTCTGGGTACCCCGGGTAATGGTGATTCGAAAGAAACTGCCGGTGTTGGCGCGGGCAACTCCCGCGAGGGCACCCCGGCGGGTTCAACGATTCTCGATCAGTTCGGGCGTAACCTCACTGCCGCTGCACGCGAGGGTCAGCTTGACCCGGTGATTGGCCGTCACCACGAGATGGAGCGTGTGATGCAGGTGCTCTCACGCCGCACTAAGAACAACCCCGTGCTTATCGGTGAACCCGGTGTTGGTAAAACCGCTGTTGTTGAGGGTCTAGCCCAGGCTATTGTGCATGGTGACGTACCCGAAACTCTTAAAGATAAGCACCTGTACACCCTGGATTTGGGTTCCCTGGTCGCGGGCTCCCGGTACCGCGGTGACTTTGAGGAACGTCTTAAGAAAGTACTCAAGGAGATTCGCACCCGCGGCGACATTATCCTGTTTATCGACGAGATTCACACCCTTGTCGGGGCCGGTGCCGCAGAGGGCGCTATCGACGCGGCTTCTATTCTGAAGCCGATGCTGGCTCGCGGTGAGCTGCAGACCATCGGTGCCACCACCTTGGATGAGTACCGCAAGCACATCGAGAAGGACGCCGCCTTGGAGCGCCGTTTCCCAGCCGATTCAGGTGGACGAGCCTTCACAGGAGCTCGCTGCGCAGATTCTTAAGGGTGTGCGCGATAAGTACGAGGCTCACCACCGCGTGACTATCTCGGATGAAGCAATTGAAACTGCCGTAAACCTGGCGGCGCGCTATATCTCTGATCGTTTCCTGCCCGATAAAGCTGTTGACCTGATTGACGAGGCGGGCGCACGCCTGCGTATTAAGCGGATGACCGCCCGCCCGAGATTAAGGTGCTGGAAGAGAGGCAGGTAAGCTCGCGCGCGAAAGAAGACGCTATTCGGGAGCAGGACTACGAGAAAGCTGCCGGTCTGCGGATGAGGAACAGAAGGTTCTTCAGGAGAAAGACCAGAAAGAGAAGGCATGGCGTGAAAACGGTGACGCCTTTCGGTGAGGTGACCCCCGAGGTTATTTCAGAGGTTCTGGCGTCTTCAACTGGCGTTCCGTGTACAAGATTACCGAGGAAGAGTCCTCGCGTCTGCTCAAGATGGAGGACGAGCTGCACAAGCGTGTGATCGGCCAGGAGCACGCGACTAAGGCATTGGCCCGTTCGATTCGCCGTACCCGTGCCGGGTTGAAGGATCCGAACCGCCCGGTGGCTCGTTCATTTTTCGCTGGCCCGACCGGCGTCGGTAAGACCGAGCTATGCGAAGGCTTTGGCAGAGTTCCTCTTCGGCGATCAGGATGCACTGATTACTCTGGATATGTCGGAGTACCAGGAGAAGCACACCGTTTCACGCCTGTTCGGTGCCCCTCCCGGGTACGTGGGCTATGAAGAAGGCGGTCAGCTGACCGAGAAGGTACGCCGTAAGCCGTTCTCGGTAGTGCTGTTCGACGAGGTTGAGAAGGCGCACGCCGACCTGTTCAACTGCTGCTGCAGATTCTTGAAGATGGCCGCCTGACCGATTCGCAGGGTCGTGGTGGACTTTAAGAACACCGTGATTATATGACCACGAACCTTGGCTCACGCGATGTGAACCGCCGCGTTCCTGTGGGCTTCCAGGCAATGGACGATAACGCCGCTGACTACGAGCGCATGCAGGCCCGCGTCATGGAGAACCTCATGAGCACTTCCGCCCCGAGTTCCTGAACCGTGTGGACGATATTATTGTGTTCCCGCAGCTCTCCGAGACCGAGATTCTGCAGATTGTGGACCTGTTTGTTGGTCGTTTGGCAAAGCGTCGGCGGATCAGGATATGTCGATCGAGCTGACGAATGCGGCGAAGGTTCTCGCGGCTTCGAAGGGCTACGACCCGGCGATGGGTGCCCGTCCGCTGCGCCGCGAGATGCAGCGCAATATTGAGGACGCCCTGTCGGAGAAGATCCTCTTCGGCGGAAATTAAAGCCTCGGTGAAAAGATTACCGTGGACGCTGAGGGTGAAGGGGATGACGCGAAGTTTACCTTCTCCTCCCAGCCGATGAAGGAATTATCCAGCGAGTATCTGAAGGATCTGGATTCGCAGTCGGTCGCTGAGGAAGAAGCGGTTGAAGAAGCCGAGCAGATCACCAATAACGCTACCGAGTAGCCGCAATCTCGGCCAGTAATCAGGCTCAAGTGAGCGCAGAGCACCCCCAGTCTCCCGTGTGGGAGGAACTGGGGGTGTTTCTTTATTATGCCTTATGCGCACGTCCATCTGGAAAGGGTGCGCTGGTGTCGGGCGGGATACGGCGGAGGGATAGTATGCTTAGTACATGCCCGCATCATCGAAAAAAACTCAGTCTTCATTGTCTGTTCGCGACCGGAACGGGGGCAGGACGCCTACCGTGCCGAGGTTCAGGCGCGGCTGGGGTTTTCGATTAAAACGCGCCGAGCAGGCGATGATGGTGGCAAAAATCTAAAGTTTTGCGGGAGTACGATCTGAGCGTCGCACAGTATGCCGCCATGCTTTCGCTCTACTATGCTCCCCGGACAGTCAGCGGCGCAGCTGGCACGCGCTGCGGCGGTGACCCCGCAGACAATGGCTACTGTTCTGCGCGTCTGGAGGCAAAAACTGATTACCCGCGTGCCTTCAGAAATCCATAGTCGCGTGAATGTGGTGACCCTAACCCCGGCGGGGGAGGAGCTGGGGCTGAAAGCTGATGAGAAGGCGCGTGCCGTTGAGGACCTTATGAGCAGTGAATTCACCCCGCAGGAGCAGGAACAATTACGCGATTTGCTGGGCCGACTCGTTGAGGTTCTTGAGGGGTAGATTCTGCCCCGTTGACGTGCGGGTGTTGATAGGCGCCCTGCAAACTAATCCGCTGCCTGAGGCCCGGGAACAACACTCCCTTAATAGCAGATGTCTGTTATAGTTCAGTGTGCGACTATAATTAAGGAGTATGATGATGAAGGCTGTCCAGATTACCAGCTACGACGGGCCCCTTGGCACCTTAGAATACGGTGAAACGTCCGACCCAACTCCGGCTGCCGGTCAGATCGCTATTAACGTTCACTATGCAGGTGCTAGCTACGTGGAAGCGCTGTTTGCAGGCGGATTCGTACCGACTATCCCCTGTGCCCTGGGTGCCGGGGCTTGAGGCATCCGGCACGGTTCGAGCCATGGCGAAGGGGTCACGGAGCACGACGGCCTTGAGATTGGCACTCCTGTTGCCGCCTTTACGGTCACTGACAGCGGAGGTACGGGCAGATCGCGGTCACTAACGCCCACCTGGTTGCGCCAATACCAGAGGGACTAGATGCCGCCACCGCAGCCGCTGTACCCGCAAATACTACGGCTGCGCTCATAGCCCCTGGAACGGCTGGCTCAGGTGCAGTCAGGGGCAGAGCGTGCTGGTTCAGGCCGCCGCAGGTGCCTTGGGTCTCAGCTTGGGCAGGTGGCGCGGTATCTGGGTGCTTCCCGCGTGGTGGGCGTTGTTGGTTCTGAACAGAAGCGGCACGCGGCATTAGAACTGGGAGTATGACGAAAGTAATCTTACGCGATGATCTAGCAGGCAAGAGCCCGACCAATTCGATATTATTGTCGACCCGGTGGGCGGCCCAACACGCGCTCGGTGCGTGGATCTGCACTCCGTGTAGGTGGTCGCCTGCTTGCTAGTAGGCGACGCTGCTCAGGCGGGGATCAGCTCATAAGCAGCAATGACCCTGTGGCTCGGCGGTAAAAGCGTCATGGGATTCAACCTAGGGGGCTTTAACAGCGGCACAGCCTGAACTTGATGGAACATACCTCCGGCGCGCGCTGCAGCTGGTCGCCGATGGGGAAGTGAAGGTGCAGGTGACGGACGTCGTGCCTATTACCCAGGCCCCTAGCGTCCTGGCGAGGCTGCGGGCCGGAAGCACCGTCGGTAAAACCGTCCTCAAAACACGAAGCGCTATAGTGACGCGCTAACAGTGATACCTTCCTCCCGGCTGATTGAGGGCCGGGGAGGAGAGCCGGGTGATAGATGGGGCTTATTCAGTGGTTAGCCAGTCATTGAGTGTGGTGGGGTCGGTACGGTCTGCTGGGTCAGGATTAACCCGCCTTTAGCGATAGCCGAACCAAGGTATGGCAGCTGCCACACCAGCTTGGGGTGTTTGCCGCCGATTTCACCGGCGCCGCGAGGATACGCTTCACAAACTCGGCTGCCGTCCTTCTTCGGCGCCGCGAATCGAAATAACGCCTGAATCGGGGATATTCATCTGCCCCTCAGCAATATCGCAGGCTGTTGAGCCACCGGCGCAGCCGATAATGGCGACATCTTTCATAGTGGGCAGCACCGATACGGGCCCATAAAGCGACCTGCTTTACGAGGGTGGGCAGAATCTCAAACCATTGCGCGGAGTGAATAATCACAGTTTCCACCGGTGAGGCCTTATAAGTGTTTTTCCTGCACGGCCTTGCCGCTGTAGTAGCCGTATCCGCGGCATACTGCCGCATCCTGCACACCGGCAATCGAAATGCACACAATGCGCTTCACCTGGTTCTCGCCGCTGCCTGCGCAATATTGCTGGCGGTGAGCTTTAAAGAGTCCTCGGCCTCGCGACGATTCAGCGACCGTGGTGGTTCAAGGCATCATGACCTCATCCACCCCGGCGAGAGCTGGGGTGAGGCTCTCAAGCACTGAGGCATCTACCCCGGTGAGCGCGGCTCAACGGCACCACCTGGTGCCCTCGCTTCTCAAGTTCGGTGCAAATTTTTCGTGCTAATGGTTCCGGTTGCCCTGCAACTGCTATTTTCATGAGTATCCTCTTGAGTGAATAGTTGGTATTTCAAATACGTATTTTCTATTCTTTCAAAAAGTTGGAAGCGAAAACAATAAGTTTCTGAATAAAAGTATCTAAAAATTTATATACTAAATTGTTATAAAAGCATAAAATATGTCTAAATACTTATGCGCTATAGTGAAACCAAATCATCTTTTTCACTCGCTCAGACCGTCAGCAAGCAGTCCCTCATAGCAGCGTTGGATCTGCTCTTGAGAAGAGTCTAGCGTACGCAGCGACTTCACCACTGCTGACAAGTTTTTGGGTGCCACAATATCGGGGAGAAGTTGGTAGTAAGTTCCTTAGGGATGTGGTGGGCTCTCGAAGAACCGCCATCATTGCCCCTGCGTAACTGCCGGTCTGTGCCATGCCAGCTTTGACCCTGAGGGTGTACTCAGCCTCGGTTTGCCAGCGGCAAACCCAGGCACATAAAATGCCTAATTGGGCATATATTGCAGGTTGAGATTTTGCGGTGCACACCAGTGCCCCAAGCTCCATCGTGGCGGCATTCCACAGGCAGCCAGCCTGCTCATCGGTGGGCATCAGCGCTCTCGGCGAGGCGAGTTTCAGCCGCATTAAAGCGACTCTGTGTGGCAACCCTTTGCCGCTGATGGCACGCGCGTGTACCCCTGCGAATATTTGTATCTATTACAGTTGCACGCCGCCCAAATGCGAAGGAAGTAATCGCTGCTGCAGTGTAAGAGCCAACCCCCGGTAAGGCCAGCAGCTGCTCATAAGTGCCGGGAACATCACCATGATGCTCTAACACAATAGCCTGCGCTGCGATGAAGGCGTTGCGCCCGACGCGGATACCCCAACCTGCCCCAGCACGCACCGCCTCAGCGGACCTTCAGCTGCTAAAGTCTTTGGGGTCGGCCAGCGCATCCATTCTTCCCACACTGGAAGACACGTTTAACCGGGGTCTGCTGAAGCATAAACTCACTCACCATCACGCCCCACGCGGAGCACTCTGCGCGGCGCCACGGCAGATCGCGAGCGTTGGCGATAAACCAGTCACCCACCAGCTGGTGCAGCTGCTCTGTCTGTGTAAAAGATGCATGGGGTACTTCAGAAACAGTCTTTGGGCGGGAGTGCGTGGTGAAGAGGTCGGTGATACTAGGGTAAAACACCCGCAAATATATTCCAAAAATAATATATATATAATTCGTTAAGGAACAAAACGCTGTATTCTTATGTATGTCAGAAGATGTGGATTTGCCCCCTGAAGTATTATCGCCGTCGACGCATTATTGCGGCAGTTGCGGCAATTATTATTTTGATACTTTCTATAGTAGGTATTACCTGGGCTGTTAATACCATTCAAAACCGTAATACGAATGAAGCAGTCCCCAGTGCTACAGCAACAGCAGAGGGCATTCCAAAACTTCAGCGCCCGAGCGGACGTGACCGCCTCACCCACCGGCTCGGCAAGCGCCAACCCTCACAGGCAGCCGATCCCAGTAAAAAGCCCCTGACCCGACGCATCCACCACCTCGGCTGCTGTAGCTGCCTGCTCTGCACAGAACTTTAAGTGACCGTGGCTCCCTCCAAAAAGCAGTATGCTGCGGGAGGCACCTTCTTTACCGTCACCTACACCAACACCTCTAAAACCCCCTGCGCCATCGGCGGAGATAAAGCAGAAAACGGCATAGAGCTGAACATTACCTCCGGTGCGGCACAAAACCTACTCAAAGAACAAGTGCGCCCCTGCGCCGTTGAAAAAGCTGAGCTTGAGCCGGGAAAGAAGCCACCGGTGAGATGAGCCTGGGACCGCAAACCAATGCGTCAGGGTGCGAAAAACGAAAGACGCCGAGAAAGGCACTTATTCGGTGGTTGCAAGCGTGAACGGTGTTTGCCTCACAGGGCGGTAAAGCTCACTCGCCTGATGCAACTATCGCGGCATCCGCGGTGCTGCCCTGAGGAGGGGGCTTCAAGCACGCTCCCTCCCAGGCCGGGGGAGGGGCCGGTAGTTTTCGCGTACGTGAAGCCGCCTTCAGAAATGCTCTGCACGGGCTAGGTGTGGGTTTACAGGTACTTTTCGAGGGTGCTCAGCCATGCGGGAGAGCGACTCACGCAGGGTGCGGGCGCGGTTGCCGCCGACCCCTCCACGGCCCGCAAAATCCTCGGCGGTGGCTGCCATAAGCGCCTGTAAAAGTGCCGAAACGTTCGACCAGGGCGCGAAGAGATAATATGCGGGATGCTTTGAATACCATCCAGCAGGCGGTATCCGCGCGGCTGAAGCGGGAGTGTCTAAATCATACCCCCTCAAAGCCGACCACCTGCGCACTAACCTTCAAATCGACAATGTTCATATCGTCCAGGTTCTCCAGAGCCTCAACAGCATCCCCTAATATTCCTCGGGTTGGGGTTCGGCAGGTAGTCGAAGAGAATAATCTCTGCCGGGCATGTCGGGGCTGCGCAGTCCTCAAGCTGAAAGCGCCACCAGGCGGCCATGCACACCCAGCTCAAGCACATAGTGGCTAACCTCGGAAATAATACGACGCACCATCTCCATGCGCTGAAGGTGGCGGCCACATCCCCCAGGGTCACGTGCGACTCAATTTCAGAGTCGAGAGCGTCCCCAGCACTTTACGCAGGCGTTTCTTGTAGCTTTCAAGAGTCTGGATGGCCTGGTTAGCGCGGCTCATGAGGTACTGGGTGTCCTGCACCGTGTAGCGGGTACCATCCACATACACCGAAATCACAGACATAGAGGCGCTGACCGAAAATCACCGGAAAACCAGTCTGGATAGCGATACGCTCGGCGGTGCGGTGGCGGTACCGGATTCATTCGTCTCAATGAACGGATCAGGCATGAGCTGCACGGCGGCTTTGAGGAGCCGGGTGGCATCCCTATCGCAGATAATAGCGCCATCCATTTTGGCGAGTTCGCGCAAACGGGTGGCCGAGAATTCCGTATCAATATCGAACCCGCCGGAAGAGAGCGCGGCAACGGTGCGGTCTGAACCGAGCACAATGAGTGCGCCGGTACGGCCGCGCAGGATGCGCTCCAGCCCCTCCCGCAGTTCGGTGCCGGGGGCGATGCGAGCGATCGTTTTGAAGATTCGTTCATAGTCTGTTTGCACGTGCTCCATTGTAGCCTGTTTATAGTGTTATTTCGCCTTTGAGGGTTGAGCGCAGGGGCGCGTAGTTACACGGAAAAATGCATAAATAAAGAGTATTCGTTCTGTTTTAAGCGGTGGTTTACCGCCAGCGCACGCCCTGACCGGGGTGCATCATCGGTATGGTGCCTTATGGGCAGCTGCAGGTCTTAAACCGTCAGGGTCGCCCGTACAATAAAAACCATGGCTGCACGCACAAAAACCACTAAAGGAACCCCCGCCTACCGCTGTACCGAATGCGGCTGGACCACCGCCAAATGGGTGGGTCGATGCGGTGAATGCCAAACCTGGGGGTCTGTTGAGGAAGCCGCCGGGGGTACCGTGGCGCGCACCCGTACCGCATCCAGCGTGCAGAAACCGGCGCAGGTGATCGGCGAAGTAGACTCGACCGTCGCCGCCTATATGAGCACCGGCAATCCTGAATTTGACCGGGTGCTCGGCGGGGGACACTGTGCCCGGTGCCGTGATTCGATGGCTGGCGAACCCGGCGGGCACTCCACCGCTGCTGGATGTTGCCGCCACCTTCGCGCGCGGATACACCCCGCGAACCCCCGCCGCTGAGCGTGCCCGCGCGAAAACCCGCGACGTGCTGTACGTGACCGGTGAAGAATCCGCCGCGCAGGTTAAGCTGCGTGCGGACCGCATCCACGCCGTCGCCGACACCCTGTACTTGACGAGCGAAACCGACCTGGGGACCGCGCTGGCGCATATTGAGCAGGTAGACCCGGCGATGCTGGTGATCGACTCGGTGCAGACCCTTGCGTCCGCAGATGTTGAGGGCAGCGCCAGGGGGTGTTACGCAGGTGAGGGAGGTTGCCGCATCGCTGATCGCCACCGCGAAAGCACGCAATATGTACCCTGCTGGTGGGGCATGTGACCAGGAAGGCACGATCGCCGGGCCGCGACTGCTGGAACACCTGGTCGATGTGGTGCGCAGTTCGAGGCGATAAACACCCAATATTCGTATGCTGCGCGCTTATTAAAAACCGGTATGGGCCCACCGATGAGGTCGGTTGTTTCGATATGCACGAGGATCGGGATCGCGCCCTGTGCTCGACCCGTCCGGCATGCCTCGTTTCGCGCACGCCGCATCCGGTGGCGGAACCTGCGTGACCGTGACGATGGAGGGCGCCGCCCGCTCCGCCGAAGTCCAGGCGCTCTTGGATCGAGCGGTGGCACCGCGCCCAGGCGCACGGTGGCGAGTTGGATTCGGCGCGCATCCAGATGCTTTTTGGCGGTTTTGCAGCGCGATGCCGGGCCGAACGTGGGCAAACTCGACTGCTATGTTTCCACGGTGGAGGCGCCAAAATCCCTGAGCCCGCCGCCGATCTGGCGGTGTGATGGCGCTGGCATCGGCTGCGCAGAATAAGCCTCTGCCGCGTAAACTCGCGGTGTTTGGCGAGTCGGCCTGGCGGGGAGGTGCGTGCCAGCCGGGTATTCGCCAGCGCATTGCCGAGGTTGGCAGGCTGGGGTTCACGCATGTGCTGGTGCCCGCATCCCCAACGGGCGCGTGGGGCAGGTGCCCGATGGGGTGATCGCGAGGTCGCCACCATGGGCGAGGCGCTGAACCCTGCTCTTCCCGCAGGATAAATAACTGCCGCACATCGTGATGCGAACCGTGAGCAGAGTATTTTGGCGAGCAGATAACGAATTGCTGTCTGCTCGCCAAAATATTATCCGCTCGCGCAGGCTAGGTGGTTAGCTTTGCGTTTTCTCCCGCGCATGCTCATGTTTGGGGAAGAAGAAGGCAGCGAAAGTCCCCAGTACCAGTGCTGCCGCACCGGTCAAAATGGCTGGAGAAGCCGCATCCGTAAACCCTGTGGGCGTAAGGGTGCCGTCAAGGGCCGTAAAAATTGCGGTGAGAGTGGCGACCCCCAGCGCGATTCCTACCTGCCGTATGGTCATATTAGTCCCCGAGGCGGTTGCCCTGTCTTCAGGCACCATGCCTTGCAGGGTTGCCGTGGCGATAGGGGCAAAAACCATGCCCATACCCACCCCGGCGGCCATATAGAGAGGTACAGAGTAGATATATTCAACACCGGGATCAAGGATTGCACCGATCCAGAGCAGCCCAATACTCATGAGTGCCATGCCAACCACAATCACTGGGCGGGTACCGACCCTGGATGTCAGCAGTCCTGCAAGCGGTGAAACAATCAGGGGCGCGAGAGTCCATGGCATGGTCATCAGCCCGGCTTCGAGCGGGCTTGCCCCTTGGACCACCTGCAAGAACTGAAGCAAGATAAAAGTAACCCCAAAGGTGCCGAAGAAAAAGAGGAACCCTACAATATTCGCCATACTAAAACTGCGGTTACTAAAAAGACGCAGCGGAAGCAGAGGCGCGGCGGCGCGTGATTCCCACCAGATGAAAGAGACTAGGACGAATACTCCACCAATCAGAGCGGTGAGGACTTCCAGGCTAGTCCATCCGGCATCATTGCCGCGCACGATGCCGTAAGTTATGCCGAACAGTCCCTATCTCCCACGAGGGCCAGCCCAGGGAAATCAAGCGGTTCGGGGCGACCGCGGACTCTGGGATTGTGAACCATACCAGGGGAATGCAGAGCAGCCCGAATGGTACGTTAATCCAGAAAAATTGCGTGCCAGTCATGCCCCTCAACTACAGCACCACCGATAGGGGACCGAGCGCTACACTAGTCCAGCGACTCCTCCCAAATTCCAATAGCAGTAGCACGCATCCGCTCGGGTACGGATGTACTCAGCAATGCAAGGAAAGGGCATAACGGCAGAGCCGCTGATTCCTTGAAGTACGGGCCGTGATGAGGGCGCCGATATTATCGCTGATACCGCACCACGCAGAGGAGGCAGTAAATATAAAGACTCCAAGTAGGAAGACGCTGCGGCGTCCAAACCGGTCGGCCAGTGCCGAGGACATGAGAATGCAGGATGCAAAGGTCAGGGGTGTAGGCGCTTTACTGTCCAGGTGAGCTCTTCCAGTGTGGCTCCCAGATCTGCCCGAATGACTGGAAGAGCATTGGTGACGACGAGGTTATCGAGGGAAGCCATAAACATAGGAATGGACAGCGAGATGATGATGAGCCATGCGGGATGGGTGCGGGGTTTTTCTGCCTGTTGGGTCTGTTTCATGGGAAGGTCCGTTTCGTCTAGCTTTTAAGCAATCAATGATTACTTTACAGCTAGGTTATCGGGTGATAACATGTCAATATGGCTGGAGAAAAACCCGCACCTGGCACGACTCCCCGCCGCCGAGCGTCGTGAACAGATGCTAAACGCAGCCAGTATTGTTTTTTGGTGAGCGCGCACACCGAGCTACCACAGATGCCGTTGCCAAAGCGGCTGGAGTAAGCCATAGCGTATATTGTGCACCTTCGGCTCTAAAGAAATCTTTTTCGCAAACAGCCAGCCGTGCTGTTGATAAAACTATTGACGTGTTTCGCACAGTCGCTCAAGGCAGAAAGCCCTCAGGAACTCTTGAGGGAGATGGGGCATGCCTACGTAAAACTGTAGGCTGACCGGGGAATTCTGCCAACCATGATGCATCTCTTTCACGATGGGGCATCATGAGCGGTTTGGTCAGCGTGCTCGCGACGAATTTATGCGTATATACCGAGTACTGCACCACGAAATAGGGATGAGCCCTAAAGCAACCGAAAAGTTCTTGGCAAAAGGTATGCTCATTAACACTGTTTTAGGGATGCGATTAACCGATGTCATGAAAACCGACCCCGATATACATGATTCTTGGCATGCACATTCACGCGGAGGAAGCCGAAAGCCGGCGGAACTCGCCAAACACCACACTGCTGCCTCCTGCGGCACGGGGACGCACATCATCCTAACGATGCGCGCAGCCGCCGCCTGATTGTCTTCCAGTGAGGCTACTCGGGGTGCTTCTCAAGTTCCTGATCATGCAAGATAATGTTGATCGTGCGGCTCCGCAAATCTTCCTGCTCATCCTGGTTGCTATTAGCCTGCACGATTGGAATTTCGGAGGTGCGCGGTGCGTGCTCCGTGACGGCTTCACCCAGCTTTCACCCAGTGCTGCGGATGCCTCGCTCAGTGCCCCAGGGCCGGTGGCTTCAGCTATATCCACCGTCATCAGCGCAGCATGAGCACCAGCGACTCACCCTCAAATGAGGCCACACCCATCTGCCTCGGCTCCAAGGTGCCAGCGAGATCCACCAGACGTTCACGTGCAACCTGCATATAATACGCCCGCTCCTGCTCGGTACCCGAATACATGCCCAACCCCACGCTCTGGGTGGCAAGCGCCAACGACTCCAAGGCCGCCGCTAACGACTCCAGGGCGGCTGGGCGCAGCTGCACGTGCGCAATCGTTGAGGCCATACGCCGAGTCACGCGGTCGTTACGGATCGCTAAATCAACGGCGTTGAGGGTCTGCGCCAGCCGGTCAAGTTCAGCCCGGCTCTTCTTACCCACCCACGAGAGCTGAGCCATGCCGCGCGCCGTCACCAGGTCGTTGCGGCACGCATCGTAGAGCGGTTGCAGCTGGCGGGCGTCCCGTAAACTCTGGTACGCCTTCTCGTAGTTATACTCGCGGATCGCGCTTGCAGACAGAAAAAACACGTCAGAAAACGCGCCCATGAGCGCTTCAGCACGCTCCCGGGGGCCATTGCGGGGTCCTAGCATGAGGAACATCATCAGAAACGCCGCCACGCCGCCCACCCACGCCATCCAGGCTGCGGGTAAACGGCAGATCGGAGGTTGGCGGCAGCAAAATCACCAGGCACGACTGGGCGCTCATCTGAATCGTAAAAATAATGCCGTTATCAATAAACCGGGCCAGAAGCACCGACAGGAACAGCGCCACCGCCGCCTGCCACGGCCCGCGACCCAGCGCCATCAGCAGCAGCTCGCCCACCAGAATGCCGCACGTGACCCCCAGCGACACCTCCAAAATACGGCGGGAATGGGTGGACCCGCTCACATACCCCAGGGACACAATGGCGGCTGTCGCAGCGAAAATGGGTTCCTGATGCCCCAGCACATAGAACGAGAAAAAGTCGCGCCAATCCCCGAAATCGTAATCTGCAGGACTGAAAACCTCCTGCGCACACGGCGGGCACCCCTCACCAAATAGCTGCGGGTGTGCTTTCTCGCTGAGGTATACATGCCGGCCCATATGTTTAGTGTACCGGCGTGCGGCCTGCTGTACAGGCCCACAAGGGGTGGGTGTCGATTCTGCACCACCCTCGGCCGGGCTTAGCCTACCGGCGCAGGGATGCGCTTCAGCAGAGAACCCCTGATATCAGCCAGCTTACGCTCGGCAGCCTCAGCGCGCTCACGCAGCCCGGCTATCTCGCGGTCTTTTCCCTCAATCTCGTGGCGGCGGGCGTCCTCCCACGAGTGCATACGATCCGATAAGGCCCACTCATTCCCGGCCCCAAAGAGGCGCGCCTCAGCAGCCGCCGCGCCGCACGGTTCACCCCGACGAAGCGGCTCGTTCAGCGCCTCCACTTGGTGCACCTTCGGCAGGTTCTGCGGCTCGCGTGCCCGTCGTCGTTGCCGCAATACGCTCCCACACGTACTGGCGCCACTCGGCCAAAGCGCCCAGCACCTCGGCCCGGCGCGGTGCCTGCAGCTCGGTGAAGGTGGCCCCCAGCTCAGGGGTCATTCAGCTGCACCGCCGCATCCAGCAGCAGGAAGCGATGGCGGTGCCGAGCATCTCCAGCGGGGTGATGAACTCACCCACACCGTAATGTTTCATCACACCGGTGAGCCGCATTTCGGTGAACGCATCCGGCACAATGCCACCACGGGCACCCCCACTGCCAGGCCGAAAACTGCCGGGTGGTAGCGGCTGGTGAGCGTTAGCGCAGCCCCTCGGTGGATGCGCACGGCGGCGTCTGCGTGCGTGATTGGTACTAGGGTCGCGTGTGCATCTGTTCGGCGATGCGCGATGCACTCTCATAGTCCCCGCGCTCACCCGCAACGGCTGCCTGGGCGGGTTGCCCATGTGGCTGAGGAACACGGTGCTCAGGCCGTGCTCCTGGTAGGTGTACTCTAGCAGCTCCGCGAGGTTCTGGGCCTGCTCGTCGTCAGCATCATCAATGGTGACGCACACGTACCGTTGGGGCAGCTGCAGGCACAGCCACTGACCGGGGTATTCCAGCGTAAGTCTCGGGGAGTGCGGGGCGTAGTCGGTTGCGTCGTCGGCGCCAGCTAAGGCCTCAATGCCGCGTTCGGTGCACCAGGCGTATGAGCCGCGCTCACGCACCGCCACCCGCCACCGCGCTGCGGAGCATGCGCGTTCAAGCACCTCGGCATCGGTGTTCGAGTACCGGGCCCAAGCGACTGGGCCCGAAATAAACAGCGGAATCTTACGGTATTCGGCGACGAGGGCGATGGCCGCCGCTCGTACAGCAGCCACCCATACCGCGAGTTGAGGTTGCCGCCGCCGGAGATCACCACGCATCTACCGCGCAGACCCCTCAACGAGCCCGTATTTTTCGTGGCATCCGGGGCGAACTCGGGCAGTGGGTAATACGTTGCCGCGCAGGTACTCTTCCAGTAACTCTAGGGTCTGCCCCGCTGCGCCGGTGCCCACGGAAACGCAGGTACGCAGGTACTGTACTCTTCACCCGCCGTCCCAGCGCCAATGAGCTGACGAGAATGCTCCTCATCGCGGGTTGCCAGGACGATGCGCGCCCCGCGTCCGGCAAAAATGTGGCGGACGCTACCGTCATTGCTTCGTCGCCCAGATGAGACCGGCTGGCCAATATCGCCAGCCACCAGAACCTTAGTCATTATGCACTCACCTTATTGTTGGTGCTTTTTAACCGCGCTTTAAAAATATTTGGTGATGCGTTCGGCCCGTTCCCGCCACGATAAGGCCCGCTCGACCCGCAGCAGCCGCTCGTTCTGCTCCGCTGGGCGGCCTCGCACGTTTCAGCTGTTCGCCCCTGTTCCCGCTGGGTTGTCTCGATACGACCTAATGTTGCCAGCACGTCCCGGAGCAGGTTGTGGTTTTCAAGAATACGCCCGTCTAGTTCGTTCGCCAGGTGCGCCTGGTACAGGTAGGGCCAGCCGAGGAGCCGAGGCACATTCCTTCGATCTCTTCGGCGCGCACTCGAATCGTAGTAGCGGTGCTCAGCTTTACGGCTCACACTATTGGCGGCGGCGCCAGTGAAAGCGGGGCGCTGGCACCTAGTACGCCAGCGGTTCGTCAATCGTGATGATTTCGCCTTCTGCGGCGGCGCGCAGTATTGAATTCCCAGTCGCCTACCACGGCCAGATCGCTCCCGGTACCGCCGAGCCTGGTGTGCAGGTCGCGGCGGCAGATCACGCCAATGGGTACGGCACGGTTGCGTGCGGTATAAAAACTGCAGCCCAACAACGGGCAGCCCCTCATGGAAGATACGTTCGTTGAGTACCTGGAACCCGTTGTCGGTTTCACGTTCGAACTGTTCAACAATGCGCACGGTGCACATATTCGCCCCGGTCGAATCGAGGGCGGCGACGGTGTGTTCGAAAGAAATTTTGGGGCCCCTACAAGTCGTCGTCATCGTGCACGGTCACGTAGGTTGATTTCGCTTTCACGAACCCCAGGTTGAAGCGGCTTCATGCCGATGCCGTCGGTGCAGGAGCGTGGTTTTTATCGGCCACCGGGCTTGCGGTAACAATGCGTTCCGCCTCGGCCCCTGTCACCACCGTCGTTGACCACGCACACGGCGTAGTCCTGGTAGGTTTGCTCCGCAATATTGGCTAGGCGCGGGTCAGAAATTGTGGTCGGTTTTTGGTGCGCACAATAATGGCGACAGTGGGCGTCATTATTCTCCCATTCTCCCGGAAAGTGAGGCCGTAAGGCGCACATGCGCACGGCATGGTTGAGGCGTACCCTAATTATTGTACGGGCTTTTTGCTACGCACAGTTTTAAAGCTGTCGGTTGGGCGGCAAATCCGCTGGTTTTCACTCGAAGAATAATCCAGACGCTCATCAGAGCCACCGCCGGCAGGAAACAGGCGGGAAAAGTAATCACCCAGGTGAGCAGGATTTGCCGCACCACGCGGGCGCTGACAGATGCGTGCCGCTGGTTCACCCCCGCCCCGGAGCGCTGAGGCGACCGCCAAATGCGAGGAAGAGAACGGCAGCTGCAGCACGAACTGCCCTGCCGCGAGCACCGCTGCGGTTGTTCCCTGGGCGATAGCTCGCGGAGCGGGTCAAGGCGGCACCATACGGTGGGTGAAGGCATACCCGATGCGCCACCCGCCGGTCAGGGTACCCGCCGCGAGGATGGCGGCTACCAAGGCGGCGCATACGATCGCGAGAGTTGCCGGGGCTTTATCGAAACTGACTGCGGATGTGAACGGGCGAGCACCCCGGAAAGCAGCAGAAGCAGCAGGTAGCGCTGGCCGACCCGCAGCCCGTGTAATGAGCGAGATGCCAGCAGCTGAGACGGCGAGAACTTCGCGGAGGTACTATTGACCCGGTGCGGTGCGGTGCGTAATGCCAGCCGGTAGAACGGGAATACGAGCACCCAGGAGAGCAGGGAACGTCAGCGGCGGCAGCAGCAGGCGCGGGCGAGGGCGGTGGTGAAGATGGTGTGCACAAACCCGTAGTTTTCAAACCCGTCGTGTGGGCGTACCAGGCCACCTCGGCGAGCGCGCCAATGAGCGCGTGGGTTGCGGAGGAGGGCATGCGCATCGCCCGAGCGATAGTGCCCCCACGCCGCTGTGGTGGTTAGGGCGCACACGATACCAAGGAGGGTGGGTGTTCCTCCCGGACAACAAGCCACGACGCCTCATATTCTTTTATCAGCATATACGCGAGGATGACCCCGGCGCCGTTAAAGAGCGCACTCACCACCAGCGCCGCCACGGGTGTCATGGCACGGGTACGTACCGGCACCGCGATCGCATTCGAGGCATTATGCACACCGGTGACAAAAATCGCGGCACAAAACGCCGCCACGCACAGCAGATCAGCAGGGCAGGCACGAGCTAGGACCTGCACAATAATGCGCCCACTCGGCTGAGACGTCACGCATAGCGTTCCGCGGCGGCGCTGAGGCGCGTAATGAACTTGTGTAGCGGCGGTACCGTTCCATAGGGTAGCGGGCGGCCAGCTGCGCGTCGTACTCTTCGGCGGTGCGCACCGCTTGGCGGGATATGCGCAGCATGTCCATCCAGTAGGTGTCCAGCCCCCTGACGTCAATAAGTTTAGGGATCACCGCTTCGGTGAGCACCGCCTGCCGCTGAATAATGTCGAGAATGGCGGCTGTGTGCGTGGCGAACCCGTCAATACGGTGTAGATAGAGGATGCGCGGCACTGGTGAGCTCCTCCACCGCACTGGTGAGTTTACGGGCGAGCGTACAGGTCTTCACGCGGTAAAGGGTGGCGAACGAGCTGCGCACAGAGGTGAGGGTCATGGCAAAAAGGAGTTCGGTGCAGCTGGCTCGTGGGCGAGCATCCGCTCGAATAGGTCAGGGTAGTCGCTGGTGGGGTGCCAACCATTTCCGAAAGGAGCGCCGCCGCGCCCGCAACCTGCGCCGAAATCTGCGCCAGTGACTGCAGCGAACTGTTTTCTTGCGGGAAGAGGCGCGAAGTACATACCGATTCTATCTCTGCTGTGTGAACTTCGGCGGCTGGGTGGAGTGCAAAAGAAGAGGCCAACGAATCCGCTGACCCCTTCGATACGTATGGGATGTCGGGTTGGGAGCGCCTCTCGGCGGAAGGCCGCTCGAAGCGGCAAATGATTTGGAGCCCGGGGCTACCTATTAGCAACCCGACATCTTGTAATCATTATCCCGCCCGTGCGGGGGCCTGTCAATGCCCAACACCGGTTTGCGGCGCATCGGGAAGTCTTACCTTTTTATGCTGCCAGCACCGAAAAATCAGCGCGCACAACCTGAAAAATATTAGAATCCTTCAAGTCCCCATGCTGACGCCACAGCAGCGCCACAGCTTCTAAATCTTCAGCGATTTGCCCCAGCCTGCGCACCCGTCTCGGGATGTAACATGCGGTTCACGCCTCGCGGCGCACCTGCGGCTGAGGGCGAGCGGTACATGCACTCCTGCGGCACGGGCTATGTCACCTGCGGCGTACTCGGCCCGTAAACCGAGCGCCACCACCCGCGCGAACGCGGCGAAACGCTCCAGGGCTATATCAACCTCACCCTCGTACACCCCCGCTAGGATACTGTCTGCTGTGGCCACTACCTCCCAGGCGCTGGGTGGGTCGGGTACGCCCGCGAGCTTTGACGTGAACGGTAGTCGTCTTCAAGCCCTTTTGAGCGAAGGCGCGGCTAACTGCTGTTGCGTCACGGTGCACCGCATCCCGTAGCGAGTACGATGCGCCACAGTGCCCCGGTAAGGACTGGGCGGGGCTGATGCCCGCATGAGCGCTAACGTTTCAAGCCCGTACTCGTCGGTGAAGTCCACGAGCGTCGGGCCACCTGCGGGTCTGTGTTACGCGCCCACGAGCCAGTAAGACGCGTGCCGAGGCGTACGCCGCCTCATGCTGGGCGGCAGGTTTTCACCACCGCCTGCCGCCCAAAATCTCGTGAGAAGCCAACGTACGGGCCGATGATAGGCTGCGGGGCGTTGAAGAAACCATAGGTTCCTCGGTCTAACGCCGCAGCCACCGTGCGAACAGTGGTCTTCGCTGACCGAAAACCCCACCTGAGGCCGTGTTTAGGTTCGTCCATGTGCAGTGTGTAGTTTGCATCTGGAGCGCCCTTAGCTCAGTTGGTAGAGCCACGGACTTTTTAATCCGCAGGTCGTGGGTCTGAGCCCCACAGGGCGCACTCTTCACCAGGAGATCATCTGTACGCCCCTTTCGGTGCGAAACCGATAAGGGGCGACTTTTCTGTTCTCCTCCAACTTAGGAGGGGTGACGGCTTCATGTTGGCAATAGCCGTTGCCTGCAGGCTCACCCAACGCACAGTTGATAATGTCCTCGGTCCTTCTGTTATGTTCATAGACTCGCGCCATGGCGAGGAACCTTTTGACAAAATGTGCATGCGAGACACTACGGTTACAGAACAGATAAAACGTCGCGATAGGTAGCCCAGAGCAGATCATCCGGTTGGGTGCACGAATGGAAGAAGCTGGGCGGGCCTCAGGACAATGGCCATTGCCAGTTCTGAGGCATCTTTTATTTATGCGTTTAGTAATACAGCTAGTAAGCCAAACGCGAGATTCTTTAAAAGGGCGGCAAAAACTTTTACTGTTTTTGTTGCGTTTTTCGCTCCCACCAGCGGATTACCGAGACCCTAACTAGGGGAACTTATTAACCCACTAAAACCAGCGAGGGAGCGATGAGGCCGATGGGGTGTTCTACGGTCAGCGGGAATGATGACGGCGAGTTTCGGCGGGGCACAGCGCAGCGCCAGAAAAATTTTTGCTGTTTTTGTTGCGTTTTTCGCCTCCAAAAGAATACTTTATGAGACCCCATCAGGGGTACTCTTAACATCCTCTGAAAGCTCCAAAGGTGGGGCAGACACGCTTGCGCCTCCCCACCCGTCTAAAAACAGGTAGAAAAGGAAAATTTTCTGTGATGCTTTAACCCTTCGCATACGGCAACCTTCACGCAGCGGAAGAACTGCAAGTTCCCGTTACTGAAGTTTTTCGGCTCGAAGCAGACAGCCCCTACGGAAAACTTCAAAAATGCTTGGGAGAGGCGCTGTTGCTTGAACGCATATTTTTCTCGCTCTTCTTGCAAGCGTGAGTGCTGAATTTTGTTCAGCTGCCCCAACACACTACAAGCTACTAGATCTTTTGAAAGGCTGAAAGGAACTCTAATGGGAAAAAGTATTCCGGGTAGGCTGACCACGATACTGCTGAGAAGCTCCCTGCGGTCCCGAAATACTTTGTGTGCAAAACATGGCGGGAAGGGCTGAAACCAATGGAAATCCTTTTCAAAATCTTGTGTGGTCAGACCCCAGGTTGATTTTGTGCGTTGGTATTATCGCCTTTTTATGGCGACCCATCGGGAAGGAGCTGCTGTTGTCGCGGCTGTTGTGTGGCGGAGGTCCTGCTGCGGGCCGGAGGCTTCTAAAAGCTTTTCTGAAGACCGCGCTGCTGCCCCTCGAGGCGCTTTGGGAGCGGATAGGTCGGTGGGTGCGTTCTACAAATGTGGTGTCAATGACGGAGACGCGTAACCGCTTTTATCAGTGCGCCGTCATGGTTGTGCTGTCTGCATTTTCGGCACGGTTTGTAGGCAGGGTGACCACACTTCTGGAGCCCCGCGATTACCGGGTAACGAATGCGTAGGGTGTAGCGTGAGAGCGCAGATCTTGCCATTCAGTTCTTTATACGGCTCAGCCCTACCCAACTACGCGACGCACCGGCAGGAGAGCTTTTGCAGCGAGCATCAGAAACCCCGAGTGCGACTATTCTGGCCACTGGGTGGCACGATCGATAAGTTTTATTCGGTTGCGGGTACCCTCGATATTGGTGCACCGGCGGCCCAGGACCTTCTGGATCGGGTGATTACTGATATTAGTTCGAGATCCGCCCGCTTATTGGCAAAGACAGTCTGGATATGACGGACGCGACCCGCGGAGCTTGCCGCCGCCTCAACGCGGTTCGTGGTGAGCAGGGTGATCACACCCACGGCACCGACACGATGAGCGAAACCGCCCGTTACCTCTGCGGAGCATGCGGATGTGGGGCAGAAAACCGTGGTGCTAGCGGGGCGATGCAGCCAGCCGTTATGGCGCGTTCGGATGCCGGTTTAACCTGGGTGCGGCACCGTCTGCTGTGAACCGTTGCTGCCTGGCGTGTACATTAGCATGAGCGGACGTATCCCGCCGCGAGTGTGCGCAAAAGACCGGGCCCGCGAATTTTTGAGGGTTAAACCGCCGCACCCGATGAGGCACCGGTAGGGAGGACTAGTGGCTGAGAACCGCCAAGAATAACCCCGCCACAGGAAAACCCCGGGCGCACCTCACTTGATGAGGGCTGTATGTGTTCCGGTGGTACTCGTTAGCTGGCCCGGCCCTGATCATGGCGTGGCAGGCCCTCCGTTTGGCCAGCCCATTATTGCTGCATTCCGGTGGCGTACCTGGTGGTCACAAAGCTGGTGTGCGGGCAGTACATAAGGGGCGCTCGCCCAAGATCGATATGGTGGCGAACTATTTTCAGTATTCTTGCCGCTCTTGTCCCCATGGCTCCGGGTGGGGGCTCTGTCTGCCGTTCCTTGCCACGCAGGTTGTTCTTAATTACCTGTGGAGTTCGCCGCCGCTGGTGCTCTCTGACGGTGGTGGATTCTATGAGCTGCCGTGAGACCGCGTATCGTGCCCGCGCAGCGGGCAGGCTGAGCATTAGACGGCTGAGCGTCGCTGCGTAGATCGGTTGTTCAGGGACGCGAACTCCCGGCTGTGCCGCGCCCTCAAAGGTTGCTGACGCTCGCACAGTGGTGCCACGTTAGGATACCGCCCGTGGTACGGTGATCAGGCATACGACGGCCTAGCGCCGTGGGGATGCTATACAAAGGGCGAGGGTGAGCGAAAACCCGCATTCCCCATAATGACGAGAGGTTCAGGACCTCAGCCTCCGCCCCTGTGCATTCTACTGAGTATTCCCACGATGAGCAGGCTGATGCGACCGTGCCGTTAACCCCCGAGTGCTGCTGAGCTGGGAACCTAAACGTCCCGGCCGATGCGGACGCTGCCGAGGTGACGGTCCCATGGGGTACCCACCCAGCACCGACACCGCCGAGCGTAAGGGCGAGAGCCGGGCAGTGAATCCGCTGAGCTGGATGCAACCCGCCCGATGCCCCGCTGCTGGATGATCCGCAGTCTGGTGAACGTGACGAGCTGGAACCCACCCGTGTTCTTCCCGCCGATACGAGCCTTTTGAGGACGTTGAGGCTGAGGCAACCTGGTGCTTCCTGCGGACGGTACCCAGCCCCCTGACGGACGCCACGAGGCCGCACGCCGCACGGCAGGCACGCTGACAGCACGGTAAACGGTGAGCTGGAGGGCCCGCCGTAACGGGGATCAGGGAATCAGCACCCGACCCGCTATCAGGCGCCGGTGCGTCTGACGACCCCGCCACCATCGCCGCAGCTGCCCGCGCCGATCCCGCCGCACCAGGCGCCGCCGCCAGCAGCCGTATGCGCAGCACGGGGCCGCCGCAGTATATTCCGATGGTGCCGGTCATACCGGTGGTGCCTGTTATGCCTGTGGCTGCAGTACTGCGGCGTCTGCCGAACGTGTCCCTGCAGGCGCTTGCCCGCGGGCAGCGGGGGTTACGGAACACCCTGTGTGCGCTGCTGGTGCTGGCCGTGATCGCCCTGATTGAAACCCCCAATTATTGCCCAGCACGTGAGATGGCAATGGCCTTGGGGTGCTTGCCGTGCTTTACTGCCGTGGTGCAGGTATGGCCCCTGGATATCGCCCCGCTCCCCGTCAACAACATCCCTGATATATTGCGTGGTGCTTTTCTCAATATCAGTTTTGTGGGGTGGGGCCGCGCTGGCTCCTACGCTTGATGCTTTTTGGTGCTTGACTGAGGGTATTTCGCTGGGATGGACCCCGCATGCTGATACCGTGTGTCTTGGCCGTGCCAGGCTTCTTGAGGTGATCCTGTTATCGGTAACCCCTCACCGTCTCGGGAGCCTGCAGCATGATGCTCTACCCAGCAGGCGCCGCTCATGGACCACCTGTAATACACACGGGCGGTAGATGCGTGCTCGGGAATCTCTCGTTATATAGTAGTATTGAACACAACATAGTGCATGAATCCGTATTTTCGGATGTCTCTTGCCCTGTAGCCGCACTCTGTTAGATGAAAAGGTAATCATCTATGGGATGAGACGATTCTGTACTCTATAAGAACCACGCCGGGATCGGACAGATCCCACACACCGCGAAAAGCACCGAGAAACCGGGGCTAAGGAGAACAACACCGATGAGCGAACAGTACGGCCAGGGCTCTGGCTCCCAGCAGCATGGGAACCGGGGCCAGTATGGGCAGCAACCACCTCAGTATGGGAGCCAGCCCCAGTACCAGCAGCAACAGCAGCAGGGGAACCAGGGCGCAAATACTGGGTACCCCTGTACGCCGACCAGCCGACAGTGCCGCTAAGTTCCTTCATGTCGTAGGGGAACCAGGGCAGCAGTCCAGCCGGGTTCCGGCCAGCCCCAACAGCAGAGGCACAGCAGGGCCAGGGTATAACGCGTACGCATCCGGTGCGGGCGCCAATAACACTAAGCCGTCGACCAGCAGTCTCAGCCTTCGTGTGCGGGGAACCAGCAGCAGGGCTACCAGCAGTCTCAGCAGGGGTCTGGGCAGCAGCAGAACCAGCAGGGCCAGTTCGCAGCCTCAGCTACAATGCTTCTCCCGGCGCTTCAGCTTCTCAACGGCACCGCCGTCAATGCCCGGCAGCGTGAAAATGGCACGCACGTTTAGTTTGCAGCGGCTGCCCTGGTGCTGGTAGACATTATTTTTGGGTGTGTAGCTCATGACGATGTCTGCTTCATCACTGTTCATTGTTTCGCTCTTCTGAATATTGTGGCTTTGGGCGGCCTCGTTGCTATGGCGTGATGTACCCAGTACCGCTAACCCGCTGATTCGGATCGGGTTGAGCGTGCTCTCGGGTATTATCGCGGGCGGGAGCTGGTGAGCCCCTCATCATGGCGTTCATGAAGATCGGTGAGGTCAGCAACGCCTCGAATGAGGGGCTGCCCCCTGACGGTTACAGCCGCGGCATGACGGCAGCCTGGGTGTTGCGGTGCTCATTGTTTTGGCGAACATCGCGGTAATTGCGATGCTGTGGGTTCTGGTTCTAGCGAGTTCTTCGCCCAGGGCGCGGCACAGAAGGCCGAGGCTCCAAACGCTGCGCAAGCTCAGAACGCGGCACAGCCCTCAGCCGGGTTACCCCAACCAGCCGGGTGCCCAGTACGGTCAGCAGGGCCAGGCTTCTTCGCCGCAGGGCGCGCAGGGGCAAAACCAAAATGCGGGTGCACAGAGCCAGCAGAGTTCCGCTCAGCAGCAAGGTTTCGCTGCTCAGCAGGGCACCGCCCAGCAGCAGTATGGCCAGTCGGGTGCAGCGTCGTCGGCGCAGCAGTCCCAACCAGGCTTCACAGCAGTACGGTCAGCGGCAGCAGCAGAACCGCTACCAGGCACCTTCTCAGGGGCCCAGCAGTACGGTCAGCAGTCATCATCTTCCCAGTCTTCGCAGGGGCAGTACCAGCCGCAGGGTCAGGGTGCTCAGTCGTCCAGTCTTCTTCGCAGAGCGGGTACGCTGGCGGTTGCGGGCAGGGTTCCTCCGGGCAGTCTCAGAATGCTCAGAGTTCCTCTTCTCCAAACAGCCAGTCGCAGGGTACGCTTCCCAGGCGCAGTCCCAGCAGCAGTAGCCAGCAGGGGCAGTACTCGGTATCGAAGCCGCAGACTTCTTACCAGCAGTATCAGGCTCAGCAGGCGCAGTCAGCTTCGTCCTCACCCGCCGCTTCAGCTCTGGTCAGCTGCTGCTCAGGACGATCCGGACGCGACCGTTCCACTGAGCCAGAAATCGTATGAGGCATACACCTCCTCAGCAGTCGTCCTCTCGTCCCAGCCGCAGGATAAGGATAAGGATAAGGACCTGTCCAGCGCAGGCTGTTGCCGAGTCGTCTCCTCCTCATCGGCGCAGCAGAGCCAGGGTGAGGATCAGCCGTTGGAGCCAGAGCTGAGACTTCTCAGGTGCCCCTGCTCTCAGGGTTCCTCATCTCACAGAGCTCTGAGTCTTCCCAGAGTTCTTCGCAGTCGCAGCAGTCCCAGCCGCAGCAGCCACAGAAGGACTCAGTATCTGCTCTGGATGCTGACTCGGATGCGACCGTGCCGCTGAGCCAGAGCTCCTATGACGCTTATAACTCCATTACCCAGCCACACGCCGCTCCCCGGCAGTCAGCGGGTTCTTCGCAGGGGCAGTACCAGCCGCAGGGTCAGAACCAGGGTTCGCGCAGCCGTCGCAGAACGCCCAGAGCCAGAGTTCGCAGCCCTGCTGCTCAGGGCAGTCTCCTCGCGGGCAGCTGCAGCAGCTTTCGCAGAGCGGCTATCTTGCCGGTTACCAGCAGCAGGGGTACGCTGCCGCACAGCCTCAGCAGAATATGCAGAGGCTACCCGGCGGGTCAGCAGGGTGCGCAGCATCAGCAAGGCTATGCTTCGGCGGCACAGCCCCAGCAGCAGTATGGCCAGCAGGGGCAGTACCAGGGGTATCAGCAGCCGCAGCAGTACCAGCAGCAGGCCCAGGCGCAGGCTGGTTACTACCAGCAGCCGTACCAGTACCAGGCACGCCCTCAACAGGGTCAGTTCCAGTGGTACGCTACCAGCAGCCGCAGAATCCGCAGCACCGGTTCCCAACAGGAGCAGAAGAGCGGTAGACGCAACCAGTCACAGCCCCAGCAGCCAGGGCAGACCTCTCGCAGAACAACCAGTCGCAGGGGTAAGTCTGAGAACGGCTGTATGCGCGAAATAGCGTAGCGTCTTAATTTCCCCGCCCGTCGGATAACCGATGGGCGGGGAAATTTCGTGATGTTAGGCAATAAAAGTATCGATAGTAGACATCGAATTGGTACCCTAACTAACAGTCAGGGTATACAGAAACCTTAGGGAGTGGAGCGGTGCCGAATACGCAACCGGCTCAGCAGCCGGTGAACCCCAGCGGTGGAGGTCTTGAACGAGTCTCACGCTTTACTTTCCCCGCGCAGCGCCCGGCACCGCTGATCCCCGTGTACCTTGCTGCAGCACTCATCGCCTGCCAGGTGGTGATGTGGCAGGTGCTGGCCTGCAATATTCTTTTTCACAGTGCAGCAATTCTATTAATGCCTCTCCGAGAGTCAGGCGAAGGCTATGGAGCAGATCCAGCAGTATTACCCGGCACTGGTGACTGGCTGGCATTATGCTTTTATCACGGGCATGCACATGTTTCTTCTGCTGAAGTACCTGCAGGGTCACCGCTGGGCTGCCCTGGTGCTTACGGTGCTTGAGGCTGCTCGGTATGCTGGTGCCCCGTCGATGGTGCTCATCGTGGTGTGCTCATGTCTCAGCTTAACGGTGCCTCCGTCTGAGCAGGTGGATTATGCTGGGGCTTCGTCCCCGCTGTACCTGCCCGCGTACGCCGGGATGCCGTACCTGGTGATGAGCGTTATCGCGCTTGCGCTGCTGTGGAGCAGGGCCAGCCGCGCTACACACTCGATGCCCGTAGTGCCCTGGCGGCTGCGTCACCGGCTGCGTGAGCTGGAGGAACAGTGCGACCTTCTGATGCAGGCGCAGGCTGCTCAAGCTGAGATAGCTAAAGATACATAAAGATTTGAAAAACTATTTCAAACACAACGTTAATATTCGCGTGTTTAGAATCTCTGGTGGTAAAGCAGAAGAACGTGCCACCCATTGTGAATTTGTGCGGCATGCCCAACCAAGGAGAAAACACATGAGCGATCAGTACGGGAATTTCCAGGGGTGCCGCAGACCCCGGCCCCTACACCCTACCAGCAGCCACCGTACGGCAGACTGGACAAAGGCTACCCTGCAGCTGCGCAGAAGCCGCGTCCGGTCACCGTTATGCTGGCTCTTGCGGCCATACTGATCTTGGTTGCGCTGCGAATTGTGGACTTCTTCCTGCTGCGTCTATAGATTCTCTTGACGCATCAAGCTGGCGCTCTCTTCTATTCACAATTTTCTACATAGCATGCGGTTGCCAGGTGTATCTGGGGAGGCGTTCGGGCTCTATTGTCCAGACGATATTATCGGCGCTTGCAATCGCCGTGAATTTAGCCCTACCTGCCCTGATGCGATAAAGGCTAAAGAAGCGATAGACATACTCGCTCCCGAGTATTCCGGCAGGGTAACTATGGTTATTCTGCTGACGATTGTTTCTATGGTGTTCAGCGTTATTGCCATTGTTTTGCTGTGGCTTCCGGGTACCCTTCAGTACTATAAAGAGACTGCTTTGTACCGCCAGGCCAAGCTGGGCAAGCAGCCCCGCAGTTTCCGGTGCAGGGACAGCCGCAGCAGCCAATGCCTCCGCAGCAAGGATACAACCAGCAGTACGGGCAGCAGCACCCGAACCAGCCGCCTCAGTATCCTCAGCAATAATCTCACTATACAGGTGTGATATGCTCATACGTGGGCGCCGCCCCTAATGCACAGGGCGTCCACGTGTGGGGCTATGGCAGTGTGCACAAGCTATAGGGTGATATGCAGGGCAGCTGACATAATGAGAAGAGAATCCTGCTGCCGTTGCTGCACGAGTGAGAGAAAAACTTTTGGAACAGCACCCTCCCCAGCCACTCGGAACTATCAACAGTACGCGCCGCAGAATGTTTTACGGGTACCAACAGGTGGTGACCGAAAACCGGAGCGCAATACGACTGTTACATATGGGCTGATGCTCCTGTACATCTACATAGGGATAACAGTTCTAAGCACCGCTCTTGAGGTAGTTATCTCGTTCGCCACCAACAGGTATGAGCATCTGGCTGAGCTCAGAACTATGACAGCTATAGCAGCGGCGTCACTCATTGATACTGGCACCTATACAGCTATGGTAATTACTATAACCATCATTATGCTGGTCGTTAAGGTCAGCCTGATGGTTCTGTTTCACCCTCATGTACCGTGCTGGGCGCACATGGGCGCGCATATTGAGCGCTGTCCTGCGATTCTTGCCGCATTGCAAAGCTTGTGGTTAATCTTATCCCATTTCTTGCCGTTGCTGACCCCGGCATTGTGCCGGACTCATGCATTCTGCGGTGGTGGCGGCTAGGGACACCGCTATTTTTCACTTTTTGCTTTCAATGCTGTGGGCGGTGCCAACGCAGTCGCAATCGCCATTTTCCCTGCTGAAGAAAGAAGTCTCTGAGCACACCGCACAGTACGCAGCGTGGCGCACCTACCGGCAGGAGCGCCACCGAGCACGCTATCTACGGGTCGCAGCAGATGCGGTACTGTTGTTGCCGAGTCTTCTGCCGGTAACCGGCAGAAGGAGCTCGCAGCTTTTTCGGTGCTTTAAGAGAAGCACCGCGGATGCTGGCTGCGCACATCATGGCGGCAGGTACCTGCCTGGCCCAAGAGGCAGGGTTTGGTACGGTGGTAGGGAGAGAACCTCTAGCACGTTCATAAGGAGAGAGTCATGAGCCACGACTTTCCCAACCTGCAGAATCCTCACCCCAGGCTCAGCACTGACGGGGGCGCAGCACCCCACGGTGCTGCTGATTTAGCGCCCCTAGGCCCGCACGGGACACCGGAACATTATGAGACGCATCAGGTTTATGAGCACCTGCCCACTGAGCCTTCGCGGCCTTCCGCCCAGGTGCGGCTGGGCATAAAACTCATCTATGCGCATGCCGTACTCATAGTGGTGCACGGCGTGGTGAGTTTCTACCGTGACACGATCCCCACCAGCACTACAGTGTACGCCCAGCACGGCGCCGCAGCCATGGACGTCACGATTGGGAAGATTGTTGTTCTTGTACGCGGTCATCACCCTCGTGCTGGTAGCCACCAATATTCTGGTGGGAGTGTTCTACTCTGCGGGGGTACACGTGGGCGCGTATTACTGCGGCGGTGCTGGCCATACTTGGTGCTATGAATAACCTCCTCCTTGGCCTGCTGACCCTCATTGGCGTGTTCGAGCTTTTTGCGGCGCTTTCGCGGGCGTCAGATTCGGGAGACCCTGGTACATTGAAGGTACCGTTACGCCACCATTTTTGTGGTGGCTCGGCGGTACTGTACCCAGGTGGGGCTGCTGCTGCATCATTATCGCCGTGTACATGTTCTGCCGCAGGCGGCGGCATTTACCACGAACTGGGGCATGTGCCTACCAGAGGAACCCCAGCATGTACGTTCAAATACCGCCAGCGCACTTCTAATACCTGGCGGGGCGGCAGCTAGGTGGGGTGTCTTCGACCCTGCTCTCACGGTGGCTGCGGTATCTGGTTTATGCATATGGGGCGTTATTTCCCCTTAGCGGGGCGGTATTTTTGGTAGGGTGGAGACGACAGTCACTACATTTACCCCGTGAAGGAATACACCATGAGCCAGTACCCGCCGCCTTCCGGTCAGCCTCAACAGCAGCTGCCGAGTTATGCTCAGCCCCCCGGGTCTTCCGGGTATTATGGGGCACCGATCGGGCAGCAGCAGTTTCACATGCCTGTGCCGGATGAACCGCCGCAGAGCAATAAGAAGGTGAACTTCGGTGTGCGCCTTATCTATATCTATGTCGGGTGTCTGGTAGTGGGCCTGATCGTGGATTTTCTGCCCGGCTACCAAAACGATGGTGACCGGGTGGGGGAAGTAATATCACGCGGGGCGCCGCTCGTCGTTAATATGCTGATAACTGCGGTGTCGATTACAGTGGCGATTGTGGTCGCCATGTTCTACAAGAAAGGGTATACGGCGGCGCGGATCACAGCCGGAGTGCTCGCTATTGTGCAGGGGCTTTTCCTGCTTATGCAGGTAGCATTGGCTACAGTGGCGATTCTTGTGGCGTGGACGCTCATCTCTGACGCAGATAAAGACAATGTATTTAGGGTAGCATCCGAGAACCCCCGGCTGTTGCTGCCTTCATAGCAGCAGCACTGCTGATGCTGATAAAACTGGTGCTGTGCATCATGCTTACCTGCAGCGTGTTCAAATCTGAGCCCAGCAAATTCACTGCCGACTGGGGCGCATGGCGTAACTACCAGAACAGTGTGGCGCTCACCCAGCAGGTTCAGGCATACGCCCGCAGCAGCCCACCGCACCCGGGTTTTCTGCCCTGCTGCGGCAGCGCCTAACCACTATGAGGCGTACAGCCAGCAGAACAGCCGTCATGAGAGTGACAAGAACGAGGGCCCTAAGCTCAACTAGTGCTTGTACGCCTGCGGGTTATCGCAGGTGAGGTGTACCGCCCACACCCGCAACCGCTGAGTGGCTGGAAAAGGCATCAAAAGGTGGCCTATATCGCCGGTGAGCACCCACTGACGGCCCAGATGACCGCACAGTTGAAGAAGCCCATACACGTGGTGCTCCCAGCTCTGTATGGGCTGCTGAATCTCAAAAATATTCTTATCCCGCGCGGTGACAGTCAGGTTCAGCTCCGTGAGCCTCGCCGTACCCTTATTCAGCACGCGTTCGGCGGCAGCATCGGATGTGGCTGCTAGAAAGAACGTCAGCCGGGTAGTCGCTATCATCGGTGGTTTCTGAACCGCGCGCGGCCCCCACCGAGGAAATAACGAGAAAGTAATTCCCCAATAGGGGCCGCCGCAAGTACAGCAGCAGCGAAAACTACTCGCTCAGAGCCTTCTGCCCTTCTTACGGCCACGTATGTACCTCACAGCCACCGGAACCACCGAGACCAGCACAATAATCACGGCCAGAAGCTCAATGTTCTTGTGCACAAACTCGATACCGCCCAGCAGCACCCCGGCGGTCCCAATCTGCCGATCCACAGCACCGCACCCAGAATATTCCACAGATTAAACTTACGGTGCGGGTACGAAGAAATACCGGCCGCCAGCGACACGAACGTGCGCACAATCGGCACGAAACGCCCCAACACCAGCGCCACCCCGCCGCGCTGCAGCGAAAAACCTCAGCCGCGTGCAGGTTCTTAGTGCTCAAAACTTCGCGTCATCCTTGAACAGGTTACGTCCGTAACGGGCGCCCAACTGGTATTCCCCACCTCGCCGCCAGCGACGGCGGCAAACAATCAGCACCGGGAACGCCAGCCACAGCGAAAGCCCCATACGGTCATGCAGCATGCCGAGAGCAAAAATAGCGAATCACCCGGCAAAAACCGGGAACAGCACGCCGGACTCAATAAACACGATGATCGCCGAGACCACCAGCACCCACGGGCCGGTAGCTAATAAGAATATCCTCAAGATTAAAACCGAGAAGCGCCACGGGCATATGCGCAACCAGCGCAGAGGCGAGAAGAGACATCACAATCCTGAAACGTAAATAGGTCTATAAAAGTCAGTGTGCGCGGTGCGCAATAGCAACAGCCTAACCCCCGCACCTGAGGCACGGGTAACGGCACACTATGCGGAAGCTGTGTAACACTGTGCCCAATTCTACCTGTAGCGAGCAGGAAAACACATAACCGGTGTCCTGCCGCCGCCGTGATACGCACCGCCTCAGACGCAGCCAACCGGCTGACCCCGAAGAGCAAAAACCGGTGGTGCTGGAAGCAGAACCCCGCACCAGCACCAGCCCATCAGCAAGATGCTGCCCTGCGCCCAGCAGACAGTAGCTGGCACCAATACCACTACAATAGAAGCCTTTTCTGACATGATGGAAAGACAACCGTGAACCCGCACCCCAAGAAGGCACCGTGAACAGTAACCACCTTGCGAGCCCACAGGCGCAGCCTCTGCCCACGCGCGCCCGCACCCTACTAGCTGCGCTCACCAACAACCCACACGCCGCCTTCCATACCGGGCAGTACCAGGCGATCGAAGCGCTCGTGGCACACCGCCGCCGCGTGCTCGTCGTCCAACGCACCGGGTGGGGAAAATCCGCCGTCTACTTCATCGCCGCCCTGCTGCTGCGCGAACAAGGGCCGGGCCAGCACTCATTATCTCCCCGCTGCTCGCCCCTCATGCGCGACCCGCAGTTGCCGCAGAACGCGCCGGGTGCGCGCCGCCATGTTTAACCTTCTCCAATGTGACCGACTGGGACGACATCCGCACCCGCCCTAGAATCCGACCAGATCGATGTGCTTCATCAGCCCCGAAAGGCTCAACAACCCCGCCTTCCGCGACGAATGGTTGCCGCAGCTCGCCCCCCGCCTCGGGCTGTCTCGTAGTGGACGAGGCGCACTGCATCTCGTAGACTGGGGACACGACTCCGCCCCGACTACCGGCGCATCGGTCGGCTCATTGACGACCTGCCGCCGCGCATACCCGTGCTCGCCACCACCGCAACCGCCAATGAGCGCGTGGGCGCAGACATTGCAGAGCAGCTTGCCGCGCATCCGCCAACCGGCCGCACCCCAGACCCAGACAGCGCCGAACCGCAAAAGTACTCACCCTACGCGGCCCCTCACCCGCGACTCCTCCGGCTGGGGTGCTGCACCCTGAAGGAGCCCGCAGAACGCATCGGCTGGCTCATCGCGCACCTGAACACCCTACCCGGCTCCGGCATTATCTACACCCTCACCGTATCGGCGGCGCAAGACACCGCTCGAGCACTGGCTAACGCTGGGTACCGGGTTTTGCCCTACACCGGCGGTATGGACGCTGAAGAACGCATTACCGCCGAAGAAGCACTCAAAAACAACCAGGTAAAAGCCCTCGTGGCAACCAGCGCCCTCGGCATGGGGTTCGACAAACCCGACCTGGGGTTCGTGGTGCACCTGGGGGCGCCCTCCTCCGCGGTCAGCTACTACCAACAGGTAGGGCGGCGCGGGGCAACATTAACGCCGACGTGCTGCTGCTGCCCGGCCCCGAAGACACCGCCATCTGGGAATACTTCGCCACCGCCTCAATGCCGGACGAAACCAACGCCCACGCCGTGCTCACCGCCCTCGCTGAAGAACCTGAGGGGCTCTCAATCCCCGCCCTGGAATCCCGCGTGCAGCTGCGCCGCACCACCCTGGAGCTGCTGCTTAAAGTGCTCAGCGTTGAAGGGGCCGTACACAAAAATAAGTCCCGGTGGGCCAGCACCGGTACGCCCTGGACATACGATACAGCCCGCTACGAGGCGGTGGCACGCGCCCGAGTGGCCGAGCAGAAAGCCATGCTCGCCTCACGAAAAACACCACCACCTGCCGTATGGTGTTTCTCGCCCGTGAGCTTGACGATAACACTGCAGAACCCTGCGGCACCTGCGATACCTGCACCGAACCCTGGTATCCGCGCACCGTCCCGCAGGAGGCGCTCACCGCCGCCACCGGCTCCCTCACCGCAGCAGGGGTGGAGATCACCCCGCGTAAACAGTGGGCTTCTGGGCTGGACAAACTGGTGGGGGACGCCGCGCCCGCCGGAACCCGCATCCCCGCCGATGAGCAGGCAAACACAGGGTATGCGCTGGCCCGCCTGAGCGATCTGGGTACGGACGCAGCTGCGTGAACTGTTCACAACCGACGCCCAGGGCACCCCTGCACGATGCCCCCACACCCGCGCCCTCGGTAAGGCGTGCGTGAATGCTCGCCGCCTGGGACTGGGCGACACGGGCCGCCCCGCCGCTGTGCTGACCGTGCCCTCACCGGTGCGCCTGCGGCTTGCGCGTTCACTGGGGAAGGACTGGCAGGTGTGGGGAAACTAGCTCACCTGGGAGAGGCCGTGCTCACCGATGCTCCACGGTTTTTTTCGGCGGCAATAGTGCGTTTCGGTGCGCGGATGCCCTGCGCTGTTATACGCCGCCAGACCGGGTGCGTGACTACCTGCATGAGCATCAGGTGCCGGTGCTGCTGGTGAGCGAGCTGGTGGATCTCGCGCTGACCTTCACCGTGCTTGCCCGCGAACTGCGGCGTGCGGGCGCGAGCGCGGTGTACCCGTTTGCGCTCGCCTCACAACGGGTAAGGCCTATCGGATAGGGGAGTATGAGCTGTTGCGGATGATGAAGAGTACACGGTAGATGCTGGTGATTCCGTTGTTCTTGGCGATGCCTCGGCGTTGCCGGAGCATCAGCGGTGGATGCGCCTGGCCCCTGACGAGGCCCGCGCCGCAGCCGGTGAGGGTGAGGTTCCTATTGGGGCGGTAGTGCTGACCCTTGCCGGGCGTGTTATTGGTGCGGGGCATAATATGCGTGAGCGGCACCATGACCCCAGCGCGCATGCTGAGGTGCTTTGCTATTCGTGCCGCCGCCCAGCAGCTGGGCACGTGGCGGCTGCAGGGGTGCACCCTGGTGGTGACTGTGGAGCCGTGCCTCATGTGCTGGGGCGGTGCTCATGCGCGCGTATCCCCACCGTGGTTTTTCGGGGCCTGGGAGACGAAGACGGGTGCGGTTGGGGAGCCGGTATGATGTGCTGCGATGCTCGATGCGCCGCCGGTGCGGGTGTATGCGGGGGTGCTGCGGCAGGATTGTGCGTGTCATGAGTGGTTTCTGCCCGTAAACGTGACTAGTGCGCGGGGCGGCTGGGGGAGCGGGCCTCACGGTGGGCTGTTGTGGCTCGTGTGAGGGCTCTGAAGCAGTTAGCCCCCACGGTAGCAGTCTAATAGTATAGAGGTAATAGTACTCACAGGAGGGGAGGGCTTAGCGTTGCAGCGTCCCGTTGCCGAGGCCGCGACTCGTCGCCCCGGCCGCACCAGCAAAAACCCAGCTGAAGCTTTTTGAACGCGGCCATGGAAATCATGGGACAGCGGGGGCCAGAGTTCGCGACCGTTGAAGAGGTTGCGCAGCTTGCCGGCGTTTCGAAGGGCACCGTCTACTACAATTTCGGGTCGAAGAAAACGATGATCGACCAGCTTTTTGCAGTACGGAACCGACCTGCTACTACGCCAGATGGAGGCCGCCGCTCAGATGCATAGCGACTCCCCGTGAGGCGCTGAGGGCCAGCGTCTACACGGCACTGAAATACTTTTGAGGACCGCCCGGGGTACGCCCGGCTGTGGATAGCTGAGGTGTGGAAGAGCATGAACGACTGGTCGGAGAGCATGGTTGATAGCCGTCAGAGCCTGCTGGACTTTATTGAGGCCAGGGTGGCTGCCCTGAGCAAACGGTACATGATTGACAGGGCCCACGATGTGCGTTCCACCTCGGTCGCTATTTTTTGGTGCCGCCTATATGCTGTCAATGGACCGGGTGATTCACTGTTCGCCCCGCACCGCTGAAGACGCCACGCGCGCGGTCATGCAGGTGGTGGACGGGTACATCCGTAGGTAGCTAGAGAGCCGCCCACTTGCAGGCCGCAGCACGGACGAAAAACAGACCGCTATAGTGCGGCCAGCCCCATAGGCCCTGGCAGCTGTGGAGGTCTGAGGGGGTTTTGCGATGCCCCAGACGGTGCGTTAGAATAGCTTAAAGCTGGTGGTGTGTCCGAGCGGCCGAAGGTGCATCACTCGAAATGATGTTTGGTGTAAAAGCCAACGGGGGTTCAAATCCCTCCACCACCGCTTCTGAACCCGCCGGGTGTCTCGCACTTATGCGAACCCCCGGCGGGTTTCTTGTGCAGAGTGTCCTCCCGGGAAGTCTGGGTGGGCACGGTGTCTCTACACCTGCCTTTGTGATGAGGTGCATTAAGCGTCTTGAGTACACCACATCCCTGGATCTTCTGATTACTTAAAGTTATATTTCGATCATTCTCTCCCATATCGTATTATCCATCATTCTATTGTGCGGATGATGAATAGTATGACGGCATCATACAGTAAACAAATACATCGTTGATTTGACACACAGGAGACGGTAAATAGGTGAGGATTTAGCAGACGAATGTCACTTCAGGTGTTTACTCTCTCGTATGAGCAGAACGAGGAGTATTCCCGGGTAGGCGGGTATCCTTACTTTTATTCTTCAGAATGATCTGTGCTAGTTTGCAGCGGGCGCGGGTTCATTTGGCTCGTTGCTTCGCCAGCCTCGGAACGTTATTTATTGCTGTGCGCAGGAATAACGTCCCTCAGCGGCTGAAAACCATCGTTTCTGCTTCGCGCGGGTGATTAGCGGTGCTTAGCCAGATACTCCAGTTTCATGGTGTTAACGGTATTTTCAACGGCTTGATAAGAAGCATTCTTTTTGCCTACGTTTTGAGGATCCCAATCCACTAATTCCATAATGTTTTTGAGACTTCCAACAATGCGAGCTAGGTTCTCTTTGTTGCCGTAGAACTCAATCGGGTTTACCGCCCAGCTGAGGGTTCCATCTGCTGCGCGGTCAATGATTGCACGCATGCTGTACATGATGGGCATCATATAGGCGCGAGGGGGAACTTCATGTTCAATAGGTTGTTCGGCAAAAAGAGTGTACTTATTTTTATTTTTGCTGGATTCGGTTTTTACCGCGTCAATACCAGCAAAACGTCCCCTATTGCTGTTGTACGCATCCTTGTACCCTTGGTAGACCAGGTCATAAACCTTGGTGACATCTTCGACCATATCAAGGGCCGATTGAATAGGCATACTCTTTAATTCCCAGGTGGTCATGTCATCTGACTTCTGAGAAATACTATCTGCTGAAATAAGATCCTGGTACCGTTTGATGCATTCACTAACGCTACTATAGGCTTGGGAACCGGGTATCGGGGTAATATTTTTGGATTTACCTTCGCTGTCTACTACCTTGCTGAAATCAACCTTTCCTAACGGAACCCATACGAGTGATAGGAAATTACCTACCGGGATACGCCCGGAGCCATTGGTTTTCCAGATTATTGCCTCACGAATATAGTTTGGTAAGGACTCTTTCAGAGAGTCGAATATCCCATCCTGATTTGCAATAGTTTCATTTTTGAGCTGCACATTATTGTTGCGTGCTGCACAAATGAGCAGGATGCTAGAGAGAAAACTATCAATGCTTTCTTCATCACTATGGTTGGGAACAAGGATTTCTACAGGAACCATCGCGTCATGGGATCGACTTGCTTTGGTTTTGAGCTTTTTAAGATTGAGAATATTCTTCTCCCATAATTTTTTCATCTCCTTCCAAGTGCGAGCTTTGCCGAGAGCCTTGTGGGGAACTCCTGCCTCAGCCAGCAGGTACAGCCCGATAGCAAGCGTGTTATGGCCGCCGTCAAGAATTCCCTCAAGTTTGCGGTCTTTAAAGTTCAGCTCGTAGCTGCCGCGTCCTAACTCTTGAAAGGCGGAGGCACCTAAGAGAATTCCTTTTGATTTGAAAGGATATAGCTCGGGGGTTTTCTGGATAGTTTCGATAATCTCTGCTGTAACTGAGGAACGTTTTGCACTGCGTGGATTCGCGTCTAGATCGAGCTCGGTAATGAGATCTATCATCCCGCGGACTTTGATAAAGCCCGAGATGCGACGAATATTGTCTAGTGAACGGGTTTCAGGATACTCAACTTTGAGCGTTATTGAATTGTACATTCTGAGGACTTCCTAATGGTCTAGTGAGTGGAATAAATGCTCTCAAGATCAAGGTGAGAAAATTTTAGTTTCGACATTGATCACTTTATATTAGATCAGGTTTGACTATAGGGATACAAATAGACTATCTAGAAGAGAAGAGCTGCCCCGTCATGATCCGGCACAAACGACATAATGCTACGCGCACTTGGCGTATCCGGAGAACGTGGCACAGTATAGGGTTGAGTACCTCTGTTTCCCCTTGGCGTGTACACCAGTCTTACCAAGCCAACCAGAAGTCATTCATGGCTAAACATGCTTTCAGATCCCACACCAAAACATGTTCCCCTGCGCAACCGAGAATACCCGCCAGTGCGAGGTTAAGGGTCTGGGTGCACCTCTAAGGAATAATCCTTATATGGAGGATACCCTAAAATTGAATTATCAGTTTGAGCTGTGAGTGCTCGTGAAGGTATTGATATTACTGTAGCTGCGAGTGGAATGGTTGAACCTGGTAGTAATGGCATATCTGCGTCTGCCTCACCTGAAGATCTTCTCTCACAGACGACCTGCTGAACGCAGCTGAACTGTTAAAGGCCCAGTTTGGTAAATTGATACGAGTGGCTTAGGCGATGATGTGAAGTATGTTCCAGATAAACCTGGATATCGGATAATTCAAGCCTCTAAAAGAATGACTTTAGAAAGATATAATCATGCCTTTGAGCCTATAAGACGTAAGCCCACAAAAATGGATTCAATAATGCTCGGTAACTATGATAAAAAATTATTATCAGGAATAATAAAAAATCAGGAAACATCTCTATTGGAGATTAAGGAGTATCTAATTAATCTGCAAAATAAGAATGTATCCCAAGATGAATTATATTCATTTCTAGAAGAACTTCGTTCCGATGCAAAAACAGAAAGCGAAGAAGACCGCATTTTAGAAATAATGGATTTAGTATGCGGATGGTGTTCTTGGGATTTACAAATTTATCCGCAAAAATGATTGAGTTGAAAATTTGGAGGCTCTGGTTCGCAAAAATAACCCAGGAATACCTGGCGTATGCTCAAGCTGGCATATTAATATACAATAGTTCTGGACTCAGATGCTATAAAATATTGACCACGCACATACCTGGAGGCTTCTATGGACTTATCTCAAATAATTAAACACTATAGAAACTGTTTGTCCGTATTGCCTGATGCTCCTTTATATGGAAATATTCCTCAAGGGGCTGATAAAGTGAGTGGGCAACTAGACTCTTTTTTGACGTTGGAACATAAACAGTTTTTATTATTGTGCAACGGAGGATCTTTCGGGGATATAGATTTGTGGAGCGCGGAAGAAATATTGGATAAACAATATAGAGTGCCAAAAAATTTACAAGATTCTATGTATGAAGCAGGGCAAGTTTTATATGAGCCAATTTTTTTAAATAGAATTAATAACCAGGTAACATTTAATGTTGATGGCGAAAAAAGCGTCCCTTTCTCTTCGTTCATTGAGGAATACATTTTTGGGGAAAAATATAAATATATATTTGATGATGCTGATATAGATGATATGTGGTACTTCTTCTGCACGACAACCCTATTTAGAATCTAATCGCTCAAGCCATAGTCCTCATCCCAAAAAGGCAGTGCGTGCGGAACACACGCACATGGTTTCCCGTTTTTCAGACGGCTTCCCTCCCTCTATGGGCCTCTGAAACCGCAACAAAAGACGATTTTCCGACATGCTGAATAGGCGAGCAGTAAGGCGAGGAGCGAGACACCGTGTCATAAACCGACACAAAAGACACATTGCTACGCGCACTTGGCACGCTCCTGCCTGGTGGCACAGTATAGGGTTGAGTACCTCTGTTCCTCGACCTTGGCGCATCCTTCGGCTGCGCTAAGCCAACCAGGAGTCATGCATGGCTGAACATACTTTCGGATTCCGCACCCGCGCACTGCACGCGGGCGGCACCCCGGACGCTGAACACGGCGCCCGCGCGGTCCCTATCTACCAGACCACCTCGTTCGTTTTTAAAGACACCGACGACGCGGCCAACCTCTTCTCGCTGCAGAAGTACGGCAACGTCTACTCGCGACTATCGAACCCGACCGTTGCCGCGCTGGAAGAGCGCATCGCATCCCTAGAGGGCGGTATCGGGGCGGTGGCGACCGCATCCGGCATGGCCGCTGAGTTCATCACCTTCGCCGCGCTCTGCCAGGCAGGCGACCATATTGTGGCATCCTCCCAGCTGTACGGCGGAACAGTCACCCAGCTGGATGTCTCCCTGCGCCGGTTCGGCATCGAAACCACCTTCGTGGAAGGCACCGACCCCGCAGATTACAAGGCGGCGCTGACCGAGAACACCAAGGCAATCTACACGGAGGTCGTCGCCAACCCCTCCGGCGAGATCGCAGACCTTGAAGGGCTCGCCGCTGTAGCCCATGAGGCGGGAGTTCCCCTCGTCGTGGATGCCACCATCTCAACCCCGTACCTGATTCGCCCGCTGGAACACGGGGCCGACATTGTGATTCACTCCGCCACCAAATTCCTGGGCGGGCACGGAACCACCCTCGGCGGCGTGGTTGTTGAGAGCGGACGGTTCAATTGGGCGAATGGCAACTTCCCGCTCATGACCGAGCCGGTGCCTTCGTACAATAACGTCTCGTGGTGGGGGAACTTCGGCGAATACGGGTTCCTCACAAAACTGCGTTCCGAGCAGCTGCGCGACTTCGGTCCCGCACTCTCGCCGCAGGCTGCGTTCAACCTGCTTCAGGGCGTCGAAACCCTCCCGCAGCGCATGGATGCGCATCTGGCCAACGCGAAAAAGGTCGTGGACTGGCTGGTTGAGGATGCGCGCATCGCCTACGTGAACTACGCCGGTTTGCCGGGGCATGCGCACTACGAACGCGCGAAAAAACTGTTGCCGCTGGGCGTTGGGTCTGTGTTCTCCTTCGGGGTGAAGGGTACCGATAAGGCGAGCGGCCGCGTGGTTGGCGGCGAGTTCATTAGCGCGCTCGTGTTGGCATCGCATCTGGCGAATATTGGTGACTCGCGCACTCTGGTGCTGCATCCGGGTTCGACCACGCATCAGCAGCTTTCCAGCGAGCAGCTTGCTGCTGCGGGCGTGGGTGAAGACCTGATCCGTATTTCGGTTGGGCTTGAGGATGTTGAAGACATTATCTGGGACCTTGACCAGGCACTCACCCACGCGACTGGCCTGAACCACGCGGGTGAACGTGTGGGCGAATCCAGCGCCGATAAGCTCGTTGCGGCGCAAGAGGCTCTCGCCGCCGAAGAGGCTGACCCGCAGCAGGGCGCCGCCTGCGCACTGCCGAATAGCACCGCAGCTTCGGGCGCCTCAGATTCCAAGGATGCACCCGCGAAGGAGGGCAACTAATGACTGAGAAACGTACCTGGGTAGGCCCGAGCGCCCCCGAGCGGCTGAACATTCTGCGCAATACCCGCACTATCGCGATTGTGGGGATGAGCGATAAGATTTCGCGCGCCTCAAACTTCGTGGCAACCTACCTGCTGTCTTCGTCGCCGTATACGGTGTATTTTGTGAACCCGATTCTTGCGGCGAAAGGCAAGACCGTGCTGGGGCAGCCGGTGTACGCCTCGCTTCAGGACCTACCTGAAGTGCCCGATCTCGTCGAGATTTTCCGCCGCAATGAAGACCTCCCGGGCGTGGTTCAGGAGGCGGTTGATCTGGGCGCGAAAACCGTGTGGATGCAGCTGGGCTCGTGGAATGAGGAAGCTGCCGCTATCGGCGAGGCAGCCGGGCTGAATGTGGTCATGGACCGGTGCGTAAAGATCGAGCACGCGCGCTTCCACGGCGGTCTGCACTTGCGGGTTTCAATACCGGCGTGATTTCCTCGAAACGCCAAGTCACGGCGTAGCTCGGCGACTGTCACAGGCCTAATCTTCAAAGTGGCGGCTGTTTGGGAGTAATAAGCTTCCAAATGGCTGCCGTTCTTGTGTGATAGGTGCGCATCTTCCTGCCCTACAGAAATGGGGGCGGCATGTTCCGCATCTGGGGTGCTTGGCTGGTTATCATCACAACATCTTCACAACATCATTACAAAAAGTTGTGATGATATTTGGATGACCGAACAGCCGCAAAACCTTGAAATATCAAGGGTTTTTCCCTATGAGCCGCAACGACAACAAGCGTCATAACAGCATCATCTCAACATCTTCACAAAAAAGTTGTGATGATATTGGGAAGATATTGTGATGATGCTGTCCCTCTGCCAGCGGAAGAAGGCTGGATAAGGTCAGGAGGGCTGAAAATAGGGCTGGTTGGGGTGTTTTAGCGCGGTCGTATCGCTGCCGCAGCGGAGCCTATCCTTAGAAAATGGTGGGCATACGGGGTATGCTAATACGAGTACCTTGCGGCTAAAGGATTTCGCGGCGGTCGCAGGGTACTTCTGTGGCGGCGGGGTGTTTGGCACACATGAACACCCCGCCGTCTTTTAGTTTTCGGGGCTTAATGTGACGGTGTGCCTCTTCTCGGCGTAAAGGTTTACGGTTTACCGCCGGGGCGGACAGGGTCTGTGTGAACCGGTGGCTAGTCGCCGCGTTGCTCCCGTTCACGGTGCAGCTGCTCGCGGTACGCCTGAATCTGATCCTCTGTAATCACATCCAACTGGTTTGTGAGCGGCGTGCCCGGCGCCCAGCCCTCGTTCTCAAGGTGTTCGTGGTCGCGGCGGAATACATCCAGCAGGCGCGGGCGCTGAACCTTCAGCGTGGTAGGCATCGGCAGCCGCCAGTCGCGCCACCGCGCCACAATCCCCAATACCGTACAGGTGAGCACAGATACGGCGACCGCCACGTTAGGGCGTTCCAGTATCTTAAAACAGATTGCGGTCTCTGCGCTCCCACGAACGCCACCGTGGCGTAGAGCGAGTTCCCGCCGAAGATCGCCGGGATGCGGTTCACCATAATGTCACGGATCACCCCGCCGCCAACCGCCGTGGTCACACCCAGCGCAATAGCCGGGAGCCAGTGCAGCCCCAGGGTAAGGGACTTGATGGTGCCGGTAGCCGCCCAGCAGCCCATGCCCAGAAAATCCACGACCACTAGGGCGCGGGTGGCCCAGTTCGAGCTCAGATCCAGCACATACGCCAAAGCCGCCGAGGTGATGGCACCCACCCAGTACCAGCCGTCGGTGAGCGCTATCGGAAGCCCCGCGTTCAGCAGCACGTCACGGATCATGCCGCCGCCCATGCTGCAGACAACCGCCAGCAGCAAGAAGCCCACTATGTCAAACCGCAGGGCGCGCGCCACCGCGCCGCCGAGCAGGCCGTTGGCCACCACGGCTGCAATATCTACGACGCGGAACAGCGTCTCGGGCTCGATGGTGCTGAGCACGGTCTGACTCCTTTCGGGGTGAGGTACGGCGAATAATATAGGTCGCATAAGGACGGATACGGCCCGCAGTTTTAGGCGCAACGTCTGCTATCTTACCGCGTGTGCTGCCGCTACGATACCCGCAGGTTTGTGGTGTGCCGCATACACCGGGGCCGTGCGAGACAATGGAAGAAAGCAAACGCAGGTTGAAAGTGCTGAGAGGAACGCCATGGCGGTTTCACGTGAGCAGGTTTTTGAGGTTCTTCAGCGGGTGCATCCGGTGCTAGAGCGGGGTCTGCCCGGCTGGTCGGTGCGCCCAAATATTACGGGAACCGGCGCAGTGGGACTGTATCTTGACGGCCCCGAGCTGCCGCTGATGGGCGTGAACCTGGCGGGCGAGCCCGTGGCACGGCACCTGTGCGGGACGGTCCAGAGCGCCGACCGGGGGCTTCCCGACGGGCTGGATCAGGTGCGGTATCAGTACATTCTGGGTGTGAGCGTGACCGAGCGTGACGAAGAGTATCCCGAATTGACCGACCTGCCCAAGACGGGGGAGCCCAGCTGGGTTAATGCTCTGCGGGTGCTGGATCAGCAGGTTCTCGCCGAAGCCCGGGATGAGTTTTTCATCAGCCGCGGCGGGTATGTGCCCGGTCGTCGGGCTTTGGGGAAACGCCGGGTGGCGCTGCGGCGCGAGTTCTTTCCCGGCAAACCCTGGCTGGGTCTGGGCACGATTGACTGGTGCGCGGGTGTGCGGTCCACTCCGGTCTACGCCGGTGAGCTTGATGCGCTCGCCCCCGCCGCGGTGCGCCTCGCCTCCACCTGGGACGCGGCGCTCCGGTCGGTCTAAAATTCATCTGACAAGTGGTTTTATAGGTGGCCTACCTAATCTATGCACAATATACACAAGTTATGCGCACCACCTGCATGGGGGAGTGGGGGGGGCTCTTAACGCTCGTGACGCCCGCAGTTTTCACCTGTGCGGGTAAAACCCCACAATACTCTTCTATCGTGCGTGATATGTACCAGGGCGTGCGTGCGGCACAGGTACTTTCTACTCTTGTGCTTATTATGGCGATTGCGCCGATTGCCGGGCCGCTTCTTGGCGGGTTTCTGGTGGTATCGGGTGGGTGGCGGCTGACTTTCTGGGCTATTGTGACCATCAGTGCCGTTATTCTGCTTTTGGTCTTTTTCCTGCCTGAGAGTCTGCCTGAGAATAAGCGTGAAAGTAGTACGGTACTTGCGGCGTTTAGAAGTTATCCGCTTCTGCTGCGCCGCCGCACTTTTATGCGGTACGTGCTGTGCGTGTGTTTCTTTTACGTGGCGATTTACGCTTTTATCACGGCATCGTCGAGTGTGTATATTACGCGGTTCGGGGTTGATCCGCGCTATTACGGTCTGCTTTTCGGCGTGAATATTATCGGGGTGATGGTGCTCAGCAGTTTCAATCGACGATTTGTGCAGCGCTATAGTCTGGATTTTCTGCTGCGTATTTCGACTGCGGTTGCCGGGGGCGGCTTCTATACTCGCCGTGATAACTGTTGCTGCGGATGTGGGTGGTCTGTGGGGTGTAGCGGTTCCGGTGTTCCTGGTGTTTAGTATGAACGGCATCGTTGCCGCCTGTACGAACGCCGCCGCCCTAAATTCTGTGGAACCTGCCATCGCCGGTTCCGCTGCGGCACTCTTAGGGTCGTTCCAATATGGAAGCGGTATTATTTCCTCGCTCCTGCTCGCGGTGATTCCGGGGAGAGGACGATTCTGATGGTCTCTATTATCTGTGCGTTCGTCCTGCTCTCGGCGGTGATGGGCTTCCCGAAAGCACCCGCAGAAAAAGCCTAAGGAACAACCTCAGAGGCAGGAAGCGGCTTAGAATTTATTGTCCTACTCGCATCTGCATCTGAACTTGCGTAGGTAAAACTCTGGGTATAGCCCGGTGCCTCAGGGATTGAGAGTAAGAGGAGCAGCTGATTCAACTGCCCCCTATTCACTTTAAGTTAGTTGCCGCCAGCCCCTTAACAAGTAGTTCGCGGGCAACTTCAGAGGTGCTTTGTCCTCGTTGAGATGCTAGGTCTCGGATAGTATTGTTAAGGGGTATTCGGATTTTATGGTGGAAAAGGGCTTATAAATCACCCTTCTCCAAATTCTTAATAAGTGTGGAAAAATCGACACCTAAGTTGTCTGTAATGTCGTGATCATTCACTTCATACCAATTGAAAGTATCGTATAACATAGCTTTATTGAAAGCACTTGAATTAAATCGTGGCTTACGCTTTTTATGGAGCTTCTCATTGAAAAGGATTTTGGCTCGTAAGGCATCAAACGAGTAACCTCTACCCATTCGCTCTACCTGCCTAATAATGCTGTTAATTGACTCCGTATAAGCATTAGTGAGCCTTTTATCAAAGTAGTTGAATATTTCAACATGCCAGTTGTCTACGGCTCTCACGAGGTCTTTATATGCGTCTTTAGAGTTGCTGGACATACAACGGTGTCTCCATTGACTATAACGAAGATGACCTTCATCTGGATCAGGAGTATCCCATATCCAGTAAAACTCTTCTTTGAGTTCATAGGCTTCTTTTAAAGCAGGAAGATTACCTAACCAAGTATCTAAGAGGAATGATTCACGTTCATTTAGATCGTGTTTACGCTTTAGAAGGATAAACCTTTCACGCATAAGGGTACGTCTTTCTTTTTGGCTCATATGGGCTTTCAAAGACTTTCTGACGTTATCTAAGGCTTGATTAGCCATTCTAACTACATGAAACTTATCTACGACAACTTTAGCGTGTGAAGGATAGTGTTCACTGCGTCTTTTGTAGGGCTTCCACATATCCATTGTGACTTACTCAATGTAAGTCCTGTCACTGATTTCTGAAAAGACGTTGGATGACTGTTTCTGTTACGGTTAGGCTTGATGTCATAAATAGTCCTGCGTTCAATATTAGTCAATACAAGCCGAGGTCTACGGATAATATGTATCTCGTCTATCCCAAAGCCACTTAGGAGTTTTCAAACTGGTATTCACGTTCTTTGAGTGCCACATAGTCCTTTAAAAACGTTCCTAATGGTTTTCTCGTCAACACCAACGCTTTCTGCGACTTCTACAAAGGTCTTAGACATGGATTGCTCTTGAATGGACTTTTAAAAGCCTTTTTGGTCATACTACGCTTTTTCATCTACAGATATTAGGCGTTCCCTAGAAGGTAGATCCGCATTCACGACACTTGTATCGTCTACGGTTCAATTGTAAGCCCACTCGCTTTAAAACAAATGGGCAAATCCATAATTAGTTGATTTCTTGAACTGTGTTTGTACAACTTGTCAAAACCACATTCAGGACAACGTTCAGGTGGTCCGACTGCTTTCAACTTTAAACATCATATCGGTTTCATTTTTCTTGTGGCGGTTCTATTGTTTTAATGTCTGGTAGGGATAATAAGTCTGACATATTATTCATCCTTTATTACTCTGCGGTGTTAAGGTATCAATTATAGATTTGATGTCGAAATCATCAGTGTTAAATTATTTTTGTGACCACAAATTCACTTAGAAAAATCCCTTAAAGCATTAGCTGGTTCACTTGAATAGGGAGTTGTAAAAAGTTCCTTAGCCTGCACAACAAGATAATTTCTGAAATATCTTTATCGAACGTAAGTGCAACCAATTTTCAGCCCTTCAGCCATTGTTAAATATGGTGCTAGGGTTTCTGCTAAATCTTCTATCGTTAAAGCCAAATTTAACAGCTAATGATGCTGCATAGATGACATCTCCTGCATTTTCAGATACAATATGAACCCTAATACTTTTTAGTGTTTCTGCATCTGCTACTAGTTTAAAATACACCGGTTGTTTCACGGTTTACACTGTCTTGGAACAGCATCTAAAGGTAATACAGATGTCTTCACATCATACCCTTTCTCTTTTGCTTGTTCTTCTGTTAAACCAACCGTTGCAACCGTCGGATTCGTAAACGTAACAGCAGGAACTACCGATAAATCTATTTTTTTGTTTAATCCACCAATAGCATTATCAGTAATAATTCCACCTTCATAGGCTGCTACATATACAAATTGTGGTCCCTAAAGTCACATCTCCTGCTGCATAAATCTTTTTCATTACTTGTTTGACCAAAATCATTGATCAGGATTTCTATTATTTTTCCAGTTTCAACACCTGCTGCACTTAAATTTAAAGAATCTGTATTTGGTTTTCTTCCAGTGGCAACAAGTAACTGATCTGATTCAATGACTTCTACTGCCATTTACTGTTACGTAAACCCTTTTTATCTCTCCACTTTGTTCAACACGCTCAAAAGTTGCCCCTTTGACAAGGTTTATACCCTGTTCAATTAACGCTTTTTCAACTGACTCTGAAATCTCAGGATCATACTCCTTTAAAAAGTCGCTCACTTCTTTGCATAAGCGTTATTTCTGAACCCAATGATGAAATAGTTGTCCAAGCTCCATCTCCAATGTATCCTGAACCAATTACAGTTAATCGTTTTGGTATTTTTTCTAACTCAAGAAGTGTTGTACTAGTTAAACAGTCCATTTTTCAAGTCCTGAAATTTGGGGCAACGTAGGCGATGCACCTGTTGCAATTAAAAAGCGTTTTGCAGATAACTTTGCCCCATTGACCTCAACTCGTACTAGCATCAACGAATTTTTGCTCACCTTTAATTAAATCAAAAATTATATCTCATCAATTAAATCCATATTTTTGATTCCGAAGTTCGCTCACCAATTTATCCTTTTGCGTGATTAAACTAGCTAAATCCACTTCTCCAGCGGATGTTTGTAAACCTATAAACGGATTGTCTTTTGATAAATGATTGATTTCCCCTGCCCTAAGAAGAGTTTTTGACGGAACACAGCCAATATTCACACAGGTTCCCCAACCGTTCCACGCTCAATCATTCCAACTTTTTGCACCGTATTCTATAGCTTTAATTGCCGAAGAAAAAGGCAGCAGCACCAGAACCAATAATAAGAAGGTCATAATTGTCTTCATTAATTAACGCCACGTTTTCTAGTGATGATACTTCTTCAATTCTCCGGCTTGGTAATTTGCTTCATCAATCGCCTTTATTGCACTTTTCAACCTCAATATCATCGGGCAGTTCAAATACTGCTCACCACGACGATAACTAGACTCAATATTTTTAGCACCTATCTTTTCAGTGCTGATTCTACGTGTTTTTCACAACCTGTACAAGTCATTCCTGAAATGTTTACCTTAAATTTATTCATAAAAAGTCTTTTCGTTAATTAATCTCTATGTTAATGTTTCTATTATTGACACGAAATGTAATTGCTTTTCATCTGGACATCGTTGTTTTAAGTCGTTCTAACATAGTTTCAATTCGTTTTAAACCTCTATTTGTTTTTGCACTTCCTTTGTTTTTAGAAACAAATTGAACATATCTTGACAACGAACTTCACTCTTTATCTACAACACCAAGTAATTTATAAATCTCGCTTTAAAGAGAAACCAAGTTCCTGTATTTCGTTTAATAAAACCCAACACGCTTTAACGTCATCATATGAATATATCCGATAACCAGCTTCCGTTCGGTGAGGTTCTTGTAATAAATTTTTTCGCTCGTAATATCTGATCGTTTCTTTATTAACTCCACATTTATCTGCAAACTCACTAATGCGATAAATCATCTTTATCACCCCTGAATATTATAAACCATGTACCATAAAGTACACGGTCAAGCAAATTGGACTATTTTATCCCAAAGTATCACTCGTATGTGATTGATACTTTTATATAATACTATTGATTATCCCTAACATCCCACCAGAAAATCCGATTTAAAACACCAGTTGTTTTTAAACTATTAAGAAAGTAATTCCACTATATATCTCGAAGACCCTTTGTTAAGTTCTTCAGGCAGTCGCATATGCAGTACTGGTGAGTGTTGAGATGCTTGTTCTTTCTGCTCTGAGAGCTTGCGGCGGCCGCGAGTCATCTTAACGAGCTCTGTATAATCATCAGTTCTGTTGCCGCTTTGAGCATTGCCAAAGCAGACTGTCGAGCTTCTTCCCGGTGAGTAGAGTATTAGGAACGGGGGTAAATTCTCCCTTTTGGCTGCTCCGCATTTCTTCAAAAATATTTGTCATTGTATGCAGTCAGTAGGTCTTAGCCCTTCCAGTTCTGTGGTGTGTGCTAGTTTTAAAAATACATACTGGCGAGGGTCACGCAACCGTTATCCCTGCACCGGAGTGAAGCCGAAGCGCCGATAGAGCTCGATGACGGTGTGTCCACAATATCTGTAGTGATGAACCTCTGGCGAATCGCCTTCCCGGTCAAAATCGGCGATGATTTTTCCCAGCAGCGCCGACCCGATGCCGTGGCGCTGAGCCTGCGGGTGCACCAGCAGATCCCTGGACATACGCAATGGTTTGTCCATCACCCACCGCACGTACCAGACCGATAAGCCGCTCGGCTCCTTCAGCCGTAGTTCTCACGCGCCACATAGAGGTACCCGCGACCCATCCAGCATAGGAACCAGCCGTCTGGGTGTGCGAGTGTAGACACCCAGCCCACCGCATCGTACAGCTCCAACGAGCTCTTCGGTGCTCGGCAGGGAATTCTCGGCGTTCAAAAATACTGTACTGCATACCCACATTATCCTACGTTTGCGCACTAAAAGGCTCTTCTCCCATTAGCTTGCGTCAAAGACGCCGGTTGGTTCGGGAGAAGAGCCTTTTAGACGAGATGTCTGCGCTGTGAGGCCAACGGGGCCTGTGTGTTTAGCCCAGGGCTTCGGCCAGCTGGATACCCTGCGCCACGCCGCCCTGGTTGCTGCTAATGCGGATCAGGTCGTTAACCTGCTCCTTGAGGCGCCCCTCGCGGATGGTGTGCTCGGGGCAGCCACGCAGTGCGAACAACCGTTCACGGCAGAAACTGCGAGCGCCAGCATCTCAAAGTCGAGCTTGTCGATACCGCCATTTTTACCGATGATCTGCATGCGCAGGTTTGCGCGCTGATCGTCGTAGGCGCCGTCGAGGAAGCCGCGGGTGCGGTAGAAGATGTTGTTCATCCCCATGATGGTTGCCGCGCCGAGTGCCGCATCGAAGGCGGTGTCGCTCAGGTGCTCTTTCGCCTCTGCTGCGATCTCAACGATAACGGAATCAACCTTGGTTGCCGCTGCGGTGGCAGGATTGCACCCCAGAGCTGCTGCTCGGTGAGCGAGGTGATGCGCGCAGCGAAGACAGGTTCAGGTTCATGTCCTTCGCGTAGGAAGGCAGTGCATTACGCAGGTTCTCGATGCTCATTACTTCATCCCTTTGAAGGCGCTCGATGGTTTCTGCACCTTTCTTCCAGTTGCAGGCGCACAGTTCGTCGGACTGGAGCGCATCCAGCTGGCGGAGCACTCGTCGGTGTTGCGGCCGACGGAATCTGCGGTAATGGACACCGACCGGATGGTGTTGTGCGGGTCGATGATGAAGGTTGCGCGGTCTGCCACGCCGTCCTTGTTGAGGATGCCCAGGGCGCTGGTGAGCTCGCGCTTGAGGTCGGATGCCATGACGATGGGCAGATCTACGAGCTCTTCGTGGGAGCGGCGCCATGCGTAGTGGGTGTATTCGTTATCCACGGATACGCCGATAACCTGGCAGTCGCGTGCCTCGAATTCGTCGGCGAGCTTGCCGAATGCGGCGATTTCGGTGGGGCAGACGAAGGTGAAGTCCTTGGGCCAGAAGAATACTGACGCGCCAGGTGTCTTCGTCCAGACCCTCGGAGGAAACGGTGGTGAAGTACCTTCGGGCTTGTTTGCTCAATCTCGGCGAGCTTGCTGGAACAACGCCGGTCAGCTCGTAAGCGGGGAACTGGTCGCCAATGGATAGTACAGCCATTTGTGCTCTTTCAGGTTGTGGTGTAAGCTCCCGAACGATAGTGTGCGGTCTTTCGGAAACTGTATTTTTGGTGCCCTCGAAGGGGAAGTAACTCCATATTATTATGAGTAATTCATAATTACAAGGTGGCAAGGGCCTCTGAGTATGTGTTTTGTATCACTCTATGGTGTGTGTACCGTGCCATGAAAAATTCCTGAACTCATCACCGAAAAATTCACCCTCAGGCCCCTGCGTGAAGCTGACCTCGACGAACTGGTACAGATCTGCACCGACCCCCTGAAACCGTGCGGATGGACCACCGTCCCCCTGAACTACACACGCGACGACGCGCAAACCTTCCTCACCTTCACCCAGCGCGCCGCAGCAGCCGGGCGTGAACTCACCTGGGCCATTGATGACAGCGGGGTGCCTGCGGGCTATCTCCCTGCGCCTCGCCCTGAAGGCTCCGCAAACGCGCCCGGAAACATACGCGACTTAGGGTTTTATACAGCTGCCCAGATGCGCGGACGCGGCATTATGACCGATGCGGTACGCACCGTCCTCGGCTTCGGCTTCGACCCGCTCGGGCTGGGACTAGACACTATCGGATGGGCAGCACTAGTGGGAAACGCGGCATCCGAACGGGTGGCGGTAAAAGCCGGGTCTACGAATATTACCGACGGAACCAGCACCAGCGCGGCCCGCCCCGATAAGTACGGCAACCGGAAGGCTGTCGCCGTCGGCAAGCAACCATGACCCGCACCCAATCTCGCTGAAATCTGGCGTGATTAGGCGTTGCTGTACGTATCTGGCCTCTCGCCGCTTCTGTCGTAAAGAGCTCTTTGATGTGAATAAAGCGAGTTTCAACGCTTTATTCACATAAAGAGCCTTTTTAGCATGGGGAGTGGAGGGCGCTACCGATCCCGAACCCCTTGAACGTGCCCTGCGGTTCGCTGAAGTGGCATCCACAAAGTCCACATGCCCAGCCGTATCACCGAGTTGAGCGCATCCAGCAGGCGCTCGCAGGAGGCGCAGGGTCCCCTGCGCGATAACCTTCACACGGCCATCGTCCAGGTTCTCGGCGTACCCGCTCAAACCCATCGGTTTGGCGGTGCCAGCGCACCACCAGCGGAACCCCACCCCTGCACCCGCCCGCTCACGTACGCGTGAGCTGCGCCTCGGCAGGTTCGGGCGCGGTTTTATCGGTGAAATAGCCGAAGAAGCCCATACGGACGCCCCTTTCACCGGTCATTACCGTGCTCATAGCCATTATTCTAGAAACTGCGGCCCGGATTGCACGAATCGGGCCGCCACCTGCCACACATACAGGGACTGTACTAGCGCAGCTTATTGCTGTTGGGTGCCGACGCGAGAGCCTGAGCGATCGGGTGGGCCCGCCAACAAACGGGAGCGCCTTCCCAACCGTGGACGGGTCCTCAATAACCGCCGCCAGCACCCTGGGCAACGGTGGCCCGCGGAGTATTAGATTCGGCGCCGGGCGTGGGCGGGCTCAATCCCCAGGGTACGCCGCCGTCGCCTCGGGCGGTGAGCATCCCCGGCAGGATCGTGTAATCCAGCCCCGAGCCGCGCAGGTACTCATCGGTGATCGCCTTCGACTCGGCGTAGGCGTAAAAACTGTTATCAGGGCCAATGCCGTGCCCGGCACCCGCACCCAGGTACGATACCATCACGTACCGTTTAATACCGGCCAGCCGCGCCGCATCCATCGACCGGATCGCGGCGTCACGGTCAACCGCGTAGGTGCGTTCCGGCCCGCCGACGCCGCCCGCACCGGCGGACCAGCCACCAGCACCTCGGTACCCAGCCTCATAAAGCTTCGCTATCCTCGGTGCTCAACGGTAATGTCAGTGACCACCGGGTTCGCCCCGCGTGTGACAATGTCCTCTGACTGCTCCGGCCTGCGAATAAGTGCATTGACTGTATGCCCGCGCTCCACCAGCAGCGGCTCGGCCAGAAGCGCAACTTTCCCGTGCCCGCCAATAATCGTTACAACAGCCATCGTCTCCTCCATATGTTGGTGAAAATAGCCTACATATTCAGGCTAGGTGCGCTGGGTAGTGATGTCTACACGCACGTCTTCCGCGTAAAGAGAAAACGGGCGGGCGCGCCCTGCACACACCGGAACAACAGGCTCGCTGCCACGGGCACGGCACGCCAGAAAGCACGTATGCAACCGGAAGGCTCAGCTGCGAAATTCACCATCTTACTCGTTCACGAACTCAAACAGAGCTATGATGAATTGCTGGGTTTTACCATGCCCGGCGGTACCGCACAGAAGATGAGGTAGGGGATTTATGGCTGAAGAAGCCGCGCCGAAGAAGCGCCCACACACAACATCCATCGAACACGCCGCCGAGAAACCGTGGGTTGCCATGTGGTCACTCGTGATCGGGTTCTTTATGATCCTGCTCGACACCACTATCGTCACCGTGGCGCTGCCCCCATATGCAGCATGAGCTCACGCCTCGCCTCCGCCGTGATTTGGGTGACCAGCGCTCACCTGCTCGCCTGCAGCGGTGCCGCTGCTGATTACCGGCCGCCTGGGTGATAGGTTCGGGCAGAAGCAGACGTACCTGCTCGGCATGGTGGCTTTCTACCCTCTTCGCTGTGGTGCGGGCTCGCCTAATGTGAGATGTTGATTGTTGCGCGCGTGGTGCAGGGGATAGGCGCCTCCCTGATGACCCCGCAAACCATGTCGATTATTACGCCCGATGTTCCCGCCGAATAAACGTGGGTGGCGATGAGCGTGGGGTGCGGCGCCGGTATCGCATCGCTCGTGGGCCCTATCGCCGGCGGTCTCGCTCGTGGATGGCCCCGGCTGACGTGGATCTTCTTCATCAATATCCCCATCGGCGTGGTCGGCACCTATCTGGCGGTTCGGAATATCCCGCATTTTCCTCCAAAACAGCACAACTTCGACTGGCTGGGCGTGGTTCTTTCCGCTATCGGCCTGTTCCTGATGGTTTTCGGCATTCAGGAGGGTTCTACCTACGACTGGGGCACTATCACCGATTCGCTGTGGGAACCGGAATCCCGGTAAGCGGCTGGGGCATGATTATTGCGGGCATCATCGTGTTCACCCTCTTTATCGTGTGGCAGGCTGTTAACCGTAAAAGAGCCGCTCAGTGCCGCTGGACTGTCAAAGACCGCAACTTTTTCGGTGTCTCAATATTGCTATCGCGGCGATGGGCGCGCACACCCTGGACGCTGGCGTTCCCAACCACCATTTATTTGCCAGCAGGTGCGCGATATGAGCCCCACCCAGGCGGCACTCATGACCGCCCCGCTCGCTCTGTTCCGGGTGCTCTCTCCGCTGGTTGGTAACGTTTAGTGCACGCCAAACCCCAAATGGTACGCCGTTTCGGGGTTTGCCCTGCTGGTGGTTGGATTTATTGTTCTGCGCGCTTTGATGACGGCGGATCAGTCCTCGCGCTTCTGCTTATACCCTTTGCAATTTTGGGTATTGGCAACTCCATGATTTGGGGTCCGCTGGCGGTGACCGCAACCCGCAACCTGCCGCCTCGTTTAGCGGGTGCCGGATCGGGCGTGTATAACGAGACTCGCCAGGTAGCCAGTGTGCTCGGTTCGGCGGGTATTGCCACGTTCATGGGCGGCCTGATTACCGAGCAGGTTACACAGGCCATGCAGCGGATGCGTCCCGCAGGTGCCGGTGCAGGCGGAGGCACCATGAGCGCCCCCGCCGTCAGTGGTGAAGGGATGTCCGGCGGTCAGGTTCCCGATTTCCTGCGTGAACCTATTGCCACCGCAATGAACGACTCACTGATTCTGGCGCTGGCTCTGGCCGCCGTGGGCATGGTCGCGTGCCTCTTCTTCGCCAAGCCGGTAGATAAAGGCGCGTGGGCATCCGGGCAGAACGTTTCGGATGCGCCCAACAGCGAAAACACCAGTACCAAAAATAGCAGCGCCGAAAACCCCGGCGAGGCTTCCAGCGCGGAAGCCCCTAAAGCCACCGGCGAATCGGATCCAGAGCCCTCTGATAAAGGAGCAGAAACAGGCTCAAAACCCTAACGATACGCAACAAGACGAAAGCGGGAGCGGCTCCTTCATCAAGAAACCGCTCCCAATCATGTAATGCGCTGCGCATCTTATCCAGTGTGCTCTCGAAAGAGGGCGCATACTGCGCGGGATATGCTCCCTATGCTGCCGCCTGATCCTCGGCGAACGCATCCGGGCTCACTCGCCCGGTGTCCACGAGCACCTGTGCGATAGCGCCGAGCGCCTCTCATTCTGAAGCGAAGAAATATCGCCCAGCTTATGCCCCTGATAGAGCTCACCCAGCAGACGGCGGGTAATCTTCCCCGAACGAGTCTTGGGAATATCGGCGACCGCGACCACGTCCTTAGGCTTAGCGATAGGGCCAATATGCTCGCGCACATGCTCGGTGAGTGCCGCCTCAGCTCATCTTCGGTGAGTGCCCGCCTCGTCGGTGAGCGTCAGATAGGCGACTGCCTGGTGGCCGGTTAGCTCGTCCTCCACGGGGCACACGCCAGCCTCCACCACGGCCGGGTGCGTCACGAGCGCAGACTCAATTTCGATGGTCGAAAGACGGTGCCCGGAAATGTTGATCACATCGTCGATGCGCCCCAGGATGTACACGCTGCCTTTCATCATCGACTTTCGCGCCGTCACCGGCGAGGAACCAGCCGCGCGTACCGTAGTGCTTCCAATAGAATTCAGGTAGCGTTGCGGGTCGCCCCAGACAGTGCGCGCATGGAGGGGCCGATCTTATCGACCACAATGAAGCCCTGTTTGCCGGGCTCAACGAGGTCACCGTGTTCGTCCACCACGCGCACCGCGAGACACCGGGGACTTCGCGGGTGGCGCATCCGGGAAGGAGGCAGTGCGGGTACCTTCGGGAAGGTCCCTTCTGGGTGCGAAGGCGGGTCGTGGCCGTGGGAGCAGATGGTCGAGCCGGTCTCGGACTGCCACCACGTATCGATAAACGATGCGGTACCCCCACCCACGATGCTTGCGCAGCCACTTCCACGCCTGAGGGTTAATGGACCTCGCCCACAGACCCGAGCAGACGCATCGGATGAGAAGTCGTATTTGCGGTTCAGGCCGTCAGGAAAAAGCCCCCATAAGGAAACGAATCAGGTGGGCGCGGTGTAATAATTGGTGACGCCATAGCGTTCGATAACCCTCGAAATGGCGGCCATAATGCGGAGTATTGGGGTACCCTCGAAAATAACCTCGGTCACCCTGTTAACAAGCGGACCATAGATTTTCATAGGTGTGCGCGGTCACCCACGCGAGATCGGCGGTACACCAGTGCACAGTCGATTCAACCTTTCGCCGCGTCGTTCACGGCAGACAGTTCATCGGGGCGCAGCACCCTCGTCGTCATCCACATAGTCCGGCATCAGATCGTACAGCAGCGCGTGGCATATGCGGGTCTGCACCAAATACCCTGCCATCGTGTACGCAGGCCTGGGCTTGCCCGTGGTGCCGGAGGTGTAGATGATAAACAGCGGGTCTTCGGCATCGTGCAGCCTGTACTCGTGGGTATCGGGCTGATCGTCTACCAGGTCGGTACATCAACTATCGCGCCCGGCCGTCCAGGGAACCTGCGCGTGCGCCACGGGGTCTGCGGCACTTGTACGGTCCACCACGATCACGTGCTCGATATTGTTCTCACCGAGCATGCTTCATCGGCATTCACCTTCACGGGCACGACTCTGCCGCGGCGGTTCTGCCCGTCGGTGGTGATCAGAACCTCGCGCCGGTGTCTTCCACGCGGAATTTCAGCGCCTCGCTGAGAACCCGCCGAACACGAGCGAGTGAATTGCGCCGATCTGCGCGCACGCGAGCGTGAAAATAATGGTTTCGGGAATAACCGGCAGGTAGATCACCACACGGTCGCCTTTTACGCACGCCGAGTTTGAGCAGACCGTTGGCGGCGCGGGCGATGCGTCGCCGCAGTTCGGCGTATGTGATAGCTTCACGGTCACCGGGTTCACCCTCGAAATAGAGGCTACTGTCGTCGCGGCCCGCCTCCACGTGGCGGTCCACGCAGTTGCAGGCGACGCTGAGTTTGGCCGCCTCGAACCACTTAATCTCGGGTACGGAGTATTCTTCGATGCCTCAGCATCGGTTCCGATAACCTGCGGTTTCGGAAGGTATGCGTTGTCCCAGGCCTTGCCCCAGCTTAGGCGCTCGGCTTGTTTTCCCAGAACGCCACCCGCGCCTCGTCAGATCTCATGCGCTGGGTTAGGTGGGAAGCCAGGGTTTGTGAACGAGAAGGCTGGGCAGTCCCACAGCATCTCCCCATCGGTTGCTGGCGTTAGCACCTTCGGCGTTATAAGGGCGGCATGACGCCACCGCAGGCGAGGTTGCTGCGACGTCGTCGAGCCAGGTCTCTCGGTCGCTCCAGATGGATTACCAATCTAGTAAACCCTGTAGCTGGCGCAGGTGCAGGCATCCCGTCATATTGCGTGCACACCATGTTCGTAACATTCCGCGATCATTTGTTTGATCCCGCAACCCAGAGATTAGCTCGTGTCGCATACACCCCAGGCGTACAGCCGGCCGGGCGGAGAAACTCTAACCCGCAAATCTAATGAGCTTTAGACTTAAACCTGTTTTTAATCTTGCCCCGTAGGCTTGCATCTCTTGATAGGCTTCATCGTAAGTGCCTGAAGATTGAGCCAAAATAAAACACTCACGGAAGGGGCGTCTGATGGCTGTTAAGCTGCATCGTTACTAATCTTGCCGCTGATAAACCTGAGTCAGCTGCTGCTTTTTACCGGGACATCCTGGGCCTGGAGCTGCTCATGGATCACGGATGGATACAGACTTATGGCAATGCGGAAACTACGACTGTGCAGGTCAGCATAGCTAGTGAAGGCGGATCAGGTACTCCGGTGCCTGATTTATCGGTTGAAGTAGATAATCTTGATGAACTCTCGCCCGCATTCATACGGCAGGTATTACGCTTGAATACGGTGTTGCTGAAGAGCCCTGGGGCGTGCGGAGGTTTTTGTTCGCGATCCGCTGGGGAACCTGTGAATATTTTGGCATATGTAGCGGATATCATCAAAACTATCACCAGAAGATGGGTTATGATTGCTATAAGAGCTGCTAGCGCAGGGGCAGGCGTTATCCCACAGAGATAAATATTTGCAGCCTATAAAATTTGCGGGTAAATGATTGTTTTTAAACTATGAAATAATAAAAACTCTTGTGTGGTAGGAATTTAAGCTAGGCTACACCACAGTAGGCTAGAAGAGCCTATGTCCAAGAAATGAGCTTATGATGATTGATAATGCAATGTGCACCAAAGCAACGTTCACTAAAAATTACCTCTTTCCGGGCCGCTACTCATGGATGGTACTGGGGAATCGTCGGATATTTACGGAGCCCTCCGGTACGCTAATAAGTAGTATCTTTACCTTTTGGGCAGAAACCGAACAATATACTTTTGATTTAGAAACTTGGAAATTCATGAAACACATTGTGTAATGCAATATATTCCACATATTGTTTGAGGGCATAATGTATATGTCGTCAGAATTTAAAAAGATTTCCTTTTGCGCATGTTACCCGTGGCTGGCTCTGGGGAAGTTACCGTGACGTTTACGGAGTATGGCATGGCCCCTAGGACTAATTTCAACGGTGCCGGAGGTGTCAAGCGACTGGTAATAGAGGATAGGTTGAGGTGAAATTCTATGTACACTAAAGCACAATTTACTAGGCTTGGATCCTTCGAGGACGCTACTCACGGGTGGTTCTGGGGAAGCTACCGAGATATTTTCGGGGCGCCCGCAGACCTAACTCTGGGTTTGAAGGCGGCGGCGGGTTTCACGGGTGGAAGCATCAGCATAGAGCTCGCGGTAGCTTCGCTAGAGAAAGTGGGTGCCTCTTCTGAGGCACCCACTTTTCATTGGTGTTGCCAACCAATGTTTGCAGAGCCCGTGCCATTCGCAGCGCACCTTTTCACGCATCGGGTGTCTGCTATGACATTAATTGCTTCTGCTCATATGCAGGAATTAACGGTGCTGCTAGTGGCTGGCAGTTCGTGTAAACCCGCTATTTTAAGCAGAAATATTTTTCAGGAAAATTAAAAACTAATCGTGAGAATTCTCTTGCGAACCATGCAATTTACGGGTTAGGGTAAGTCTGTAGATAATATATGTAATTTGAGAACTTTTAAAATATTTAAGAAAAGGGAAGAATATGTATATTAAGGCACGTTTTATGAAGATGAACTCTTTGCAAATTGCACTCACGGCCTTATATACGGGAAATACCGGATGTTCTCTCGGTGCCCGGCTTGTGACTCCTCCTGAAGTTGCTCTATAAATAGTGCCTTGCGCGCCAGGTGACTCGTTTATTATCTCGCAGAAACTGCATAAAAGGGATGCGGTAAAAACACACTAAACGAGCCCATATTTTTAATGTGGAAAGTGACGATAAGGAACCTGTGGCAGAGCTATACACAACATCCGGTAACGTGCAGAAGATTTTCACTTTCTTCGTAGCAGCTCGAACAATATAACTGTTCGCCCGTTACCCATCCCATGACGCTTCCGCATCAAACACCGACTCCACCGCAGATAGCGAGCTGGTATCTTCCGTCTCGCGACACCGCAGCGTGTACCGTTCAAAGCAGGGGCCGGTGGACCTTCTGAGCACATCAGTAAAACCCCTAGTGGACGCCCTTAATCCCGCTATTAATATGTCTCGGGTGGCCCTCGGGCTATGCCGTAACCCGCCGGGGTGGGTGCGCCGCATCTCCTACTGGGAGAACATTACGGCGCTGCCCCCAGCCACCACCGTATGCGAAGACGAGCACGGGTCCGTGCAGAACACCCGTACTTTCGCAGACGCCCCTCAGCCTGCAGGACAGCACCCTATCTTTTTCCGATGTGTCACAGCACGGTACACTCGTTCTGAACTCGGTTCTGAGGCGGCTGGCTGAAGGGCGCACCCACGTATCTGCTCGACCCGTCCGGCGGCGTGACTCCACGGTCATCTCCGTGCTCCTCGCAGCGCAGAATGTTCCCTTCACCGCGTTTCACGCCGGGACGGACGATAAAGACAACCGCGATACGCAGCTCGCCCAGAAAATAGCCGAACACTTCGCCATAGACCTTATTGCTTGGACTCATTTACGAAAAGCACCGCAGGTTTCACCATCCCGGATGAGCTGCAGGTTTTCCGAGGCTACCCGCGCACGGCACGCCAACTCTGCCGCACCTTATCGCCCTTGTGCGCAGCGCGCGAACGCGGCTCCAGCATCCACTGCCTGGGAATTGGCGACGAGCTGTCTGAACCCATGCCCGTCTCAGGCGCTGCTCTACTCAAACAGGGCGAGAAAATGCAGGGCTATTAGCCATTAGCTCTGTCGCGGCGCCGCCCGGTGGCCAAAAAGTATCGACATTACGTGCCGCTTTCTCCCCAGAAACGAAACAGCGTGAGCTGCAGCGGCGCCTGATCCCGCTGGGGCCAGAAGCATCCCTGAAAAACACCGATGCTTTCTCCTGGTTCCTCGAACCTTACGCCGCCTCCTGGCTATCTGAAGAAGCTACCGAGCAAGTCATTGAGCTCATAAAAACGACCCCCATCCTCCGGAGGAAGAAGAACTGATAAATACCGGTTCCACATCTACGGGTCCCTGGAAACTTTCAGGGGAAGTGCTTGGGGGCATGAACGGTATTTCAGCGAAACTGGCCTGGAATCTCGCCGCCCCCTACCTTGAGGACGACATGATCCGCTCTTCCCTGTGTACCCGGGTGTTCTGAGCGGGCACGGGATGAGCAAACCCGTCATCCTGGAAGCCATGAAAGGCACCCGCCCGAGTTTCTTCTACCGGGACATCTACAAAAAGCGACTACAGCTCTCGACCTGCACCAAGACTACGAACGCAGCAGAAAACTTCCTGAAAATGATCGGCGACAGTCTCCTGGCGGAGCTGAACCTTGTGGATATAGACACTGTCCGCACTGATCGCAAACAGCCCCTGGGCAGCCTCAGAGACACTCACGATTTTTGAACGGCTGGACCCATATGGAGGTATGGCTACGTGAAACTATTTATAAACGCTACGCGTCACCGCCCGAGAGGTTCTGCATCGCCGATGGCGTCAAAATCTCGGGCACCGAGTCCGGCATCGTGGTTTTTGTAGCCCGCCCGAGCGCCTATTTTCAAGCGAAACAGCACCACAGAGCACATCTTGACCTCGTGGAGCAGGGCGCCGCAACTCAGAAATCATTGACCTTCATTCACCGGTACACACAATCCGACCCGGACGAGATTCGGGAGGACCTTGAAGGCACCCTGCGGGAACTGTGGACGATGGGCGTCCTGGAAAGGCGAGGACCATGGGTGATAACCCCACCACCGCAACAGACGCGCACACCGTCAGCAGCACCAAAGCGCGCCTGGCGGTTTGTGCGGCAAAGATTATTGCGCGCCTGCCGGTCACCGCGTTATTGTTCGCCTGCTGAAAATGTTCCGGCCCCTGCAGAAAAGCTCATCCATTCAGCAGGCGCTCGCGGTTGATGCGAAAGTGCGTGAAGTTTCCCCACTGTGCCGTGGGGAGCGGGGGTGCCTGGCACGGTCCATCTCAACCTACCTTTTGCTTTCTCTCATGCGCCGGAAAGTGGGTGGGCCTGGTTCCCGGGTGAAACCGTTCCTTGCACACGCATGGGTCACTGTCGAGGGGAACCCGACACGAGCACCACGAGTGCAGGGGTTCGTGACTGTCGCATCCACCAACCCAGAAGCCCGCTAACGCCGTAACCATTCAGGCAAAAACAGGGTGAGGGCGGCAGCACCCAAGAAGTGAGGCGGCATGAGACTATGGTGAAAGCTAAAAATAATGGGAAGTCATCCTGGGGGGTAGTTTTTTCGTATCTATCCCCTTTTAAGGGGCTGCTGACTGTTATCTGTTTAATGAGTCTCACAAGCTCAGCCGCGTCGCTTTTGCAGCCGTTAATAGTGAACGATCTTGTTGATTCCGCAGGGTCCGCCCGTATCGGGTTACCTGCCGGTTCTCATTATTCTGGTGCTCATTATCGGGGCCATCCTCAACGCGTATTCAGCAGTATTTTTATCCAGAAAGTCGCCGAATCGGTGGCCCGTGACGCACGCACGCAGCTCGTGCGGAAAATACTCCGCATCCCCCTGGACGCCTTAGAGAAATACACCAAAGGAGACATCCTTTCCCGCGTCATTAATGACACGATGCTGCTGCGCCGCTGCCTCACGGAAGGGTTCGTGCAGTCATTCGTGGGTATTTTCACGCTCATTGGGGCAGTGATCGGGATGTTCTTCATCGATCCTCTGCTGCTCGCTATTTCCGCCGTCATATCCTGCTGGCGGTCGTGTCCGTCACGATGGCAACCTCTAAGGTCGAAAAATCCAGCGCGCAAATGCAGCAGGCGGTGGGGGAGCTGAGCTCGGATGTGTCCAGCGTGCTGGAGGCCTCCTCACTCGTCCGGACGGAGAACGCGGCAGGGCACCAGTTTAAGCGGCTGCAGCAGAAAGTCGATAATGCGTGGCTTAAGGTGATCGGAGTGGCACGGCTTGTCGCCCTCATCACCCCCATCTCTGCGGTGGCCATGCAGATCACATTCCTGGTGGTTCTTGGCGTTGGCGGGGTCAGTGTCGCGAACGGGATAATGTACCGTCGGCAACCTGAGTCTCGTTCGTCGTTCCTGGTCGCGATGATCATGCCGCTGGGGTACTTTTCGGCACCATGAGCAATATTGCCGAAGCCAGCGGAGGCATTACCCGCATCCAGGAGATCCTGGGCATCCCGGACGAGTACCCCGAACAGCTGGACACGTACCACGAAAACCGTGATATCCGCTCCATCCTGCTGGATAACGTCAGCTTTAAATACGGTGCCGAACCTGAGGAAGGGCCTCACCCTACCTGATTTCCGGATGACGCCCAGCATCGCCCCGGGAGAAGATCGCCATCGGGACCCCTCCGCCGGCAAGAGCACCCTGCTGCGGCTTGTTGCTCGGCTTTACGAAAACTTCAGGCGGAACCTCCTCTACCCGGCACCGCAAGCTCAGACATTTCCATCCCGGCTGTGCGCGCCAAAATCGGCCTGGTGCAGCAGGAATCCCCCCTGATTTTGGGCACGCTCCTCGATAACGTGTACATCTCGGGGCGCGGCACCGATAGCGCTGCCGCGCACCGCATCCTCAAAGATTTGGGGCTGGAAAAAGTGCTTGAACGTTCAGGGCACGGCGTGGACCTGAACACTGGCGGCAGCGGCACGTCCTTATCCGGGGTGAGAAGCGGCGGCTACAGCAGTCTGCGTGATCCTGAAAAACCCGCAGGTGTACCTGCTGACGAGTTCACTTCCAGCTTGACGGCATTAGCGAAGAGCTGCGGTGTCTGTGCTGAATAATAACGCCGCCCCCGAGTCAACCATGATTATGGTTGCTCATCGCATGTCCACCGTCGTTAATGCGGACATGATTTACGTGATGGACCACGGCAGGATCGTCGCCCAAGGCACGCACGACATACTCATGGAGTTCTCACCCTCTACCGGGAGCTTGTCTCTAATCAGCTCATCCATTAGCGGCGCGCAGGGCCTACGCGGGGAGTGGGTGATAGTGGCACTGAGCGGAAAGCCCCTGCAATATTCTGCTCGGACGGGCCGAGCTGTCTCACCGGCCCAGCAGCAGGGTCGCATCCACCACGGTCACGTGGTTGTTCGCAGGCTAAACGACTCACCCACCTGGTCGTAGTACACGGGCACCTGCCCAGCAGCACCTGGTTAAACACCTGCATCCCCTCAGCTGAGGCCACCGCGTCCTCAGCTGGTGACAATGTCGAGGGTGCCGCCACCCGTCCCGTGTAGGTCTGATTCCCTGAACACCGCGGTGAAAACCGGCCTGCTGAACGCCGCAAAGCCGCGGGTTGTTCGAGCGGGCACCACCGGCGCTTTGAGCGAGCGCAGCCACCTGCTGCTGTTCCCGTCCTCCCACAGCAGGGCGGGCGGGTCTGTACTCTCGTCGGCGAACGTGAACGTGTACTCGATGCTGAAGCGTGCCCCGGCGCGCAGGGGTGGTGGTTCCCGTGTATTCGCTGGATGCTGTGGCGGCGGCGAACCATAGCCCGGCACCCCGTAGAGGCTGCGTTGCCGACGCTGCCGCCGGGGGTGAACGTGCCCGCACTGCGGCGAGCAGGGCCCTCCCATTTGGTGGTGCGGAGGCGCGCAGTCGGTGAGCTGCCCGTGGTACGAGTCGAGCGAAGAAGGTCGCTGTTGGGGTTATCCATGGTGGTGTTAGAACGCCTGAGGAATACCCCGTAGTCGACTGGCAACTACCTGGTCTGAGGCTGCGTAGCGAGCCGCTGCGGATGCGGCGATGGCGGGTGACCATGCGGCGCCAGCGAGTGCGCGGCGTTGCGTGAGGCCGCCCCTGAAGGGTGCGTGGTCACGTGGACTCCTTGCATGACTTTGAGAGAGGTGAATGTATGCGATGTGAGTGAGTACGACCTATCCAGTGTAGTAGATGTGTGCCTGCGCGCTGTAATGGCGCTATCATGTGTAGGGAAATATTTGAAAATTTGTGCACTTCAACCCGGACATAGCGGATTTTTGGCGATTTTTGTGCTGGTGCGCGTCAGTAGCGCAACTGAGCGGCACCGCGTGTCGGGGTGGCTGTGGTGCGCCAATTAGCTGTATTTCATCTAGCCCAATCCACAAGCATCCCAGAGCCACAGTGGCATCTCATGAAACTCGCGCGCCTGCCGCGACCGTAGTTCGACCGCAGCCGGTGCCGTCCCCGCCAGCGCAAGTCACCATCAACACGTACGATACGGACGGTGATGGCATCCCGAACGCATGGGAGACCAGCGGCGTCAGGACGCCGATGGCGACGGCACCGTTGACGTTGACTACCCGGGTATGGGGAACAACCCGTACCGTAAAGATATTTTTGTTGAGATGGACTACATGCCTGGGTGAGCTGCCACCGAAGCCGACCTTGACCGCATTACCGAGGTGTTTGACTCTGCCGTTACGTAACCCTGACGGTACGCGGTGTGAGTATCCACCCGGATGCTGGCCTGCCCGCAGCGCGAAGTACAACCTGGGCGGCGGGAACGAGATTCCGCATCGAGTTTAACGGTATGGGGGACTGGGCGGCACTGAAGAACCGTCATTTCGCCTCGGCCCGTGACGCTGGTTTTCACTACTGATCTGGGCGACTACTACGGCATGAGCCTTCGGGGCTGGGTCTCACGGGCGCTCGCGGGTTTATTGTGACCGTTAGGGCACACTTTACCGGGCGGTGCCGCAGCGATATTCGGGTGGGCACATTCATCCACGAGCGTATAATCTGGGGTTGCGGCACGGTGGGGCCGATGAGGAACCACAGCCGAACTATCTGAGCATTATGAACTCACGAGTACCAGCCTCGGCGCGCCGCGCGCCGGGGGTAAGAACTACTTCGGTATTCAACGCACGAGCATATGCTGGATGAGAAGAACCTGACGAGCGGCGCGGGCTTGGGCGAATGCCCACGGGTACTTGTAGCAAGGGTAAACCCGCGCACCGTAACGTGGATTTTTGAACAGAACGGCGTGATTGATGCGCAGCCGGTTGCCGCTGATGTGAACGGTAACCGGCGACGAGCACGCTGCTGGGCGAAGAGCGATATGAAGACCTACGGTTTGCGGGCCAGCGCGACGTCCTCGGGGTGGACTGAGTACCCGCGGACGGACCCCTGCTGAGGCTGAGGTGACTATAACGAGGTAACCGCTGAATTTCGCGCGGAACGTGGCGCTGCTGCCCTAACCGCTAGTAGGATAGATAGTGGCGCCCCAGGAGGAATATCTTGGTCTGTACTTCACCGAGTTTCCTTCCAGGGTGCCGTACGGCTAAGGCGCCGAGTTGCTGGGTATTGCCTTTCACCCAGCGCTCAAACACGCCAATGAGCGCATCTGTGAGCTACCCAGCACCGCCAGCAGCACACCGTTGCCAGCAGCAGACGGTCGGTGCGCCCGTTGTTCTGCGAATCTGTGAGCAGGCACCCCAAGCCCATGGAGGCCCCTAACAGCTCCGGCAGCCACCAGGTGAACAGCCAGGCCTGCGCTAACGCCAGGCGCAGCCCGACACCACGGACGGCAGCACGGCGGGCAGCTGGACGAGTGAAAGTGTAACGCCCCGGTATCCGAAGGCGCGCGTGCCTCTACAAGTTTAGGATCCACGTCGCCAGTGCCGCTGAGACGGTGGGTGTAGACGGGAAGAACGCGCCGATTGCCGCTGAGTGTCAGCTTTTAGAGTTTTCGCCGATGCCGATCCACAGCAGCAGCAACGGAACCCAGGCGAGTGAGGGCACGGCGTAACGCCCCAATGGTGGGTGCGCGGCGATGCGCGCGGCCCCCACAGTCTCGATAAGCGCCCCCAGAACCAGCCCCAGCACCGCGCCGATGCTGAACCTGAGTACCACCCGCTGGGGAGATTACCAGGTGGGTTAGCTCGCCGCCGCTCGGGGCCAGCTCGGTTCCGGCTGAGCTATGACGCGGGTGGGGAGGGCAGCTGCACCGCGGTGAATACCCCGCGGTGCCCAGCACGTACCACAGCGTGATGAGTGCTGCGGGCAGGATAAGCCCCACATAGTTTTTGGCACCCAGAGGCAGGGGCGCGCTTTGGCCGGGGCTGGCCGCGGTGGAGCTCGCCAATTGGGTGCGCCTGGCAGCGTGCTGTGCGCCGTGCAATGCGGCGGTTTCTGCGGCTGCGGACTTTCGTGTGTTTGCATCTGAAAGTTCTGGGGCGTTGAAATTTTGTCGAGGGTTACACTCATGGCTAGCTCCACCGTCTTCTTCACGTTCTCAATGGCGGCGCTGTCGGCTTTTGGCGTGCGTGTCGTCCATCGATGCTGCTCAGCGCCTTATCAATGTCTGACTGGTTGGGGACGTCCCCGATTCGACGAGGATCGGCAACACCTTGATGCACCTGCACCCGCTGTCCCCTGGGATTGGGGTCAATATTCAGGTGGTTCGCTCCATCACGAGTTTGGCGGTTTCTAGCTTAATACCGACCCGTCGGCGAGAATCTGCTGCTTCAGCAGTGTTTCCAGCGCTCATTTGCGGCATACCATACACGTTCACGATGGTTTGCGCCGCTTCCGGGTTGTCTTTGAGGAACCGCTCGGTGGCGTTGAGGAACCCGTACGTATTGAAGTCTAGGTTGCGGTAGAACAGTACGTCGTGCATGATCCGCGCTGGCCTAACCGGGTCGAGCCTGCCCAGGCGTTGACCTGCCCGTTATCGAGGGCGGTCCGCCCATCGGCGTGCTGCAGGTTCTGGATGGTTACCTCTTTCGCCGCGATGCCTCCTTCTTGAGCGCTGATGAGCAGCAGGCGCTACGGGTCGGTTCCTTTGCGACCGCC
>BNJU01000745.1_pt1 | contig 154976 bp, 152 predicted proteins | sample 8539281 | NCBI WGS metagenome assembly BNJU01 (sample SAMD00202456, study PRJDB9452) | human saliva metagenome | isolation source: human saliva | place: Japan
ACCCGGGCTCGGTCAGCCGGGCCAAGACGTCTATTGCACGAGGGTTGGGGGCTACTGGAAAAGGGGTGGGGGTACTCCACATGGGTGGTGGGTTCGTGCAGTACGCACGACCCCTGGCCAGTAGATCCCACCCTCGTGGAGTGGGGCGGTCCGAGGACGGTGCCCAGGGCTTAGTGGGCGTCGAGCCACTGCCAGGAGGCAGCGTGGGAACCAGAAGGGGCCGGGCAGGAGTCAGGCGGCGGGAGATGAGGGCGCGCAGCCTCACGACCAAGACCTCACAAGACCTCGCGGAATCGAGCACGTCAGCAGCCCAGTGTCCACGGCGCTGACATCAACGGTCCCGCCGTCGGCACGCCCAGTGGGAACCGTTGGAATTCCAAGGATCCTTCCCGGCTTGCGACGCCGGTGCGGGGTTGATGTCAGCGCCATGGACACCAGCGCCCCGCCAGACCGCTGTCAACGACCCGATCCTCAGCCGGCCGTAGGTCCCGCGCGCCTCGACGCACTCGACAGCGGGATGAGTAGTGCGCGAGCTGTCGGCGCAGAACTGGCCCGGGGAGGCCGGTCCCTGGGCCGAAGCCCCGCCAGATTCCGTTGGGATTTCGCCGTCGTCGGGCCGGGGCCCTACTTGGTGGGGGTGCGGCCCAGGGTGAGGTAGCCGGGGAGCGTCTGGTCCTGGCCGGCGCTGGAGAAGCGCAGCGGCTGGCCCGACTCCAGCGGGTTGACCACGCGTACCAGGATCGTGTTCTCTCCGGCCGGGTCGTCCGGCAGCTGCCCGGAGAAGGTCTGGGTCTTACCGATCTCGATCTTGCGCAGGTCGCCACTGAGCGTGGTGCGCCCGACTTCCGTACCGGTCGAGGTATTGAAGGCCACCGCCTCCACGTTCCAGTTGTAGTAGAAGGGGGCCACCCCGTTGTTGGCGATCTGCACCTCGACCTTGCCGTTGCGCATCCGCCAGCGCGCCACCGCCAGGTCGTAGCCGGTCTCGGCGGAGGCCTGTATGGTCCGCTCGCGCTCGGTGCCGTTGAGCGTCGTGGTGAAGGCCCAGTTGTCCACCAGCCAGCTCGCGTGCGTGGCCTTGATGGAGGCGCTGATGTCCACTGTTCCTCCGTTGGAGCCCGAGGCCATGCAGCTGCCCGGGTTGCGCACGGAGCACTCCTGGATACCGGGGTAGATCTCGCCGCCGATCGGGTAGCGTTGCCAGGCCTGGTCCGCCTTAGCCTGCTTCAGCTGGGGCAGGAAGTGCCAGTCGGCGGTGTCCATCGTCGCGTAGCCGAAGGAGTCGTCGTGGTAGCCGACTCTGTGCTTGGCCGTCTCCGCGGACGGGTAGCGGGCCAGCGTCGGCGTCACCTGGAAGGCGCCGTCCCAGGTGTCGACGAGGGTGTTCTGGTTCGCCGTCGACGGCATCCAGTTCTCGCCGGAGGGGTTCTCCCCGGAGACCTTGCCGTTCATCGGGTAGGTGTGCCCCTCGCCCCAGAAGCCCACCAGGCCGTGGGTGATGAAGGCCAGGCGCGGATCGCCGTCGTACTGCTGGCCGAGGGCGGAGATGAAGCCGGTGAGCATCGACATCATCTCGGGGTCGTTGTAGTCCGGCGCCAGCGACTGGCCCGGCGCGTTGCCGCTGACCGTGTACTCGCGGGTCGGGACCTCGCGGGAGCTCAGCAGGTAGGCAGGCATGCCGCTGGGGCGACCGGGGTAGTCGACGTAGAAACGCAGCACCGCCTGGTGCCCGCGCGCGGCGATGGCGTTGAGGTGCGCCTCGAGCTTGTCCCACGAGTAGGAGCCGGGCCCGGCGACGACGTCGCTGACCGGCAGTGTCAGCCACCCATCGTGTAGGGCGGGGCCGTCTCGGGCAGCCCAGGCGAGTAGGGAGGCGTCCGACGGCGCGAAGGGCATCATGCCCTTGAGCGGGTTGGCCTCCGTGTGCTGCCGCCGGCACCTCGGTCCAGGCCCGGTTGCAGTTGCAGGCCCGGAACCCGGTGGCCAGGGGACACGACGGCGACGAGCGCCACGATGAGGGCGCCGAGTCGCGGCCTGCGCCCCTGCGGAGCCGGTCGATCAACTGGCGGCCCAGGGAGGGCTCGCGATCAGAACCTGGACCGTGCGACTCCTCTGCGGCCCTCGAGCTGGAGCCCGAGCTGCTGCCGAAGTGGTCTCGTCGTGCTGTGAATCGATCATGAAAACTTGTTAGGTAGGGACCTGGGTGTGGGTAAACCCCTACCGGTCAGTTGAGCGGTCTCACCCTGTGCTATCGCTGACAACGTGCTTGGTTGACAGGGCGGAGCGCCTATGTCATCCCGTACTTTTAGCGGACATGAGAATTTCGCGCCGTGCTGCGCCTCGTTTCGGCTGTGGCCCAATGTCGGCCGGCGTTGTCGGCCGGGAGAACGTTGAGGAGCTCTTCGGGGCCGGCCGGGGGCGGGTGGGATGAGAGGCGTCGTCGTCGCCAGGCGGGACGAGATTGCCGCCGCGCGCATAAGAGGCAATGATGACTCCGTGCGCGTCTTCAATTTCTCCGCCGGTCCCGCCCAGCTCCCCCTGCCCGTCCTCGAGCAGGCCGCCTCCGAGCTCACCAGCTGGGGAGGATCGGGAATGTCCGTCCTGGAGGTCTCCCACCGTGGAGCCGACTTCGTGGCCTGCGCGGCCGACGCCGAGGCCACCTTTGCGCCGACTCCTGTCCATCCCTGAGAACTACCGCGTCCTCTTCCTCCAGGGAGGGGCCAGCGCCCAGTTCGCCGGCATCCCCCTCAACCTGACCGCCCCCGGTGACACGGTCGCCTACCTCAACACCGGCCAGTGGTCCGCCAAGGCCATCAAGCAGGCCGGCGCCTACGAGCTCGACGTCGTCGTGCCCGCCGACGAGGCCGCCTCCTCCTACACGACCACCCCCGAGCCCGGCTCCTTCACCGTGCCCGAGAGCGCCCGCTACCTGCACTACACGCCCAACGAGACTATCGGCGGCGTCGAGTTCGACTACGTGCCCGAGGCCGGCGACGTGCCGCTCGTGGCCGACTTCTCCTCCACGATCCTCTCGCGGCCCATCGACGTCAGCCGTTACGGCCTCATCTACGCCGGCGCCCAGAAGAACATGGGCCCCTCGGGCCTGGCCGTCGTCATCGTGCGCGAGGACCTGCTGGGGCACGCCCGCCCGGTGACCCCCACTGTCCTGGACTACCAGAAGATGGCCGACGCCGACTCCATGCTCAACACGCCCCCCACCTTCGCCATCTATCTGCTGGGGCTCATCGGCCACTGGATCGAGGACGGCGGCGGCCTGGAGGCGATGGCCGAGCGCAACCGCGCCAAGGCCGAGCTCCTCTACGGCTTCATCGACTCCTCCGACTTCTACGCCAACCCGGTCCAGAAGCGCTCGCGGTCCTGGATGAACGTGCCCTTCACCCTGGCCGACCCAGCCCTCGACACCGACTTCCTGGCAGGTGCCCAGGCCGCGGGCCTGACCAACCTCAAGGGCCACCGCTCCGTGGGCGGCATGCGCGCCTCCATCTACAACGCCATGCCGATCGAGGGCGTGCGCGCCCTCATCGACTACATGACCGACTTCGCCGACCGGGCCTGAGCCTGAGCCGCCTGCCGGCCTTTGGGCTCGGCTTCCCGCCGCAACCGCCCCTCCATTCGGACCGTTCTGAAGAAAGTACCTCCGTGACCACCAGCAGCGCTGACCGCAAGTTCCGCATCCGTACTCTCAACGCCATCTCCGGGGCGGGCCTGTCCCGCCTGCCCGACGATCTCTACGAGGTTGGCGGATCCGTGGAGGAGCCCGACGCCCTCCTGGTGCGCTCGGCCAAGCTCCACGACACCCCCATCGAGGATTCGGTCCTGGCCCGTGGCCCGCGCCGGCGCCGGCACGAACAACATCCCGGTGGACAGGCTCACCGAGCGCGGCGTGCCCGTGTTCAACACCCCCGGCGCCAACGCCAACGCCGTCAAGGAGCTGGTTCTGGCGGGCCTGTTCATCGCCTCGCGCAACCTCATCCCGGCGGCCCGCTTCGCCCACACCCTGGAGGGCGACGACGCCGAGATCGCCAAGGCCGTCGAGGCCGGTAAGAAGCAGTTCGTCGGCTTCGAGCTGCCCGGCCGCACCCTCGGCGTCATCGGGCTGGGGGCCATCGGTGTGCAGGTGGCCAACGCGGCCCTGGGGCTGGGCCTCAACGTCGTCGGCTTCGACCCGGGCATCTCCGTGGAGCACGCCTGGCACCTGAGCGCCGAGGTCGAGCGGGCCGACTCCATGGAGGAGGTCTTCCGCCGCGCGGACATCCTCACCGTCCACGTGCCCCTCATCCCCGCCACCCGCGGGCTGGTGAGCACCCAGCGCCTGGCCCTCATGAAGGAGACCGCGGTGCTGCTCAACTTCGCGCGGGCCGAGATCGTCGACACCGACGCCGTCGTGGCCGCCCTGGACGAGGGCACGCTGCGCGGTTACGTGTGCGACTTCCCCTCCACGCAGGTTCACAAGCACCCCAAGTGCATCTCCCTGCCCCACCTGGGCGCCTCCACCAAGGAGGCTGAGCGCAACTGCGCCATCATGGCCGCCGACTCCCTGCGCGGCTTCCTCGAGGACGGCCAGGTGCACAACTCCGTGAACTTCCCCGAGGCCGTCATGGCGCGGCAGGAGGACACGCACCGGCTCGTCATCGTCAACCGCAACGTGCCCAACATGGTCGGCCAGGTCTCCACGATTGTGGCCCAGCACGGGCAGAACATCGCCAACCTGCTCAACAAGTCGCGCGGCGAGCTGGCGGTGACGCTGGTCGACGTCGAGGGCGACATCGAGCCCAGGGTCCTCGAGGAGCTGCGCGCGATCGACGGCGTCCTGTCCGCTCGCGGCATCTGAGCAGCCTGCTTTCTCGGCCGGGGACGAACCTGTACGGCCGGGATGACGACGCGTGCGGGGGACAGGAGCTCCTGTCCCCGCACGCGCAGGATGTGCCCGACCAGTTGTGGGTCAGAGGTTGTTGACCCAGGCCCGGCGGTGCCCGAACAACGAGAGCGTGGGCTTGTAGAGCAGCACGTACTGACCGCCGGCCGACACGTCGGTATCGAAGCAGACATCGCCGCTGACCGAGCCGCCCGCGATGAGCGTGGAGGAAGACAGGTGGTTGCTCGACCCCCAGGAAGCCGCTGTTGCTGATCGCCCCGGCCGGGTTCTGCAAGGTGAAGTCCAGGGCGTTGACGTCCAGGGTTGTTCTTGGAGCCGTTGGTGATCGTGATGGTCGAGCAGGCGGTGGGGCCCAGGGTGGCGTCGCCCGCGGCCACGGTCGTGGCGGTCACCTTGACGCCGTCGTCGTCGATCGTGTCACCGGCCTTTCCGACGACGTCTCCCGACTGCTTCCCGGGGAAGCTCAGGCCGGAGTCGGTCTTGCCGGCATCCGTCTTGCCCGTGTCGTCGGCCTGGAGTCGTCTGCTCGGGGGAGGGTGCAGGGCGGCATCCCTGTCCGGCAGTCTCCCGGGGGGCCGCGCTGGCGACGGACTGGGTGGTGGACTGGGCAGCGGACGAGACGGCGGCGCTGGACTCCCCGCGCCTCCGCCGCCGTTGAGTGCGGAGGCGACGATGCCGACGGCGACGAAGGCGCCAATACCGGTGAGGATCTTGTGGCGGGCGAACCAGGAGCGCTTCGGCTCAGGGGCAGGCATGGCTGCCGGTGGCCAAAGGGTATCCCGGGGCGGGGCTGCCGACGGGTGAGGGCGGGACTGGGCTGGCCGGGTTGGTCATGATGGGTCCTTCGAGATGTAGGAGGTGAGGTGCTGTACCGGAAGCGGCGGCGCCGACCGGGATACGAGTCATGGCTTGAGCCGACGGGATCAGCTGACGGGAACAACGATGGCCCCGGCTGCGCAGTGGGCACATCGACCGATGAGTCCGAGACGGCTGTCCAAAAGGGTGCTTGTCGGGACTGTCCGAAAGGACGACGAGTCGGGTGCTCGATCGTCCGGAATCGTGTCCTATCGGGTGACTATGCGTGTCAGTGCCCGGCTCTACAGTGAGCACATGTCAGTCCCCGGCCACCCGTCCGCTCCTGCACCCGGCACACCGCCCGTGCCGGGGTGGAGCGGTGTCGCCGGCGTTGGCCGGGCGGCGCCCACCTCCAGGACGCCGGGCCCGCAGAGCCGGCCCGCCTACCCTCCCTATCCCACCTACCCGGGGTATCAGGGGTACTCGGGATACCCCATGCCACCCTCGTATCCTGCTTATCCCACTCCTCCCGCCGCTTCTGCGGGGGCGGTCCCGCACCTCCGCCCCCCGATGGCTGCGGCTCCCTACGGTCCTGCACCGCTCACCCCTGCGAGACCAGCTCCGTCGTTCAAGGAATCCCTGTCCCCGTCGCAACGCCGCACTCTCGAGGTCACTCTCGCGGTCCTGCGCTCCCTGGGCCTGTTCGCCCTGTGCCTCGTGGGGTTCCTTTTCACGCTGGGAATGCGTGCCGCTCATGAACAGGTTCTCAAGGAGAGTCACCCACTTCTCGACACCGCCGGAATCCTGACGGGGCTGGCGCTCCTCGTCGCGGTCTTCCTGCGCCGGCGCTGGCCGGTGCCGATCACGATCGCCTCGGCGCTCGCGGGTGTTGCAGCCGCCCTGGACACGACATTGGGGACTCATCGCCTTCACCACCGTGGTGCGCCGGTCCCGGTCCCCGCGAGACCCCGTCCCGTGGGTCGCGGGCGCCCTGCTCGCCGTCGGTACCCTGGTGGCGCTCTTCCGCGACGCGAGCTACGGATCCACTGGGAACTCCTTGATTGGCCTGATCGTCTCTGCCTCCCCCGATCCCAATGCCGTGACCCATGCGTCGGCGCTGCAGGTGCTGTTCCTCGCGATGGTGGCCATGGCCCTGCCTGTCGCCGTCGGGCTGTGGCTGCGCGCACGTGACGGGGAGAAGGAGGCGCGACGCCGGGCCCACGAGGCCGCTGCCGCCTCGGCCCGCGCCGAGCGCACCGCTGAGGAGCAGGCACAAACCTCGACCCGCCTGGCGGACACCGTGAGCCTGCAGGCCGAGCGCGAGCGGGTGGCCCGCGAGGTGCACGACGGGCTCGGCCACCGCCTGTCGCTGCTCGCCCTCCACGCCGCCGCCCTTGAGCAAGGGGTGCTGGCGACGCCGGACTCCCAGGGTGCCGCGGGCTCCGCCGACCCTGCGGATGAGGAGAGTCCTCAGGCCGCCGCCCAGCGCGTGCGGGAGGAGGCCCAGGGGGCCATGAAGGACCTGCGCTCCCTGCTGGCGGTCCTGCGCGAACCGGTGGGTGCGGCCGAGCCCGCCCCGCGCCTGGAGGACCTCAAGGAGGTTGTCGACGGGGTGCTCGCCGCCAGCCAGCCGCTGAGCTCGTCGATCTACCTCGATCGGGCCGCGGAGGCCGACGAGGTGCTCTCCCGTGCCGTCTATCGGATCGTCCAGGAGTCCCTGACCAACGCCCGCAAGCACTCGCCCGGCATGAGCGTCCAGCTGCGGGTCGAGGGCGGGCCGGAGGCCGGCATCGACATCACCTGTTCCAACCGGATCCCCGCCAGAAGCCGACGCCCGAAGCCGGTGCGCATGGTGAGGAGGCCTGTGAGGCGCCCTCAGGTCGTCAGCTCCGGCTGGGGACCAGGAGCAGGGCTCGGGAGTCGGCGCCGTGGCCGGTGACACCCAGGGTGGCTCGGGCCTGCGCGGCATGGCCCGACGGGCGGAGATCTGCGGCGGCACCTTCCGTGCCGGCCCCGATGGCCACGGCAGGTTCGTGGTGAGCGCGCACCTGCCGTGGCGCTCGGTGGACTCGTCCCCGGCCGGCCGCTGACCGGGCCCGAGCCCCGGGAGATATGGGTCAGGGCACTGGGCACTCGGCCTGAAGAATCCTCGTGCGTCTGGGCCGTTGGGACGGTGATCGTGTCGGCGCACGCACCTCAGGCTGGCCCCGTGCCCGACCCCTCCGCCGCCCCGGTCCCCTCGCCGTCCTCCCCTGTGCGCATCATCCTCGTCGACGACGACCCGCTCACCCGCGCCGCCATCAAACCGCTTCTGCGGCCGCGTGAGGACTACGCGGTGGTCGCCGAGGCCGGTGACGGTCGCCAGGCGATCGAGGCCGTTGAAAGGGTTGAGGCCGATATCGTGCTCATGGACCTCGGGATGCCCGTCATGGACGGGATTGAGGCGACGCGCCAGATCTGTGCGGCTCCGCGTCATCCTCATGTCGTGGCTCTGACCACCTGGGACGTCGATGACGCCGTCGTGCGGGTCATTGAGGCCGGTGCGGTGGGCTACCTGCTCAAGTACTCGGCCTCCGAGGAGCTCGACGCCGGACTGCGCCGGGTCATGATGGGCGAGTCCGTCCTGTCCCCGGGCGCACTGGCCGAGCTGTTGCGCTACGTGCGCTCTCAGCCGGTGGCCGCGGCCCCGGTGGTGGCGGCCTATGACGCTCGCGCCGAGGAGCGTCAGTGCGCCGTGGCGCAGGCCCGGCAGGCTGCTGCCGGGCTGAGCCGGCGCGAGCTCGATGTCATCGCGGCGGCGGCCGAGGGACTGACCACCGAGGAGATCGCTACCCGGCTGTACATCTCGACCTCCACCGTCAAGACCCACCTGCACAGCGCCCAGGACCGGGTGGGGGCCCGCAACCGGGTGCACCTGGCGGTCCTCGCCGAGCGCGCCGGCCTGCTGGGGTGACAGGGACGCGACCGACCCCTGAGACCGTGGTGTCTCAGGGGCCAGTCATCTGAGCGAGGGGATCAGCTCGAGTCTGGCACCGTGGCCTCTCGGGTGATCAGTTGTTGCCGCCGGCGTTGTTCCCGCCACCGCCGGGATTGGGGTTGGCTGGTTGCTGTTGGTTGTTGTTGTCCCCACCGTCCTTACCGCTGGAGACCGTGAGGTTGACGGTGGAACCGGCGGGCACCTGAGTGCCGGCCTTCGGATCAGTGCCAATGACCTTACCGGCGTCCACGTCCTTGGAGGCCTTCTGATCCTGGGTAACGTTGAGACCGAGCTTCTGCAGCTCGGCAGCCGCTTCATCGGCAGTCTTCCCGTTGAGGTCCTTGGGCACCGTCACCATGCTGCTCGGCGTCGGCGTGGCCGCGGCCCCGCTGGAGAAGTGCACGGTGATCGTGTCTCCCGCTGAGGCGCTGGAGCCCGCGGCCGGGTCGGAGGAGACGGCCTTGCCCTGCTCGACCTCGGCGGAGGTGACGTCGTCGCCGCGCTTGAACTTCAGGCCGGCGTCCTCGATGGTCTTCTTCGCCGTGGACTCGTCCTGGCCGCTGATATCGGGGACGGAGGTATTGCCGGTGGAGAGCACCAGGTTCACCGTGGTGCCGCGCTCAACGGAGGTCCCCGCTGATGGGTCGGTGTAGATGACCCGGTCCTTCGCGACGCTGGAGGAGTCCTCCAGGGTGGTGTTGCCTCCCTCGAGCCCCGCCTCCTTGAGGGCCTTGCGGGCGTCCTCCTGGGTCTTGCCCTCCAAGTCGGGCACCTTGACCGTGGCCGATCCGGTGGAGAAGTGGACGGTGACGGTGGTGCCCGGATCGACCTTCGTGCCCTTCGACGGGTCGGAGGAGACGGCCAGGCCTGCGCTGACGGTGTCGTTGGCGACCTCGTCCTTGGCGAACTTCAGGCCGGCGTCCTCGATGGTCTTCTTGGCCGAGTCCTCGTCCTGGCCGGCGACGTCGGGGACATCCACCTTGGTGACGGTCGCACTCGGCGTCGGGGTCGGGTGAGAGTCGAAGGCTCCGGAGGCCCACAGCCCGGCGACGACGGCCAGGGCCATGAACAGCAGGAACACGAGGATCCAGACCCAGGCGTGGCTCTTGGGCTTCTCCTCGGGCTCCTCGGCCTCCTTGGCCGCCTGCATCGGAGAGGACCCGGAGGGCACCTGGGCGAAGGCGGAGGTGGGCTGAACCGGCTCAGCGGCCGGTGAGGCCATGACCGAGGTGGCCGGTGACCAGGAGTCGGCGGCCGGTGCGGCCACGGACATGCCCCGGGCGGCCGCCTGCAGGTCGGCGCGCATATGGGCGGCGTCCTGGTAGCGGTCCTCGCGGCTCTTGGCCAGCGACTTGAGGATGACCCGGTCCAGGGACTCGGGGACGTCGGCGGCCAGTGATGAGGGTCGCTTGGGAATCTCCCGCACGTGCTGATAGGCGATGGCCACCGCGGAGTCGCCCTGGAAGGGGGGCTGACCGGTGAGGAGCTCGTAGAGGAGGCAGCCGGTGGAGTACAGGTCCGAGCGGGCGTCGACGGACTCACCACGGGCCTGCTCCGGCGAGAGGTACTGGGCGGTGCCCACCACGGTGTGGGTCTGGGTCACCGTGGAGGCGGAGTCCTCAATGGCCCTCGCGATGCCGAAGTCCATGACCTTCACCGCACCGGTGGAGGTCAGCATGATGTTTCCGGGCTTGATGTCGCGGTGGACGATCCCCACCCGGTGGGAGTACTCCAAGGCGTCCAGCACGCCGGAGACGATCTCCACGGCCTCCGGGATCGGGACGGCCTCGCCCTCGCTGAGGAGCTCGCGCACGGTGTGCCCCTCGACGTACTCCATGACGATGTAGGGCACGGTACGGCTGGCGCCGCCGGGCTGAAGCAGCTCCTCCTCGCCGGAGTCGTAGACGGCGACGACGGCAGGGTGATTGAGTGCCGCCGCCGACTGGGCCTCGCGGCGGAAACGGGCCTGGAAGGTTGGGTCGCCGGCGATGTCTGAACGCAACAGCTTGATGGCCACGACCCGCGACAGGCGGGTGTCGTAGCCGAGGTGCACCTCTGCCATACCACCACGTCCGATGAGGTCGCGGATCTCGTAACGGCCCGCGAGGACCTGGGGGAACTGACTGGTCACAGTACCTCCTTGACAGGGATGCTCAGCATCAAGGCTGGCATGACCTGATGCGCATGGGCAAGCGTACCCGTGCTGTGCAGGTGATGAGGGCGAGTGCGGGGATGATGACTCTCAGGGTTAGCAGATTGAGGCCGAGGAAGGAGCGTCCGGAGGCGTGCCGGGCGGTGCGCGACGGCGTTGGCTCCTGGGCCGCGTGACGGCCGGGACGCACCGTGGCCGGCTGCGGCAGCTCACGGGTCTGCGGGCCACGGCGGCCGGTGGACTCCCAGCTGAGCGCCTCGCGGGGGTCCCAGGCGTCCGTGGGCAGGTTCACGACTGCCCGATCCAGGGCGCGGGCCACCTCGCGTGCCGAGCGCGGGCGGTCGGCAGGCTTCTTGGAGAGCAGCTTTGAGGACGATGTCACGCACCTGTGGCGGGACGGCGTCGGGAAGGGCCGGCACCTGCTCATTGACGTGGGCGAAGGCGATGTCCACCTGGGTGGCGCCGCTGAAAGGACGGCGTCCCACCAGGGCCTCGTAGGCGATGATGCCCAGCCCGTAGAGGTCGCCGGCCGGGGTAGCCATGTTGCCCATGGCCTGCTCGGGGGCGAGGTACTGGGCGGTGCCCATGACCATGCCGGAGGCCGTCAGCGGGCGCTGGTTGATGCCGGTGGAGATGCCGAAGTCGGTGAGCTTGGCCAGCCCCTCGCGGTTGATGAGGATGTTGGAGGGCTTGACGTCGCGGTGGACGACGCCGGAGTCGTGGACGACCTGGAGGGCCCGGGCCACCTGGGCCAGGATCGGCAGGATCTCGGCGGGGGACAAGGTGCCCTTCTCGGCGATGATGTCGGACAGGGCGCGGCCCTGGACGAGCTCCATGATGAGCCAGCCGGTGCCGTCCTTCTCACCGGAGTCCAGGACGACGGCGAGGTTGGGGTGACGCAGACCCTGAGAGTTCTTGGCCTCCGCGCGCAGACGGGACAGGAAGATCTCGTCCCCGGTCAGCTCGGGACGCAGGATCTTGGCCGCCACCGCCCGACCCGAGCGCAGGTCGGTGGCACGCCACACCTGCCCCATGCCACCCAGAGCGATCTGCTCCACGAGCTCGTAGCGGCCCTGGAGCTGGAGTCCTGCGACTGGCTTCACTGGTCCACCGCCGCATCGATGACCTGAGCCGCGATGGGGCCGGCGATCTTGCCGCCGGTGGCGCCGTCCTCGGTCTCGGCATTGCCGTCGAGCACGACGGCGAGCGCGATCTGGGGCTTGTTGATGTCTGTTCCGGCGAAGCCCACGAACCAGGTGGTGGGGCCGCTGTCCGTACCGGTCTCCGCGGTACCGGTCTTGCCGGCCACCTGGACCCCGGCGACCTGGGCGCTGGTGCCCGTGCCCTCGGCGACGGCGGTCTGCATGAGAGAGGACAGGGACTTGGCGGTGGCGGAGTCGATCGGGGTGCGGGCCACCTTCTTGGAGGTGGTGCTGACCTCGTTGAGGTCCGGGTCGAGGGTCCGCGAGACCAGGTAGGGGGTCATCTGCTCGCCGTCGTTGGCCACGGTGGCCGCCACCGTCGCCATCATGAGCGGGGTCGCCTGCACGGAGGCCTGGCCGATGCCCGCCATGGCCGTCTGCGCCTGGGAGTCGTTGTCCGGGAAGACCGAGGGGGTGACCTTCAGCGGAATGGACAGGTCCGAGCCAAAGCCCCAGTTACTGGCCTCCTTGGACAGCTCCTTCTCACCGACGTCCATTGCCAGCCGGGCGAAGGGGGTGTTGCAGGACTCGGCGAAGGCGTGGGAGAAGCTCGTCCGGCCACCGCCGCAGGACTCCCCGCCGTAGTTCTCCAGGGAGTGGCTGGTACCCGGCAGGGTGATGGTGTCGGGGGCGTCGACCTCGGACTCCGTCGTGATCTTGCCGGTGCGCAGCGCCGCCGCCGTGGTGATGATCTTGAAGGTCGATCCCGGCGGGTAGCGGTTGCCGGCGATGGCCCGGTTGTCCAGTGGCCGGGAGGAGTCCTCGCTGAGGGCCTTGCTCGCCTCGATGGCGGCATTGGCATCCTGGGAGGCGAACGCCGAGGGGTCGTAGGAGGGCGAGGAGACCAGGGCGAGGATGGCCCCGGTGCTGGGATCCAGAGCGACGACGGCGCCCTCACGGTTGCCCAGGGCCTCGTAGGCCGCCTGCTGGATCTCGGGGTTGATGGTCAGCTCAACGGCCCCGCCCTTCTGCGATCCGCCGGTCACCAGGGTCTTGATCCGCGAGGAGAACAAGGAGGGGTCGTCCCCGTTGAGCACGGAGTTCTCCTCCCGCTCCAGGCCTGTCATCGAGGCGAAGGCGGGCGAGAAGTAGCCGGTCACCGGGGCGTAGAGCGGGCCATTGGCGTAGACGCGCTGGTAGTTCTGGGAGCCTGGCCGTCGTCGGACTTCTGGGTGCTGGCGATGGTGGTGCCACCGGCCAGCAGGATCGGGCCGCGGTCGGTCCCGAACTCCCGGCTGACGGTGCGCGAGTTGCGTGCGTCGGAGGTGAGGGCTCCGTTGGCGGACAGTGGTTCCCAGATGGCGGGGCGAGCCAGGCCCTGGACGCTGGTGACGGACAGGGCCAGAGCGGAGAACATGACCAGGACCAGGAAGGCGACCTGCCGGATCTGTCGGTTCATGGCTGCTGCCTCCTGTCGCTGTCGTCACTGAAACCCGGGGCCCGCGATGAGCGCAGTGTCTCTCCGTCCGGTGCGGTGTGCGGCGGAGGCGGTGCCTCCTGGCTGACGAAGACCGTGGGGGTCGCGTCGTTCGTCGGGTTGCCGGGCGCCGCGGAGGGGGGCCCGTAGCCTCCGGCTTCGGGCTGACCGGCTCGCTGGTCGTCGACATAGCCGGCAGAGGCTGGAGAGGCGGCTTGGGAGGGGCTGCTGCCGACCGTCTCCTCGGCCGGCTCGTCTGCGCCGGCGTCCTGCACCCGACGACGCAGGGAGACCGGCAGCTCGGCCGTGTCGATGATCCGCGGTGCGTGGGTGGCCGGACGGCGGGCGGCGTCGGACAGGCGCAGCAGGAGGGCCAGGATGACCCAGTTGGCGAGGAGTGAGGAGCCGCCGTAGGCCAGGAAGGGCAGAGTGAGCCCGGTCAGCGGGATCAGCCGGGTGACGCCACCGATGACCACGAAGATCTGCAGGGCGATGGCGAAGGACAGGCCCACTGCCAGGAGCTTGCCGAAGCCGTCGCGCAGGGAGACGGCAGTACGCAGCCCCCTCTGGATGAGGACGAGGTAGAGCATGAGGATGGCCAGCGTGCCGGTCAGGCCCAGCTCCTCACCCAGTGAGGCGAAGATGAAGTCGGAGTTGGCGAAGGTGACGAGAGTCGGTGACCCCTTGCCCCATCCGGCCCCCATGAGTCCGCCGGTGGACATGCCGAACATGCCCGTCAGCAGTTGCCAGGAGCCGCCGGCGGCGTTGTAGACGGCGTTGTCGGTGGCGTGGAGCCAGCCGTTGATGCGCTGCTGGACGTGATGGAGGTGCGTGGCCGCGAACCAGGCCGCCGGGAGGAACAGGGCCGCTCCGATGAGCAGCCAGGAGGGGCGGTCGGTGGCCACGTACAGGACGACGACGAACAGGCCGAACAGCAGGACCGAGGAGCCCAGGTCCTTCTGGAGGACCAGGACGCAGATGCTCACGCCCCACACGATGAACAGGGGGCCCAGGTGGCGGGCGCGCGGCAGGCTCATCCACAGCACCTTGCGGCCCGCCAGAGCCAGGTTGTCCCGGTTGGCCACCAGGTAGGAGGCGAAGAAGACCGCCAGCAGCACCTGGAGAGCTCGGCCGGCTGGAAGCTCATGGGGCCGATCCGGATCCAGATGCGGGCGCCGTTGATGCTCTGACCGATGAAGGGCAGGAAGGGCAGGACGAGGAAGACCAGGCCGGACCACATGGCCCAACGGTCCCAGCGCCTCAGGCGCCGGTAGTCGCGCAGCAGGAAGAGCACGGCGCAGAAGAGGATGACACCCAGCAGCGTCCAGATCAGCTGCTTGGCGCCGACGTAGAACTGCCACTGCTCGTTGACTTCGTAGGCCAGGTCCAGGCGCTGGATCATGGCCAGGCCGATCCCATTGAGCGCCACCGCTGCCGGCAGGAGGACCGGGTCGGCCCAGGGGGCGGTGTAGCGCACCCACAGGTGCATGAGGACGGTCAGGCCGAGGAAGGCGCCTCCCAGCATGACGGTCTGCGCGGGGGAGGAGCCGGTGCGGTTGAGCGCGGTGAGCACGAAGCCGCCCAGGCCGAGGACCAGGGCCACACCGAGCAGCGCCGCCTCCGCCCACCGGCCCGAGTGCCTCGCGGTGCCGGCGGGTTGGATCGTCGCTACGCCTGCGGGGGCGCCCATGGGGCCTGGAGCAGCAGTCATCTCAGCCCTCCTGCTCGGCCTGATCGGGCTGAGCCGGTTGAGCAGGCATCTTCGATGAGGGAGTGGACGTCGGTTTCGGAGATGCGGAGGGGGAGGGCGTGGCCGTTGAGTCCGATGAGCCTTGCGGGGAGCGGGCCGGCTTGAGGTAGGAGCGGACGGTCTTGTCGACGTAGGTCTGCGCCTCGCTCATCGACTTCTGGGTGACGGTGGCCTCCAAGCGCTCGCGAATGTTGTTGTCGAGCTTCTCCACCGGCAGGTCCGCGTAGGTCTTGACCGAGTGGCTGAGCTTGAGGGGGCCGATCGACTGCGGGATCCCCTGGTAGATGGCGACCTGGCCGTCATAGGTGGAGACGTAGTAGCGGGTCTGGGTCCAGCGGTAGAACAGGGCGCTGGCGCCGACGAGCGTGGCGAGCAGGACGATGCTGCCCACGAGAACCCGACGGCGGTGACGGCGCCGGGCCTTCTGCTGGGTGGCGGCCTCGACGGCAATGGCCTCATCGACGTCGGAGGAGTCCTTCTTGGAGGTGGAGTCGGGCCGTTCCTCCAGGGTGGCCATGAGGGCCGCGGCCTTGGCGGCGGGGCTGGCCTCCTCGGAGTCCTTGGTCCCCGCCTCGCCGTCGGCCTTGCGGTTGGCGGCCGCCGCACGCTCCTGGGCCAGGCGCTCGGTGGCGGCACTGCCCACGACCTGCGGGACGGTCTGCGGCTCGGGATCGTCCTTGACGACGTCGAAGACGACGGCGGTCACGTTGTCCGGTCCACCGGCGCGCAGGGCCAGGTCGACGAGCTGGTCGGCGGCCTGACCCGGGTCGGCGACGCCGGCCAGGACCTCGCCGATGGTCTCGGCGGTCACCGGGCCGCTCAGGCCGTCGGAGCACAGCAGCCAGCGGTCGCCGGGGACCGCCTCGCGGATCGACTCGTCGAGCTGGACCTCGCCCTCGGTGTCGCCCAGGACGCGCAGGAGGACGGAGCGCTGAGGGTGCTGGCGGGCCTGGTCCCGGGTGAGGCGTCCGGTCTCCACGAGGTACTCCACGAAGGTGTGGTCGGTGGTGACCTGGGTGAGGGTGCCGTCGCGCAGCATGTAGGCGCGCGAGTCGCCCACGTGGACCATGGCGAGCTTGTTGCCGCTGCGCATGACGCCGATGCAGGTGGTGCCCAGACCGGCGAGGTCGGGGTCCTGGGAGGACAGGGTGACGAGCTCGGTGTGGGCGGCCTGGACAGCGTCGCGCATGAGGCCCAGCAGCTCGCCGGCCTGGTGGGAGTCGGCGTCCAGGGGCATGAGGTGCTCGATGGCGACCGCTGAGGCGATGTCTCCGCCCGCGGGCCCGCCCATCCCATCGCACAGGAGGCACAGGTGGGGGCCGGCGTAGCCCGAGTCCTGGTTGGACTGGCGGACCAGGCCGACGTCGGAGCGCGCGGCGAAGCGCAGGGAGATGGTCATGAGCGCAGCTCCAGCGTCGTTTGGCCGATTCTGACAGGAATGTTCATGGGGAGCTCCACGGCGCCGTGCACGGGGCGGCCGTCCATCATGGTTCCGTTGGTAGAGCCGAGGTCCTCCAGCCACCATGCGCCGTCCTTGGGGAAGACGCGGGCATGGCGCGACGAGGCGTAGGAGTCGTCGAGGACCAGGGTGCACGAGGGAGAACGGCCGATAATGATCGACGAGGGGCTCAGGGGCACGGTCGAGCCGGCCAGGGGACCCTCGGTGATGACCAGGCGGGTGGCGCTACGGCGTCGGCCCCTGGGGGGAGGACCCGGGGGCTGCTCGGAGCCGCCCGCGGAACGCCGGCGCGAGGGGCCGGCGGCGGGGGAGTCGGCCATGTCGCGCCGCATGACGCGCACGATGAGGTACAGGAAGAACCACAGCAGGACCAGGTAGCCCAGCCGCAGGATCGTGAAGGCGAGTGCGCTCACCCGTTGACTCCGCTGTTCTGGGTGCCGTCCCAGAACAGGATCTGGGTGCGCCCGATGGTGAGGGTGTTGCCGTCCACGAGTGTGACGGCGTCGACTCGTTGACCCTCGACGAAGGTGCCGTTGGTCGAGCCCAGGTCACTGGCGATGGCGTTGCCGTGCGTCAGACGGATCTCCAGGTGACGGCGTGAGACGCCGGAGTCGTCGACGATGATGTCCGCCTCCGAGCCGCGTCCGATGACGGTGACCGGGCCGGTGAGCAGGTAGCGCTGGCCGTTGATGTCGACGATCGGGTGCGCCGGGGTGGCGGAGGCAGAGGCGGCCGGAGCGGCGGCGCCGCGCCGCGTGGAGGACTCGATCTCGATGGCCGGAGCGTTGGGGTTGTTGTTGACGAGGAAGGAGACCTCGACCGGGCCGACGAAGGAGTAGCCCTGGTCGGCGGCGTGCGAGGTGGCGACCTCCTCCATCTGACGCACCATCTCGTCCTGGCCCCAGGCCGTGATGCGCTCGATGCTCGGCGGGGTGAGGTGGACGCGGAAGATGTTGGGAACCACTGAACGGTCGCGCGCGAAGGACGCGGCACGCTTGTCCATGGTCTCGCGGAGCTTCGAGGCGATCTCGATGGGCTCGATGTCGTCCGAGAATCGGGACATGGCGCGGTTCGTGACGTTCTCGACGCCCTTCTCGAACTTGTCCAGGAATCCCATGGACAGTACCTCCCCCAGATATGGTGTGGCGGCCCCCGGGATGGAGCCGGGAGGCGGGACGGCCCCGCCTCGCTATGGGCCTGCACGGACCTGCGTGCAGGTCGATACCGTTCCCATCGTAACGGTAGCGAAGCCATCGCAGGGAAGACGGCCCCGTCTGTGTGAGGTAATTGTGTCGTGAGCGGTCTCACGGCCGAATGCGGGGGGTGAGGATTGGACGTCGGCGGGGTCGGCGGGCTAGTCTCATGCTCGCTTCTCGCGCGAGTGGCGGAATTGGTAGACGCGCACGGTTCAGGTCCGTGTGATCTTACGATCATGGGGGTTCGAGTCCCCCCCCGCGCACAGAACGGAAAGGCCCGGACCATTGAGGTCCGGGCCTTTCGCTATGCCCGTTCCCGGTCACTTTGCTCTCTGTTGCTCTTTACTGCTCTCTGCAGGGCGGTCAGCGCCGTCGGCGGGTCGTCGGCTCCGGTACGGGTCAGGCCGAGGCGGGCCGGGGGTGCAGGCGGCGCAGCAGGTACCAGGCGGCCAGGGCGCCCGCCCAGGCACCGACGGCGTTCTGTCCGACATTGGCCAGTGAGGGCCGCCGCTCCAGCATCGGCAGGAGGCTCTGAAGGACCTCGGCGCTCAGCCCGACGACGCAGCCCGCCAGCGCCCACATCCACCAGGGGACGTCCCGCCAGCCCGCGACGGCGCAGAAGGTGGCCGGTGCCAGCATGACCAGGTTGAGGACGACGTCCTTGCCCTCCTGGCTGAGGAAGGCCGGCCCCAGCGAGTCCTTGAGCTCGGCGACCTCGCGTCCGGAGGGCCACACGACCGCCACGCAGATGATGACCAGGAAGATGACAGCGGCCACGCGGGCGATCCGCTCGTGGGTGGTGACGGCGGGGGTGACAGTGTTGTCAGAGTTGTCAGGGCTGTCAGGGCTGTTGGTGGGGTGGGTGCTGTCGGCGTCGGTGGAGGTCAGGGGCTTGGGGGGTGGGTTGCTGGGTGGGCACGCTCACGACGCTACCGCCCGCCCCCGGAGGACCCCGGAAGGCGGGCGGTAACGATCAGAGCACGGAGGTGTGTTCGGGGATCAGCAGCAGCTGGCGTTGATCTCCGTCTCGGCCTGTCTGGCCCGGGCGCGCCAGAACTCGCGCTCGCTCATGGGGCCGTGCCCCGGCTCCTGCGCCGACCCATGCCCTGGCCCGTGGGCACCGCCGGGGCGGTTCGGGCAGTCGGCGTGCTCGCGGGCGTAGCGCTCCAGGTAGCGGTCGTAGGCCGACTCCCCAGTCATGTCCCGCCACAGGGTGCGAGCCCGGGTCAGGGCCTGGCGCACCCGACGGCGGGTGCCCGCCCGCCCTGCCGCCTGTGCTGTCGAAGGGGTCTGCGTCATGACTTCTCCGCGTGGGCCTTGTGGGGGATGAGGGCGGGGTCGCCCACCTGCTCGTACTCCTGAGAGACCTTCTTCATGAGCGAGGAGGCGATCATCGTCTCGGGCGCGTAGAAGTTGGACTCCTGGTACGGGTCCTCCGACGTCGTCGTGTCCCGGTTGCGGATCGTCTGGATGATGCGGATGAGGCCGCAGACCATGACGAAGGCGACCATGACCAGGAAGACGATCGACAGCGTCCCCTGGATCATCGTGTTGCGCACGATGGCTCGGGTCTCCTCGATCTTGGTCGGGTCGGTGAGTGTGCCCAGCTTGGCGACGGCCTCGCGATGCTGCTGGAAGTAGCCCACGAGCGGGTCGGTGGAGAAGATCTTCTGCCACGAGGCCGTGAAGGTGACGGCCGTGTCGAACACCAGCGGGATCGCGGGGATCCACACCCACTTCGTGTAGCCCTTGCGCACCACCATGACGGTGACCACCAGCAGGGCCACGGCCGCGATGAGCTGGTTGGCGATGCCGAACAACGGGTACAGCGTCTGGATGCCGCCGCGCGGGTCGGTGACCCCCATGAGGAGCAGGGCTCCCCAGGAGGCGACGACGACGGCCGTGGTCCCCCAGGCGCCCGCGTGCCAGGACGGGTCCTTGAACTTGGGGAAGGCGTTGCCCAGCGCGTCGGAGAGCTGGAAGCGAGCCACGCGGGTGACGGCGTCGACGGCCGAGAGGATGAACAGGGCCTCGAACATGATGGCGAAGTGGTACCAGAAGCCCATCATGGCGCGCCCGCCGCCGATCTGGTGGAGGATGTGGGCGATGCCCACCGACAGGGTGGGAGCGCCTCCGGTGCGCGAGACGACGTTGGGCTCGCCGACGTCGCTGGCCAGGCGCTCCAGGGCCTCGGCGCCCGTGTAGGTCTTGGGGTTGCCCTGATCGTCCCAGGAGTCCCACTCGGGGTTGAGCTTGCGGCCCTGGGCGTCGGTGACGCCGAGCTTGGCCACGGCGGCCTCGGCGAGCTTCTCGCAGTGGTGCTCGGGGTCGTCGGTGGTCTTGCAGGGGGGCGGAGGCGACCGTCTCGGGGCCGGCGATCTTGTTCATGGTCGCCGTCGAGGTGTTCATGGAGAAGTAGATGCCCGGGCTCAGGGAGACCGCGGCTGCCAGCGCCATGATGGCCACGAAGGACTCCATGAGCATGCCGCCGTAGCCGATCATGCGGACCTGGGTCTCCTTCTCCACCATCTTCGGGCTGGTGCCCGAGGAGACCATGGCGTGCATGCCGGACAGGGCGCCGCAGGCGATGGTGATGAACAGGAAGGGGAAGAGGGTACCGGCGAAGACCGGGCCGTCGGTGTTGAAGGCGAACTCGGTGACGGCGGCCATCTCCACCAGCGGGCGCACGATGATGATTCCCAGCGCCAGGATCGTGATGGTGCCGACCTTCATGAAGGTCGACAGGTAGTCGCGCGGGGTGAGCAGGACCCACACGGGCAGGACCGCGGCCAGGAAGCCGTAGATGATCATGGCCCACACCAGGGCGGTGGGGGACAGGTGCAGGTAGTGGCCGAAGGAGGATTCGGCCACCCAGCGCCCGCCGATGATGACGGCGATGAGCAGGCCGAAGCCGACGAAGGAGACCTGGGTGATCTTGCCGGGCTGAACGAAGCGCAGCCACAGGCCCATCCCGATGGCGATCGGGATCGTCATGCCCACCGAGAAGACGCCCCAGGGGGAGGCGGCCAGCGCGTTGACGCAGACCATGGCCAGGACCGCCAGGACGATCATGAGCATGACGAAGACGACGACGGTTGCCACGATGCCGCCGATCTTGCCGATCTCGTCGGTGGCCATCTGACCCAGTGAGCGCCCGCCGCGGCGCATGGAGAAGAACAGGACGAGCATGTCCTGGACGGCGCCGGCTACGAGCACGCCGATGATGATCCACAGGGTGCCGGGCAGGTAGCCCATCTGGGCGGCCAGGACCGGGCCGACCAGTGGGCCGGCGCCGGCGATGGCCGCGAAGTGGTGGCCGTAGAGGACGACGCGGTGAGTGGGGTCGAAGTCGCGCCCGTTGTTGATGCGCTCGGCCGGGGTGGCGTTGGTGTCGTCGGGGCGCATGATGCGCCGCTGGATGTAGAGGGCGTAGAAGCGGTATCCGATCGCGTAGGTGCACACGGCGGTGACCACGAACCAGATGGTGTTGACGTGCTCGCCGCGCACAATCGCCAGCATCCACCAGCCCAGGACGCCCAGGGCGGTGATGACCACCCAGGTGGCGATCCGTGCGGGTGTCCATCGATTGTCAGGACGTATGCCGACGGGGACGCCGTCGGCGTTACGGATGATCCGCTTCTCCTCCTCCGGTGAGTAGGTGGGTAAGGAGGCTTCTTTCTGGGGCATCGGGATTCCGCTCTCGTCGTCGAGAAAAAGGTATGACGTCATCGTCTTCGGTGACTCATCCAGGGTATTCCTCCTGGTCGAGGAAGGGAAGTAATGGCGAGTCCGGCGGCGGCGCGCTCGGCTTCCAGGCCGGATATCCGTTCGATTTATCCCACCTATTGGATACTCCTTCCGATGGTTACTGTCCGGTGTCACGTACGACGTCGTCCAGGTCCCGCCGTGGACTGGGCCGCGCGGCGCGCTCGGGGTGGCCCACGCGGAAGGCGAGCAGGCTCTGGGCGGCCGGGACGCCGGTGATGGCGGCCCAGCGCTGCGAGAACCGGTCCGGCCGATCCTGCGCGGCATCGCGGGCAATCCGCTCGGTCACCTGGTTCATGTGGTGCAGCCCGAGCCTGGCGGCGGTCGCGGCCAGATGGACGTGCTGGAGCAGGCGGCCGCCGTCGAGGCGGTTGCGGGGGTTGTCGACGTCGTCGACCCGGACGATCCCGTAGGCGCGGGCGGTGGCGGTGTGGACCTCGCGAGTGCTCTTGACCCAGAAGTCGTCGGAGGCCTTGCGCGACTGGGCGGGCAGGATCTTGGCCGCTATCAGCATGGTGTTGCTCAGGCCCTGGCAGTCGAGAGTCAGGCCGTCGCGGTGGGCGTCGATCTGGGATCGGTCGTTGCGGAACCAGGTGAAGGAGTCTGCCGACATCTGCGCGTCGTCGGTGATCGCCTGGGTGGCCTCGACGTACAGGTCACCCAACCTCGCGACCGCCGATACCTCAGTGACCCAGACGAGCTGAGCGCCGTCCGGGGCGGCCCTGGTGAGTGAGTCGAGGACGGTCTGCTCCAGGGCGCTGGCGGTGAAGGGACCGCGGTACGTGTGACGCCGCGGGATCGCTGTGGCCAGCTCCTGCTCCCGGGCGGTAGGCGGGGCGTCATTGACGATCCGGATGCGGGCAATGTGATCGGGGCGCTCCGAGGCGCCATCGGGCCAGGGCTCGATCTCGGCCCGCTTGCCCTGCACGCGGGCGGCGACCTCGATGGCATGGAGGGCGCAGCCGAAGCCGGCGGCGCGCTCGCGGCCGTCCGGATCGCACAGCGGTGTGACGCGATCGGGGTCGGCCCGCAGGTCGATGCTGCCGGTGCTGTCCTCGGTGCTCCCGCTGTCGCCGCTGATGTCGAAGAACCAGGGCTGGATGTTGTGCGGGTTGGCCGCGAGCGTGGCGGCTGCGACAAGGTTGCGAAGCCCTGAGGTGCCCGCGCTCCACTGTCGCCACAGCTCGTAGGGCGCCCCTTCGCTGGCGTTCCAGGCGCCGTTGGCGGTGCCACGGATGCCGACGCCGGCGGCCCCAGCGGCCAGGACCGCACTACTGATGCCGGCGGCCTTGAGCGCTGTGCGCCGAGACGGGTGGCGGCGTCCGCGAGGACGGCGGTTGGATCTCTCTGAGGCTGAGTCCGCTGAGTCCGTTGAGTCCGTGCGGTTGGGCTCGGAGCCGTCGGGAACAGTGCCTGAAGGGCTGATCGGGGTCGTCATGGGTGGTCTCCGTCGGCGTCGGCGCTGGTGGGCAGGTGCAGGGCACGGCGACCGGCCTCGGTGAGGTGCGGCTCGATGATGGCGCGCCCGTAGTGCTGGGAGTCGATGCGGGGGTCGTCGACGATGCTGGCGAAGGGCTGGGCGGTCTCCGAGACGAGCCAGAGCAGGCTCACGAGGTCGCGGATGGTGGTGGGTGGGGCCGGCGGGCGCAGGAGCCCGGCGTCGATGATGCGCTCGACGGCGCGGACGAACTCGTCGCGGCGGGCGGTGTAGCCCTGGCGGTAGGCCGCGGCCAGGACCGCGTCGGTGTGGAGAAGAGGGAGGAGATCGCGCAGGAAGAAGGCGTAGGCCGGATCCGGTTGCTGTGTCTGGGTGGCGCGGTTCCACAGCGCGCGCAGGGCGTCGACCGGCTCGGTCACCTGCTCGGTGGGGATGCGCATGCGCTCGGCCCAGTCGTCGAACAGGGCACGGACGATCTCCGCCTTGGAACGGAACCAGTAGTACAGATTCCCCGGGCTGATACCGGCCTCGGCGGCGATCTGGTTGGTGGTGACAGGGTTCGATGCCGTGCTGGGTGAACAGGTGACGGGCGGCGTCCAGGATCGCGGTGCGACGTCGGGCTGTGCGCTTGGGGCTGCGCGGGGGTCTTGAGGGCTCGGGCGCGGAGGAGGGCGTGGGGGTGTCATCGGGCATGGAAGCACTGTAGCCTTTTTAGAGTAAAAACTCTAAAAAGGGTGACGGAGTGTTCTCTGGAGTCCCCATATGGATCCTGAAGTGTCGCAATGCGAGGGAGCCACCCTGCTGCCACCGGATGGCTCCCGAAGGGGCATCAGCCCTTGAGGAGCTGAATCAAACAGGTGACAGGGGCGACTCGCCGCGGAAGGCATCCTTGCTATGGCGCGTCTTGGCGACACATATCTGTGTTCGGCTGGGGCCTGTACCTGGATCAGTGGGCGGGGCATGCAGGGCCTTCGAGGCATACGGCTACCCTGACGTCGTGTCCGTGCTTCATCCCGTCCTCGACGTCCTCGCGCAGGCGCCGATCCTCACCGTCTTCCTCGTCATCGGCCTGGGAACCGCCGTCGGGCAGGTTCCGCTCGGACCGATCCGCTTCGGTGCCGCCGGGGCACTCTTCGTGGGTCTCGCGGTGGGCGCCCTCGACCCCCGGCTGGGCGCGGACCTCGCCCTGCTGCGAAGCCTCGGCCTGGCCCTGTTCTGCTACACCGTGGGCCTGGCCGCCGGCAATACCTTCTTCCGCGATCTGCGCAGGCAGCTGCCGCTCATGGCCCTGTGCGTCGTCGCACTCGTGATCGCCGGCGGGGCGGGCGGCCTTTACTCCCACCTGGCTGGCGTGAGCCCCGCGATGGACTCCGGTGCCTACGCGGGTGCTCTCACCTCGCCGGTGCTCGACGCCGCCATCGAGGCGGCCGGCACCCAGGAGCCCGCCGTCGGCTACGCCCTGGCCTACCCCGTGGGCGTGGCCGTCGCCATCTCATCGTGTCCGGGGTCGTGGGGCGCTCCTGGCCCGGAGGGCGCGACCCGCGGCCCGCCAGCGCCGACGGCATCACCGCCACCAGCGTCTACCTCCTCCAGCGGGTGGCCCTCGGTGAGATGAAGGCCTTCAAGGAGGGGGAGCATCCGTATCTCCTACTTGGAGCGCGACGGCGAGACCCGGGTCGTCACTCCAGGTGAGGAGCTGCTGCCCGGGGACAAGGTCGTCATCGTCGGGGCGCCGTCCGCCGTCGAGTCCGCCATGCATGACCTGGGCACCGGGCTCAACAAGTGCCTGGCCAAGGACCGCAGCGTCGTCGACTTCCGGCGCCTGACCGTCTCCTCGACGCGGGTGGCCGGGCGCACCATCGCCGAGGTGGACATGCCCGGGCGCTTCCAGGGCGTCATCACCCGCGTCAAGCGCGGCGACCTGGACCTGCTGGCCCGCGAGGACCTCGTCCTGGAGCTCGGCGACCGGGTGCTGGCCGTTGTCCCCAGCGACGAGCTGGAGAAGGCCGCCGACTGGTTCGGCGACTCCGAGCGCTCCATCGCCCAGATCGATGCCTTCTCCGTAGGGGCCGGTATGGCGCTCGGCGTGATCCTGGGACTGGTGGCGATCCCGCTGCCCGGCGGCATCACCCTGCGGCTCGGGGTGGCGGCCGGGCCGCTCGTCGTCGGCATGGTCCTGGGGTGGGTTGGGCGCACCGGCCCCTTCGTGTGGGGGCTGCCGCACGCCGCCAACTCCACCATTCGCCAGCTGGGGCTGCTGTTCTTCCTGGCCGCGATCGGGCTGGCCTCGGGGCCGGACTTCGCGGCCTCGGCCTTCTCGATGACGGGACTCAAAGGTGGGGGTGCTCGCCGCGCTCATCGTGGTGGTCAACGCGATCGTCCTGCTGGCCGGGGCGCGGTGGGCCGGGGTCTCCGCGCAGCGCGCCTCCGGCGGCCTGGCCGGGCTCGTTGGGCAGCCCGCGATTCTGGCCTTCGCCCTGTCCAAACGCGACGACGAGCGCATCGAGGCCGGCTACGCGACCCTGTTCGCCCTGGCCATCGTCGTCAAGATCGTCATGGTCCAGGTCCTCGTGGCGCTGTAGGTGCGGATCCAGGCGGCGGTGGGCGGGGGAGCGCTTCTCGAGCCGCCAGATCCGGACCGATTGAGCCCAGAGGTGTCCACATCGGTGACAAAGGAACCTGCGGCCCGATCAGGCCGTCAACGAAACCGCGGAATCATGCGGTTTCTTTGTGTCGGTGTGTACCCGGAGCCCGCCTTTGTCACCGATTTGGACACGCACGCCTCTTTCGCGACCTGCTGAGGCCGCCGCGATACGAGTCGATGCGGACGATCAGTCGGCGGCGTCGCGCTCGGCGAAGACCTCGCGTGCCACGAAGGTGGCGTTGAGCGCCCGCGGGAAGCCGGCGTAGACCGAGGCGTGCAGGATCGCCTCGATGATCTCCTCGCGGGTCAGGCCCACGTTGAGGGCGGCCCCGATGTGGATCCTCAGCTGCGGCTCGCAGCCGCCCAGGGCCGTGAGCACGCCGATCGTGACGAGCTGGCGGCTGCGGGCGTCCAGGTCGGGGCGGGCGTAGACGTCCCCGAAACCGAAGGCCGCGATGTGGTGGCCGAGCGCCGGGCTGATGTCGGCCAGCGAGTCTATGACGGCCTGGGCCGCCTCGCCGTCGACTGTGCGGGCGACCTCCAGGCCGCGCTCGCGCCGGGCCAGGTTCTCGGGGCTGCTGATGTCGTCCTGGGAGTGAGTGGTCTCAGCGGTCATGAGGGGTTCTCCTTGTCAGTGTCGGAAGTGTTGATGTTGTCCGGGGTGGCCTGCTCCTCCAGCTCCCGCGTGTAGGTGGCGATCTTGTACTCGGTGGCGGCCAGCGCGAGCCGGAGCTCGTCGATCCGGGCTCGTAGCCCGTCACGGTGCTCGGTGAGCAGGGTCAGGCGCTCGGGCACCGTGTCCCGGCCGGCCTCGACCATGTCGACATAGCGCTGCAGGTCGCGGATCGACATGCCCGAGGTCCGCATCCGGGTGAGGAACACCAGACGCCGTACACCCGCGGCGTCGTAGCGGCGGTACCCGGAGGCGTCGCGCTCCACCTGCACGAGGCCGATCCGCTCGTAGTAGCGCAGGGTGTGGGCGCTGACCCCTAGGTGGTCGGCGGTGGTCGCGATGTCCCATCCGGCCGCACCGGGGCCGTTTGCCGGTCCGACGTCGTCGCTGGGCGGGACGGAGGCGAGCCGCAGCGCCTCGCGGAGCCGGGCGTCGTCGGGCTCGCTACCCGAAGCGGTCGTGCTGGTCATGATGCAGACCGTAGGACTTCGAGTGCGCTCAAAGGCAAGAACGGTCGGAGCGGCAGCCCGGATGGTGCCGCGGGGCTAGCCTGGCCGCATGCTTGTCGCCTTCTCCGTGTCCCCGACCACCACCGATGCGCCCGACGGCTCGGTCTCCGAGGCGGTGGCCCGAGCCGTGCGCGTGGTGCGCGACTCGGGGCTGCCCTACGAGACGACGTCGATGTTCACCACGATCGAGGGCGAGTGGGACGAGTGCATGGACGTGGTCAAACGGGCCTGTGCGGCGGTCGCCGAGGTGAGTCCGCGCGTGGCGCTCGTCCTCAAGGCAGACATCCGCCCCGGCTGGACCGGCCAGATGACCGCGAAGGTCGAGCGCGTCGAGGCCCGCCTGCGCCAGGCCGACTGAGCGGCGCCCGGCAAATCGACCAAAACTTCATAAACGACGCGGCTTCGGGTCGTTTATGAAGAAAAGGCCGATCTATGAAGAAAACGTCGGTGAGTGCGGCTATGAGACCGCCAGGTCCTCCAGCCACCGCCCGATCGAGCGCGGTTGAAGTCTCAGGATCTCCTGGGCACTGCTGTCCTCGGCGATGGTGTTGCCGTCCTGAGCGTTGAGCGCCCGGTAGAGGTTGACAACCGGCGCCGCGGCCGGCCCGAAGAACGGCGTGATGAGCTCGCCGAAGGCCTCGGGCGTGATGCTCTCGAAACGGACCTCGCGGCCCAGGCGGCTGGAGAAGGCCGCGGCCAGATCCGGTCCCGTCAGTCCGGGCAGGTGGCCGACGCCGACCGTGCCTGTGGTGGGGGAGGCATCCGTGAGCAGGCAGGCGACGACCTCGGCCACATCCAGGTGCGAGCTCCAGGAGACCGGGAACGACGCCGGGAGCGGGTAGCGCAGCACGCCCTCCTCGCGCACGGGGCCCAGAACGACCGGCAGGAGAAGGTTCTCCAGGTAGAGGCGCGGAGCAACCACGGCCGTGGGGACGCCGCTGCCGGTCACGCCGTCGATGAGCGTCATGATGGGGCTGTCCACGGGAGCCTGCAGCGGCGAACCCGGCTGGTCGACGATCTGCCCGCTGGTGGAGATGATGACGCGGCCGGGGTGGGCCCGGGTGACCGCCTCGACGACGGCCCGGGCCTGGGCGGCCGCCACCTCGGGTGCGCCCATAGGCAGGTGGACGAAGACGCCGTCGGCGCCCTCATAGGTTGAGGCGAGGGAGTCCACTGAGGCCAGGTCGACCTGCCGAACGGCGATGCCGTCGGGGACCGCCTCGGGATGGCGGACCGCAGCGACGACGGAGCGCCCGGCGGAGGTCAGAGCGGATAGAACGGGAGAGCCTTGGGCGCCCGTGGCGCCGTGAATGATGTCAGCCATGACGCCATTAGTGCATATGATGCACCAGTTACGTCAACTGCACTATTGGGGTAGGTTTCGATGTCATGAGTGAGGTCGATCTTCCCGAGTGCGGGGTGGCGAGGTTCCTGCTGCTGTTCGACGGGCCCTGGGCGACGCTCATCGTGCGCGAGCTCATGCACGGCCCGCAGCGCTTCGGGGAGCTGCGCGATGCCCTGCCGGGGATCAGTGCGCACACGCTGACCAACCGGCTGCGGATGTTCGAGTCGCGCGGGATCGTCAGCCGACACGCCTACCCGGAGGTGCCGCCCCGCGTGGTCTACGAGCTCACCGACCTGGGCAGGAGCCTGAGGCCGGTACTCGATGCGATGAATGAGTGGGGCGCCAGCTGCCCGACGTCGGCCTTCACGCCGCAGCCCGACTCGCGCCGGTGAGGCGCGCCTGCGCCCGGCAAATCGACCAAAACTTCATAAACGATGCGGCTCCGGGTCGTTTATGAAGATTCTGTCGAAGTGTGGGTGGGGAGGGAGGTGCGGGCGGCGTCAGCGACTCAGCTGAGCAGGGCCAGGACGACCGCGGCGCTGCGGGCGGCGGCCTCTTCGACGGCGATGTGGAAGTCTTGGCCCGCCTCGGGGCCGCACAGGTCGGACACGCCGCGCACTGAGACGAAGGGGACGCCGGCGCCCGCCGCCACCTGCGCCAGCGCCGTCGACTCCATGTCCGTGCTCAGCGCTGCGGGGAAGACCTCGCGGGTGTCGGCCACGTTCGCGGCCGTCACGAAGGAGTTGCCGGCCAGCATCTGACCGACGCGCAGTCGCGCCGAGCCCGACGACGCCGTGGCCCCGCGCAGGGCCTCCTGGCCCACCTGCTCCAGTTGCTCCAGCAGGGCCGCATCCCCGGCGAAGGTCTCCGGCTGCCCCGGGGTCTGGCCGCGGGCGTAGCCGAAGGCGGTGGCGTCGGCGTCGGTGTAGGCCAGGGTCGCCGAGGCGCACACGTCGCCGACCTCGACCTGGCGGCCGAGCCCGCCGGTGGTTCCCGCCGAGACGATGGCGCTGGGGCGGACCTGAGCCAGGACCGTCGCCAGTGCGCTCGCGGCCGCCACGAGCCCGATGCCGCTGCGCACGACGATGAGCTCGCGCTCGCTGTCGGGAAGCTGGAGGGACCAGGCGCGTGCGGCCTCCGGCAGGGTCGGCGCCTGGGCAGCCGCGCGCTTGGGCAGGGCGTCCAGGAAGGGCTGGGCCTCCTCGGCCATGGCGCAGGAGACGATGACGGGTGCGGCACTGGTGCGACTCACGCGCCGAGTCTACAGGGGGCGGGCGGCGACCGGCGTGGTCAGTGAGGGCTGCCTCGAGGGCTACGCATCTCCCGGCTCCTGCGCTCTCCTGGCTCACTGACGGGGACATTCCGCGCGGCCGGGTGCTTCTCGTTCCAGCCAGGGGCGTTCGACGCCGTCGGGACAGGAATCCCGTCCCCGGACGCGCAGGATGTCCCCGGTGGTGCGGAAAGGTCCCCGGACGCGCAGAATGTCCCCGTACGTATCGGGCCAGTCCGTCGCGTCCGCCGGCCCTTGCTTCACCCCACCGCCGGGCCTTGCTTTGCCGCGCCCCTTCGCTGCTCCTCAGGCCCCGGGCCCCACTATGTTCCGGCGCCCCAGGGTCTACGCGCCCTACTGACCCGCGCCCTCGTCGTCCCGAGAACCTGTGGCGGCGGTGACGGCCGCGGCCGGGTTGATGGGTAGCGCCCGGCGCGACTGGTCGCGGCGCAGCAGGAAGTTCCCCAGCCGGATCGGCCAGGCCACGTGGTTGATCCGCGGCCAGCGCAGCATGACGTAGTCGACGGCGTCGTCCACCTCCAGGCGCCGCGTCGAGTTGCCGACCCGCACCCACAGCGCCGCCCCGTCGCGCCCCTTGGCCGGCTTGAGGTAGACCGGCAGCGGGGACGGGGGTGCGGTCACCCGGCACACCTCCGCGGTCCCGTCCGGGGTGGGCGCGAAGTCCACCTGCGGCAGCGCCGCCGCGTTCGTGCCCATGCGCGTGCGCCACATGCCGCGCAGCCACAGCTCGAAACGGTCGGCGTCGGGCTGCTTGAGGGTCGCGTAGTCGGGGCCGAGCCCGATGAGGTTGCCGGCGTCATCCACCCCGAGCAGGAGCGTGCCGCCCGCGGAGTTCATGAAGGCGGCCACCGTCTTGGCCACGACCTCCTCCATGGCCTCGTCGCGCTTGTCCGTGCGCAGGTTCCAGCGGGCCGAGGACTTGAACTCCAGGCGGTCGGACTCGCCCATCTGGGCGACCTCCGCGATCGGCTGCAGCGTACGGTGGTGCTGGAGGCGCGCCAGCACCGCGGAGGTCGCGACCAGTACGACGGCCGCCACACCGCAGGAGGTCACCAGCATCTTGACCGAGAACAGGTCGCCCTCGTCGAAGAGCCACCCCGCCAGCAGCAGCCCCAGCCACAGCCCGATGAGTGCGATGAGCGTGGCCGCCGCGTCCGAGACGGCGACCCGCCCGCGCAGCAGGAAGCGCGTCGCCCGCCTACCAGGTAGGACAGCAGGAGCAGCAGCGGCTGAGCGACGACCCACCAGATGAGGACGGGGTTGGCGGGATTGGTGATGGTGACGGTCTCGATGCTCTCCACGTGCGTCAGGCTCTCTTCGGGTCGGTGCCTCGCGGCGCGGGCATGGGACGGGCAGGTGCGGGCTGAGTGAGGCTCAGGATACGGCCGGCGCCGGTGCCCGACCGGGCCCGACGGCGGAGCCCGACGACGACGTGCCGTCTCACCCTGTCACTCTGCCGGGCCCGATGTTGCCGGGCTGTGAGGACTGTTCCCTCCCCGGTGGTCTGATCGGCCCGATCAGGCGGTTCGGGCTTGTCAGGCCATGACCCGCGTCCACTCCTCGCGGTCGGCGAGGAAGCCGCGCACTGCCTCCTGGGCCGCGGTCAGCGAGTGATTCGCTCCCCAGCCGCACTGGACCTCGTTGGCCGCGGGCACCTCCTCGGCATCGAGGAGGTCGCGGAAGGTCGCCTCCAGAAGCGGCAGGAACTCCTCGGTCTCCACCCCCAGCATGAGGGCGTAGAAGCCGGTCTGGCAGCCCATGGGGGGAGAAGTCGATGAGGCGGTCGGTGTGGTTGCGCATGAGCTCGGCGCTCAGGTGCTCGATGGAGTGCACGGCCTCCATCTCCAGGTGCTCGCGGTTGGGCTGGCAGAAACGCACGTCGTACTTGACGAGCACGTCCCCGCCCGGCAGCTCCTTGCGGTCGGCCACGCGCACATACGGCGCGGCGACCTTGGTGTGGTCCAGGTTGAAGGACTCGACGTTCATCCTCGGCGTGCTCTGCTCGCTCGTCTCGCTCATGGGGCCAGCCTACGGGGCGGGTACAGGGCAGGATGGGGGCATGACTCCACTGTCGCGCATCGTCTCGGGGCCCGACGGCGCCCCCACCCTGGTCCTGCTCCACGGCATCACCGGCTCCGCGGTCTCCCTGGCCGAGGCCATCGACCACTGGGTGGAGCGCGGGTACCAGGTCGTCGCGGTCGACGCCCGCGGGCACGGCCTGTCCCCGCGGTGGACGCAGGCCCGGCTCGAGCGGGCCGGGGAGGTCCTCGTGGAGGACCTCATCGCCGTCCTGGAGGACCTTGCCACCGCCTCACGCGGCCGGGCCGCGCTGGGGCTGCCGACACCGCCCGCCCCGGTCGTCATCGGCCACTCGATGGGCGCGGCCACCGCCATGGTCGCCGCCGGGCACCGCCCCGACCTGGTCACCGGCGTCGTGCTGGAGGACCCGGCCCGCTTCGGCACCCGCAGCCCGCGTGAGCTGCTGGCCCGTGGCGCCGCCCGGGAGCGCGCCCGCGCCGCCGAGGTCGCTGACCTGCCGGCCGCCGTCGGCCGCGCCCTGGAGGCCATGCCCGACGTCGAGGCCCTCCCGGGCGTGTGGGCCTCTCAGCGCACCGATCCGGGCCTGCTGCTCTCCGGCGTCGTCGCCCCTGAGGTCCCCTGGGACGAGGCGATGGCCGCTCTCGACGTCCCCGCCCTGCTGCTCACCGGTGACCGGCCCGGCAGCGCCCGCGTGGGCCGCGAGGGCCTGGAGACCGCCGCTCGCAATCCCCGCGTCTCCCCGGTCCTCGTCCCCGGCGCCGGCCACCAGGTGCGCCGCAGCGCCCCGAAGACCTTCTACCGCGCCGTCGACGAGTGGCTGAGTGAAGTCCTACCGGTGGGCTGAGCCCGCGGTGCGCCGGCGCCGGAGCCCCGGGAGAGACGGAGAACTCCCACGGCGCGCAGGGGTCGCGCCGTCGGGCCGACGCCGGCCCGTGGGAGGATGCGGGCATGGCAGCTGTGTCCGAGAAGGCCCGGAAGGCATCCGCACCCGTTCCCGGGGAGCGCTCGCAGGGGGAGACCATCGCCTACCTCCTGGCGGCGCTGACGATCGGGGCGGTGGGGCTCTACCTCATCAAGGACCTCTTCGCCCCGGCCTTCTTCGCCCTCACCCTCGTGGTGACGGTCCGGCCGCTGGTGTCCTGGATGACGCGCCGTCATGTGCCTCGCGTACTCGCGGCAACGGCGGCGATCCTGCTCATCTTCGCCTTCGTCGTCCTGCTGTTCGCGGCCCTGGCCGTCGCGGTGGCTCAGCTCGTCGACACCCTCCCGCAGTACGCCCCCAAGTTCCAGGCGATCTGGCGCCAGGCCGAGACCCAGCTCAACGGCATGGGGGTCGACCAGTCCACGGTGCTCAAGGAGGTCACCAATGTCCTGGACACCTCCCGGCTCGTCACGATGGCGCAGACGATCCTGGGGCAGCTGACCTCGGCCAGCGCGATGCTCGGCGTCATGGCGATGGTGGTCGTCTTCCTCATGTTCGACACCGCCAAGATCGAGATCCGCGCCGCGGCACTGGGAGTCCTCAAGCCGGGCATGGCCTCCGCCCTCGTCTCCTTCTGCGAGGCGGTGCGCTCCTACTGGATGGTCTCGACGGTCTTCGGCCTCATCGTGGCCGTCATCAATGTGCTGACCCTGTGGTACTTGGACGTACCGATGGCCATCACCTGGGGCGTGGTCTCCTTCATCACCAACTACATCCCGAACATCGGCTTCGTCCTAGGCGTGGTCCCGCCGGCGGTGCTGGGGCTGGTGGACTCCGGGCCCTGGACCGCACTGTGGGTGGTCCTGTCCTACGTGGCGGCCAACTTCGTCATCCAGTCCCTCATCCAGCCCAAGTTCACCGGGGACGCGGTGGGACTCAACACGACGACGACGTTCCTGTGCCTGCTGTTCTGGTCCACCGTCATCGGGGCGCTGGGGACCATCCTGGCGGTGCCGCTGACGCTGTTCGTCAAGGCCCTCCTCATCGACTCCGACCCGCGCTCGCGCTGGGTGGGGATCTTCCTGTCCGCCGGCGACTCGCCCGTGCGTGACCCCGATGAGCTGGACGAGGACGTGCTCGACGAGCTCGACCAGCTCGACCTCGACGGCGACGGCGTCGGCGAGGCGGATCCCGACCACGGCCGGCCGGTTGTTGAACGGCTCGCCGACAAGGCTGAGAAGGTTGAGGCAACGGCCAAGAGGGCCGACAGCGCCGAAGACGGCTCCGTGCCATCCGGCAGCCATCAACGCTCCCAGGCGGACTGACCGCCTAAGGACGAGCTGGGCGCCCCTGGGAATCGGCGACTGCGCTTCGCCGCGAGAACGTACTTCTCCCGCAGACGACTGAGGTCCACCCCCAGTCATCTGCGGGACAACGCAGTTCTTGCGCGGAAAGTACGTTCTCGATGACGCGATCTGCCGGTTCAGCTGGCCGGTGCGGGAGCCCTCGGGCTCAGGCCTCGGCGCGGCCCTGGCGCCAGTAGCCCATGAAGGCCACAGAGCGCCGGTCGATGCCACGTTCGCTGACCAGGTGGCGACGCATCGTCCGCACCGCAGCCGCCTCCCCGGCGAGCCACGCGTACAGGGTGGTGCGCTTGAGTGCGTCCCCGCCCTTGGCGTGACGCGGCACGTCCCACAGCAGCTCACGGTCGACGTCGATCTCCTCGACCTCCTGCGGCACCCTACCGGACACAGCTCCCCGGCGGCCCGGCGTACACCCTCGACGAGCAGCTCCCCGTGCGAGCGGCCGTTGCGCCCAGCCACCCGCACCTCGATCCCGGGGTGCGTGGGCAGGTAAGGGGGCATCCGCGTCACCGGGCATCTCGACGACGGCGACTCCCCGCGCGCTCGCGGGCAGGTCCTCCAGGATCCGGGCGATCGCCGGTGCCGCCGTCTCGTCCCCGCCCAGCAGGTAGCGCTCGGTCACCTGCGGCGGCACGAAGTCCACGCCACCGGCGTCGCCGTCCCACTGCCGGTTCGGCCCCAGCAGGACCGCCTCGGTACCGACCTCGGCCTCAAGGATCCACCGAGAGGCCGGGCCGAGCGGGTCGTGCACCACCATGTCGACGTCCACCTCCGCACGCGTTCCGTCCGGACCCTCCGCCTCGTGGCGAACCGTGCGCGTCGTGTAGGTGCGGATCGGGCACCGGTGCTCTTCGGGCAGCTTCATCAACCGGCCGTACCAGTCCTCGCCGTCGGGTAGCTGCTCGTAACCCGACGCCGGCGCCGGCAGCACCAGCTTGATCCGCTGGTCCCAGCCCGGGTCGGCGTAGTGGACCAGATCATCCCCGATGAAGGTGAAGCGCCGCATGGACGGCGTCACGTCGCGGACTGCCGTCACCGTGACATGGAAGAAGCGGAACGGAGATGTCGGTGAGGCGGACGGTCTGGCTGGGCTCATCTCGGGACTCCTTCGTGCGTCTGGCGGCGTGGTGTTGGGGAAGCGCCCTCGAGACCGCTCTGAGGACTGCTTGAGGCGGCTATCAGACGGCACCGATGGTTGGGCGATCGGATGGGCTGCTCCCGTTCTCCGGTGCCGTGCACGCCATGGCGGCCCTTGGGAAGGATGATGGGCGTGCCGAAGGCCGGACCGGAGATGGCCCTGGAGGGCGGGGCGAGTATGTCGACGCTAACCGAGGTAAGCCATACCTAACAACGGGTGGGTTGGTGCAATAGCGCACGCTGACGCCGCGTCATCTCGCGAGGTTCCCGTAAGAGCCCGGATGGCTGCGGGTTTCCAGGCCGACCCGAGGATGGTGCCCGGGTGGTTCAGGGCTGGCGGGCGAGGTCAGCGGCGCCGACGAGCCCGGCCTCCTGACCTCCCTCGGCCAAGACCACCGGAATGGCGGGCCGGTGGGTGCCGGCCGTGAGGTTGGCGTTGAAGGCCTTGCGGGCGGGAGTCAGCAGGATGTCGCCGGCCTCGGCCAGGCCGCCGGCGATGACGATGACCTCGGGGTCCAGCAGCGCGCACATGTCCGCCAGCCCCACCCCCAGCCAGTGGGTGAGCTGCTCGTAGCACTCCAGGGCGGCCGGGTCGCCCTCGCGGGCCGCGGCGGTGACGGCCTTGCCCGAGATGTGCTCCGGGTTGCCGCCGGAGAGCTCGATGATGCGGGCCGCGTAGGCCGGCCGGAACTGCGCCAGCTCCCAGCCGTTGACCCCCAGGGCCGTGCCGGCGCTGTATCGCTCCAGGCAGCCTCGCAGTCCGCAGCCGCAGGGGCGCCCGCCGGGGACGACGTTGATGTGCCCGATCTCCCCGCCGAATCCGGCCGCCCCGCGCAGGAGGTGCCCGTCGACGACGATCGCCCCGCCCACGCCGGTACCGATGGCCACGATGAGGGCGTTGCGCTTGCCCCGGGCCGCCCCGAAGCGGGCCTCGGCCCAACCGAATGCGTTGGCGTCGTTCTCGACGACGACCGGCAGGCCCACGCCCTCGGAGATGACGTCGCCGATCCGCATCCCGGTCCAGTCCAGGTTGGTGCCGTGCGCCATCGTGTTGCGGTCGGAGGACACCATCCCGGCCGCCCCGATGCCCACGGTGGCCGCGTCCGGGAAGTCCTCGTGCAGGCGCCTCACCACCGTGGTGATCGTGTCAACGATGGCCTGGCGGTTGACGGCGGGCGAGTCGCGCCGAACCGTCTGCAGGACCTGCCCGTCGTCGTCGACGACGCCGGCCGCGATCTTCGTTCCTCCGACGTCCACGCCAATGCTCAGTGCCATGCTCTCGCTCCTTGTGAAAACGACCGTTGTTTACGTTGCCATCCGCGTTGCTGCTCGTCCAGCGACCGATGAGCCGAGGGTGAGTTGAATGGGAGAAGAATATCGTCCCCCGGCCCGCCGCGAGGCGAGTCGGGGGACGAGGTGCAGTCGTCAGCGCGTCGCCGTTGGCGCCGCAGAGGTCTTGGAGGTGTCGGACGTCTTGACCTTGGCGGCCTGGCTGTTGATGACGGCCTTCATGTACTCGGCGTCCTGGTAGCCGCTGATGAAGGTCTCGCCCACGATCATGAACGGGGTGCCCGTGATGCCGATCGAGTGGGCGTGCTCCTTGGCCTCGGTGACTGCGGAGACGGTCTCGGCAGCGTTCATGTCAGTGCGGAACCGGTCGATGTCCGCCACTCCGGCCTTCTTCGCGAAGGCGACCAGTGAGTCCTCGGTGTACTCCGGGTGGCCCTGAGGATCGGCGGCGGCGTAGACGGCGTCGTGGAACTCCCAGAACTTGCCCTGCTTGGCGGCGGCCCGGCCGGCTTGGGCGGCCAGGGGCGAGGTGGGGCTGATCTGGGCGAGGTCGCGCCACTCGACGCGCAAGGTGCCCTGGGCCACCAGGTCGGCGAGCTCGGGCTCGACCTTCTGGGCGAACTGGGTGCAGTAGGGGCAGGCGAAGTCGGAGTAGACGACCATGACGACGGGGGCGTCGACCTTGCCCTTGGCCTGGGCGTCGGCGGGGTCGCGGTGGGTCTCGGAGCGGATGAGCTCCAGGGTCTGCGCATCGGGGACCGGCGGTGCCGGCGTGGGCTCGGCGGCCGTTGTGGCCGCGGCGGCCGATGTGGTGGAGGTGGCCGCCTGGCTGGTGGCGGCGGCGCCCTGGCGGTGCCGTGCCACGTTCTGCAGCAGCAGTGCGGCGATGACGGCCAGGATGACGGCGATGACCACGAGGACGATCACCGTGGTGCGGTTGCTCCTCGACTGTGCTGGTGTCGGAGAAGGCGGCTGAACACTCATGGCGGGAGTCTGTCAGAGGAGCGCTGCCCCGCAATACGTCTGATGGGGCTGGTGGGAGCACACTTCGTCACAGCCGTCTCAGAAGCGTCTCAGCAGCGGCCCCAATCTCACGGAGCGCTCACGGGCCGCTTACGGGGCGCTCACGAATGTCACCGATGGTCACCGGCGTCGGGCCGACGTCGTCGCAGGCAATTGAGTCGGGATGCCCGCTCCGGCGCAGTCCTAGCGCAGGGCGGCCCCCGCGGACAGTCCGAGTCCGACGGCGCCCAGCGTCGCCGCCGTCATGAGGGCGGCATGGGCCAGGGCCGGGCCCCACCGGCCCGCCAGCAGCAGTCGTGCCCCCTCGACGCAGGCCGTGGAGAAGGTGGAGTACCCGCCCAGGAACCCGGTCCCCAGCACGGTCAGCGCCGCAGCCGCCCAGGACTCGGAGTGCGGAGAGTCGCCCGCCCAGCCCACGAGCAGGCCCATGAGGAGGCAGGCGGTGACATTGACGACGACGGTGCCCCAGGGCATCCAGGGGGACGCCCCGGAACGACGCCGTTCCAAGGCGCTTGCCGAGGCGGCCGCGCTCGTCCGGCCGCTGAGCCGGTTCACGTGGGTGTCCACGCTCCAACGGCAGGCCGCCCCCGCCCCGCCGGCCAGCGCCAGGGGGAGCCAGTCGGCGAACCAGCCCAGCAGTCCGGTGGCTCCGGCCCCGCTCATGACGTCTCCCTGCGGTACAGCCGGCCGGCCAGCCACAGTCCGAGGCCGGCCGCCGTCAGCCCGACCGCCATTGATCCCACCAGGTAGGCGGCGCCGAGTGCGGCATGGTCGGTGGCCCCGCCGGAGGCCAGGAGCCGGTGGCTCTCCAGGATGAAGGTCGAGTGGGTCGTCAGCCCGCCCTAGCACCCCCGTGCCCAGGGCCAGGCGCAGGTGGGGGCGTCGCTCGCCGAGTGCCCCGAGCAGCAGCCCCAGGGCCAGAGCGCCGACGATGTTGATGGCCAGTGTCGTCGTCGGCAGGTGGCCGGGTGCGGCGGGCCAGGCCCGCTCCAGGGCCGCGCGCACCAGGGTGCCGGCGCAGCCGCCCGCGGCGACCAGTGCCAGAGAGACGCCCACCGACGGGGCCCGCCGGGCCCCGGTTCGAGGTTCCGCGTCGGACGTCGTCTCAGCCATTGCGCTTGGCGATCTGGAAGCCGTTCTTGTTGTAGATGACGGTGTAGGTCGCCCCCTGCTTGGAGTGCTGCTCTCCCCAGGTGGCGGCGTCGGTGGTGCTCCACTGGTTGCCGCCGCCGTTGCGGTTCATGACGACGTACTCCTTGTCGGGCCCGCTCGTTCCCATCCAGGAGACCTCGGCCCGCGGCACCAGGTAGGCCAGCATCGACAGGTCGGTGACCACCGTGGACCCCTCCGGGATGGTGGTGATGACCTCGCGGGCGGTGGACACCCGCCGCGCCTCGGGGTCCTCCTTCTTGGTCTCGGCGTTGGGCGTGTTGAAGTTCTGGTCGGTCGCCTTCCACAGCGGTAGGTAGGGAGCGGTCAGCACGCCGGTGGCCACCACCGTCAGGATGCTCACTGCGGCCATATAGCGGTGGTGCAGCGGCACTGTGAGCCAGGTGGGGAAGGCGATCGGGCGCCGGCGGCGGATGTCGACTGCGCCCGCTCCGGCGGCCTCGGCGCCGGAGTCGTCGGCAGCCTCGGGCGAGGACTCAGGTGAGGACTCAGGCGAGGACTCGGGGACGGCCAGGCCGTCAACACCCACCTCCCTGACGGGCCGGCCGGCCGTGTGGGCGCCGCGCGCGCGGCGCCTGGCGACGACGTCGAGCAGCGCTCCCAACGCGATCGGCATGAGGGTGACGTTGTAGTGCCAGTTGTCCCACACCCAGTAGAAGTCCACCGATCCCAGGAACCGCCAGGCCAGGGTGGGCAGGACCACGAGCAGCCACGGCGAGGTCAGCCCGACGACGCCGCTGGTGAGGATCAGCATGACGACGACCTTGATCTTCTGGGTCAGGGCGTCGGGGCTGATGGGTTTGTCCTCCGAGCTCAGCCCGTAGCCCCACACCCCGTCGGGTGGAAGGCCGGCAGGAACACCAGGATGGAGAAGAGGAAGGCCGCCACCCCGCCGACCATCATGCCTGCTCCCAGCCGCAGCCCTCGGCGTCGGTTGCGGGCCTCGTCGGTGCGGGCCGTGTCGTCGAGGTCGTCGGCAGTGGGGTCGACGACGGTACAGCTGCGGTACCAGGCCGGCACCAGCGAGGTGAGGATGACGGCCACCCCGATCATGAGGAGCGTCAGTCCCATGTCCTCCTTGACCAGGACCAGCGGTGCCGACCAGGCCGTCACCGCCACCCAGCGCCGCTCCACGAAGGCGACCGAGGCGTAGGCCAGCATCGGCATGGCGAAGGCGACCTCATGGAACTGCGCGGCCACGGCTCCCTGCATTCCCCAGGACAGGACGTAGACGAGACCCAGGGCGCCGCCCACCCACTGGTTCGTCAGTCGGCTGGCCAGCCGGGTCAGCGGCCAGGCCGAGACCGCCAGCAGCAGGTCCTGGGTGATGAGCAGGCTCAAGGGGGTGGGGAAGAGCCGCCAGATCGGCCCCAGCAGGATGAGGATCGGGTGGAAGTGGTCGCCCAGGAGATTGAACCCGTCGCCCTTGACCGGCACGATCGGGGCCTGGAGGTGGGCGTAGGCCTTGGCCATCTCGGAGAAGATCGCCAGGTCCCAGCTGGGGACCTGCTTCATCGTCTCCCACTGGACGATCGAGTAGTAGATCATTACCCAGGCGCCGATGACGACGACGATCACGGCCGGAATCGAGTGGCGGATCTGGTCTCGGAGGTTCGCGGCGAGGTTCACGGCGCTGAGCCTACCCGTGTGAATCAGGGATGAACCTGGTACCGCTAGGCTCGTGGCGTCACCCACGATCAGGAGACGAGATGTCCCAGCCGCAGCAGCCCGCCGAGTCCACGCCGGCGATCGACTCCTCAGCGCCGCAACAGCGGTCTGACCTCGACCAGCTGGTGGATCACGACGCCGAGCCCCAGCTCCAGCGCCACCTCACCAACCGCCACGTCCAGCTCATCGCCATCGGCGGAGCGATCGGAACCGGGCTGTTCATGGGATCGGGAAAGACGATCTCCCTGGCCGGCCCCGGTGTGTTCCTCGTCTACGCGGTGATCGGCGCCATCCTCTTCCTGGTCATGCGAGCCCTGGGCGAGGTACTGCTGTCCAACCTGTCCTACAAGTCCTTCGCCGACGTCGCCCACGACCTCATCGGGCCATGGGCCGGTTTCTTCGTGGGCTGGACCTACTACGTGTGCTGGCTGGTGACGGCCGTGGCCGAGGTCATCGTCATCACCGGATACGTGGGGTACTGGTGGCCGCACCTGCCCCTGTGGGTCACGCCGGTAGTGACCGTGACCCTGCTGTTCAGCCTCAACCTCGCCACCGTCAAGGCCTTCGGGGAGATCGAGTTCTGGTTCTCCATCATCAAGATCGTGGCCATCATGGCGCTCGTCGTCGTCGGTGTCTTCATGGTGCTGCACGGATTCACGGCGCCCAACGGGGCTCACGCCCAGATCTCCAACATCTGGAGCGGAGGCCTGTTCCCCAACGGTGCGAGCGGGTTCTTCGGGGCCTTCCAGATCGCCATCTTCGCCTTCGTGGGCACCGAGCTCGTGGGAACCGCGGCCGCCGAGGCCAAGGACCCCGAGGTCACCCTGCCGCGGGCCATCAACGCCATCCCGGTGCGTATCGTCCTGTTCTACCTGGGGGCGCTCGCGGCCATCATGGCCGTCACCCCGTGGCAGGAGATCAACCCCAAGGACAGTCCCTTCGTGGCCATGTTCGCCCTGGCGGGGCTCGGCGTGGCCGCCAGTGTCGTCAACTTCGTGGTGCTCACGGCCGCGGCGTCGTCGGCCAACTCCGGGGTCTACTCCACCTCCCGGATGCTGTTCGGTCTGTCCTGGGCGGACAACGCTCCTCACATCTTCCGCAGGCTGACAGCCCGCTCGGTGCCGGGCGTCTCCCTCATCGTCACCTGTGCCAGCCTGCTGACCTCGATCCCGCTGCTCTACACCTCCGAGTCCATCATCGATGCCTTCACAACGGTGACGACGGTGGCCAGCGTCCTGTTCATCTTCGTGTGGTGCGTCATCGTCGTGTGCTACCTGCGCTTCCTCACCCTGCGGCCCGAGCTGCACGAGGCCAGCACCTTCCGCCTGCCCGGTGAGCGCGCCGCGGCCTGGCTGTGCCTGGCCTTCTTCGCCTTCGTCATCTGGACCCTCACCCAGGCCCACGACACTCGCATCGCGGTCTTCGCCTCGCCCCTGTGGCTCCTGGCGCTGGGCGTGGCCTGGGTCGTCCACAGCCGTCGGCTCGCCAGGCAGCAGGAGCTCCAGTCGTGAGCGCGTCCGGCGACGAGAGCAAGGCCGCTCCGACGTCCTCGGCCTGCCTGGAGGACCTGCTCGCCCAGGCAGTGGGCGCTGTCCGCCGGGCGGCCGCCTTCGCCCTGGACCCGGGCGAGGAGCTGCGCGTCGAGGCCAAGGCGCACCGCAATGACCTGGTCACCCAGGTCGACCGCGGCGTCGAGGAGCGTATCGCCGGCTGCCTGGAGGCCACCGGCATCCCCATCCACGGTGAGGAGGCGCACCGCGTCGAGGACTTCGAGACCTATTGCGGGCGGGCCTGGGTGCTCGACCCCATCGACGGGACCCTCAACTACGTGTCCACCCATCGCGACTGGGCCATCTCGCTGGCTCTGGTCGACGACGGCGTGCCCGTCCTCGCGGCGCTCGCCGACCCCGTGGCGGGCTGGCTCTACACGGCCGTCCGCGGCCGAGGCGCGCGGATCGAGCCGCTGACTGGCGAAGCAGTGGGCTGCGACGGCGTCGCGTCGAAGGCGCTGGAGCCGGTGAAGGACCTGCCTCTGAGCGAGGGAATGGTCATCGCCCATTACCAGCTCACGCAGCACGCGGGCATCGGTCGGGCCATTGAGGGCTCGCGTGGCATGCGCTGCTACGGGGCGGCCGCCCTGGAGATGGCGGAGGTGGCCGCGGGCGGTGCGGTGGTATACGCCCAGCCGCTGCTCCAGCCCTGGGACGTTGCGGCCGGTGCGCTGCTGTGCACCGAGACCGGTGTGGTTCTCACCCGGATGGACGGGTCGGCCTTTCGACGTGCGTCGCGCCGGGTCGCTGCTCGTGGGCAGCCCTGCGGCCCACGCCGAGGTGCTGGAGTATCTCAGCCCTGACCGGTGCTAACCTTTGTAGCGGTCGTTTAGGTGTGGGGCGCTTGCCGCCACCCGAGAACCCTCGCGAAAGGTGCGCCGTGTGAGGCAGGCACTCATCTTGCTGCTGATCTGCACCGCCAGCTTCATGAACGTCCTGGACGTCACGGTCGTCTCCGTCGCCCTACCCGATATGGGAGCCACACTGGGCGCGTCGCTGAGCGAGCTCCAGTGGGTCGTCAACGCCTACACCCTGCCACTGGGCACCCTTCTCATGTCGGCGGCGACGCTGAGCGGATCGGTCGGGCGGCTGCGCCTCTTCCGCTGGGGAGTCGCCCTGTTCACGGCCGGCTCCCTGATCTGCGCGCTGGCGCCGTCGGTCAATGTCCTGGACGGGAGCCGCTTCATCCAGGGTGTCGGTGGCGCGATCTTCCTGGGCGTCGGCGTCCCCATGATCTCGGACCGCTATCAGGCAGGCCCCGCCAGGGCGCGGGCGATCGGTGTCTACGGCGCGGTCTCCGGCGCGGCCATCGCCCTGGGGCCGCTCATCGGCGGAGGACTCGTCCTGCTGGCGGGCTGGCGCGCGATCTTCTGGATCAACGTCCCAGTGGGCCTGGCGGTCTGGCTCGGCTCGCGCTGGGTCCCCGAGACCGGTGCGGACCGGGGCGCCACTGCGGCAGACGCAGCAGCCAGGAGGGTCGACTGGCCGGGCACGGCACTGTGCGTCGCCATGACGGGGGCGCTCACGCTGGCGCTCCTCCAGGGCAGCACGTGGGGGTGGACCTCGCCCGCGATCGTCTCCCTGCTGGCCGGCTCGGCGGTGCTGTTCGGGGCCTTCTGCGTCGTCGAGAAACGATCGGCCGACCCCATGGTCGACGTCTCCATCCTCTCCGAACCCACCTACGCCGGCAGCGTCATGGTCGGCTTCATCATCCAGGCGGCCCTCGTCGGGCCGATGTCCTTCCTGTCCCTGTACGCGCAGAACATCTACCGACTCACCCCGGCCCAGACCGGACTGTGCTTCCTGCCCTTCAGCGCCGCCGCCCTCATCGTGGCCGCCACCTGCGGGGGGAGCGGTCCGACGCCACGGGGCCAGGGCGAGCCTGCTGGGGATCGTGCTGGGCGGCGTCGTCGGCTCCTGCCTGCTCATGCTTCTGCGCGGTTCAAGCACCTGGCTGGTCCTCATCCCCGGGCTGATCATGGCGGGGGCCGCCACCGGGGCCACCGGGACGATCGTCAACCAGCTGGCGGTCTCCTCGGCCGATGAGGACACCGCCGGGATGACCTCGGGATTCTCCGCCTCCGCCCGTCAGCTCGGCATCGTTATGGGGGTCGCGGTCATGGGCGTGAGCTACGAGCGCGTCATGCGGAGGGTGATGACCATGTCGCTGGAGATCGGCGTTCTGGGGCGGGCGGCGGATCGGGAGCGCCTCATCTCCCTGGTGGCCTCCGGTAAGGGGCTGCGGGCGCTGGACGGCTGGCCCACCGCCATGACGGCCGGCATGCGCTCCCACCTGGCACCACTGGTCCGCTCCGCCACGGATGCGGGTCTCACCGTCAGCCTGGGGGTGGGGGCTGCGGCGATGTCCGTCGTCGCGATCTACCTGGCCCTGACCGTTCCCGGGCGACGCGCGAAGGCCGAGGTCTCGCACCTGTTCGCCTCGTGACCATGCGCCCGCGCGGTCGTACTTGAGGGTGCGCGTTCGAGGGGTAAAAGGTGCGAACGGGCGACCTGCCCGACGAACGCGCGGACGGTCAGCCGGCGGCGGGGGAGACCTGGCTGGAGAAGGTCTCCTTGCCCTGGTTGTCGGTGACGACGGCGGTGACGACGGCCTGCTCATCGGTGGGGACCGTGGTGGTGGCCCGGGCGCCGGTGAGGACCTCCTCGGTGCCGTCGGCGTGCTGGACGTACCAGTCGATGCTTGCGATCGCACCGTCGGCATCGGTGGAGGCCGATGCGTCCAGGGTTAGCTGTTCGCCGTCACGGGAGACGCTGATCGCAGCAATGGGTCGGGCATTGGCGGCCTGCGCCTCGACGTCGGCGAGCTGGGCCGGCTGGGTGGTCCGGTTGGCGACGCCCAGGGCCTTGATAACGGCGTCGGCCGTGGCGCGGTGGCCGTCGGTGTTGGGGTGGAAACGTCCGGTCTCGAGCAGCCCGAACATCCACGAGCCGTGACGGCCGCACAGCTCGTGGCGCTCGAAGTTGCCGGTGGGGTCGGCGAACAGGTAGCCGTGGCGCAGGGCCGCGGCCTTGAAAGCGGTGTTGAGCTCATCGGTCTTGGCGTTGATCCAGCGCTGGTCCACCTTGGTGACGCCGTGGCAGCGGCCCAGGAGGAGCCCGCCGGAACCGCCTGCTCGGGGAAGAGACGCGGGTAGCCGACGGCGACGACCGCTGCGTTGGGGGAGCGGGTGCCGATGTCGGTCATGATCGACTCATAGCTGTAGACGCCGTCGCGCGTGGTCTTGCCGGCCAGGGCGTCGATGGCGCCGTCGACCGCACCGGTCACCTCCGCGTCACTGCTGCAGCCGACCGCCGAGAGGAAACCCCGGTCTCCACCGCCGATGCAGTCGCCGAGGATCCTGGCGAAGCCGGCGTCGTTGCCCCCGATGGAGAAGGTGACCAGGCCGGTGTCGGGGTCGAGGCGGTCGAGCTGGGCGGCCTCTCCCCAGGACTCGTTGGCCTCGTAGAAGTTGCGGGTCCGGGCGCCGGAGCAGGCGCCCATCTCCAGGGTCCGCCCGGTCCTCTCGCTCACGATGTGCGCGTAGGAGCCCGCCGAGCGCCGACAGGTATTGCCGCCCGTGACATCGGTGCCCGCCGCGTAGGGCGGCACTCCCGAAGCCCGAGGCGTAGGAGTCGCCCAGAGCCACGTAGGCGCCCTCCGGCAGGCCGCTGAGGTCGGGTGGGTCGAGATGCACCGCTGGCGCCGCCTGGCTCGCGCCGAGCAGAACCGCGATGACCGTGAGCAGCACCAGCCGCACGGCCGGGCAGCGCCGACGGCGTGGGCGGTGGTTGGTCGAGTCGGTAGAGCCGGCCTGGTCGGCGGACTGCGGCGGGGTACCGGATGCGGGCAAATGACGCTCCTCGGATTGTGGTTGAGCGTTGAGTCAACCACGACCCGGCAACGGGACCAAGTCGGCGCCTTCGGGAACGGATGGATACGTCGTCGGCGTACTGATGGCCGCGCTTTGCCTTTCCATCGACAGATTCTTCACAGACGACCCGGAGCCGCGTCGTCTGTGAAGAATCTGTCGATGTTGGGCCTGGATTCTGGCTGCTAACCGATGGCGGGGGAGGTCTGGGTGGTGAAGTCCTCCTTGCCCTGGTTGTCGGTGATAACGGCGGTGACGGAGACCTGTTTGTCGGTGGGGACCGTGGTGGTTGCCTGGGTGCCGGTGAGGACCTCCTCGGTGCCGTCGGCGTGCTGGATGTACCAGTCGATGTTCGCGATCGTGCCGTCGGTGTCGGTGGAGGCTGAGGCGTCCAGGACTAGCTGGTCGCCGTTGCGGGTGAGGGTGAAGGAGCCGGCGGGGCGCGTGTTGTCCACCTGTGCCTGGGCCGCGGCGGGCTGCTCCTGCGCGGCCTGCCGATTGTTCAGGGTGTTCATGATCGAGGAGGCCATGGCTTTGTGGCCGGCGGTGTTGGGGTGGAAGCGTCCGTCGTCGAGCAGGCCGTCGAACCAGGAGGTCTGCTTGCCGCACAGCTCGTGTCCGGCGAAGGATCCGGAGGGGTCGGTGAACTGGTAGCCGTGGCGTTGGGCGGCGGCCCTGAGAGCGGCGTTGAGCTCGTTGGTGCGGGCGTTGATCCAGCGTTGGTCCACCTTGGCGAGTCCTTGGCAGCGGCCGGGCACAAGGCCGCCCTTACCGCCCGTCGAGGTGAACATGCGCGGGTATCCGACGGCGACGACAGTCGCGTTGGGAGCGCGGTTGGCGATGTCGGTCATGATCGTGTCGTAGCTGTAGACGCCGGTCTGCTTGCCCTTGCCGGCCAGGGCATCGATGGTTGAGTCGACCGGGTCGGTGACCTCCTTGTCGCTGCTGCAGTTGGAGAAAGGAGGCTGGGTGGCGCACTCGGAGAGGATCTTGGCGAAGCCGGCGTCGTTGCCGCCGATGGAGAAGGTGACCAGGCCGGTGGAGGCGTTCAGGTGGTCGAGCTGGGCGGGTTCTTTCCAGGGCGTGCGGGCCTCGTAGAAGTGCTTGGTCCAGGCTCCGGAGCAGGCGCCGAAATCGAGTGTCTTACCGGTCTTGTCGGCGACCTGGTGGGCGTATGCGGCCATGGCCCGCTTGCACTTGTTGCCGTTCTCCATCTGGACGTTGGTGCCCTTGGCGTAGGGAGGAGCCCCGACGCCGGAGGCGTAGGAGTCTCCCAGAGCCACGTAGCTGCCGGCGGGAAGGGAGGGGACCTGGGGAGCGGAGTAGGCCGAGGGGCCGACGGCGGTGAAAACGGTCAGCACCATGGCGAGCAGGCCGAGGCGTACGGGGCGGGTGGAACGGAGTCGCTGGGGTCGGGCGAGGTAGCGAACAGGCTTGATCGGGAGGGAGTGCGGTGGGAACGGTCGTGCACAGTGGGCTCTCAACATTGAACTGACGGTTCAAAACAACACTACCGATCGGTGGGATCGTGTGGGTGGGAGCGTGGTTCGTCGACTGACGTGGAGGGTGGGGCGCGGAACAAGGTCCGCATGCTGACTTATCTCCGCCCTCCGCCTGGGTTGCCCGGGATGCGGTGGGGCTGGGCCTTTGGAGATCGGCTCGGTCAGACGGGCGGCGATCGTCTGCTCCAAGGCCCAGCCATCCCCAACCGCCTCGCCCAGACCCAGACGGGTGTAGGTGTCGTGTTAGGGCCTCCCACAACAGGACCGAGCAGCTGGTCTCTATTGTGGTGGATCAGGCCGCGGTGTGCCCTGGCGCAGGCGCCAGAGGCTCAGGTCCCTGCTCGGCGACATTGTGGGTCTGGCCCAGATGCTCCACGATCCGGCGCACACCACCGCGCTGGGACACGATCTGCACCGCCGGGCCCCGAACCGGTGTGGACCTGATTCGTATACGGACTCATGCCTGTGCACCATACGACCTGCTAGCGGCCCACTACCAGTCCCTTAGCACCGGAATATCAACGAATACCAGCATCGACCTACCCGTAACCCACCAAGGTGTCATGTGTCAGGTCAGACATACTCACCAGGTTGCGAAATTGCTTGGGTAAGGCAACTGATATGCGTTGGATATCTCTAGTTTGTAGATTCGCTAACTGGGATGACCGGATGATTCCGGAAGTCTGTTTGGCTCACTGTATAGCGGGTGTGGTTTGAACGATAGTGAACCGTTTTCTTCTGGTTTCCGCATGCGGTGATGGATTCATGCCGTGGCACCTGTTTGGAACCGGGCGTGAAGAACTCAATACTGAGGGTGCTGCACCACCCATCCCCGGGGCTAGTGACGGTGAAATCTCGCTCGATAGTCGCGGCGCTGGCAGGAGGTGCTAAAGCGCCTGCGAGGATCATGCCGATGGCGCCAGCCGAGAGTACTCCTTTGAGTGAGGTCTTCATTGTTCAATCTCCTTCTTCTGTGTGTTAGCGTGATGACGCTATTCGTTGTGGGTACTAGCGTTGTTCGTGGCCCGAACACTTGTTGTTGGAATGGCGTGGGATTTGATGGTTGGCTGTCATGCACCGCTGAAGCTGTGGTGCACGCCAACTGATACTGAACCGACTTGCTCGCTCGGGAGGGGTAAGTGGTGGGAACAGTTGGTCGCGGTGGGCTCCTCAATGAAACGCTGATGATTCGAGAATCTCTATTCGTCGGCATAGAACTGTCCTTTGGGGTTGAAAGGGGGCAGTTTTCTGCCTTGCAAACACGATTACTACGACACTGGACCTACTGTGAGAATGACGCCAAACTATGGTGGTTAGTAGAACTTCTTTGACCGTGCTTACTATATTTCATCACCTCGACAGTTGATGTCTAGAAATACTTACACGTACTTGCTTCATAATGGTTGACCTTGACGCCTGGCACGTACTGCGCACGTCGTATGCTGGGTCACAGGAAAAACAGTCGCGAGTTTCGTGGATCAGTTACTGTTCACTTCGAAGGGGCCGTTCCAAAAGTCTCGCTTCGTTGTTCTCACGTGAGTGTGATTGGAACGGAAGTGAGCGGTGGACGTGCGATTTCCGCAAGCAACCAGGCTTTCATGTCGAGACGCTTGCGATGATCCAGGCGTGTAAAATTCAATGTCGAGCTCACGGCACTTTCCGAGACCGGGGCCGGTGACGCTGAAATCGCGCTCGATCACCGCCGCATTAGCTGGTGTCGCCAGGCTACTTGCCAGGATCATGCCGACGATACCGGCTGTTAATGCACCCTTGATTGATGTCTTCATTCTATGTCTCCCTTTCTAATACTAAGGTGATGGTTGAGCCGGTGTGCACCGCAAGGACTGCGGTGCACACCGGCCGATGTTGAACTGTGACTGCGCGGATTTCCGGACCTGTTGTCGACAGTTGCGCGAGAACCGAAAACTAAGGGATTCAGATACGGTACACTCGGTTACCGATGATCCGCCAGTGGGTGTGGTTCGAATTGTAGTGCCGCACTGTTTTGCCAGTACCGCACTTAGTCATACGTTCGATCCTTGAGTGCTGTCCGGATCCTGGCGTGTAGAACTCAAGAGTAATCTCATGACACTTTCCCGGACCGGGGCCCGTCACGTAGAAGGGACCTTTGATGGCGGCGGATGCGGGGGGAGGCAATTCCTCCTGCAAGGATGATGCCTGCGGCGCCTGCGGTGATTGCGCCCTTCAGTGATTTCTTCATGATCGCTCCTCGTTTCTGTGGTGATGAGTAGTGATGTCGTCAGCTGGGGTGAATAGCGCGGCCATTTGAACATTGCGTGTAGCTCATGCTATTCGCGCGGTTCAGCATGCGTGATATGGGTGCTGCTTATAACGTGTTGGAATCGCTCCTTTCCCTGGAATGTGTTGCATTAGAAATATAGTCTGGTGGCAGTGCGGTTGTTTGTCATGGAAATCGTCAGCAGAACCCAACAAGCCAACATGCCCAATCTATGTCGGGATTTGGATCAAGTGGACCTGGCGGACCTGGTGGGCGCAGGAATGGAGGGAAGAAAAACATCGAGACTCCTTTAGGTTGATGTGGTCGTTGCGATGAATCAATAGTGGCACCACGTTCACGCCAGGGGATCGGCCGATCGGATAGTCCATGTGGATGATCGACACATCGATAAGGACCAGAACTTCTTGCGATGCATATTGACAGTTTCTGCCTTTAAATGGTTTCGACATTCCACTGCTTCTGGGATGCAGGGTGGCGAGTCCGTCTCTGCGTAATGTTCGGGGCCGCCTCAGAGGTGATGGTCGTGCGGATCGCGATCGAGGAGAGACGCTGGGGACCGATTGAGAATACGAGTCTGGTCGACGACGCCGCTGATGAGAGCGTTATCGAGAATGGTTGTCGCTACGCTGCTCTGGATCAGTCAGTCTTGGACCTGATCCCGTGTTGCCGATGATTCCGTCGACTTTGGCTGGCTTAACCGGTGCTGGGTGATGTGAGTGAAGCCTGCGTGCTCGGTTGTTGCGGAAGATTCTTGAAGGTGCCTATGTCCGCCCGGGGTTGGCAACAGGATCGACAAGTTCTGCCTGCGCTATGTCCCCGCCGACGGGACTGACGTGTGTTTGTAGGACGTACACCCCTGCACCGCGTACTTTGATCTGACTTATGACACCTTGGTGGGTTGCGGGGTGATCGGTGTGAGTTTTCGTTGGTATTGCGGTGTTGGGGGTCTGGTGGTGGGGCACTAAGAGCCCGTATGGTGGGCTGGTGTGAGCCCGTTTGTGCGCAAGGTCAAGACAGCCTCGGGGGCCACGGCGGTGCAGATCGTGTCCAAGTCCGGTGGTGTGCGTCGGATCGTGGAGCACCTGGGGTCAGCCCACGACGAGACGGAGCTGGAGGTCCTGCTGGAGGCCGGTCGGCAGAAGATCGCCGCCTGGCAGGGCCAGGGGCTGCTGGACCTGGAGGCCCTGGAGCCGGCACCGGGACGCACCGGCCTGGCTACTACCTCGGTGGAGTCCAAGCACTCCAGGTTGTTGTGGGAGGTCCTGCACGGCGCCTACAGGCGTCTGGGGCTGGGTGAGGCGGTCGGGGGTGATCGGGCCTTTGAGCAGATGGTTCTGGCGCGTCTGATCGAGCCGACCTCTAAGGCCCAGGTCCCCCGCGTCCTGGGTGACCTGGGCCTGGAGCCGGTCAGCACCAGGACCTTGTTCCGCTCCCTGGCCCGTGCTCAGGAGCGAGGCTACCGCGAGAGCCTGTCTGGGGCTCTGTTCGAGCACGTCACCGCCACCAGGGGCCTGGCCCTGTGCCTGTATGACGTGACCACCCTCTACTTCGAGGCCGAGCGTGAGGACGACCTGCGCAAGGTCGGTTACTCCAAGGAGAGGAGGGTCGACCCCCAGATCATCGTGGGCCTGCTGGTCGACCGTCATGGTTTTCCTCTCCAGGTCGGCTGCTGGGAGGGCAACAAGGCTGAGACCACCACGATCATCCCGGTGGTGGAGGCCTTCCAGGCCGCCCACGGTATTGAGGAGCTTGTGGTGGTCGCTGATGCCGGCATGCTCTCGGCGGCCAACCTCAAGGCCCTGGACGACGCCCGGCTGCGGTTCATCGTTGGGGCCCGACAGGTCCGTGCCCCCGGGGATCTGGAGGCCCACTTCCACTGGGAAGGCGACACCCCCGCCGACGGTCAGGTCATCGACACCATCACCCCCAGAAGGGGCTCCAGGAGCCAGCGCGACGTCAGCAGGCGTCATGAGCCGGTGTGGGACCCGCACACCCATCCAGGCTCGTGGAGAGCGGTATGGGCGTACTCCAAGAAGCGCGCGGCCCGGGACAACCAGACCCTGACCGCTCAGGCCAACCGGGCCCGGGGCGTCATCGCCGGTGAGAGGCGTCCCAAAGGGCACGCGTTTTGTCACCGTCCACGTCGGTGACGCGACCCTGGATGAGGCCTCCATCGCCAGGGCCCGGTCCCTGGTAGGTCTCAAGGGCTACGTCACCAACATTTCCTCGCATCTGATGGACGCTGGTGGGGTCGTCTCCTCGTATCACGAGCTGTGGCACGCCCGGTCCGTCTTTTCGGATGAGCAGGCACGACCTGAGAGCCCGTCCCGTCTTCCACCACCAGCGTGAGGCCACCTGGGCTCACCGACCGTGGTGATGGCCTCCCTGGCCGTCGCCCGCTACATCCAGGAGGCCACCGGGATCAGCATCAAGCGCGTCATCCGCGCCCTCAAACCCCTCCAGGACGTCACCATCAACCTCAACGGCCACCACCTCACCGCCGCCGACCCCCTGACCCCCCAAGCCGAAGACATCCTCACCGCCCTCAACATCCCAACAGAGCACTAAAACTGTGCAACTCAAGTCTGATGCCCGCCCCCACGAGGGCGGCCTCAAGAAAAGCGCTACTCCAAAGGAGTGACGGGATGCCTCAGGTCATTGCTGGGCTACTGGTCGACCGCAATGGCAATGGCCTCCCGCTTCAGCTCCGGGGCAGGTAGGCGACCGTGCCGAGTCTGCCGCAATCCCCCGTCGTCGTCGAGTCTTTCTAAAGGCTCATACCATCGGAAGCCTGTGGTCATCGCTGACTCAGAACCGTCCATAATTCGATGTTTTTCATTGGTGATTTCATGACCGCGACTGTTTGCTTATCTTTCCTAATCTTCCGAAAATTAACGCATCGTTTATCGGAGGAAGTTTAGGCGAGTCCGTGACGCACCGCTTTGACCACTGCGCCTACTCGATCGTGTACTCCAAGTTTAGCGATGAGTGTGGAAACGTGAGTTTTCACCGTTGCCTCGCTGACATTGAGTCGTCTGGCGATTTGCTTGTTAGGTAAGGCCTCAATCATGAGTTTTAACACTTCGATTTCGCGTGGTGATAGGTGGCTAAGTTCGGGAGAGCCGGAGGCGTCTGGGACCTTCGTCTCCTCAGTGGGCTTTGGTTTGGCTTCGTCCGCCGTTGATGGAGTTCTCGTGCGTAGCCGATTTCCAGGCCCGGGGGATAGTACTAAATTTCCTCCGACCGCTTGACGAATTGCTCCGGCAATGGACTCGATCGAGTCTTCTTTGGCAATATAGCCGTTCACTCCAGCTGCCAGAGTACGGTCGATCAGTTCTCTGTCGGTAAACGTTGTGAGTATCAGTATCGCGATGTTTGGCAGCTTTTCATGAACGATAGTTGATAAGGTGATCCCATCCATTCGGGGCATTTGAATGTCAAGAAGAATGGCCTGGACGGATGAATTCTCGGGCGAATCGAGAAGTTGGATCACTTCTTCCCCATCGCTGGCCGTCCAGGCTACAGAAATGTCGCTCTGCGCATTGAGAAGCGTGGTGAGGACATGGCGAACAAGGGCGTCATCATCGACAATGCCGACATCAATCATGCGACGTACTCCTTGTCCTTAATCGAGGGGATAGGAATGATTGCGCTGACGAGCCATGTTCCGTCCTCATTTGAGGCCGTGAGTGTGCCACCAAGTGCTGCCAGTCGTTCTTGCATACCCAATACGCCCATGCCAGAAGAAGGTAGAGGTGCGGTTCGACTCTCGCGCACAGAGTTGGCGGAGAGCAGCTGGATATGCTGCTGGTTCTGAGAGATAAAAAGGCTTGCAGGTTTTTTGGGGTCACCGTGTCGGATGATGTTTGCTGCCATCTCCCTGAGAACGCGAGATAAAATCGATATTTGACCCCGGCTGAGATTCACGTTGTCTGCGATATGACACTCTATCTGAAATCCTGCGTCATGAAGATCTTGTGCTACGAGGCGCATGGACGCCTCGATACTTTGACGTGGCGGCATGGACGCCTCAAGCGCAGGCGGCGAAGAATATTTGGTTCCTTTTCGTACGGCATAAAGAAGTATTCGCAACTCATGCAGTGCATCAGCCCCGGTTCCGGCAAGTGCAGAGAAGTCATTACGAGCTTCTTGAGGATAAGATGGATTTTCGGCTGCGAGGCGGGCGCGAAGTACGGTTTGCGACATGGAATAGGCAACGAGATCGTGCATCTCTTTAGCGATTTCGTCTCGAACTTCACTTAAACGTTGCTCAGTAGCGCGAAATTTGTTTTTCCAATATTTTTCGGCCTGACAAACTGTGACGCCGATGGTGATTAATATCAAGCCTGAGATAACGTTGAAAAGAAAGGTCCTTATACCCTGCGCTGAGGAACGTATGGCGGCGAGAGCGAGTGCGTACGCCGCCTCGTTGAATAGAAAAATTAGCGCTACCTTATTTCTGGATAGAAAGCGACCGAGAAAAAAATGAAACAGTAAATTGGTTATTATCATGTCGCTGACGGATGCATGTGGTGCGATGAGTAGGGCGAGCCAGCACGCAGAGTATGCAATGCTTGCCGAACGGGGGAAGAAGGGGATGAACGAACATAAAAGAGGTGCCAGCGTGATGAATGGAGTATCTGAGAAGAGTATGTCATCGCGCGTCATTGATAGGGAGATATTGATGAGTGCAAAAATTATGCTGATGACAATGTAGGCTGTCGGTACGGTTTGACGGAAATTTTTGACATAGTTTAAAAGCGTCAAAAGAGTGGACTGGGTAGAACGGAATGCTGCTGTCACGATAGCCTTCCCTTCCTGGCTCATGTCAAAAATAACCGCACGATCGGTTCTTGTTGGTACAGCGTACGACAGGGCTGGAAGGTCAAACAAATTTCGAGTATGGAGTGTTCTCCCCACTGACGTCAGCGGTGTGCGTCACCGCACGATCGCGACTTCACGTCATCTTCCTGCTGCATCATCCGAACGGATGAGCGACCGTTCCTTTGGAGCGGCCGGCCCTCGTTCTGTGGTCGTTGCCGCTGGGACCTCGTGGCGGGCGAAGGAACGCTGTGCGGCAGGCATAGGTGGTCTTTGTAGGATGCCGGGCATGACAATGACAGGGAAGTGTTGCTCCGATGATTCGGGGCGTGCCGTTTCAGCACGAGCGTTTGTAGGGCGTGCTGCGGCAGGAGGCGCGCTGCGCCGTCGACGTGCGGGGATCAGTGCCTTGGCGGTCCTCATCGGTGGGTGCCTGAGCGCCTGTGGGACGGGACTCGCCCCCGCAGCGGGCGGCTCGGCCAGCGTCCCGGGACCGATTCCCTCCGGCCTGGAGTCCTTCTACCGCCAGGCCGTCAACTGGTACCCCTGTGCCGCCACCGACGGCATGGAGAAGGTTTCGGAGAAGACCGCCCAGGCGAGTGCCTCCACAACGGCCGCTGCTGCCACGACGTCGGCGGAGGCAACGGCCGCCCCGAGCTCCGGAAGCGCGACCGGGACGGCCGGTGCCTCCGAGGAAACCGACGACGCCACCTTCAGCTGCGCCGTCATCTCCGTCCCCCTCGACTACGCCAACCCCAAGGGCGAGACCATCTCGATCGCCATGAAGAAGCGCGCCGCCACCGACGGCCACTCGCAGGGCACCCTGTTCATCAACCCCGGTGGCCCTGGCGACTCCGGGGTCTCCTTCGCCGAACGGGCGGGCAACGCCTTCACTCCCGATCTGCTGAGTGCCTACGACATCATCGGCTTCGACCCGCGCGGGGTCGGCTCCTCCACGGCCATCACCTGCACCAGCGATGACGACTCGGCCGACAGCACCGCTGAGCCCTCAGCCTCCGGGGAGGCCTCGGCGTCGCCGTCGGCCTCGGGTACACCCTCCGCGGTGGCCTCCGCCGGGACCGCTTCGAGTGGCGACTCCTTCGAGGAGTGGTCAGAGGCGACCCGGCAGTCCTTCCAGGATCTGACCGACCAGTGCGCTGCCGGCACCAAGCCCGCCGCCCTGCTCGACCACGTCGACACCGTCTCCGCGGCCCGGGACCTCGACATCCTGCGGGCGCTGGCCGGTCAGGAGAAGCTGAACTACCTGGGCTTCTCCTACGGCACCTACCTCGCATCCGTCTACGCCGAGAACTTCCCCGGCAACACGGGGCGCATAGTGCTCGACGGCGCCATCGACCCCGCCCTGTCCCTCGCCGAGCAGGGACTGGGGCAGGCCAAGGGCTTCGAGCAGGCGCTGCGTACCTACGTCGACTACTGTCAGGCCTCCACCGGCTGTCCGCTGAGCGGCGGCACCGACGCCGGAGTCCAGCAGGTCCGCAACCTCATCACCTCCGCCAACAGCACGCCCCTGCCGACCAGTGACCCGAACCGCACGGTGACCGGCTCGGACATCGTCACGGCCCTGAGCGAGTACCTCTATACCACCGAGCAGAACTGGCCGCCCCTGACCAGCGCCCTCGACCAGGCCATCAACCACCACGACGGCTCGGCCTTCGCGGTCGCGGAGGAGCAGGACTCCACCTCGAAGGACGACAGCGGTGGTGCCTTCCAGGCCGTCACCTGCCTGGACTACCCGGTGGAGGGAGACACGGCCACCTGGGCCGCACAGTACGAGGAGGCCAAGCGCGTGGCCCCGATCTTCGGGAACACCTCGGTCGGCATGGACCTGGTGTGCAGCGTCTGGGGACACAACGGGACCCGCAAGCCCACACAGATCCACGCCCACGGCGCCGCGCCGATCCTCGTCGTGGGAACCACCGGGGACCCGGCCACCCCGTACGCCTGGTCGAAGTCCCTCGCCGAGCAGCTTGACTCCGGCCAGCTGCTGACCTGGGAGGGCAACGGACACACCGCCTACGGCGGCGACGCCCCCTGCGTCAACGATGCCATCGACGCCTACCTGCTCTCCGGCACCATGCCCAAGGAGGGCCTGACCTGCCACGGCAGCGAGTAGCCGCCGAAGTGAGTGGGCGGGCCGGGGGCACTCGGCCCGCCCGCGCGGAGGCAGCGCCCTCAGGTCCGGGAGTCGACGCGGTTGAGCACCGCAGAGGTGACCAGCACGACGACTGCGCTCAGAACCGCGCCAGTGGCGACCGTGACGGCAGCGCTCGTCCAGGTGAGGTCCTGGGCGGCGAAGACAAGGGCAGCACCATCTCTGGTGGCGCCGATCTGCGTCGTGCGGGTGACCAGGGCGTGCGGTAGGAGCCAGGCCGCCGGAATGTGCACCAGCAGCGCCGTCGTCCCCACTCCCGTCAGTGCCAGGCCGATCGCCACCGGCACGGCGAAGGACCGGGTGAAGGCCGACAGGCCCGACTGGAGGGCGCACACGGGTGCGCAGGCGACGGCGATCAGCAGTCCCGCGACCAGGTACCGCGACGGCAGAATGCCCGGCAGCCCGAGGACGAGTGCCCCGACAGTGGTCGCGGCCAGCATCAGGACGAACTGCATGACTGCCGCGAGCAGCCAGGCAGCAGCGGCCTTGGCCGCCACCGTCCTCCACGTGGGGACGGGGCCGCTCATGAGTGCCAGCCCGTTGGACCCCTGGTGCTCAACCCTCCAGACGAGGGATGCCAGGACGCCGAGGGATACGGGCAGCAGCACCATCCCGTAGAAGCCGATGGACCGCACCCATAGGAGCTGCCAGTCCGTAGGACGCACGAGCACGCACGCGCAAAGGACCGAGACCGTCGGCAGCACGAGTACCACGCCCCAGCTCGCCGAGCGGCGCAGCTTGAGGAACTCGATGATGACGGAGGACATCTCACACCTCCTGATGATCGAAACGGGTAGTGACCAGTGCAAACAGCGTGCTCCCGACGCCGGTCAGAACCGTGAGGCCGACCAGGTGCGTATCGAGGTCCACCAGGTCCGTCCCGGCGAAGTCCGCAGGGACGATGAGCCCGTAGGCGGTCCACGGGCTCAGGTACCGCGCCCACAGCGGCATGACCGGGGCGAAGACGCTGAGGAGAATGCCGATCAGCCCCAGCGCCAGCGGCCCGAGCTGGTTCTCCACCCGCGCCGAGGCGAGCAGCTGCGCGCCCAGCACGGCGAGGCTGATGGCCGCCAGACCCGCTACCAGTGCGAGCAGCCGGGGAACCGGCACCGGCGCCGTCAGTCCGACGGCGCGGCCAACGATCACCACGAGCGCTCCCCAGGCCGCCGGGATGGGGGAGATGAGTAGCCCCAAGGCAAGGAGCTTTGCCCGGCACAGCCGGCCCAGGGTGGTGCCCGCGGTCGCCGAGGACATCCAGCCTGCCCCAAGTGCTCCACCTCCACCTGACGGCTCGCCATGACGGCCAGGAGAAGCGGCGAGGTCAGTCCGACGGCGCCATGGAGACTCGCCATGAGAAGCCGCCACCCGTCGCCGTCGGCGTCGAACCGGTGGTCGACCAGCCCCGAGCTCAAGGCCGACAGAACAGTGAGCGCGCAGACCCCCAGCAGGAGGATCGCGGCGATGAGCCCGATCCTCAGGTGGCGCATCTTGGCGTACTCGTTGCGCACGGTGCGCACCGTCATGGCGGCCCTCATAGCCCGCCTCCTTGAGTGAGAGCCATGAAGACGTCTTCCAGGGTCTGCTCCCCCTGGCGGACCTCGTGCACCCCGATGCCCTCGCGGACCAGGAGGGCGACGACGTCGGCCGTGGCTTGCTGGCTCAGGCCCGGGACGCGCAGGAGCCCGTGCTTATAGGTGGACGCCGCACCCCGAGTGGATAGGAGGTGGGCGGCAGCAAGGGGGGCGCGAGCAGCCCAGAAGCGTGTCCGGCGCGGAGGCGCTCATGAGCTCGGCGCGCGTTCCCTGGAAGAGGAGCCCGCCTCGCGAGACGATCCCCAGCACGGTGGCGACGCGGTCGATCTCGCCCAGCAGGTGGGAGGAGACGATGACCGTGACGCCGTCGGACGCTAACGACCTCAGGAGCCGGCGAATCTCCTCGATACCGGCGGGGTCGAGGCCGTTCGTCGGCTCATCGAGGATGAGCAGCGAGGGCCTGCGCGCCAACGCCATGGCGATACCCAGGCGCTGCTTCATGCCCAGGGAGTACTCGCGGACCCGCTTGTCCATCTGCCCGCCCAGGCGCACGGTGTCCACCGCGTCCTTGACGTAGTGGTTGGGAAGATCGAGCAGACGCTGGACGATTTTCATGTTCTCGGCGCCGGTGAGGTGCCCGTAACCGGGCGGGGACTCGATGAGCGAGCCGATGTGGGCCAGGTGCCGGCGTCGAGTGCTCCGGTTCATCGGTTGCCCGCCGATGAGCACCCGGCCGGAGCTCGGCTCCACCAGGGACAGCAGCATCTTCATGGTCGTGGTCTTTCCGATCCAGACATGCGAAAAATGCTGGATTCGGTTAAACCGAACTGGAAATGACGGTCAATGCTTGTCGTTTCGAAAAAGGATAAGGTGCGAGTCCATGCTGGCCCAATGATGATATTGTGTCTTGGTCGCGGCTTGGGACCTGTCTGCGCATTCCGCATATTGACAAGTAGCGTCTAAATCTCAATCGATAAACTATACGTCTACATATAGATCCCTTAAAAAAGTTGAAGTATAGTTGCAGGAATAGTGAACGTTGCTTGTGAGTAGCAATGCCGGCTTGCTAAAACCAGTCGGGTTGTCTATTGTTTTGGGCTACATACAGAAGGTTATTCAGGGGGTGGTGGTGTAGGTGTAGAGCATGAGGGTGGCTGTGATGGTTTGTGGGAATGTGTTCAGGGGGCGTCGGTAGTCCTCCTTGAGGATCTTCCAGGTCTTGATGTGGGCGTTGACCTGCTCGACTATGTACCTGACCCGGTTGATGCTGCGGCTGACCTTCTTGGCGGTGTCGGAGAGCTTTTTGCCGGCCGGCTTCCTTGGTGGGGTGATCATCCCTCGTCCGATGTAGCCCTTGTCGGCGACCCACCCGCTGACGTCGAGGCCCTCGAGCAGGCCGGAGGCGTCCAGGGCGGCGACGTCATGGGTTGAGCCCGGGCAGGGATCCGAGACCCACACCAGACGACCGGCGGGGGTGACCAGGACCTGGACGTTGAGCCCGGTGCGCTTGTGCTTGCCCGACCACAGCTTGGGGTGGGCCTTCCAGCTCCAGCAGGGTATCAGGGTGCCGTCCAGGACGTAGTCGCAGCCCGGGGCGACCTCCTCGGCGGTGATGAGGTAGCCGTCCAGGGCGCGGGTGACCAGCTCAGTCAGGGTCTTGACGGCCCGGGAGACGGTGGGCTGGGACACGCCGAGCAGCTCACCGATGACAGCCTGGGGAAGGTTGTGGCGCAGGTAGATCAGCGTCGCCTGCAGCGACCCGGCCACCCCGAGGATCGCCGGGATGGTGTGGAGCGGTTTGCTCTGGCTGATCCACTGGGTCAGCTCGGCGAACTGATGGGCACTCAGCCCGGTGGTACACTTCACGGCGATGGCTCGTTTCCATAGGGGCTTTGTCTGGCGACAAGAATTCTCCCACAGGAACGAGCCATCACCCCTGCATAACACACCCACCCAAACCCCAACACCCTCCCCTGAATAACCTTCACAGAATGAACAAGTTCGGCATACATGTCGCCACGTCTGGTTACAGAGTTAGGAGAGTCATGATTGAGATTAGAAACGTTACTAAGCGTTACGGTTCGAACACGGCTGTCAATGACGTGAGTTTTGTTGCCGGTCCTGGACGAGTGACTGGTTTTCTCGGTCCCAACGGGGCCGGCAAGTCCACCACATTGCGTATTTTGCTTGGACTCGATAGAGCTGATTCTGGACAAGCTCTTGTCGGGGGCAGGCCCTATGTAACTTTAAAACAGCCTCTTCGTAGCTTAGGTGCTATGCTCGATGGTGCTTCGTCTGTGGCCGGCCGGCGAGGAGTGGATCATTTGCGCTGGATTGCCCAGTCTAATCGAATTCCTCATCAGAGAATTAAGGAGGTACTTGACGTTGTTGGCTTGACCGACGCAGCAAAAACGCGTGTAGGTAAGTACTCACTTGGAATGAAGCAGAGGCTTGGGCTTGCCGCTGCATTATTGGGCAAGCCGAGTGTCCTAGTTCTTGACGAGCCTGTGAATGGACTTGACCCAGAGGGCATACGATTCATTAGGCGATTTCTTCGGCGTTACGCAAATGAAGGTAACACTGTTCTCCTCTCAAGTCACCTCATGAGTGAAGTCGCTGAAACTGTCGACGATGTAGTTATTATTAACAAAGGCCGAATAGTGTCCACTGGCTCCCTTAACCAGATCACTGAGGGATTTAATTCACTTGAGGATGCATTTTTGCACTAACCGACGGTGAGAATGCGGGTGAATGGTAATGAGAATGGTGCACATCATTAGATCTGAGATGACGAAAATAGTCACCCTTCCGAGCACGTGGGTTACTACTTTCGCGCTATTTGTTGCATTCCTTTTCTTTCAATATCAAGTTTTTGGTGTATATACGGAACTTGCAGATAGTTTTAAGCAAAAGGCATTGACGGAGGTTTATGTTTTAGGAGAGTTGAAGGAAAGCATGGAAGCAAGCATTTTTAATCCTGGAATTCTGTTAGTGATCCTAGGGTCAGTTATTGCTGGCTCTGAGTTTAAAACAGGGCAGTTTGGAATGAGTGTTGTAGCAGTTCCAAACAGAAGCAGACTCATCGTCGGTAAATTTGTGGCGGCGTTCTTGTATGTGCTTATTTTATCGCTCTCATGGTTCTCCGTCGCATTCTTGTTTATATATTTTGGGGTCCGGGATACTAACATTACACTATTTGGAATGACTGAATTGTCTGGCAGTTTTTTTCGCATTCTGCTCTTTGCGGTCGCATTTACGCTGTTTCCTATAGGTTTGACACTTATTGCCCGGCGCACTTTGTTTGGAGTTGTGTCGTCGATGGTGATGATCATGCTTACTATGATGCAGGTTGTGGCTGTTGTGTCGCCAAAGGTTGATGCACTTTTACCGCTTAGCGCTGCGCGTAACTTACTTCTGCAGGGCACAGATAACCCTGTTCCTCTCACAGGAACTTCTTTGCAAGGAGGGATCGTCCTTCTAGGGTGGATTATCGTCTCGTTTGCTGGGGCAACTATCATCTTGAAGCGAAGGGATGCGCGATGAATTTGAATGAGGAATCGACGGCGATACGCAACAGAGATCTTATCTTTGCTGAGTGCATAAAAATGCTAACCGACCCGGTCGTCCCGTATTTTGCGCTCATTACGCTGGTATTGAATATACTTCTCTCGGCGATAGATGCGTCGGGTATGACATTCTATACCGGGGCGTCAAGCGAGCCGTCCTCATTGTCCTCATTCGGCGTTGTTATGTTTGCTCCAATTTATGCGTTCCTTGTTCTGCCTGTTTATGCTGCTGCTGGTGAGTATCGTGATGGACAGATTCGAGTTTCGCTCGTCGCAGTTCCTGCAAGAGGGCGATTTATTTTGGCAAAGTTTGTTGCGTTGCTTTATATTGTTGTGCCTTTATCGCTGACGGTCACTTTGCCCGGCAGATTTATTATTTATTTTGCTAACAATGGTGGCTTGATGGAATTTATGCAGGATGAAGTTTGCTGGACGATAGCCTACGTGTTCATGTCAGTTATTGCCTTTGGCTTGGCTGGAATCTTCAAAAGCTCTGTTGTGTCTTTAGGGATTCTGGTGTCGCTTCCGATGGTTGTTGCTACTGGTGTCATCCAATGGAATGAAGGTATCCGCTTTCTTCCCGATCAGGCGAGTCTAAGCCTTCTGGGTATGCCGGCATATGATGTTACTGAGATTAGTTCAGCGACAGCTATTTTTACTCTTTCCTTGTGGTCGGCGCTATTTATGCTGATTTATGTCGCTCTCTTTCTTCGGCGAGATGTGTGACTTTATGTGGGGCACTTCGAAGTGTCGGTGATGTTCTGAGGGTGCGATCGTCGCCGTGTTTTGGGGATTTTGTGTGAGTCGATGGAATGAATCCCGCGCCGGCGGTGACACGTTGCTCATGTCAGGTGGTGTGCAGGCGGACAACGCGACTATCCGTCTCATCGCGCCTGTGTTGGGTCTGCAAACTTGATTCATGACATCTTGGCAGGTTATAGGAGGCCAGCGTGAGTTTTCGTTAGTATTCCGGCGTTGGGTGGCCTGGTGATGGGGCACTAAGAGGCCGTATGGTGTGTTGGTGTGAGCCCTGGGTGTACTGCACGAGCCTCGGGTTGCACTGGCCTGGGGCTGTCCGTACTCCACGAGACCCCCGCCCCCTCGTGGAGTGCACCCACCTCCCGGCCAGTAGCGCCCGGATCTCGTGCAGTGCGGGCAGATGATCTCAGGATGCCGGTTGGGACTCGAAGCGCCGCACCTCGTCGGCGGCCCTACAGATCCCCGACCTTCTGGAGGCGCTGGAGGCTGAGCCAGCCCACGGGGATCGGGATCCAGAAGGTGACCAGGCGGTAGACGATGGCCGTCGACAGCGCCACCCCGTAGGGGACGCCGGCAGCGACGAGCCCCGCGGTCAGGGCGAGCTCGACCGGTCCGATACCACCGGGGGAGGGCACGATCGAGCCCACGGTGTTGGAGGCCAGGTAGGTGATGGCCAGGACCGCGAAGGGCACCGTGTAGCCGAAGGACCACAGGCTCGCGCTGAAGGACAGGATGTAGGACAGACTCAGCATGAGTGCGCCGCCGACCCCCAGGGCCAGGCGCATCGGGTTGGACATGACCCATACGAGCCGCGGCCACACCTGGCGATACGTGGGTTCGATCTTGGCCCACGCCCAGGTGCGCGCCTGAGGGATGACCAGGATGACCGCCGCCACCACGACGATGGCGCCGGCCGCGACCAGGACCCAGCCCGACGGCAGTGTCAGTCCCGTCGACTGGCCGGTCATGGCCGCCAGCACCACGAGCAGCACCACCGTGACGATGAACTGGACCACCTGGACCAGGGCCACCGTGGCCACGCCGACCGCCGTCGGCACGCCCTTGCGGTTGAGGAAGCGCAGGTTGATGGCCGCCCCGCCCACGCCGGCCGGCGCCACCAGTGACACGACGGCGCTGGCCAGGTGCACCTCGGTGGAGCGCCACAGCGACAGCCGTTCGGGGCTGAAGGCCACCAGCGTGAGCCCGGCGCCCACGTAGGTCGCCACCGAGAAGGCCAGGGCCGCCAGCATCCACCAGATGTTGGCCTGCGAGACGGCGGCGGAGACCTGCTGGAAGTCCAGCTGGGCCAGCAGTGTCCATGCCGCTACCAGGGCTACCACGGCCATCAGGACGGTGCGCGTGGAGAAGCGGTTGAGGCGGGCCGGCTCGGCGTCGGCCGTGGGGGTAAGGGCCACGAGGGCGTCGCGTAGGTCCTGGAGGACCTGTCGGCTGGCGCCGCGTCGGCCCATGACCTCGCGGGTCTGACGCGGCAGCACCACCCGCTGGAGCATGGGGGCGATCGAGGCCAGCTGCCCGGTGGTCAGTGACCGGGAGGCGGCGTCGATGGCCCGCTCGGCGCCGACCGTCAGTGCTGTCAGGGCCAGGGCCTGGGCCAGGTCCACGCGGCGGGAGAGCTCGGAGGAGATCGTCTCGCCCGAGGCCCAGTCCAGGAGCCACAGCCGCCCGGACTCGTCGACGACGACGCTCGAGGCGTCGATGCTGCCGTGCGCCAGGCCCGCGGCGTGGGCCTGCTGGAGCTGGCTCCACAGCTGGTCGAGGACGTCGTCGTCGACCTCGGTCCCCAGGTCACGGATGGAGCGGGCGCCGACGACATGGTCAGTCACCAGCAGTACCGACTCCGCGGCCTCGGCCATGCCCAGCAGACCGGGGGTGCGCACGCGGGCGCGGCGCGCCTCCATCGTCATGAGGGCGGCGTGCTCGGCGGCCGGCCGCAGGGACAGGTCGCGGGTGGGGGACAGGCCCTTGACGCGGATCTGGTCCCAGATGTTGGAGAGGAACCCGGCCACTGCCGGTCGGCGTCGAGGAGGGTGACGTTGCGGCGCTCGCCGGCCGAGTCCCACACGGCGTACATCCGGTGGACCGAGGCCCGCTCCTGGGACAGGGCCTCGCTGGAGGCCTCGGCCAGGATCGCGGCCAGGTCGACGTCGGTGGCCGGCCTGATCGTGTTGGCGCCGGTTGAGTCCGCTGAGTCCGACGGCGTCGGGTCGAGGGGGGAGGCGGTCGGCGGGCTCGCAAGCGCGGCAGTTGGTTCCGCGGTCGGTTCAGCAGCCGGGTCGGTGGTCGGCGCGGCGGCGGCGGCATCGTCGTCGGCGGGGATCTGGGGAGCCGGCGGCGCGATCGCGGCCGAAGCGGATCCGGCGTCGTCTATCGAGGCTCCCGCAGCCAGCGGGTTCTCGCGCACCTGCTCGCGGACCTGCTCGGTGTAGCCCAGGGGAGCGTCGGCGGTGACGACCCATGCGCGTGCCCCGGGGGCGCGGTCCATGCGGACTACGCGCACGGCGTCGATCCCGGCCCGCCGCAGCGCGCGCACGAGCGTGACCCCGTGGGCCCGGCGGTCCTCCACGCCGAAGACGTAACGGACCAGCAGGCCGACGGAGCGGCCCAGCAGGAGGGAGAGCACCGCGCCCGGCAGCGTCAGGGCGCCGCGCAGGACGGCCATGCCGAGGATCACCCACAGGGCCGCCCAGCCCGAGCGCATCGTCGTCGAGCTGTTGCGGTCGCCGGCGCCTGTCAGCAGCCCGGCCATGGAGGCGAAGACGGTGGAGACGCCCAGCTGGGCGGTCCCCGAGGCGGTGACCGTCAGCCCCATGACCAGGGCCGTTGGCCCCCACATGACCAGGCCGGTCATCGCGGCGACGGCGACCGCGTAGCCGGCGATTCCCGACAGGACTGCCTGGCCGCAGGAGCGCCAGGAGCGGCGCAGGAGGCGGTCGAGCAGGACGGCCAGCGGCACGATGAAGGTGGTCAGGCCCTCAACGGCCTGCAGGGGGAAGACGAGGATGCGACGCAGTACCACCGCCAGGGCGTTCTGGACGTCCTGGGTGACGCCGGTCGTGGTCTGGCGGGCGTAGATCGCCAGGATGAGGACGGCGCCGATGCCCAGAAGGGTCAGGGTGAGGTCGAGCAGGTCCTCGGTACGGCGCAGGTGGTGCGCGGTGGTGTCCACCAGGAGCGTCGTCGAGCAGGGGCGGCGGGGTCGGGAGCCGGGGTGGGCTCGGACGCCGGCGCGACGCCGATGACCGGGATGCCCACCGGTGAGGTGGAGGCCGATCCGGCCGACGGCGTGGAGGCGGGTGAGGGGCGGCTGACGAGGCGGATGCTTCAGTGGCGGCAGTGGGCGGCACTGCGGGCGGCTCGGTGGGCGCCGGGGCATCGGTGAGGCTGGCTGACGACGAGGGTGAGCCGGGTGCCGCATCTGTCATAGGGCCGATTCTAGAAGTCAACCCTGTGCAAGCCCTGCTACGGCAGGAGGACCCGCGTGTGTGAGTGATCGTTGCTCAAAGTAGTTTGCATGACAAACTCGATGGCGTTATCCTGGAGTTGGTTTGAAACGCAAACCACTTTGAGTAAGGGGGTTCATCATGAGTGCTGCGACTCAGCACCACGAGATTCCGGCGGGGCCCGAAGAGGCTCTCGCTGTCGTTGACGCCCAGCGGAGCACCTATCTCAAGCGCCATGAGATCAAGGCGGCTCCGCTCCTGACTGCCTGGGGGCTGGCCTGGCTGGTCGGTTACGCCGCGCTCGCCCTCTATCGCGAGCCGGACTATGACCTGCCGAGGGTGCCGTACCTGTTCTTCTGCGGCTGTCTCGCGGCGGCGCTGCTCTTCACCTTCGCCTACATCATCCCCAAGGCTCGCGGCGTTCGCGGTCGAAGCAGCCGCGAGGGAACCTACTGCGGCCTCGCCTGGACTCTCGGGATGTCGCTGGGTGCCGTCATCCTGAGCCGACTGAACGTCCTCCTGGCCGCCGTCAACACGGGTCAGGCCAATGAGGTCGCCAGCGTGGTGTCCAACGCCGTGCCCTGCCTCGTCGTCGGCGTCATCTTCCTCATGAGCGCCGCACTGTGGGACGAGACGGTCATGGGGGTCCTGGGTGGCTGGATCCTTCTGATCACCCTGGTGGTCACGATTGCCGGGATGCCCTGGGCCTGGTGGATCATGTCCGTGGCCGGTGGGGGCGGCATGCTGGTGGCCGCCGTTGTCAGTGTCGCGATGGGAACGAAGAGAGGTGTCTGACGTGGCCGAGAAGTCTCGGAGGGTGAATGTGGAGGGGTCGGTGGGTTCCGGGACCTGGGCGGCGAAGCCGGTGGAGCCGGCCGGTGCGGGAGCCTCTGTCGCCTCCGCTGCCTCCGCCGTCGACATCGATCCGGTCATTCACGCCCAGGCCCGTCTGCGGATCATGGCGACGCTGGCTGCCGTGCCCGTCGGCGACGAGCTGCACTTCCCGCGTCTGCGTGAGCTGCTGGACATGACCGCCGGCAATCTGTCCACCCACTGTCCAAGCTGGAGGGGGCAGGGTATGTCCAGCAGAACAAGACCTACGCCGGACGCAGTCCTGCCACCTTCCTGGCGTTGACTCCTGCGGGGCGGGTGGCCTTCGAGCGGTACGTGCGCAACCTGCGCTCGCTGCTCAATGCCTGAGGGCCGAGGTCGCCGGCCTCGGCTGAGGGGTTTTATTAACCGAGTGGTTGACGTAAGATGTGAAGCAAGTCTCACACGCGGGTGCCGATGGCGGTGCCGCCATGAGACGTCGTCGCAAGGGTCGATCGGTACCCGCCGGTCGGCAGGGCATCGGGGCGGATGGGCTGTCCGCCCCGCACCTCTTGTCACCATCTCCGACCGATCCCCGTCACCGTGGACAACCCCAAGGACGTGCCATGCCTCTCAGCTCCAAGACAACGCAGACCAACGTGCAGAACCACCTCCGGCCCGGTTGGCAGGCCGATCGCCGGATCAACCGGCGCACCCTGCTCAAGGGCGTGGGTGGGCTCGCCGCCGCTTCCTTCGTAGGGGGCGGCGCCGTCGTCGCCGGATCGGCCCCGGCGCAGGCCGCCCTCAATGTGGCCCAGCACGAGGACGGTGGCCGCATGCAGTACTACAAGCTGGTGACGCCGTCGATCGGCTGGCTGCCCCGCGTCAACGTGCTGCTGCCCGACGGCTACGACGCCACGCGCCGCTACCCGGTGCTCTACCTGCTGCACGGCGGCGGCGAGGACTACTCGACCTTCGACACGAAGTACGACATCCGCAACCACACCGCGGGACGCGACCTCATCGTCGTCATGCCCGACGGCGGCAAAGCCGGCTGGTACTCCGACCCCGAGTCCTCCAACGTGGGGCCGCGCAACTGGGAGACCTTCCACGTGGACGAGCTCATCCCCTGGGTGGACGCCACCTTCAGCACCATCGCGCAGCCCGCCGGGCGCGCCGTCTCCGGCTTCTCCATGGGCGGTTTCGGGGCCCTGAAGTACGCCGCGAAGTACCCCGAGCTCTTCGGGTCGGTCTCCTGCCACTCGGGGCCGGCCGACCTGCGCATCCAGGACGGCGCGGTGGTCCACTGGGCGAACTTCACCGCCGGTGCCACCGACCTCAAGGGCGGCACCATCTACGGGATCCCGTGGGACCAGGCGCGGGTGAGCGCCGACAACCCGGTCGAGCACGTGGAGAGCTACCGCGGCAAGCGCATCTTCCTGGTGTCCGGCACTGAGAGCGATCGCTACGAGAGCGTCGTCCTGCCCAGCCAGCGGAGCTTCGAGAAGGCGCTCGACGGCGCCGGCATCGGCTACGAGCACTACGAGGACACCGGTGCCCACATCGTGCGCTGGGGCCGTGTCCAGCAGGACATCGACTCCATGCTCAACTTCCTGACCAAGGCCGGGTGAGGGGCAGGCGACGGTCAGGCGATCGCCGGCTGAGGTCGGGGCGGCGCCGGATAAGCCCCTTGTCTTGGACACGATTCGCCTGCCAGGTGGAGCAAACGCATTGGATAGTGCCTGGAGATGCACGGAACTGGGTGACTCCCGGGCGGTGTGGTTGGCGACTGCGTTTTTCATCGGGAACGTACGTTTCCCGCAGATGACTGAGATCTGCCCTCAGTCATCTGCGGGAAAACGCAGTTCTGGATGGAAATATACGTTCTCGACGGCGTTGGGCGGGTGCACTGGGCCGAGCTGCTAGCGCGCGCCGCCGGTGCGGCGTGAGACGAGGGTCAGCAGGCCCCACAGGACGGCACCCAGACCCACAATGGAGACCACGAGAGGAAGCATGCTCGCCGCGTCCAGCTTCCCGGCCGTCGACATGGCTGACGATCCCAGGGTCAGGGTCTTGCTGAGGATGCCCTGAGGGACGGCGTATACCAGCGGGTTCTGACTCGCCCCGAAGCCGAAGCCAACGACGCAGCCGACGAAGGCGACCGCCACGGGCGCGGCGAAGGATCTCATGAGCATGCTCAGAAGCGACTGCACCGCGACCAGCGGCGCCGCTCCCACGACCGCAAGAAAACCCGACACGATGAAGGCCGTAGGCATCGTGGGTCCCAGCCCCATGACGAGTGAACCCGAGATCCATGCCAGGACCACGAGGATTGCCTGCATTGCCAGCACGGGTACGAAATGATCAGGGTCTTGGCCAGCGCCACGGCCGTGGGAGAGTGGGGGGTGGTACGCATTGCGTTCCAGCTCGTGCCCCGGTGCTCCACCCGCCACACGGCGGAGGCCAGCAGGGCCACCCCCCAGCGGGCAGAACATCATCGAGTAGAAGAGCGTCATCTGGGAGGTGAGGGACACCCAGTTCTGGGGGATGGTCTCTCGGTTTCCGTAAAGGTTGAAGGTGCCGGTGATGACGGCCAGCAGTGGTACCAGGACGGCCACCACCCATGCCGAGGAGCGCTTGAGCTTGATGGCCTCTGCGATCAGCAGGGACACGAAATCACCGTGTTCCCTGCCGGATGCCGCCGGGCCAACGGGGCGTGACAGTTTGCCGGCGGAGGCGGCCGTCATGGTTGAGGCCGGTCCAGTGGCTGCAGTGGGCATGGTGCCGTTGGTGATGGTGGAAGAGTTCATGGGGATCACCTCTCGATCCGGTCGAGCCGGCGGGTTGCGGCAGTGAAGATGACGGCGGTCAGGACGAGAAAGCCCACGATCCAGCCCATGGGGACCTGGACGTACTCGTGGACGCCGTGGCCGTCCACCATGGAGACCTTGGCGGGTGTGATGACGGCGTAGTAGCCCCAAGGCAGCAGCCGCGCCAGCATTGGCGGGGAGAGCAGCATGTAGACGCCGATGAAGCCGCCTAGAAGTCCCGCGCTCATGACGACCAGCTGGTTCTCCACCACGGCTGCGAGCCACAGGTGGTAGGCGCACATCGCTGTGTTGACCAGGGCGAGCAGAAGCGTGTAGGTGACCCAGGGGCCGACGTCGAGCGGGAGGGAGAGTCCCACCATCCGCGCCACGGCGATGAGGGCGACACTCTGAATGACGGCCGCGGGAACAATGAGGAGCGTCAGCGCGGCGAGCTTGACCCGGCACAGGGCACCGGGCGTCAGGCCCGACGCCGATGCCAGGTTCCATCCGGCCCCGCTGTGCTCGATATCGGTCTGCCGGCTGGCGAGGACCGCCACGAAGATTGGCTGCGTCAGGGCGTTGAACAGGACCATGGCCAGCAAGAGGCTCGCCCACGGCTTGGCGGCCGGGTCGGCGAGGGAATGAATTTTCGACTGGCTGAACAGGTCGATGCTGCTCATCGCCACCGAGGCGATGACGAGCAGGACCGTGATCAGCAGCACTCGCAGCCGGCGCATCTTGAGGAGCTCGACGCCGACCGACCTGAGAAAGCCGGGCGCTGTCCGGGTACTGCGGGAGCCGTGTGCTGACGGCGCAGGCCTCGCTGAACCGGCGATCCCGGCTGTGGCGGGGGGCTGAGAGAGGGCGGGTGCTGACGAGAGTGCGGCGCTGGTCATCACAGCACACCTCCCCGGCCGGTGAGGTCCATGAAGACGTCCTCGAGGCTCTGGGCCTCGCGGCGCACCTCGTGCAGCTCGACGCCTGCGGCGGTCAGTCGGCTGATGAGCTCGGCGACGGCGCTCTTCGACATCCCCGGAATGCGTACGCCCTGTGGTGTCAGCGTTGGGCTGGCGACAGTGTCGGTGACAGGAACGGCGGCCGGGTTGGGGAAGTCGGCCGCCGTTGACGCCGCGAGTGCCTGCGCCGGCACGAGTCCGGCCAGGATCTGCGGGTTCAGGACGGCCTGCGGCGTCGGGGTGTCGATGAGGATGTCCGGCACCGAGCGCTCCATGAGCTCGGCGCGCGTGCCCTGGAAGACGAGGCGGCCGGCCGACAGGATGCCGAGCGTGGAGGCCATGCGGTCGATCTCGTCGAGCAGGTGGCTGGAGACCATGACGGTGACGCCCTCGCCGGCGAGCTCGACCAGGAGGCGGCGCACCTCCTCGATACCGGCCGGGTCCAGGCCGTTGGTGGGCTCGTCGAGGATGAGCAGCTCGGGCTCTCGGGCCAGCGCCAGCGCGATGCCGAGGCGCTGTTTCATGCCCATGGAGTAGGTGCGCACCAGGCGGTCCTTGTGCTCGGTCAGGCGCACCAGTGCCAGGGCGCGGCTGATCTGCTGGTCGCTCAGTCCCTGCATCTTCGCCGCGATCCGCATGTTCTCCGCGCCCGTGAGGTGGCCGTAGCCGGGTGGGTTCTCGATCATGGAGCCGGTGCGCGACATGATCTTGGCGCGTGTGGCCGGGGTGAAGGGTCGCCCGAGCACGCTGATCTGCCCGCGGGTGGGCGCCAGCAGTCCCAGCAGCATCTTCATCGTGGTCGACTTGCCCGAGCCGTTGGGGCCGAGGAAGCCGTAGACGCTCCCGCGTGGTACCACGAGGTTCAGGCCCTCGACAACGGTGCGCTGGCCGAAGGTCTTGGTGAGGTCGCGGGTCAGGACGACGGCGTCGTCGGCCGCCGCGGCGAGAGGGGCAGCCGCCTGAGAGTGGGGAGCCGGCTGGGCGGGTGCGACGCTGGGGGAGACGATGCCGGGTGCTGTATCCGGGCGGGTCTGGGACGCTTGGACCGGCTGGGGGAGCGAGGCGGGTGCGGTCTGGAGTCGCTGGGCGGCCGGTGGTGCCAGAGTGCCGGAGGGTGTCATCGGAGGCTGTGATAGTGCGGTCGGTGCTGGTGGGAAGCGGTGTGAAGTAGTCATGGGATTAGCCTGCTCGCCCTGGTCCGGGCGATCATCAGCCTGTGGTCTGCTTCTGGAATCGTCGGGATGGCGCGGTTCATACCCGGGTATGAAATCCCTGCTCGGACCTCCGGGGCGTGCTGTCACGGCGGTACGGTTCGGGCATGAGAAAACGTCGAGGCGTCGAGGCTGCGCAGGCGGGATCGGTGGAGACCGTGCCGACGTCGGCCGGGCACCTGCCGCAGGCGGGTCCGATTCCGGCCGCCTGGCGCTACTCGCGGTCGGGTCCGTGGACGACGGCGTCCGACGTCGTCATCGCCCTCGCCTTCCTCTTCCTGTCTCTCATCGGTCGGTCGGAGGCGGCAGACGGGCCCACTCGGGGCATAGCACCGGCGCTCTATTTCCTTCTGGTGGTGGCTTGTGCGCTGGCCATGGTGGTGAGGCGTCACTCCCCGCTGTTCTTCGTCATCGTGGCCGGCATCTGCCTGAGCGTGCACTTCGTGGTGTTCACCGATTTCTCCATCTTCTTCGTCGTGACGGGCTTGATTGCGGTGGAGACAACGCAGTCCCGCCTGGAGGCACCGTGGCGGTGGGTGGGGCTCGTCCTTGAGCTGGTGGGGGCGGCCGCCGCGACGACGCGGGCGCATGAGCTCATCGGTGACCAGGTCCACGCGGGTGCCGGACGGCTCATCCTTCTCACCAACGCCTGGCTGCTGGTCTCGGTGGCGGCCTTCGTCGGTGCCGCGCGCCGTCGCAGCCGTGACCGCTACAACCAGGCCTTCGAACGGGCCGCGGTGCTCGAGGCGCAGCAGGCCGCTGAGCGGCGTCTCGCGGTCATCGAGACCCAGCAGCGCATCGCCCGCGACGTCCATGACCTGCTCGGACACAGCCTCACCGTCATCGCGATGCAGGCAGAGGGCGCCCGCGCCATCCTGGCCACCGACCCGGCCGCCGCCGACGAGGCCCTGGCCGTCATCGGAGAGACCTCCCGCCGTTCCGTTGATGAGGTGCGCTCCCTGGTCGACATGCTGCGTTCCGACGTCGGCGGCGGCGCTGCCGACGACGTCGATACCGGTGCTGACCCTGACGATCGCACCAGCAGCGACAGCGATACCGGCTCCGGGGCCACCGGCAGCACCGTCGATGCCGAAATCGGAGCCTTGGCCGGAAACGGCGTGGCGGCGTCGGGTCATGAGGATCGCCTGGAGCTTCTGCGCGAACCGGTGCGTCAGGCGCAGCGCGCAGGACTTCCCGTCACCCTGGAGACCGACCCGACCGACCGGATCCCCGCGGCGACGGCGCAGGTCCTCCACCGGGTGGTCCAGGAGTCGCTGACCAACGTGCTGCGCCACGCCCCCGGGGCGGACACCAGAGTCTTGCTGCGCACCGAGATGGGCTGTGTCGCCCTCGTCGTCGAGAACACCCCGGCTCCGCACCCGCCGGGGCCTCAGGCGTCCGACGCGCACGTCGGTGATGGAGAAGACGGTCCTGTGCACCGCGGCTTCGGCCTCATCGGCATGCGCGACCGGGTCACCGACCTCGGCGGCTCCTTCACCGCCGGGCACACCCCCGAGGGCGGATGGCGGGTGAGGGCAGAGCTCCCCGCCTCCCCGAAGTGAGAACCAATCGATCTGATATGGCGAACCTCGCAGGGCGCTGTCGGCACTTCGTCGACACAAAACCCCACAGGCTGAACCCGGAGAGCGGATACTTTCCGATGAGTCGACGTCAAGAAGGGGAGGCGCCTGTGATCCGCCTGGGTCTGGCCGATGACGAGCCGCTGTTCACCATGGGGCTGGCCATGCTGCTGGGGGCGCAGCCGGATATGGAGGTCGTCTGGCGGGCTGTCGACGGCAACGATGCTCTCATGCGTAACGACGCCGACCCTGTCGACGTTCTCCTGCTCGACGTGCAGATGCCGGGGCTCGACGGTCTGGCCGCCACCCGCGAGCTCATGGCCCGCGGCATCACCGGGCGGGTCGTCATCCTGACCACCTTCGACACCGACGGCTACGTCATGGGCGCCATCGAGGCCGGTGCGGCCGGTTTCCTGCTCAAGAACACCCCGCCCCAGGACCTCATCACCGCGATCCGTACCGTCCACGACGGCGACTCGGTCATCTCCCCCGGGCCCACGCGTCGGCTGCTCACCGCCGTGCGCACCGGCCAGGTCAGCGGCACCCTCGGCAATGACGCCGGCGCCGGACGCCACGCCTCCGAGGACTCGGTCGAGGCGGTCCGGGCGGCGGAGGCCTCCCAGCAGGTCGCCGCCTTGACCCAGCGCGAGCGCGAGATCCTGGCGCTCATCGCCCTGGGCCTGACCAACCAGGAGATCTGCGACCGGGAGTGGCTGTCCATGCCCACGGTCAAGACCCACGTGAGCCACCTGCTGTCCAAGACCGGCTGCCGCGACCGGGTCCAGCTGGTGCTGCTGGCTCTGCGCGGCGGCGTCGTCGACCTCGACGACGTCCTGGGTCGGGCGTGAAGGTGAGCGGAATCCGTCTGATTCAGCCGGCTGGTACCGCCTCGTGTCACTGTGGGCGACTTTTAGAGTCGATCTGCTCCTCGGTCTTCCATGCTCGCGAACGTATGCCCAGGTCAAGATGGTTTGCTGGTTGCAGCAGGGATTCAAAGGCTTGCGAATAGTCGCCGAGAGTGACAGTTTCCCGATGAGCCACTACCGGGCGCTGACGCGCTGCCTCAGCGGCTCTGCTGCACTAGGACGGCCACGGTGCGCGCCGGCACCGAGATCGTCCCGCTGGCGCGGTCGAAGCCGGTGCGGCGCACCACCTCATCGGCCCCCTCGGCCTGGATGGGGGAGAGGCGGAAGTCCCGGCCCACCAGCTCGGGCAGCGGCTGGGTGAGCGTCTGCCCTGAGGCGTTGATGACCACCAGGACGGCGTCGAGCTCGGGGTCCACATCGTGCCCGCCCCGGGTGTCGTCGATGAGCATGACGATGACCCCGGCCGGCGCCCCGAAGCCTGCGCCCGGGAAGGTCAGCTTGTCCTGAATGAGTCGCGTGGACCCCAGGCTGAACAGCGGTGTTGAGGCACGCAGCCGCAGGAGGTCCAGGGCCTGGGATCGGGCCGCTGCGATCTCCTCGGGCGAGGGCCTCAGCCAGTCGTCCTGCAGCAGCGGCCCCTGGATCGCCCAGGAGCTCTCGTTACGGCTGGCCGGTGGCAGGCCCCGGCCGAAGCCGTTGAACTGCCCCGAGAAGTCGATGGCGTTGAACCAGTCCCCGGAGTTGTAGGAGTCCCGGTCCAGGGACTTGCTGCGCAGCAGCTCGGTGCCCGCGCTCCAGAAGGCCGGCGACTGCGCCAGCGTCACCGTGGCCAGGCACACCGTGTTCATCCGTACCCGCTCGGCCACCGGCATGCCCTGGGGCAGCTTGTAGGCCAGGAGGTCGTAGAGCGTCTCGTTGTCGTGGGCGTCGACGTAGTTGACGTTCTCCTGGGGGTGGGAGGCGAAGGCGGCCGGAGCCCCGTTGTGGATGAGGTCGATCCCGCGGCGCACCGTCCCGTCGGAGACCGTCATGACATAGTCCTTGAGGTTGCCCGCCAGGCCCAGGCGCACCAGGTCGGTGCGGTGGGCCAGGTCCGCCGACTGATCGTTCCAGCTGCGGTGGTCCAGGCCGCTGGGCTGGGTGAGCAGGCCGGTGCCGAAGCCCTGGAAGACGCGGTGGTCGGGGTCGAAGGGCGCCGCCGCCGTGGACGGCGTCGCGCAGGCGGTCGTTGAAGGCGCCGATCCCGGTGCCGTCGAGCTGGCCCTGGGTGGCCTGCACGAACAGGGCGTTGCCCGCGACCTCCCCGAAGTTCCACCCCTCCCCGTACAGGTAGACGGAGCGGCCGTCGACGCCGTCGGTCTCCATGGTCAGCTCGTCCAGGGCCGCCCGCACGCGCTCCATGACGGCGCGCGGGTGGTGGCCCATGAGGTCGAAGCGGAAGCCGTCGACCCGGTACCAGCGCACCCAGCGCACCACCGAGTCGACCATGAGGCGTTCGCACAGGGCGTTCTCGGTGGCCGTGTTGGCGCAGCAGGTCGAGCTCGTCACCCGCCCGACGGCGTCGAGCCGGTGGTAGTAGCCGGGAACCACCCGGTCCAGGACGCTGCGCGGGTCCTGCCCACAGGCGGCTGTGTGGTTGTAGACCTGGTCGAGAACCACCTGGAGCCCCAGGTCGTGCAGGGCCCCCACCATCTCGCGGAACTCCACGATGCGCGCTCCGCCGTCCTGGTGGCCCTCAGTGGCGTAGGAACCCTCGGGGGCGCCCCAGTGGAGGGGGTCGTAGCCCCAGTTGTAGGCGTCGTCGTCGGCCACCTCCCGCGACGGCGGCCTGCTGATCGGCCGAGGCCGGGTGCGCCCCGACGGGGATCCGCGGGGAGCGCTGGGATCCGCGGTGCTCGGGGATGGTGGCGATGTCGAAGGTGGGCAGCAGGTGGATCGTGTTCATGCCGGCCTGTGCCAGCTCGGCCAGGTGGCGCACGCCCGCGGAGCCAGCCACGGTGAAGGCCCGGTAGGTGCCGCGCAGCTCGGGCGGGACGGTCTCGTCGGCGGCGGAGAAGTCCCGCAGGTGGAGCTCGTAGATGCTGCGGGCCGAGTCGTTGCGCACCGGGCGAGCTGGGGCGTGGGCCCACTGCTCGGGGGACAGACGCGGGTCGGCCAGGTCGACGGCGACCGAGCGGGTCGAGTCCGTTGTCAGCGCCGTCGAGTAGGGGTCGGTGACGATGTTGGTTTCCACCTGCAAGGTGGAGGGCACGTAGACCCGCACCTCCCACAGGTACTGGCAGCCGGCCGCAATGGGGGCGTCCGCGGTTCCGCTGGTCTCTCGCTCATCGGCGTCGGCCGGCTGGTCGGGGTGGTTGCCGACGACCCAGCGGCCGTCGGCGGTGCGCACGGCCGGGGTACGTCGCGGTGAGCCGGGAACCTCCGGCGTCGAACCCAGCGGGTCGCCGGTCTCCCAGGTCAGGAGGGTGACGGCCTGGGCGGTGGGTGCCCACAGGGCGAAGGAGGGGCGGCCATCGTGGAAGGTGACGCCCAGCTCGGCGCGGGTGGCGGCATCGGCGTAGAGATGGTCCAGGAGAATGGCGGTCTGCACCCCGGTGAAGGCGTCGAGCCGGGCACCGCCGATGTCGGCGGTCTCGGTGGGGTCCGGAAGGCCGACGTACTGGGCGATCGCGACCTGGCCGGTCAGGGCGGAGGTGACGGCGTCGTCGTCGAGCAAGGGGGTTCCGGTGGCATCTGTCGTGCTCAGGGCGATGTAGCCCTCCAGGTGGGGGTGGGCGGCGAGGACCTCGCTGGGCAGGTTCCCGATGATGCGCAGCGGTGTGGACGCCGGAGCGGGCATACCGTCCGCGCCCAGGATGCTGCCGTGGACGGCCGCTGCGCCGCCGTCGGGGGCCGTGATGAGACGTAGAGCGAGGCCGGAGCCGGGGACGGGGTCGCCGGCGTCTGTGACGACGACTTCGCGGTCCATCCCCCTGGGAAGCAGGGACAAGGGCCAGGCCAGAAGGGTGGGGGTGACCCAGTAGGCGCGCTGCTCCTCGCTGCCCGCCACGGGTGGGAAGGCCGCGGTGGCGTCAAGTGTGCAGGTGATCGAGTAGGTGAAGGTCATGGAGGTGTCCTTCCGAACGGAGGCGTCGTGCTGGGGCACCTCCGGTCCTGCCGGTCGTGTCGCGGGCGGCCTCGTGGGGACGGGTCGGGAGTGGGGCCGCTCACCTCGTAGTCTCTCTCGGGCGGAGGGCCCCTGTCACCCTGACGATGAGGCTTGTTTTCCCCAAGTTCCGGCTCGGCGCCCGCCGGCATCTTGCGCCCGCCAAGCATCTCTCGTGCTTGCCCGCCAGTGGCCCATTACCTTGTCGGTGGCCCTGGCCCAGCCCCCCGGCCTCAACCGCAGGTAACCACCAACAAGGTAACGAGGGAGGATGATTTCCTCTCCTGATTCCAGGACTAGTTTGTGGCTCGTCGGTCGACGGTCTCGGAGACAAGGATGACTAATCCTCAGAATGCCGCTGTTTCCTGCGAAAAGTTAATATCTGTGTTTGCCGAGTTATGTCGTTTGATTGCATCGATATCCCTTGAGCATTGTTGATGTTGTTGGCGGCAGTATAATGCAATGAAAGTCATTGTCGCTTCTTGGTTTTGGAGTGCACCCAAAGTAGCGAAATAATATAATCCCGTTTTGAGTAATCTCATTCTACCCAAGTCCATCAGTGCATGTATCTACAGATTCTTGGCCACTTTGCTGAAACTTGATTTTTACGCAGGTGTCACCCTCGGCGCTGATCATGTTCGACCAAGTGTTTTGCCCAGAATTATCACCATCGAATCGGCGTGCGGTCGTTACCGGGTCTCCCGGAGATCCTTTACGCCATACCGTCAGCCTATTCTTGGCTCCGGTTTCCCCTTCCCATTTCACCCAGTTAGAACGACATTTTGGTGAATACACGAGGGTGAGAGTTCCGCCTCCTTCTTCCATCTGAACGGGAATGGTTCTAACGGTCATGTGATCACTGTAGCAGTTCGTTCCATAAGGGTCTTTATTTCGGCAAGATTCTTCATTGCAAAACGGAGAATTCGCTTGCTTCTCAATGACGTATATAAGGGCTGACGAGGCTATTAGGCACAAAACCACAGTAAGCGCCGAACCTAAAACAAGGCATGCGGCGATCCGGGAAACCATCCGTCCTCTTGCGGCGTTATTTTTGAAACTGAACTTTCTTCTGGTGAAAATCATTTGCGACTACACCCAAATCTATTAATAGTAGACGCCGCTAGAGTGCGTGCGTAATTAATTAACGTGATATATTTCATTTTTCTTCTACCGCCGATGGCGGCGCGATAATAGCGCCAGAAAAAGCATGGGATAACGACCGCTCCGAGTAATATGTAACCGAGAATTAGTGCAATAATAATATTTCGGCAATCCTCGAGTTTTGTAACCGGAGTCGCCGGAGCTGCCTGACGTGCTATATCAAGTGCCTTGTCGACGCGTTCCATCATTGAATAAGCGATTTCTAGAAATGATGACATCAGCATTACCCAGGCTAGGAGTGACCCTATAATTGTTGCGGACGATACCAGGCGTGCTGTATTTCTAGGGGCATGCAGGTCTTGTTGGAATCTATGCATTCTAGTTCTCTGTGCGGTTATGCTGCGGCGTCGAACTGCCCTAAATGTCATAATTGTTTCCCTTTCACTTAACTCTAGTGCTCGTGTTTACGCCACAACTCCTTACGCTCGCTCCAAAACTATCATACGGTATATAAGTGCCCATATCAATGGGTGGTACCCTTATTTTTTACGTACCATTATGTAGTTCCACTAATGGGGTGTGTGCGTTTGTGATGACAACTTATGAACCCAACATATCTGGCGGTTGGCGGGCGTCCGTCGCTCGCCGGGTGTTGTTTGCGCGGTATCGTAGTCGTGTGGCTAACGAACGTTCACCTTCGACGCGGGACAGGCTGCTCGACGCAGCTTTGGAGCGGTTCTCCCGGGACGGCTGGGGCGGCACTTCCATCCGCGACCTGGCCCGCGACGTCGGCGTGCGCGAGGGCTCGGTCTACAAGCACTTCGCCTCCAAGCAGGCGATCTTTGACGCCCTCGTCGACCGGGCCGACGCGCGCATGGCCGAGGTCGCCGCCTCCCTGGGCGTCTCGGTGGCCTCGCCCGACGCCGCCCTGCCCGGCTACCTCGGCATCGGCGAGGATCGGCTGGTAGCCGTCGCCGAAGGGTTCTTCGACGCCGTCCTCCACGACCCCGAGCTCGCGGCCCTACGTCGGCTGTTCGTCGTCAGCCAGTACCGCGACCCCGAGATCGGGCGCCGCTTGCGCCACTACTGGATCGAGCAGCCCATCGCCTTCCAGGTCGAGATCTTCGCCGGGCTCATCCGCGTCGGCGAGTTCCGGAGCGGTCTCGACCCGCAGGCCACGGCGCTGGCCTTCTTCGGGCCGATCCTCGCTCTGCTTCAGCTCGCCGAGTCCGGTGATGACGCCGAGGAGCGCGCGCGAGCCCTGTTGCGGGCCCATGTGCGCCACTTCGGGGCTACCCATCGCCGTCAGATGCCGGAAGCGGCGGGGTCGGCGGTGTTGGATCAGGTGACCGAGACGTTGGATGAGGCGACGAAGCCATGAGTTGGTACCGCGCGGTAGTGAGGATGGTCTTCGCCGTCGCCTTCCTGGGCGGGGCGCTGGTCCACCTCTACTTCGGGCTCTTCTCGCCGCACAGCTACGCGCCCTTCGCCGACACGGTCCTATGGCCCTGGCTCGCAGAGCTGTGGAGGGGCTTCATCATGGCGAACATCGGCTGGCTGAGCCTGCTCACGGCCGTCTTCGAGCTTGCGGTTAGCCTCGGGCTGTTCGCCCGTGGGTGCGCACGAAGGGCGGCAGTCCTGGCGGCGCTGGGGTTCTTCGCTTTCATCCTGGTCCTGGGCTACTCCTGGCCGGCGGACGGCTGGTGGGAGGACTTCCTCAAGAACCGCGCCGGCACCCTGGTCATGGCGGCCACGCTGGCGCCGCTCCTGCGGGCGCCGGACCGGTCGCGCCGCGCCTAGGCGCAGGGCCAGCCCACCCAGAATGTGAGGCAGACCGGGCCCGACCGTCGAGTCCCGGCGGCAGTGGGCCGCCTCGCCTACTCACTGTCCGCGGGCGGGTCGACAACGTCGGACGGCTCGGCGGTGCCGTTCTTGCTGCCACCCTCCTCGCCGTCCTTACGCGGCCGACACCGCCCGCGCATGGGGGCGGCCTTGACGCCGCGTCCAGCGTCGTCGAGCGCGCGGTGCAGCAGGACCTCGATCTGCGCGTTGACCGAGCGCAGGTCGTCCGCCGCCCACTTGGCGATGGCCGAGTGGACGGCGGGGTCCAACCGGATCAGGGCCTGCTTGCGCTCTTTACCGGCCACGGCTCAAGCGTAGAGGGAGCCGGTGTTGACGACGGGCTGGGTGCGCTGGTCGGAGCAGAGCACCACCAGGAGGTTGGAGACCATCTGGACGCGGCGCTCCTCGTCCATGGTGACGATGTCGTCCGCCTCGAGGCGCTTGAGGGCCTGATTGACCATGGTGACGGTACCCTCGACGATCTGCTCGCGGGCCGCGATGACGGCGCCGGCCTGCTGGCGCTGGAGCATCGCCTGGGCGATCTCGGGCGTAGGCCAACGAGGAGATGCGCACCTCGACGATCTCCAGGCCGGCCAGCGCCACCCGGGCCGCGACCTCGGCTGCCAGCTCGGTGGAGACGACGTCCGTGCCGCCGCGCAGCGAGGTCTCGCCCGGGCCCGGCTCGTCGTAGGGGTGGGTGGTGGCCACGTGGCGCAGCGCGGACTCGGCCTGGGTCTTGATGAACTCCTCGTAGGCTCGACGGCGAAGACGGCCCGGGCGGTGTCGGCCACCTGCCACACGACGATGGCGGCGATGTTGACGGGGTTGCCGTCCAGGTCGTTGACCTTGAGCTCGTTGGTCTCGAAGTTGTGGACCTTGATGGAGACCTTCCTGCCGGCGGTCAGTGGCGGGACGAGCACGAGGCCCGTACGGCGCACGGTGCCGATGTAGCGGCCGAGGAACTGGCGCACGCTGGTCTCCACGGGAACCACGATGGTGAAGCTGTCGAACAGGGGGAGGGCGATGAGGAGCTCGACGCTCCTGGCGACGATGCGCAGCACGGCTCCCGGCCGATCGGTCCCTGCGGCGACGAGGCCGAGGACGATGAGGGCCGTGGAGGTGGCGGTGAACGCCAGGATGAGGAGCAGAGCGAGGAGGGCGGGACCGGAGCCCGCGGCCAGGGCCGGCTTCTCCGTGATGTCGACCCGGCTGGAGGCGTGTCCGGGGGTATTGGCGGACTGGTCCAGTGCGTCGGTGGGAATGGGAGTGGGGCGGACAGCTGGGTGGCCGGATATTGATGTCTCCGTCAGGTCCTACGCTCGGGGCATGGCTCGCTACGCGCCCGAACCTGACTCGCCCTCGTTGTTCGACGATGCCGGCCCTGACGGCTCTGGCCTCGTCGACGACCCGGCCCGCCCGTTGGCCGACCGGCTGCGCCCGCGGGCGCTCGACGATGTCGTCGGTCAGGACCAGCTGCTCGCCACTGACGCCCCGCTGGGTCGCATGGTCGGCTCCGGCCGCCTGTCCTCGATCATCCTGTGGGGCCCGCCGGGCTGCGGTAAGACGACGGTCGCCCGGCTCCTGGCCGACCGCACCGGCCTGGTCTTCGAGCAGGTCTCGGCGACCTTCTCCGGGGTGGCCGACCTGCGCAAGGTCTTCGCCGCCGCGGCCCGCCGCCGCGAGATCGGACAGGGAACGCTCCTGTTCGTCGACGAGATCCACCGCTTCAACCGCGCCCAGCAGGACTCCTTCCTGCCCTACGTCGAGGACGGGACGGTCGTCCTGGTCGGCGCGACCACCGAGAACCCGAGCTTTGAGCTCAATGGCGCTCTCCTGTCGCGCTGCCAGGTCATGGTCCTGCGCCGCCTGGACGAGGCCGCCCTGACCGAGCTGCTGGCGCGCGCCGAGTCCCTGACCGGACGCGCCCTCGCCCTGACCGAGGAGGCCCGCACCGCCCTGCTGTCCATGGCCGACGGCGACGGCCGCTACCTGCTGGGCATGGTCGAGCAGGTCCTCGCCGCGCAGGAAGCGGGCGACCCGGAGCGGCTCGACGTCGAGGGCCTGCGCGCCGTCGTCTCCTCCCGGGCGCCCCTGTACGACAAGTCCCGCGAAGAGCACTACAACCTCATCTCCGCCCTGCACAAGTCGATGCGCGGCTCCGACCCGGACGCCGCGCTGTACTGGCTGGCGCGGATGCTGGGCGGGGGGCGAGGACCCGCTCTACGTGGTGCGCCGACTGGTGCGCTTCGCCAGCGAGGACGTCGGTATGGCCGACCCGGCCGCCCTCCAGATGACGCTGGCGGCCTGGGACGCCTACGAACGCCTGGGCTCGCCCGAGGGGGAGCTCGCCATCGCGCAGGCAGTCGTCTACCTGGCCACCGCACCCAAGTCGATCGCCGTCTACCGCGGCTACGGCCGGGCGGCGCGCCTGGCGCGCGAGACCGGCTCGCTCATGCCGCCGGCCCATATCCTCAACGCCCCCACCCGGCTCATGAAGGAGCTCGGCTACGGCGAGGGCTACGAGTACGACCCGGACACGACCGACGGCTTCTCCGGCGCGGACTACCTGCCCGACGGCGTTGAGCGCCGGCCCCCTCTACGAGCCCACCGCCAACGGCCACGAGCGCCGTATCCGTGAGCGTCTGGAGTACTGGGAGGGTCTGCGGGCGCGCAAGCGCTGACCTCCCGACAGAGCGGGACGGGTGGGGACCAGCTACTCCCCGCCGCGGCGCACGGCCTCCAGCATGAGGGTGGCGACGTCGGTGACCCGCACGTCCGCGCCCTCGGAGGCGACGCCGTCGGAGAGCATCGTGGTGCAGAAGGGGCAGGCGGTGGCGATGACCTGTGCGCCGGTGCCGATGGCCTCGCGCGAGCGCTCCACGGCGATCCGCGTCCCGATCGTCTCCTCCATGAAGGCGCGCGCCCCGCCGCCCCCGCAGCAGAAGCCCCGCTCGCGGCTGCGCGGCATCTCCACCGTGCTCGCGCCGGTTGCCTCCAGCAGCTCGCGCGGCGGGGAGTAGACCTGGTTGTGGCGGCCCAGGTAGCAGGCGTCGTGGTAGGTGACCGTCGGGACGCTCGGCGCGCTCGCCGCCTTGTCGGCTGTCTCCTGGCTCGACGACTCCACCGGGGGCTCGGCTTGCGGAGGCAGGGGGCGCAGCCGGCCCTCGCGCACGAGGCGGTTGAGCAGCTGGGTGTAGTGGAGGACCTCGTAGCGACCCCCGATCTGCGGGTACTCCCGAGAGATCGTGTTGAAGCAGTGCGCGCAGGTCACCACGATCCTCTGCGCCCCGACCTCGCTCAGCGTCTCCACGTTCTGCGCGGCGAGCATCTGGTAGAGGATCTCGTTGCCGGCGCGCCGGGCCGGGTCACCGGTGCAGGTCTCGGCGTCGCCGAGGACCGCGAAGCTCACCCCCGCGGTGTGCAGCAGCTCGGCCACAGCCCGCGTCGTCTTCTTGGCCCGGTCCTCGTAGGCGCCGGCGCAGCCCACCCAGAACAGGTAGTCGACGTCCGCGGCGCTGTCGACGTCGTCGCCGATGACCGGCACCTCGAAGTCCAGGTTCTTGGCCCAGTCCATGCGCTTGCGCGCCGGCAGGCCCCACGGGTTCCCCTTGGACTCCATCTTGCGGAACATGCCGCCGAGTTCCTTGGGGAAGGCCGACTCCATGAGCACCTGCTGGCGGCGCACGTCGACGACGTGGTCCACGTGCTCGATGTCCACCGGGCACTGGTCCACGCAGGCCCCGCAGGTGGTGCAGGCCCACAGGACATCAGCGGGGATGACCTCCCCGGCAAGGGGCGCCGGCCGCGTGGCCACGCCCGTCTCGGTGGGGGCGGCCTTAGCCTCCAGCAGGGCGCCGAGCACGTCGCCGGTGTGGGCGGTGCCCGGCTCCAGACCCAGGTTCGTCTCGCGCGCCAGCCCGTCGTGCATGCCCAGGGCCTTGCCGACCATCCCCCCCAGAGGCGGGGCGAGAGGCCACCATCTCCTCGGTGACGTCATCGGGCTCAACGCCCAGGGCGCCGGCAGCCCGCAGGTAGGGGGCGGCCGCGGCGTGGTGGTCACGCAGCGCCATGACGAACAGCTTGGGGGACAGGGGCTTGCCGGTGTTCCACGCCGGGCACAGGTCCTGGCAGCGGCCGCACTCGGTGCAGGTGGAGAAGTCCAGCAGGCCCTTCCAAGTGAAGTCCTCGATGCGGCCCACGCCCAGCTTGACCTCGGGGCCCTCGCCGGAGTCGGCGGCCTCCATGGCCTCCTCCAGCGTGTCCATGGTGGCCTCGGTCAGGGGCTCGTCGCCGATCATGAGTGGCTGGAGCGGGCCCAAGGCCTTGGAGCCATCCACCTCGCGGCGCGCGTAGACGTTGAGGATCGCCAGGAACCGGTGCCAGGCCACGCCCATCGAGGGCTGGAGGCCCACGACGACGAACCAGGTCATCGACAGCACCACCTTGATGGTGGCGACAATGAGGATCGCGTTGCCCAGGGCACTGGTGCCCAAAGGGGCTGAGCAGGCTGCCGGTCCAGGCCGTCAGCGGGAAGTGCGTCCAGGAGGCCAGGGCGCGCTCGGCCGGGTCGGGGGAGGCGGCCAGGTGGGCGTGCTCGAGCATCCGCAGGGCCAGCACGCAGGCAACCACCCCGATGATCGTGGCCTCGACGAACTTCGCCTGGGCCGACGTCGACCCGGCGAAGCGCGAGGTGCGCGGACGCTTGCCGCCGTCGGAGTCCGGGGCGTAGGGCGGGGCGGCCCGGCCGGCCCGGGTCAGGCGCCAGCGCAGGATCGTCAGGCCCACGATCCCAGCCGTGGACAGCCAGGCGATGAGCTCGACGACCCAGGCCCACCAGGCGGCGTGCCCGATGAGCGGCAGCGCAAAGCTGGGTCCGCCCAGGACCTGTCCGTAGCCGGCCACGAGCGTGAGGAACAGCAGTGGGAAGGAGACCATGACCAGCCAGTGGGCGGCCTTGATGAAGGGGCGGCCCTTGAAGGCGGTGTGGCCCACGAGCGCTCCCAGCGTGAGCGTCAGGCGCCGGCCGACCGGGCGCAGGCGCTCCGGTGCGGTCGCGCGGCCCACGGCCATGCGGGCGGCAATAGTGAAACAGGCGCGTGCGAAAACTGCGATACCGATCGTCGTGGCGATCACGACGATGACGACACAGGCGATCTGCACGGCACTCATCGGGGCGGGTTTCCTCAGGTTTCCGAAGGTCAAGGCGGAAGCGCTGGGAGGTGGGCCGACGGCGCCCCGGAGGGTCGCCTGCGCGGCACACCGTTGGCGCTCCCGTCAGCCTACCCGTGGGTCGGTGAGGAGCCGTGGTTGAGGGAAGGGTCGGGACGCTAGAGCCGGCGACGAGCGAGCCGAAAAATAGGGGTGTGCCGACCCTGGAATGGGGCCGGCACACCTTGAAGGAATGGTTCTCAGTTGCCGATGGCGCGCAGCGCGTACGGGGAGTCGGGGCGGCGGGCGCTGTACCACTTGGCGGCCTGGCGCAGCCCGAGCTCACGCACCAGGGTGACAGTGGCCCCGGAGATGATGGCGAAGGTGACGATCTCGGCCAGCTTGTAGTTGAGGAGCTGGTCCTCCTCACGGGGGGCGGGCCGACCGGAGATCGCCCGCCAGCCGAGGGCCACGACCTTCTCGGCCACGAACCCGGAGGCGAGCGTGGCCACAGCCGCGGTCGCCTTCCACATGAAGTCGGTGGTCTGGTCGATCTCGACGGGGTCCTGTGCGCTCATGAGTCCTCCTTGTGCCCCGGTCGGGCGACGTGCGTAGGTGCCTGGGTGCTGGTGGCGGGCTGACGGTGTCGGCGCCACTTTGCCCTGATCATGCCGCACCTGCGCCGACTGTGCAGCCAGTGGCCGCCCGCGTGGCGCCGACCGCCCAGCCGGACGACGCAGCGGCTCACGCCTGGGAGGGGCGGATGGCGGCGTTGATCTCCGCGGCCAGGCCGGCGGGATCGTCGACCGTGAGGTAGAGGTGCGTGAAGCGCTCGTCCTCCAAGGTGATGACCAGCGTGTTCTCGTAGCCGGAGATGTTCCAGAACTGCGCTGTTCCGTTGGCGTGGAAGGTTCCGGAGAGCTTACCGCCCGTCTGCAGCCCGGGCCCGCGCCACCCCTTGGGCTCGTGGCGCAGTCCGGGGTCGTGCGTGGCGCCGCGCACGTGCGCGAGCGGGAACTCCAGCCGGGAGGTGAAGGACCAGATCTTGTCCAGCCCGTGCGGCTCGACGCTCAGGGAGGTATCGGTGATGGTAACGGTGTTGCGGCTCATGATGTCTGTTCCTTTCGTGGGCAGGTCGGCTGGGAGGTGTGCTTCTGGCTGATGCTGGCGGGGCCGGTGCAGGCTATGCCGGCGGCGAGACTGGTGCTGTTGAGTCCGACGCCGTAGCGCCGGCTCGCTCCAGCAGGCGTCGGCCGAGCGCCTCGGCGGTGACGCCCGCCTGGTGCAGGGTGGTGACGAGGGCGTCGCGCACTGCCGGGTCCCAGGGGGCGAGCTCCATGAGCGCCACAAGGACCAGGTCGAGCTCGTCACGGCTCGCCCCTGCGGCGTCGGCGGATTCGCTCCGGGTGGCCCCGGGGATCAGAGCGGTCAGCGTGTTGGTGAGGCAGCGCTGGAAGAGTCCGTCCTTGGAGCCGAAGACCCCGTAGAGGCTGGCGCGGCTGACGCCGGTGGCCCGCACCAGGTCGTCCACGGAGGTGCCGGCGAAGCCATGCTCGGCGAAGACCGCCGTGGCAGAGTCGATGGCCTCGTTCTCGATGAAGGTTCGTCGTCGTCCCATGAATTCAGAATAGATGTTCTGGAACGATCAGTCAAGAACATTTGTTCTGAAATGTGTGGCCGAAGGATGCTACGGGATGCGGCTCCACTCAGCCGATGAGCCCCGTCTGGGCGCCGAGGGCCAGCAGCGCGTACAGCACGGCGAAGACACCGGCGACGGCGGCGCAGGCCAGGGCGGGGCGGCGCCGGTAGGTCAGGACGGCGACGTACTCGCGCAGCCAGGCGTTGACGATGTAGAACCAGGCCGTGCGCGCTGGCGCCACCGCCCACGGCACCCCCATGTCGGAGGCGAGGATCGCGGTGCGCACCGCGTGGAAGGAGCTCGTCACCAGCAGTACCTGCGGGTCGACCATGCCTCGCTTGGCCAGGAGGTCACGGGTGCAGGCGATATTCGTGCGGGTCGTCGTCGAACGGTCCTCCAGGAGGATCCGCTCGGACGGGACGCCGCGGGCGATCGCGTAGTCGGCCATGGCGCGCGCCTCGCTGACCGGCTCGTCGGGACCCTGCCCACCGCTCATGACCAGCAGCGGAACTCCGGGGCGCAGGGCGTCCTCATCGCGCCAGGCATCGATGCCTCCCTTTGATCCGTGAGCCCAGCAGCGGCCCGACCTTCCCGTTGATGAGCCCGGCGCCATGGACCACGACGACGTCGGGGTGCGGCATGGCCCGACGCCCGCCCCAGATCCGCTGCACCACCGTCTGGCCTAAGAAGATGAGGAGGAAGACGCCCAGGTAGGCGCAGGCGCAGAACATGAGTGCGGCGAGCAAGAGGGCCCACGGGTTGACGGTGGCCACCAGGGCGAGAGCGGCCACCGGCGTGGCGATGAGTCCCAGGCCGGCCGCCAGGCACAGCAGGTTGCTCAGGCGTCGCCCCTCGCGGCGGATGAGGACGACGCCGTTGAACATAAGCAGGAACGGCATGAGGGCGATGAGCAGGAAGAAGGCGACGCCGCCCAGTCCTACTGGGATCTTGAGGGCGGGGATGAGGGAGGCGAGATGGAGCAGTGCTCTTACCGTGGAGCCGGCCAGGAGCAGGAACAGGATTCCGTTGCGCAGCCGGCGATTGTCGCGGCGCCGTGAGAGCTTGAGGAGCCCCCACCACAGCGCCAGGGCGGCGATATCGACCAGCGGGGTGAAGAGGAACCAGGGGGTGCTCATAGGGGTGGGTTCCTCTCGTGGTGCAGGGGCGTTGGGTTTTTCTTGGACGCGGGGGGAGGCGGACTCTTCCCGGCATGGCGCGAGGTGGTGGGTGTCGACGAGCCGGCGCTCATCATAGGTCCGGAGCCGGCAGATGCCGCCTTTGCCGCCTTGCGCTTATGCGATCAGGTTAGGAGGCGGCGTCGAGTGGGCGGGAGCGTCTTTGGAACGATTTGTGGGAGCCGCCCCTCCGCCCTTCGGACGACGGCGCCGAGTCCGGTTCCTCCCTAGGGGGAGGCCGCTGAGCCCGCTCGCGCGGGAAGCTCGCGCCACGATCTAACGCACGGGTCTGCCCGGGTGGGCACGGTCGTAATCGGCCTGAGCGTGGGCGATGTCCTCCCGGTGCGCCAGCGACCAGTCGGCGAGGGCTCTCAGCAGATGCGTCAGACTCGCCCCCATCTCGGTGAGCCGGTAGTCGACCTGGGCGGGAACCGTGGGGTAGACCGTGCGGCGCACCAGTCCGTCACGTTCGAGCCGGCGCACGGTCAAGGTGAGCATGCGCTGGGAAACCCCGCCGACGGCGTGCTGCAGCTGCCGGAAGCGCAGTGGACCGCGCGTCAGCTCCACGATGACCAGCAGGGACCACTTGTCTCCCAGCCGGTCGTGGACCGCTCGGACGCCAGGATCCTCGCGGTGCGCCCGGGTGCAGCGCTCCAGAGGCTCCGGACCGGGATCTTCAGTGGTCACATCGCTGTGTGTCGGTGACAAGAAACTGCCTCCTTGTGGGTGCGTGCACGATGCCTCAGGCTCATGCGCAAAAGGCCCGCTGGCTGCGGGAGCCGGCCGCCGGAGCGCGGTTGAGTCTGAAGGAGCCTACTCATGATCATGGTGACCGGTGCGAGCGGACGGTTGTCCTCAGCCGTCCTGGCGGAGCTGCGCGCTCGCGGCATTCCGGCGGTGGGCGGCAGCCGCACGCCGTCGGCGGGGCAACGGCATGTCGACTTCAGCGCCCCGGACAGCCTGGACTTCAACGGCGTCGACACCCTGCTGCTGGTATCCGCCGGGGCGCAGGAGGACGATCGGCAGATCGCCTTCAACCGCGCCGCTGTTGAGGTCGCGGAGCGCGATGGCGTCTCTCACCTCGTCTACACGAGCCTCACTGGCGCGGGCGACCACCTATCGATGGCGCTGCCGCACCGAGTCACCGAGCGAATCATCATGGCTAGCGATATGACATGGACCATTCTGCGCAACGGCGTCTACGCCGAGATTCTCGCGGCCCCACTGTCGTGGGAGAAGCAAGGGGAAGCGCTGAGAATCGTGTCCCCGCTGGGAGACGGAGCCGTCGCCGCAGTGGCGCGACGAGACCTGGCCCGCGCGGCTGCCTCGGTTCTCAGCGACCCGGGCGGGCACGAGGGGAGGGTATACGAGCTGGTGGGAAACCGTACGGTGTCCGTCGCCGACGTCGCAGGCCGCCTGGGCTGGGAGGTGAGGGACATTAGCCTGGGCGACTACCGGCAGCTGCTCGCCGGGGGTGGGATGCCGGCCTTCCGCCTACCCTTGATGCTCTCGATCGCCAGCGTCATCAGGCACGGCTTCCTGGCCGGAACGGGTGACGACCTCCCCCGTCTGCTGGACGAGGATCCCATGGATCCGCTCGCTGTCGCAGCCGAGGCCATGGTTGCCAGAGCCCCAGTGTCATGAGACATAAGGTCGGCGGACGTCAGCGGATGGAATACCCCGAAAGCGCGCAACCTGCTCGGCGCGCGGTCGTTCCTTAGGTCGCGCGTTCGGGGGTTAAGGGTACGAACCGGCGACCTGCGCTACGACCTTGCGGGCGGAGTCTTCCTCGGCCAGGAACTGATGCCCGTGAGGCGCGAAACCGGCGCAGGAGTGCGGAGTTGGTGCCGGTGGGCGGGGTCGAACTACAGTTGGCCTGCAACGACAGGGGAGCGCCCCGTCGTCGGCCCGGCCGCGACTGGTCGACGGGCCGATGCCGACGGCGCTGAGAGTGCGGAAGCCCGCAGACCCTCGAACCTGCTCCGGTTAGCACCGGCGAAGGAAGTCGAGTCCATCTCCCCGGTGCGCCGCAGATGGCGTCCGGGCCCTCCGGAGAACCATCCAGGAGGCACACATGACCACCCAGCCCATCCACCGCCCCGGCCGCCCCCTGCCCGACCCTCAGCCGCCGCGCCCTGCTCGCCGGAACCGCCGCCGGCGCCGTCGGCCTGAGCCTGGCCGCCTGCGGCAAGGGCAAGAAAAGCCGACTCAAGACCGTCACCGTCGTCACCCACGACTCCTTCCACGTCTCGGACGACCTCATGAAGGCCTTCACCTCCGAGACCGGCTACACCCTCAAGGTCGCCACCTCCGGGGACGCCGGCGCGCTGGTCAACAAGCTCGTCCTGACCAAGGACGCGCCCCTGGGCGACGCCGTCTTCGGCATCGACAACACCTACGCCACCCGCGCCCTCGATCAGGGCGTCATCGACACCTCCGCCACCGTCACCTGCCCAAGGGCGCCGAGAGCTACGTCGTCGCCGACACTCCGGCCCTCGCGCCCATCGACGTCGGCGACGTCTGCCTCAACATCGACACTGGTTATTTCTCCGGCAAGGGCCTCAAGCCCCCGGCCACCTTCGAGGACCTCACCAAGCCCGAGTACAAGGGCTTGCTCGTGGCCATCAACCCCACGAACTCCTCGCCCGGCATGGCCTGGCTGCTGGCCACCATCGGTCACTTCGGTGCAGGCTCCTTCGCCGACTACTGGAAGCAGCTTGCCGCAGGCGGCGCCCGGATCGCCGAGGACTGGACTGCTGCCTACGAGACCGACTTCTCCGGCGGCGGCAAGGGCACCTACCCCATCGTCGTCTCCTACGCCTCCTCGCCCTCCTTCACGGTCTCCGACGACGGAGTCTCCTGCTCCACCTCCGCCCTGCTGGACACGGCCTTCCGCCAGGTCGAGTACGCCGGGGTCCTCAAGGGCGCCGCCAACCCCGAGGGCGGCAAGGCCTTCGTGACGTGGATGCTCTCCAAGGCCGTCCAGGAGGACATCCCCGGCCAGATGTACATGTACCCGGTCCTGTCCGACGCCGCCCTGCCCGAGGCGCTCACGAAGTTCGGGCCACTGTCGAAGGCGCCGGTGAAGGTCGACCCCAAGGAGATCACCGCCCACCGCGAGGAAGTGGCTGGGCACCTGGACGGAGGCCGTCGGCAAGTGACCGTGCCGCGCGAGGAGACTCCAGGGGCCGACGTCACCGCACGAGCCGACGCCGATGCCTCCCGGTCCGCTGGGGCGGCCGCCGGAAGGACCGGCGTCACTCCCGGCGGCCCCCGGCCGAGCTGGGGCGAGCGGGTTGGCTGGACCCTGGCCGTCGCCGGGCCGCTGGCCTTCCTGACAGTCTTCTTCGCCTGGCCCGTGGTCACCCTCGTGGGCCGCGGCCTCGCGCCGGACGGCGCCCTCGACCTGAGTGGCTTCGGCGAGGTCCTGGCCCGCGAGCGCACCTGGCGGATCCTCACGCAGACCCTCACCCAGGCGACGCTCGGCACGGCCGTGTGCGTGGCTCTCGGCATCCCCGGGGCCCTCGTGCTCTACCGGCGCAGCTTCCCCGGCCGCGACCTGCTGCGCGGTGTGGTGACCGTGCCCTTCGTGCTGCCCAGCGTCGTCGTCGGCGTCGCCTTCCACGCCCTGGTCACCCGCGGCGGGCCCCTGGAGGCCCTGGGCCTGGACGGGACGCTGACCGCGGTCGTGGCCGCGCTGGCCTTCTTCAACTACGGGCTCGTCGTGCGCACCGTGGGCACCATGTGGTCGCGGCTCGACCCGCGCGCCGTGGAGGCCGCTCGGGCGCTCGGGGCCTCGCCGATGAGGGCCTTTGCCACCGTCACCCTGCCCGCGCTGGCCCCCGCCATCGCCTCGGCAGCCTCCCTGACCTTCCTGTTCTGCGCCACCGCCTACGGGGTGGTGCTCGTGCTCGGCGGGGTGGGGATCGGAACCATCGAGACCGAGATCTACCGGCTGACCACCCAGTACCTCGACCTGCGGGGCGCCGCGGTCTGTCCGTCGTCCAGCTCGGCGTCATCGCGTGGGCGCTGTGGGTGGCCGAGCGGGCGCGCGCGCCGCCACCCAGACGCGCCTGCGCCTGCGCACCGAGGTGCCGGCCGGGCGGCTGCGCGCCGCCGACGCCCCAGCGCTCGCGGTCACCGCCGTCACGGTCGGGGGGCTGCTGGTGGCGCCGATGGCGGTGCTCGTGGTGCGCTCCCTGCAGCGCGACGGCGCCTGGACGCTGGCGAACTACACCGACCTGGGCACGACCGGCGGGCGCAGCGCCCTGCTCGTGACCGTGTGGGAGGCGGCCGCGAACTCGGTGAGCGTGGCCGTGGCGGCCGCGGCCATCGCCCTGACCCTGGGGGTGGCCGTGTGCCTGGTCGTCTCGCGCCGACCCCGCAGCCGGGCGCTCGCCCGGGTCATCACCGGGCTCGACGCAGCCTTCATGCTGCCGCTGGGCGTCTCCGCCGTGACGGTCGGCTTCGGTTTCCTCATCACCCTGGCGCGCCCGCCGCTGGCCCTGACCCGCTCCTGGTGGATCCTGCCGCTGGCGCAGGCCGTCGTGGCCGTGCCGCTCGTGGTGCGCACCCTGCTGCCGGCGCTGCGCGCCATCGACCCGCGTCAGCGCGAGGCCGCGGCCGCCCTGGGGGCCGGGCCCGGTCGGGTGCTGCTGACCGTGGACGGGCCCCAGCTGCTGCGCGCCGGCGGGCTGGCGGCCGGTTTCGCCCTGGCGACGTCGCTGGGGGGAGTTCGGGGCGACGTCGTTCCTGGCCCGGCCCCAGGAACCGACCCTGCCGGTGGTCGTCTACCGGCTCATCGGCAGCCCCGGCTCCCAGAATCAGGGGATGGCGCTGGCCGGTGGCGTGGTCCTGGCGGTGGGCAGCGCCGCCGTCATGCTCGGTTGCGAGTGGCTCCAGACCCGGCTCGGTCCCGGGCGAGGCGGGCCCGCGGGAACCGGTGGGCAAGCGGCGGGCGAAGACAACGAGACGGTCCGGTCGCGCGGGCCCAGGAAGGACGGAGGCGAGCGGTCATGAGCCCGAGCACCAGCGATACCAATGCTCCTGCGGGCCTGTCGGTGCGCGGGCTCGCCGTGGCCTACGGGGACCTGCACGCCGTCGACGGCGTCGACCTGGACGTGGCCGCCGGAGAGATCGTCGCCCTCCTGGGGGCCTCCGGCTCGGGGAAGTCCTCCCTGCTGCGGGCGGTGGCCGGCCTGGAGGACGTGGCCGACGGCGACGTCGCCTGGGACAGGCGGAGCATGGTGCGCGTGCCCGTTCACAGGCGAGGCTTCGGCCTCATGTTCCAGGACGGCCAGCTCTTCGAGCACCGCGACGTCGGCGGCAATATCGCCTACGGGCTCACCGGTCTGCCGCGCGCACGGCGGGGTGAGCGGGTGCGCGAGATGCTCGAGCTCGTCGGCCTGCCCGGCTTCGAGCGGCGGCGGGTGACGACCCTGTCCGGCGGGCAGGCCCAGCGGGTGGCCCTGGCTCGGGCACTGGCTCCGGCGCCGAGGCTCCTGCTGCTCGACGAGCCGCTGTCCGCCCTTGACCGGGCCCTGCGCGAGCAATTGGCCACCGACGTGCGCGCCATCCTGCGCGAGGGTGGCACCACGGCGCTCTACGTCACCCATGACCAGGACGAGGCCATGACCGTGGCCGACCGGGTCGGTGTCATGGAGTCCGGTCGGCTCCTGCGCCTGGACACCCCCCAGCACCTGTGGACCGACCCCGGAAGCAGCAAGGTGGCGCGGTTCCTGGGATTCGACGTCGTCGGTGACCTCGCCCTCGCCCCCGGCGCGCTGCGCGTCGTTGAGGCTGCGGCGGGCGGCTCGGAGGAGCGAGGGGATCCTGCGGAGACACGGTTATCGGCCACCGTCCTGGCCTCGCGACTGCGCCGTGGCCAGTGGGAGGCCGAGGTCGAGCTCGCCCCCGAGCAGCTCGTCGAGCTGACCAAGGAAACCGGTGTCGGAACCGATGCCACTGTCGATCGTGTGCCGGCCCGCGTCACGGCCCTGGCCCAGCGCCCTCACGACGCCGGCGAACGTATTCCCCTGCGCCTCGACCCCGCTCGCACCGCCCGACTGTAGTGCCGGGCCGGAAGCCTCGTCGCCGCGGTCGTACCTTATGTCTCCCGTTCGAGGGTAAAGGGTACGAACGCGCGGGGAGGGGCTCACAGGGGATGGTCTGATTCTGTCGGGGGGCCGTTGTAATCTGCGCTCGTCGGCCGGAGCAATCCCTATCCCCTGCCCGCAGTGGCCGTCCACCGGTGGCCATCGGCGTCCCTCAACGACAGGCTCGTGGTGCGCGGGGCGTCCGAGCCGGCCCAGCTGATTCGGGCGAGCGGGATGACACATCCCTACACCAACCATGAACCGCATGAACTCCATGACCTCTGACAATCTGCCCGTTTCCAAGGCGCCCAAACAGGTCCAAAACTGGCAGAAGAGCCTGCTCGACCTCTCCCTGCGCAACCCCCTTATCAATCGCACCTCTCGCCACGCCGTGGAGTTGCGCGTCCCGCCGGCGCTCATCGGTGAGTTTGAGGACCTTGTTAATGACAAGGAATACATCACCCTCGCCGCGGGGCGACACCGGCCCGCGGAGTCGTCCGACGACAGTCTTCAGCAGGAGCAGGTCCGAGCGGAATCACTCCTGAAGGAGCGAACCGTTGAGGTTGAGCTGGCACCCACGGAGCGTGTGCAGCGCCTCCAGGCCCTGGCCACCAGCGCCCGTACCGCTGTTGAGGAAACCGGCGCCAACAACCTCTACCTGGCTATCGGAACCCTGCACTGGGACAGCGACGGTAGCCGCCTGCACTCCCCGCTCATCCTCATCCCGGTCAACCTCGAGCGCACCGGCGACGACTTCAGGCTCATCCTGGACGAGACCGGCGCCTCTACGCCCAACTACTCCTTCCTCGACCGCTTCGCGCGGGACACCGACATCGAGCTGACCGAGCTGAGGACTCCACGGCTCGACGAGCACGGCATCGACCTGCGGGCAACTCTCGACGGCGTGCGCGACCGCCTGCGGCGCGCCGGCTGGGACGACGTCGTCACCCCCACGGTCCACCTGGGACTGTTCCGCTTCTCCACCTACCGCATGTGGAAGGACCTTGAGGACCACTGGTCGACGATCGCCGCCAACCCGCTCGTCGCCCACCTCATGTCGGCAGGACGCCAGCAGGACTTCGTGGACCCAGCTGGGCCGGCTGATAGGACCTCGATATCGACGAGGCGACCCAGAACCTGCCCCTGGCCGCGGACTCCACGCAGGCTCGAATCGTGGCCGACGCCGTCGCCGGACGCAGCCTCGTTGTTGAGGGCCCGCCCGGAACGGGAAAGTCCCAGACCGTCTCCAACCTGATCTTCCGGGCGCTGGCCACGGGCCGGACCATCATGTTCGTCGCCGAGAAGAAGTCCGCTCTCGACGTCGTCGCCCGCCGCCTGCGAGAGGAGACCGGTATCGGCGACCTGCTGCTCAACCTGCACGACAACGGCATGAAGCCGACCGAGGTTCGCAGGGCACTGCGCCGTGCCCTGGCCCTGCGGCGAGGAGAGTCCGGAGACGGCGTAGACGTCGGCACCGGTAAGGCGGCCGGCCGCTCCACTCCGGCCGCGCTGCGCACCGAGCTGGCCGGGATCCGCGCCGAGCTCGACGCCTACCGCCGCGGCCTGTACGAGCCGGCACCGGGTGGTCCGTCCTACAGCGGAGCCCGAGAGGTACTCGCCCAGATCCGGGACTCCGGAGAATCCGGGGACTCCGCGAACTCTGCCGCCGTCCAGGTCGCCCTGGAGGAGCGGGCCCGCGCCACCGGTCTGGACAGTTTCGACGCCGCCGCCCACAACCGGCTCATCGAGCGCTACCGCAGCGCCCTGGACGAGCTGCGGGCGGCCCTGACACCTGAACTGGTCGACGCCGTCCTGGCCCACCGAGACCGAGTCCTGCAGGGGGCCGCCCGTGCCGAAGCGCTGCGTAACGAGCTCAACCGCCGTCGCAGCGCCATGAGCGTGCGTGAGCTGATGGACACCTACGGCGACCTCATCACCGCCTGACTCCCTGCCTGCTCGTCTCGCCCGACTCGGTGGCGCGGTTCTTCCCGGCCGACCGCCGCTACGTGGACATCGTCGTCTTCGACGAGGCCTCCCAGATCCGGGTGGCCGACGCCGTGGGCGCCATGGGGCGCGGCCGCAGCGTGGTCGTGGTCGGCGACCCCAAGCAGATGCCGCCCACCCCCGGCGCCGGCGAGGCACGAGGGGAGCAGACGCCCGAGGCCGACTCCATCCTCACTCGCTGCCTGGACAGCGGCCTGCTTCAGCGCCGTCTCACCTGGCACTACCGCAGCCGCGACGAATCCCTTGTCGCCTTCTCCAACCGCCACTACTACGGCGGCCGGCTGCTCACCTTCCCGAGCCCGCTGACGATTGTCCCCGGATCCGACGCCGCCCCCGGCGGCCACGGCATCTCGTTGCGGCGGGTCCGCGGCCGCTACTTCCGTCCCGAGGATCGCGCCCGTCACCCCCACGTTCAGCCGAACACCAACCCCCTTGAGGCCAAACGCGTGGTGGATGAGGTGCTCCGGCACGTCGAGGCCTGCCCCGACCGCCTGCCCTCGCTGGGCGTCATCACCTTCAACGATCGCCAGCGCGACCTCATCGAGAACAGCCTGCGCGAGATCGCCTCGCCCCGGGTCATCGAGGCGCTCGACGCCCGTGACGGCCTGTTCGTCAGGAACCTGGAGAACGTGCAGGGTGAGGAGCGCGACACGATCCTGTTCTCAGCGACCTTCGCCGCCAACGCGCAGGGTGATCTGCCGCTGAACTTCGGGGTGCTCAACCATGCCGGCGGCGAGCGTCGCCTCAACGTGGCCATCACCCGGGCCCGCAAGCAGATCATCGTCTTCACCAGCTTCGACCCCCAGGACCTGCACGCCGAGCGCACCGCCTACCGAGGAGTCAAGGATCTGCGCGCCTATCTTCACCAGGCCGCCGAGGGGCGGGCCCCGCGGGCCCTGCCCGCCTCGCAGAGCCCGCTCAGCTGGCACCGCCGCGAGATCGCCGAGGCGCTGGAGGCGGCCGGGCTCACGGTCCGTACCGGCGTCGGCCACTCCACCTTCGAGATTGACCTCGTCCTGGCAGTCGCCGACCAGCCGGGCCGCCCCGCCGTGGCCGTCATGCTTGACGGACCGCAGTGGAACAAGCGGGAGGGTGTTGTCGACCGCGACCTGCTGCCGGTCGATGTCCTGCGCACCATGGGCTGGCAGCGGGTTGAGCGGGTCTGGATGCCCGAATGGGTGGCAGACCCGAAGGCCGTCGTCGCCCGACTCGTCAAGGCGGCCAGCGGTCACTGGGCGCAGCAGACGCCGTCGACCACCGTGCTCGAGTCGGGGTGGACTGGCCGTGCCGAGGACGCTGCGTCGCTGACCGACGACGACTCGAAGCCTGGTGCCTGGGGCGCCGCCGACTTGGGCGAAGAGGCGCTGGTGCCTGCCTCCGGCCCGCGTGCCCCGGGCGAGGAGTACACGGCTTGGAGCCCGGCGGGTGTGCGCCCCCCTGGAGATCCTTGACCGAGCCGGTACCGACCCTGAGGCCAAGAAGGTGCTCGTCGAGGTTGCCACCACCATCTGCCAGGTCGAGGCCCCGATCGCCAGGCACCGGCTCTACGTCAAGATCTCTCGTGCCTTCGGACTGTCGCGAACCGTCAAGTCGCGCGAGGAGTCGATCAGGACGGCCCTGGGAGAGGCCTTCGCCTACTTCGACGAGGATGGCTTCGTGTGGACCAGCCGGGAGGCCGCGCTCGCGGCTCCGACCTACCGACGCAACGCCCTGGACCATGTGGACTCCATCCAGGAGATCCACCCCCGCGAGCTGGTGGGGCTCATGGCCCAGGCTCGTGCCCGGAACCCGGAGTGGGCTTCTCGGGAGGACCTGTTCGCATGGGCGCTCAAGCGTCTGAGTGCCAAGAACCGCAGCCTCGGTGCGCGCGGGGTGTCGGAGGCCCTCACCCGGGCCCTCAAAGGAGGCCGAACGCGAGCAGCCGTAGTCCCGCTAGCGTACGGAGCGCCTCGCGGCTGTACCTTATGTCTCCCGTTCGCGGGGTAAAGGGTACGACCGCGGCGACCCACCCCTCGAACGCGCGGAACCGCCTCAGGCCGACTCGGCGAAGGCCCGCCGCACGTGGTCGATGAAGAGCTCGTTCTCGGTCTGCCAGGGGTTGTGACCCGAGTGCTCGAAATAGACCAGAGACTTACGCGGCGCCCGCAGGCGTGCGTAGTAGTCCTCCACCAGACTGGTGGGCGCGTTGTAGTCGTAGCGGCCGTGGAAGATGTGGACCGGGATCTGCTGCTCGGCCGCGGACTGGCGAAGGTCGATCGGGTAGAGCCTGCCGTAAAAGGAGTCGAAGGTCCGGTACAGGCCCCAGAAGAAGGACACCTTGTCGAGCAGGCCGTACTCGACCCCGTAGGGGCCGTCCATGGTGGAGAAGGTGGCGCCACGGAGCTGTTCGGTACGCGCCGACGTCCCATACAGCGGGGAGAGGTAGGCGTTCGTCTTGAGGGCGATGCCCGACTCGTAGGGCGGCGGTCCCTGCTCTTCGAGCTTGTCGACCAACTTCTTGTTCCCGGTCCTGCGGGCGTCCTCAAGAGCCATCTGGTAGTCGATCCTCTCGGTCTCGAGGAAGTCGACCATCTGACCCGTGCCGATGAAGGCCCGGTAGTGCTCCGGGTGCTCGCGCGCCATCATGAGTCCCAGTGCCGAGCCCCACGACTCGCCCATGAGGTAGATGCGGTCCTGACCGAACTCGCGCCTGAGGATCTCGGTGACCGCGGCGCCGTCGGAGAGGTAGGTCTCGAGAGTGATGTCCGCGGGGTTGATCGCGCTGTAGGACTTCGCCGCCCCCGGCTGCTCCCAGGTGACGACGACGTAGTCGCGCTCCAGGTCGGCGAAACAATGGCGGGCGGTCACCAGCTGTGAGCCTCCGGGCCCACCGGAGAGGAACAGCAGGACGGGCTTGCTTCGGTCCCGGCCGCGCAGGGACAGCCACTCCGTGCGGCCGTTGACAGTGACGGGGCGCAGCTCCGAGATCGGGTCGGACCCCTCGACGGCGGGCGTGAAAGCAGTGACTTGCGACAGCACCACCATGAGGATGAGGAGGGCACCGGTCAGCAGTGAGATCTGCAGTGAGATGGCGGCCGCCGCGGCTGGGCGGTGCAGAAACGCTGTGACGACGCGGATGACCAGCGCCGAGAGGAGGCCCCCGAGCGTCACCACCGTGAGTGCGGCGGCCCCGTAGACCTCGCCCCGTGGGTCCTGGATGCGAAGCACGTGCTGGCGCAGCCAGACGTAGTAGATGATGAGGCCGATGGCCAGGACTGACCAGATGATCAGCGCCGTCTTGACATGAGACATGGCAACTGCGCCTTGGGTGCTTGACGACAGTGTCGGAAGAAGGCCGATAGGAGGACAGGTGTCTGAGGTCGACTGGCACCTGCGGGCGAACGATATCAACCTATCGGCCTGGGTGGGAAGGAACAACCGCTCTCAGCCACCAGCCGCCCCGCCCGATCTCTTGGATAACGGAGAGATCACGAATGGCGTCATGACCAGTGCTTTCGCGCCAGCACCAACACTATGATCCTTGTCACTTCATGGTGCTTCCTGAGTTGCTCCGGCCTGAGCGGAGCTCCGACTTTTCTCCGGCTTGCCGCCGCCGTTGTAGACAGCCGAGAAGCCATGTCGTCGGAGGAATGGCAAGGGGGAGTCCTGCCCAGATTTTGAGCCTCGCGATTTCAAAAGATCACGATCAGGTCGCAGTTGAAGTCTCCAGTTGAGTAGCATCCACAGTGCTGACAGCCGTGGGTGCCTGATGCGCCGGGTTCGTGAATCGGCGTCGTCGCCGACGCCGAGCCGCGCCCGGACAGCCCCGGCAACCGGTGCCTTCCTCCGTAATACTCCCGATCCTCCACCGCAAGGAGCCTGACATGTCCGCCTACGTCCGCTACTACCGGCGGCTTCAGGCACTCACTCAGCGCCTGAGCACCTACCTGGACCGGTTGGAGGCCCGTGCCCGGGAGTTCGGCGTCAGCTCAGCCCGCACCGCGATGGAAATGCAGATCACCGATCCGGCCTCCGTCTCCGCCTTCCGCTCGGAGGTCGAGGCCCAGATCATGTTCCTGCACACCAAGGCCCAGCGGGTCTTCGCCAAACACTTCGCCCCCTTCCTGGATATCGATGCCGACCTGTCCATCGAGGAGGATCGCCAGCTCTCCGCCCGCCTTCAGGACGCGGCCAACCTCGTGGCCGGCTTCGAGGTGCGCCTGCGCAACATCATCGAGGAGGTCTTCGCGCCCGGCCGTGCCGAGCAGGCCCGCGAGGAGTGGAACCGGGCCATGACCGACTGGCGTCAGGCCCAGTTCTCCTTCACCTGCGACAAGTGCGGCGACCCGGTGCCGCTGCCCGAGCTCTACCACATGCCGGTGTTCATCACCTGTCCGCGCTGCAAGTCGCGCGTGGCCTTCCAACCCACCGAGGCCATGGTGGCCGCGCCCACCTGGGCCAAGGAGGTCGCCAAGACCACCTGCTACGCCGAGTGGCAGAAGTCGGAGTCGGAGCAGTCCGCTGAGGAGGGCGTGGGCCTGGCCTTCTTCTACTACGTCGACTACGCCATCGCCCATCACCTCATGATGAACCGCCTGCTGCCCTTCTACGTGCGTTCCGAGGGCGGCCAGGAGGCCCTGCGCCGCGACGTGCGCAACGCGCTGGAGACGCGCACCCATCAGCTGCGCCCCGACGAGGTCTCCCCTCAATACCACGCCATGGAGTACGTCAACTTCATGGGCGGCCTGGGTCGCTCGGCCCAGATCCTCGGCCAGGAGGGCCTGACCGACCGCCGCCAGCTCATCCTCCAGACGGTGCGCGACATCATGCGCCCCGACGAGCCGCTGGCGCGCTCCATCCTGGACGGCACCTTCACCGAGGAGCTGTGGAGCCAGCAGGCCCGCGCCGCCGACCAGCTCTCCTGCGAGGTGCCCCGCTAGCGTCCCATCTCGCCGCCCGCTCGGCCTGGCCCGCCGGTACTGCGGACGCGGCCCGAGCCGACGGCGCGCCCCGCGTCTTCCTTCGCGGATCCCGTCGGCTCACCATCTCTTCACTCCCTGCGCGGCCCAAGGCCGCTCGACTCCCGAAAGGACCACCATGGTCGGCTTCCGCAAGAAGTCCCAGGACAGCACCTCCGCCGCCCGATCGGCTGGACGAGGAGGCGTCGGCGCCTCGGGCGCACCGCAGCGCTCCCGTGCCTCGCGCACCGAGCCTGCCGCTCGTGCCGGGAAAGGGAGGCGCACGTCGGCCTCCGGCCGCCGGAGCTACAAGACGTCCGAGCAGATGGACTCGCGCTGCCTGACTCTGGCCGAGTCGGCCTCCGGGGTGCTGGGCCGCTCCCTGGACCAGGCGCTGGGCCGCCTCCCGGACGGTCCCGACGCCCCCACAGCCTCAGGCGGCACGGCGGGTTCTGCTACGGCGAGCCGGCCCGACGCCGTCGGTGCTCCGGGCTCGACTAGGGGAAAAGGGGCTTCTCCGGGTAGCGTGCGCAGCGCACAGACCGGAACCGGCCAGGTCGACACGGTCGCTGACATCGCAGCCGATATCGAGTTCTGAGTCCGGCTCGCGCGTCGGTGTCGGCGGGCCGCAGGCCGGTGTCTCAGCCGTGTCAATTCCCATCAGACCTGCAACAACCCAGCACCGGGAAGGAGGCGAACCCGCCCATGAGCGCACAACCGATACTGACCCTGGCCAGGGTCGAGGCCTGGTTGTCCCAGCGCGGCATCGCCGCCGGCCCGGAGGAGGACGGTGCCGTCTTCATGGGCTTCCCGGGCTGCGACATCGGTATCTACCTGCATGACGTGAAGGCCGCCCTCGTCGTGGCCGGCATGTGGCGCGGACGCCCTGCGGCCTGCCGTCTCGACGAGATGCGGGCCTTCATCGACACCCAGCACCGCGCCACTACGGTCCGGACCTGGCCGTCACCCCCGCCCACGACCCGAGCTCGCTGCTGCTGAGCACCCAGATGGTGGCCTACGTCGGTGAGGGAATGAGCGATGCCCAGCTCGACGCCTTCCTGGACATGGGCCTGGGAATGACCCGGGCCTTCTTCGCCACCGTGGAGGAGCGCTTCCCCGAGCTCGTCACCTGGGAGGAGAACTGATGGCCTGGTGGAACCAGCCGGAGGGGGCCGTGACCCCGACCGTGACCCTCAGGCGCCTGGCCGCCTGGCTCGCCGAGTGCGGCTACGGCTACGACATCGACCTGTCCGAGGGGCTGGTGCGCTCCTCGGTGGCTGGCTTCGACTACGTGCTCACGGTGGTCGACCGTCGGATTCTCGCCGTGCGCGCCCACCACGATCTCGGCGGCCCCGCCCCGAGCGCCGGGATGCTCTCGCGGGTGCGCACCGTGGCCCAGGAGGTCTCCAGCGGCCAGCTCATTCCCGCCCTCTACACCGAGGTTGATGACGCCGGGCTGAGCCTGTGCGCCGAGGTACTCACCAATATCGGGGCCGGGCTCGACGACGCCCAGCTCGCTGGCACCATGGACTTCATTCTCGACGGCGTCGACGAGGCTCTGCGCGAGGTCCTCGGCGTCCTCGACGACGCTGCCGGCCCGACCGGCACCGAGACCGCCGGCGAGACGACGGCGCAGGAGGCGGTTGCCGTCGCCTTGCCCGATACGACGCAGACGCCGGAGATGGCCGCCGTCGTCAGCGACCTCGGAACCGACGCGTACGCGCAGTCCCGGACAGAGGCCGATTCGCGGGCCGCGCGGGCCGATTCAGGGGTCGATTCAGAGTCCGATGCAGAAGTCGATGCGGAGTCCGACGCCGGCGTCAAGAGCGATGAGGACATGATCGCCCTGGGTGATGCTGAAGGCGGAACCGGGGTTGAGACAACCGACATCCCCGAGCCCGTGCTCGTGTCCTAGACCATTCGGGGCCGGCGGTCTCGGCCGTACGAAACCCGTTGGAAACACTGGAGTAGTGAGAGACGTCGTCGAAGCAGACGGATCTCGAACCGGTCGGTCGGGGTACGGTGTGGTTCTCCGACATGCCCTGCGGTCGAGTTGCCCCTCGGCGCAGCGGTAGCGGATTCTATAACTGTTCGGTAACACTGGACGTCGGACGACCGCCCCGCTGGATGAAAGGAGGCCGATATGCCTATGCCGTCGTTCATCGTTGAACGGCGCGGGATGATGGCCTGTCTCCCGCGGCGCTCCCAGGGCATGGTGGAAGCCTTCGCCTCATGACGGCGCAACGTCAGGCTCCGCCCGGAAGGACAGACTCCATGACAACACGCGAAGACATCCTCGAGCGCCTTGCCTACGCCGATGCCCTCGGCCACGGCCCCAGGACCTCGGCCCTTGTCGCGGAGGCGGTCAGCTGGGCGGACGCCCTGGGTGAGGAGGACCTGCGGGTCGCCACCCGGCTGGCCCTGACCGAGGCCTACCAGCAGGGCAATGAGGAGTGGAAGGCGCTGGAGCCCTTCGTGTGGAACCTCGCCCGCTACCAGAGACGTCCCGAGCTGTTCGACGACGCCCAGGTGCGCACCCTGCACTGGCACTTCAAGCGGGCGGTGGCCGTGGCGGCCGCCAATCCCAAGGTCTCCAAGGACAAGGTGCGTCAGCTCGAGGCCAGCCTCGAGGAGTTCTACCGCGCCGGGGGGCGCCTCCATGCACGTCGTCCACGGCGAGCGAGCCTCGGTCGCCGGCCTGCTGGGGCTTGAGGAGGAGGCCGCCGAGGAGCTGGCCGCCTGGCGGGCCACCCACCGCGATGAGAACGCCGACTGCGAGGGCTGCGACCCCATGCGACAGGTGGCCTTCGCCTACCGCACCGAGGCGTGGGAGCTGGCCGTGGCCACGGCCGTGCCCGTGCTGACCGGCGCCGTCGGCTGCGCCGAGCAGCCCCAGACCACGCAGTCCCTCGTGCTGCTGCCCCTGCTGGCCTCCGGACGGCCCCGGGCCGCCTGGGAGGCCCACCTGCGCTCCTACCGGGAGATCCGCCGCACGCCCAAGGCCCTCATCTCCTTGTCCTACCACCTGGAGTACCTGGCCCTCGTGAGGCGGGTGGACCGCGGCCTGGAGATCCTGCGACGCCACCTGCCCTGGCTGGCCCAGGCCGAGTCCGCCTACGTGCTGTTGTCGGCGCTGCGAGGCATGAGCCTGGTGCTGCGCGAGGCCGAGCGGGCCGGTCGGGGCGAGGAGGCCCTGGGCGTCGAGTTCCCGACCGCCGACCTGTGGTACCCGCTGCCGGGGCTGGAGGCCTCCACCACCATCTCGCGCGCCTACGCCGAGATGACCGGCTGGGCCCGGCGCCTGGCCCAGCAGTTCGACGCCCGCAACGGCAACTCCACGATCTCCGACCACCTGGAGCGCTCCCTGGTACGGGCCGTCTTCGACGCCGCTCCCGGCGCGGTTCACGGGCTCGGCGTGGAGGTCGACCTCTTGGAGCCCTCCGAGGAGCTGCCCGAGCCGGCCCAGACGAGCCTGACCGTAAACGAGGACGGCGCCGAGCCCGACGTCGCCTCCCTCCTGGGCCTCGTGGCCGACGACGAGGGCTCGATCCAGGAGCACGCGCCCCGGACGACGTCGTCGAGCCCGGAGGCGGGTGCCCGACGCACCCGTGCCGGACACGCCGTCACCAGCCACCAGGGCGGTGACGAGCCCTTCCCGCTGGTGGACCTCGTGCGTCCCCGGCCGGTGCGCAGTGGAGAGGACGCGGTGCGCCGCTACGTCGAGCACCGCCGCTCCATCGGCTCCTCGACGATGGACTACTGGTACGTCGTCGACCAGGTGGCCACGCGCGACCTGCTGCCGCCGCCCGGTGAGGAGATCCCGGGCCTGGAGTACCACACCGGCCTGCTGCGGGCCGCCGCCCTGACGTGTCGTACCGAGATGGACGAGGCCATCGCCGAGCGCCTGCGGATCCGCCCCCTCATCGAGCTGGCCTTCGGGCCGCTGGGCGCCTACTACGTCGACCTGCTCAACCTCGACAACGAGATCACCGCCGACTCCATCGCCGAACGCCCCCTGGAGGCTGAGCGCGACCAGCGCCTGCGGCGCGCCACCCTCGCTCATCGGGCAGGTTGAGGCCCAGATCGAGGACCTGGTGTCCACCGAGCTGCTCGATCCCGGTGGCACCGATGCCCTCGTCCTGGCCGCCGACGCGCTGCTCGTGGGCGCCTCGGTCCTCACCGACCTGCACGCCCGCGATGAGGCCCTCGGGGCGATCCAGGTCGTCGCCCGGGCCGCCGCGGTCGTCCCCGAGGACCGCCACGCCGAGCGGATGGACGACATCCTCGACATGGCGCGCGCCGAGGTCCTGGCCGAGTGCGGCGACGTCTACAACGGCTGCCTCCTGGCCGAGGAGGTCATGCGCCGCCATGAGAAGGTCTCCCCGGTCCTGGCCGCCCGCGGGCGGAGGCTGCTGGGCATCTCCTCGATGGAGGTGGGGCAGTTCGACGAGGCCATCACCCAGTTCCGCGAGCAGGCCAACATCATGCTGGCCGCCGGCATCACGCTGTACGCCGTGGCCTCGCTGCTGTCTCTGGGCTCGGCGCTGGAGGCCTCCGAGCGCTACCTGGAGAGCGCCGAGGTCCTGGAGTCCGCACTGTCCCTGGCTCAGCGCGCCGGGGCCGGGAGCATCGCCCTGTACCTGCACCGGCTCCTGGCCAGACCGGTATGGCCATGGGGGAGGAGGACAGTGTCGCCGAGCACTCGCTGGCCGCCGCCCGGATCCTGCAGGACCAGGGACGCCGGGCGCTGGCGGGGGAGTACCTCTCGCACGCGGCGATGGCCGCCTCCAACCTCAAGGACAATGTGCGCGCCGCCACCCTGTTCCGCCAGGCCGCCGACCTGGAGGACACCCGCACCGACCAGGGCTGCCTGGACCGGGGGCGGGCGCTGCGCCGCTCGGCCCGGGCGCTGGTGGACGACCTCACCCTGCCCATGGCCCGCGCCCGGCTCGACGAGGCCCGAGAGGTCATGGAGGAGGCCCGCCAGGCCTTCGCCGGCGTGGCCGACACCGAGGGCTACTCTCCTCGGCCTGGGAGATCGGCGACTGGCACGACGACATGGCCTGGATCCTGTGGCGCACCGGCCAGAACTGGCAGGCCGTCCAGCACTGCGAGGCCGCCTACGACGGATACATGGACACCGAGGACCGGGACTCGGCCTCGCGCGCCCTGTGCATGCTGGCCCGCCTGCACGCCGAGCGCGGCGAGCGAGACGACGCCCTGGCCGCCTGCGCTCGCGTGCGCGACCTGCTGGGCGAGCCGCAGTGGGACGGCCACGACGCCCTGGAGTTCGTGGTCTCCATCGAGGAGACGCTGCGCTGACCCGCGGTGCTGCGCCTCGCCCGTTGAGTCGAGAGCGTCCCCGTACGGGTCAAAGGTCCCCTGGGGCGTGCGTGGGTGGCGTATCGCGAATGTGATGCGTGGGAGGTTCGCCCCGTGTGAATCGGCTGACGGCCGCGGCCGGGCGAGGAATGATAAGCCTTGGGCATCACGACCCCCCTTGACGACCCTCCCGGGAGGCACCCCATGGCCATCGCAGTCTCACACCGATTCATACCCAGCGGCGATCTACCCGTGGAGGCGGGGCGCTATCGACTCGTGGCGGCGGGCTCGTGCCCGTGGTGCCGCCGAGTCCTCATCGCCCGGCGCCTGCTAGGCCTGACCGAGGCGATCCCCGTGTCCTGGAGCTACGGCAAGGGTGCGGACGGCTACTGGGAGCTGACCGGTCCCGACGGCGAGCCCGGCGTCGACCCGGCGCTCGGCGCCCGCTCCCTGGCCGAGGTCTACGAGAAGACCCCCGGTTACGAGCCGCCCCCCACCGTCCCTGCCCTGGTGGACATGACCACCGGTGAGGTCGTCAGCGACGACTCCGGCGACATGCTCTTCGATCTGTCCACCGCCTGGTGGGACCTCCAGCGCGAGGGCGCCCCGGATCTCTACCCACTCAACCGCCGCAACTCCACCGACGCCTGGGACGAGTGGATCGGCTCCCAGATCAATGTCGGCCATGCGGTGGCCACCCACTCCCCAAGGACCCGGAGAAGGCTGCGGCGGCTGCCAACGGCGTGCTCGTGGGCTTCGACGTCATCGACACCCTCCTGGCCCGGGCCACGCGGATGGAGGCCTCCCGCGAGGACGGCCTGACGATGCTCGACGGGCCGGCCCTGTCCGCCGTCGTCGCGATCGGCCAGTACCTGTGCGGCGACAAGCCCACCGGCAGCGACATCCGCCTGTTCACCACCGTCCAGTCCTACGAGTACGGCGGGCGTCAGCACTACCCCGGCGGGGAGGCGCCGTCGATCTCCTTCTGGCCGGCGCTGGCCGCTGGTTCCGCGCCCTGGAGAGCCGCTCGGGCTGGGTGGGTCCCGAGGAGCGCAGCGCCCTGGGCTGCTGAGGCTGCCGCGGCCGCCGAGGCCCGCTCTCTCGCTGACTGCTTCGCCGTACTCCACGAGCCTCGGGGACTACTGGGGGAGGTCGGGGCGCACTCCACGCGAGTCCCGAACCCGCACAGTACGGACAACCCCTGGTCAGTACACCCCGGGCCTCGTGCAGTACGGCCGGCTCAGTCCGGCGCCGTCGACGTCGGCCCGCGCCCACCGGCCCCTACGGCCGGGCGGTCAGGATCGGGTTGTACAGGAGCCGGTTGGGGGTCGTCGGGCACTCCTCACCCACGGCCATCGGTGCGATGAGCCGGTCCGCCCGCAGGTCCTCCAGCCGCGCCACCACGCGGTTGCGCAGCGTCCACGGGTCGATCGTGTTGAGGTAGATCTTCGTGCCGCCCTCGAAACCAGCCAGGGTCGAGACCCGCCACTTGAGCGTGATGTGCCAGGGCATGGGCTGGTCCACGTCGAGGGGCTTGTGGTGCCACTCCTCGTTGCTGGGCACGTCCGCGCCCGTGGCCGCGTGCAGGGCGTGGACCAGGTCGGCGACGGCGTCGACCTCCTCGCGGCTCATGAGCCACGGCTCGGGCATGGCCGACGTCGAGTACACCTCCAGCGTCGGGTAGCGGTGCCCGAATCCGGCGAGGCCACCGCGTGCTCGTTGCTCGCCACGAGCAGCCCCTGGTAGGCGGCGTAGTCCACCGCCATCTCGTTGTACAGGTTGGGGTTGACCCGCACCTTCTGCAGCTCCAGCTGGCTGGTCACGCCGCGCTCGTCGATGCCCACCAGCTGCTTATGCAGGTGGTCGAAGCTCGCCCCGGCCGGCCGCAGCCAGTTCTGGAAGACGGCTACGTAGCGCACCCACCGGTTGGCCTCGTACAGGCTCTGCATCGCGTGGATCGCCAGGCGCGTGTAGGCACGGTGCTCTGCCACGCTCAGGGTTCCCGAGCCGGCCAGGGCGGAGGTGTCGACGGCGTCGTCGGTGAAGTGGCGTCGGCCGACGATGACGTCGTGGCCCCCGGCGAAGAAGGCCGCCAGGAAGGTGTGGCGGGTCCGCTCGTCCATCGAGTCCCAGGAGTCCGGGTCCGCGCCCGCGGCCGCCAGCTTGGTGCGCGCCACCCGCTCGACGTGCTCGACGCCGGCCGGCTCGGCCAGGTAGGCCTCCATGCGCTCGCGGGCGGCGTCGGGGATCTCGTAGCCGTGGTTGATGTGCCAGTAGTCGAAGGAGAGGATCTCGAAGAGGTTGGGCACCCGCCGGAACTCGGCTACCGTGTCGAACAGGGCGGAGGCGGTAAGGGCGTCGAGACGCTCGAAGCCGCCGTCGGCCCGGCGCACGACGCGTGCCTTCTCCGGGGGTGTCTCCAGGTAGCGCCCCGAGCAGAAGGCGCAGCTGTGGGTGCGGTCGGCCGCCTCGAGCGGGCGGACCTCGGCGACCGGGTGCGAGATGGGGCGGTTGGCGCGGCCCGGCACGGTCCACACCTCGGTGCCGGTGAAGGGGCTGATCTGCTTGACCGTCCCGTCGGCCAGGCGCGTAAGTGGTTCGGCGGAGGGTGCGTACGGCATGAGCATGTCCCCATTGTGACGCCTTGTGACGCACCTGCGCGCGCTCTGCGTCCCCTCGGATGCCTCCGGGCTGTCGAGGCGGGGTAGTCTCTCTGACTCGTGTGGACTCGTGCGCCGGGTCCAGCCCACTGCGCATCCCGACTTCCCCGCACCCGACCGACCAGAGACAAGGAGGCGATGCATCCATGACCGACCTGGCTCAGGTCCTCACCTCCCTGCTACTCATCGTGGCGGTGGCCCTCGTGGCGCCGCTGGTCTCCTGGACCGTCCCCAAGCGGCTCGTGCCCGAGGTCGTCCTGCTCATCCTCGGCGGCATGGTCATCGGCCCCCACGGCCTGGGGCTGGCCGGTGAGGGCTCCTCCATCGAGCTGCTGCGCGAGCTCGGCGTCGCCTTCCTCTTCCTCATGGCCGGCTACGAGATCGATGTCAACGAGCTGCGCGGCGCGGGCGGGCGTCACGCAGCCGTCGCCTGGATACTCTCGCTGGGTCTGGCCTTCGGGGCGGTGACGGCCATCGGGGTGACCGGTGGCGCGGCGTCGGCCAACGGCATCGCCATCGCCATCGCGATGACCTCGACGGCGATCGGCACGATTCTGCCGATTCTGCGCGACCGAGGTCTGCTGCCCACAGCGGTGGGTGCCTCGATCCTCAACCACGGAGCCATCGGCGAGGTCGGCCCGATCCTCCTCATGGCGCTGCTGCTGGGCTCGCGCTCCACCTGGGTGAGCCTGGTGATCCTGGGCGTCTTCCTCATCATCACCCTGCTCATCATCCGCTTCACCAGCCGCGTCAAACGCGTGGGGCGCCGCCTGGTCGAGGCCATCCACTTTGGAGCCTCGACGACGGCGCAGACCACCATCCGCGCCACCGTCCTGCTGCTGGTGGGGCTGTGCGCGATCGCCGCCGTCTTCGATCTCGACGTCATCCTGGGGGCCTTCGCCGCCGGCTTCGTCCTGCGCCATGTCTGCCAGAGGGCGACGCCGAGTTCGAGGAGAAGCTCGACGGCCTGGCCTACGGGTTCTTCGTCCCGATCTTCTTCGTCACCTCCGGCATGGGCATCGACTCGAGCCTCAGCGCCGGGGACCTGGGCAACCTGCTCGCCTTCTTCGTGCTGCTGGTGCTCGTGCGGGGCGTGCCGGTGTGGCTGGCCTCCCGCGTGGAGCGGCGTCGAGACGGCTCACGCGCCTACTCGATGCGTCAGAGCCTCCAGATCGCCGTCTACTCGACGACGGCGCTGCCCATCATCGTGGCCGTCACCCAGGTGGCGGTCAGCGCCGAGGCCATGTCGACCTCCTTCGCCTCCACGCTCGTGCTGGCCGGGGTGCTCTCGGTGCTCGTCCTGCCGGCGGCGGGGCTGGGACTGGGGCGCAGGAGCGACCACGTTCCGGCCAATGAGGTGATGCGCGTGGTCCAGGGGCCGGCCGCACCCGACGGGCGCACCCCGGAGGAGGCCACCGTCCCTGCCGGCGAGCACGTCTCGGAGCCGCGCCGTCCCGCGTCGCCGCCCAGCGGTATCAGGCTGCCGGAAGGTGTGCGTACCCCAGTTGGAGGCGTGAGACGACCGGTGCAGCCCGACCTGGTGGGCTGGCCCGACCTGCGCGAGCAGGCTGCCCCGGTTGCCACGCACCTCGCCGACCTGGGGGTGCACGCCCACGGGCTGTCGGTGGAGGAGTCGCACCGTCTGGCCGCACGTCTGGCCCAGATCGAGCAGGACCACGCCCAGTGGCGCGAGCGCTGGCACCACCTGCGTCGGCGCGGCGGAACGTCCCGAGCCGCCCGGCGTCGTGGGCCCCGCGGCCAGTGACTCCTCTTCCACCGAACTAGGGGAGCATCTGCTCGACCATCTCCTCCATCGACGCCTGTACCGGCCGGTAGCGGGTGCCCAGCTCGAGGCGGCTCCGCGAGGCGTCGGAGCGGACCGTGTAGCCCACGTTGCGTCGAATATAGGTTCGAGTCTGTCCAAGTCTGGGTGCCATGGCCACTACTACTGGCCGAGGCAGGGCGCGTCGTGGCAACGGGAGCGATCGGCCGAAGCGCGGCAGCAGAGTGCTTGTGAGTGCGAAGATGTCGGTGTCCTCCGCGGAAGCGATGTAGCGGCCGTGGGCCTCGGGCAGGAAGGCGGCGGCGATATGCGCCTGGGCCACCTCGCGAACGTCGACGACGCTGATGCCCACGCGTGGCGCCCCGAGGCGAGCGGTGCCGTCGATCATCATCCGGATCGTGGAGAAGCTGTCGCTGGTCGGGGCGCTGCCCAGTGAGGGGCCGAGGATCATGGACGGGTTGATGGTCACCAGCCTCCACCGATCCTGCTCTGCGGCCAGCCGCCACGCCTCCTTCTCCGCGAGAGTCTTGGAGTAGGGGTAGGGCTCATGGGACAGGGAGGAGGTGGTGTTCCAGCAGGTCTCGGTCAGGATTCGCCCCGGGTATCCCTCGATGTCCGCGGCGTCGCCGTACATGGCGGCGATGGAGCTGGTGACGACCACTCGCGTGACCGATGGTGTGCGCCCCACCCCGGTCAGCACGTTGCGGGTTCCTTGCAGCGCTGGGGTGACAAGGTCTCGTTGGGGATCTTCGACTGCGCGAATGAATGGCGAGGCCGTGTGGATGACGACTGCGCACCCTTCCATGGCCTGGTCGTAGGAGCCGGGCTGGAGCAGGTCGCCGGCGAAGAGGCGCAGAGTGCCCGGCGCCTGCTCGGCCATGCGGTTCAGGTGGGCCACCTTGTTCGTGTTCTGGGGGTCGCGCACGGCGGCATGGACGGTGACGCCGGCGTCGAGCAGGCCCTTGGTGACCCAGCTGCCCAGGTAGCCGGTGGCGCCGGTGATCATGACGGGGCTGCTGGTGTCGACCGGGATGCCGCTCAGGTCGATGGTGGAGTCGAAGTCGTTGATGGTGTGTGTGTCCGAGGATCGCATGGCCGCAGCCTGACAGTCTTAGGAAACGAAGTCAATCAGTTTCGCTATTGGTCGGTACGATCTCCCCATGAACGCTGTGGGCTCACAAGCACCGAGGAGCAGACGCACTCCGGGGCGGCCGGTTGACGCCGCTCTGGGGCCGGCGATCATGCTGGCTGTGCGTGACCTCCTGGCCGAGAGCGGCTACGCCGCGCTGACGACGGCGGCCGTGGCCCGGCGCGCGGGCGTCTCGACCGCCACCCTCTACCGCCGGTGGCCCACCAAGCGCGAGCTCGTCCTGGCCTCGACCAGGCGCATGATCGAGACCGGCGTGGCTGACGAGGCTGTGGGCTCCGGTGCCGCCGTGGCCGAGGAATTCGATACCGGTTCGCTGCGAGGGGACCTGCAGGCCTTCATCGCCCACAAGAACCGGGCGCTGTCAGGGGCCACGGGTCAGGCGGTGCTCTCTCTTCTGGGCGAGCTGCCGCAGGACCCGGAGCTCAAGGAGCTGCTCGTCGGGGAGCTCCTCGCCGCCACTCGCTCTCACCTGGAGCAGATCCGGGACCAGGCCCGGGCGCGCGGTGAGGGTGCCTTCGACCTGGATCCTCATGCCGGAGCCCGGCTGGTCCTGGGGGCTGTCCTCGCCGGGATCGCCTTTGCGGCCGGAGATGACGGGGCTGAACCGTTGTCCGACGTCGAGCAGGAGCTGCTGCTTCGGGCCCTCGGTTGCGGGTGATGTGGCTTGGTGTGCTGCCAAGAGGGCGCCGGCCGTCGATGACCGGTCGGCCACGAGGGCGGGTCTCTGCGGTGGGGTGGCCCCGATCAGTTGGTCGACACCGCCACTGCGCTCGTGGCCGCGATGATGGCCATCGTCGTGGCGTCCACGGCCCGCTGCACCGCGCGGCCCACGGGGCTCGCCCCGGAGATCTCCTTGATCCGGTGCTTGAGCTCACCGCGGCTGAGTCCGGTCTCCTGCTGCGGAAGGACGACCGGCGCGATGTTGAGTGCCTGCAGGATCGCCAGCAGGGCGACGTCGGGTCCGGTGGGCGGCTGCACCCCGCGCAGAGCGCCGTCGATGCGCTCGCGCAGCAGCCGCTCGGGAACGGGGTCGAGCGTGGGGTAGGTGGGGCTGAAGGATCCGAACAGTCCGCCCGTGTGGATGCGGATGACTCCGGTCGTCTCCAGGGATGCGGCGATGTGGCGAGTGGGGTTGAGCTTGCCCCATGAGACCACGGAGGAGAAGCGCTTGCCGTCCTTGGCGGGCAGAACCGTCAGCGCCCAGTCCAGCACGGGGTGCCCGGTGGGCCCCGAGTTGATGATGTAGACGCGGGGGCTGCGTTCCTCGGTCAAAGAGATACGGCCGGCCAGCAGCAGGTCGGTGAGCAGCGCGCCGGTGAGGCCGTAGGCCGGGTAGGTCATGCGACTCTCGGGCTTTCCGGAGTCCTTGGTCAGCAGCAGGAACAATTCTTCACAGATCAGCATCGCATTCATGGGTCCAGTACAACGCGCCGTGACCTGTTTGTGATCCCTCGTAGGTGCGAGATCCGGATCCTGGGCGGGTCCTTCTTGAGGGGGAGGCCCTTGTCCTCGCGGCCGGCCCCGGGCGAAGGCCAAGGGCCCTCGCCGAGCCCTCGTCCCGCGCGTTGTGGAGCCGGGACCGTTCGCGCTGGGCGTTCGATCGGTGCTCATGGTGCCCGAACGCGTCGTACCCCGCGTCTAACCTGGAGTCATGGCGCGCGCTATTCGGCATGACGACTGGCCGGTGAGGCTCACTGATGACCAGATCATCAGTCGGGTCGGCCGAGGGGCCTTCCAGCGCGGCCTGGACTACGCGCGCAAGGGCCGGGTGCGGGGCATCGGCGTCGCCGGGAACGGGGACATCATCAGCGCCCAGTCCAAGGGCTCGGGCGCCCACATCTATCAGACCATGGTCTTCCGCAAGCAGCACGACCAGAGGAGCCCGGAGGCCTGGGTCGGCAACTGCTCGTGCCCGGTGGGCGCCAACTGCAAGCACGTGGCCGCCCTGCTCATCACGGCGCGTTCCCTGGCGCAGGAGGAGCCCGACGTCGCAGCCCCGGCCGGTCAGGTCGCTCCCTGGGAGAGCCGTCTGGCCGGCCTGCTGCAGCTGGAGCGCATGCTGCACCGTCGGATGGCCCTGGAGATCATCGACGACACTGGCAGCATGTGGGGCAACCCGGCCGGCCCATCCATGCTCCCGCTCATCGAGGGCAAGCGCGGCTGGAACCGACAGGGCGCCTCCTGGAGCCAGATCGCCTCCGGTGGGCTCGACGACGAGGCGGACCCCGAGGTGATCGGCGTCCTGCGCGAGCTGGCCGGCATGGCCGGCGGCTACGGCTTCTACTACGCCGACGACCGCGTCTCCCTGATGACCGCGCCCGCCCGCGTCTGGGAGGTGCTGCGCCGCGGGGTGGCGGCCGGCCTGACCCTCACCACCGCGCAGCGCCACGGCCGGCCCGTCCACCTCGCCGAGGGCCTGCGCGGCGGCGTCCACCTCATCCGGGAGGGCGACGGAGGCGTCGTCGTCGCCCCCGCGCTGGAGATCGACGACGTCGAGGAGATCAACCGCCAGCAGGTACCCGGGATCGAGCTCGATCTGACGCTCATGCCGATCGGCGACCCGGTTCACGGCTTCTACACCTGGATGCCCGGACGCGAGCTGCTGCTCATGCCGATCGAGCCGCGAGAGCCCCACCGAGGCACTCTCGCGGCTGCTCCTGGGTGAGAGGGAGACGATCACCATCCCGGCCGGAGACGTCGAGCGCTTCGAGACCGAGCACCTCGAGGCCCTCACCCGGGCGCTGCCGATCCTGTCCGCCGACGCCTCCATCCGCCTGCCCCGGCCCACGACGCTGCGCGCTGCGCTCGCGGTCCACGTCGACGCCGACGAGCACCACCTGACCACCGAGTGGTCCATCCGCTACATCTCCGAGGACGGCGAGGTCCGGCACGGTCACGGCGTCGGGGACCTCGCCGAGGCCGCCGAGGGCCGCATCGAGGACGGGGCCGCCGGCCGAGACGTGGAGGGTGAGACCCGCCTGGCCCGCGAGGTTCTCAACCGCCTGCTGCCCCTGGCCGTCCAGCACCCGGCCGTCTGGCACCCCCTGGACCTGCGCGGCATGGCCACGGCCCGCTTCATGACCGAGACGCTGCCGGTCCTGCGCGAGCTGGAGGCCTTCGACGTCGAGGTCGACGACGACGTCCCCGACTACCGCGAGGCCGCCGACGCCCCGGTCATCACCACCAGCGTCAGTGACGACGAGGACCGCCCCGACTGGTTCTCCCTGTCCGTGCGCGTCCACGTGGGTGAGGAGGAGATCCCACTGGTGCCGCTCATGGCGGCCGTGGCCGCCGGTGAGCCCGAGGTGCTCCTGGAGTCGGGCACGTGGGTGAGCATCGACCGCCCGGAGATCGAGGCCCTGGCCCGCCTCATGGAGGAGGGGCGCGAGCTGGCCGATCCGCAGGCGCACGGCACCCTGCGGGTCAGTGCCCTGCACGCCGGCTACTACGAGGTACTGGAGTCCCTCGGCATCATCGAGCGGGCGACCGCGCGCTGGAAGGAGCGGGTCGGGCGGCTGCTGGAGCGGGCGCGCGCCGCCGAGGCCGCTGCTGAGCACGACGCCGTTGCCGATGCCGGGGGCAGCGCCGGCGGGACGCCCGTGCCCGAGGGGCTGCGGGCGACGCTGCGCCCCTACCAGCTCGAGGCTACCGCTGGCTGGACTTCCTGCGCCAGGCTGGCCTCGGCGGGGTCCTGGCCGACGACATGGGACTGGGCAAGACCGTCCAGGTGCTCGCCGTCGTCCAGCGCCTCGTTGAGGAGCGTGAGAAGGCCGAGGGGCAGGTGCCGACCGACGTCGGTACCGGCAAGGACAGCGAGTTGACTGATTTCGATGCGCTGAACGGTCCTGAAGGGACCGGGCCGGTGCTCGTCATCGCACCGACATCCGTGGTCGGCTCCTGGGTGGAGCAGGCCGAGCGCTTCTGCCCGAACCTGCGGGTGCGGGCGGTGACGCGGACGGCCGCCAAGCGCGAGGAGGCCCTGGAGCGGATCGCGGAGGGCTCCGACGTCGTTGTCACCTCCTACACGATCGCGCGGCTGTGCGAGGAGGAGTTCATCGCCCAGGACTGGGCCTGGGTGGTGTGCGACGAGGCCCAGTTCGTCAAGAACCGTACCTCGGCCACCTACAAGGCCGTGCGGCGGCTGCGGGCGCCGTCGACCATCGCGATTACGGGCACGCCGCTGGAGAACTCGCTCATGGACCTGTGGGCGCTCATGAGCATCGCGGCGCCGGGGCTCCTGCCCGATCCGGAGCGCTTCGGGCAGGTCTACAGAAAGCCGATCGACCGCGGGGATACCGAGGCGCTGGGGCGGCTGCGGCGCCGGATGCGGCCCTTCCTGCTGCGGCGCACCAAGGAGCAGGTGGCCGCGGACCTGCCGGCCAAGACCGAGCAGGTCCTGGCCGTCGAGCTGGGCGCCAAGCACCGCAAGGCCTACGACCAGCGCCTGGCCCGAGAGCGGCAGAGGATCCTCGGGCTGCTGGAGGAGGACACGGCGCAGTCGCGCTTCATCGCCCTCAAGGCGCTGACCACCCTGCGGCAGATGGCGCTCGACCCGGCGCTTGTCGACGGCGATGGTGGGAATGACGGGTCAGGGACGACAGCGGCCCGCGGTGCGAAGGGTGCGAAGGACAAGGCGGCCGCCACCCCTCCCGAGGGACAGCGGAGGTCCGGTCGGCGGCCGAGCCCGTCGGCCAAGATCGAGGTACTGCTGGAGCACCTGGGCCCCATCGTCTCCGAGGGACACCGGGCCCTCATCTTCTCCCAGTTCACGCGCTACCTCTCCGGCGTGCGCGAGCACCTGGAGGATGCCGGTGTACGGACCGCCTACATGGACGGCTCCACCCCCGACCGGCAGAAGGTCATCGACGCCTTCCGGGCCGGCGAGGCCGACGTCTTCCTCATCTCCCTCAAGGCCGGTGGCTTCGGGCTCACGCTTACCGAGGCCGACTACGTCTTCCTGCTGGACCCGTGGTGGAACCCGCAGGCCGAGGAGCAGGCCGTCGACCGCACTCACCGGATCGGCCAGGACAAGCCGGTCATGGTCTACCGGCTCGTCTCGGCCGACACCATCGAGGAGAAGGTCATGGCCCTCAAGGAGAAGAAGGCCGAGCTCTTCGCCCGGGTCGTTGAGGGTACCGGCGACGTCGAGGCCGGCGGCGAGGGCGCCGGAGGGCCGGCCGGGGTTGCGGGTGCGGCGGGCGCGGGTGGCCTCAGCCCTGCGGCCCTGACCGCCGCCGAGATTCGCGAGCTCATCGAGGGCTGAGGCTCTCGACGCCGGTGGGGGCCTTAACTCGTCCGCGCCCGATCATCTGCACTGTGGCCCCTATCCGGTTGTGTCCTGGTGGGGCCTTCTACACAGGCGGGGACATTCTGATGCCGGCGAATGCCGTCTGCGCGTACGGGGACGGGAATCCTGCACCTGATGCGTGACATGTACTCGCCTGGAAGCCTTCGCTGCGATGTCGGGGCACACATCGCTTGGTGGGGAAGGATGAAGAACATGTCGAGTAGCGTCGTCATGCAGGTCGACGAGCAGAGGGGGCGTCCTCTGGTTGTCTGCACCGTGAGCGCCTCCGCCCGTGAATCCGGACTGGGTATGGGACGACGTCGTTACCAGCGGGGTCTGCTGCGCGGACATTGCTACTGCTGCGGCGTTGGGCAAGGGCACCATGTCCCCAGTGACATCTGGCCCAATGTCGCCCTCACTGCTGGCCCAGCTGGGCCTGGGCTCCTTTCCAAAGGATGACAGCGGTGAGGCCCTATTCGAAGTGTCCGACCAATCGCCGCGCCGCCTCGGCGGAAACGCCTGGGCGCGGTCTCCGACGGCGCCCAGTCCCCGCCCGAGGCCTCGGCCTCGCTCCTGTTGGCAGGCACTGTGAGCCTGGAAGATTCGTTCAGCCGCATCGAGCACGGTAACCACCAGGTCTGGTCCACGCGAAAGGCGGCACCATGACGGCTGACCACGGCATCCTGGCGCTGCTCCCATCTCTGACCCAGACCACCATCGACTTCTCGCCGGAGCTGCCGGTGGACAGTCAGTAGGTCGCCGACTCTACCCCGCGTGAACGGGCGACGTCATCAAGACTGTCGCCGTCTTGGAAACCTTCGACCACCCGCTGCTGTGGGAGGCGACCGGGCAGATCGGCTGACGCACGGGCAAATCCAGGCGCAACAAGGAACTATTCTGATAGAATCCGCAATATTAGAATAAGATTTCCTGTGAGTCACTTGGGGGGGCTGCATGTATCTGAGAAGCGTCATCATCGAAAACGTGAAGAGTTTTCGAGGAACGCATCGCTTTGATTTTAAGCCAGGAGTTAACTTCTTTGTCGGTGATAACAACAGTGGAAAATCGACTGTACTCGAAGCTCTTTTGTTTATGTTTGAGGGGCCGTCCGCGACAAGGTGGACTCCCGATAAATTCTATTGCGCGGAATCAGATGGAGCAACTAGGGTAGAAGTTGACATCTCGGGCGATGTTGACGGGTTGGTGGTGCAGGATAAGTTTAAAGTGCTCAAAGACTTTGTCTTTGAGGATAGTGGACAAAGAATTCTCCGCTTGGAGCGAAGTAGTGAGATGCGAACCGTGGTTCAGAATGGTAGAGACAAAAAGGTTGATGTCAAGAGTGTATGTTTCTGGCATCCTGAACGCGAGAAGTTTGAGAACGTTACTGGTATTGATGCTAAAGTAAAGGCAATTTTTGACTTTGAGGCAGTTTGGGCGAACGCGCAGCCGGGTGATCATATCGATTTCGCCAGCAACAAGACGCTTGGTCGCCTTCTTGACTCTTCATTTAGGCAGTTTACTCAAACTGACCGCTGGAAGGACCTTGCGAAAGCTCACGAGAGAGCTTTTTCTCTCGAAGGGGAGGGGTCTTTCTTGGAGGAAACGAAAGTTCTTGCGGAAGGCATAGAAGAACTTGTTCGCGAACAATATGGGCAGGCTAGGTTTCGTTTCGATTTTGGATTGCCTGACGCGACTGTGTTCATGAAACAGGGGAAGATGTACGTGGATGATGGGGCCGGCGAAACGCTTGTTGACGGGAAGGGTACCGGTATGCAAAGGGCTATTGCCCTTGGTATTATCCAAATGTATGCGCGATCTTCTGCTCTTGCTGATAAAACTAATCTGACGCCGCTCGTGCTTATGTTGGATGAGCCGGAAACGTGGCTGCACCCAAGTGCGCAACTCAAACTTGGCGAAGCACTGAGTAAAATTGGCAATCGTGAACAAGTGTTTATTGTCACTCATTCTCCGTATTTGATTCGCAAATTTGATCACAATACTCATCTTCTCACGGTTCTTGCGGGTCAAGGGGCTGAGAGGCGTGTCGACATGTCCACTCAATTCGGTCTATTTGGCTTAGGGGGAGCCGACATGGGGTGAAATTAACTACAGGGCGTTTAATGTGTGCAGCAATGACTTTCATAATGAACTTTATGGTTACGTGCAACATCACCTCGAATCGCAGAAAGGGGATGGTAAGTTTGCTAAAGAAGAGGAAGTTGACTCCTATCTTGTGAGCAAGGGATTGAAGAGAGATTGGGATTGGGCTCGCACTTCGACCCAAAAATATAAAACAACACTTCCTGTATTTGTTCGTAACTCTATTCATCACCCAGAGAATAACTTGAATGGCGAGGTTACCGAAAGGGAGTTGCGCGACTCGACAAAGGCGCTTGTGTCGATTGTGGAGTCCATTAATAGGTCCTCTTAATTTCTAGCGGATAAGAGAAAATGTGATGAGGTTGTCTGGCTGAGTTGTTGAAATCGCCTTTGGTGGGTTGACCTGATTTTATTCAATCGTAGAGAATTTGCTTGATTGTGCGGGATCCCAGGGTCCACAGGCTCGGGACTGCAGGTGGTCTCCACAGGGCTGAGAAGCCCCTGAGCGCGCGGGCTCGGGATGGACCGATTCTGTTGGGGCGGGCACAGCGCCCGCTGGGGAGCAGCGGTGCGCTGGTCCCCATCAACCAGAGGAGAACCACCATGAGGAGACCCACGAGGACCACTCTGCGCGCTCTGCGCACCAGTGTGATGCTGGCCCGCCCGGGCGACGTGTCGGCACTGCCGACCCGCTTGCGGCGCCTGGTGTCCCGGGAGGAGGGCATGGCCACCGCCGAGTACGCCATCGGGACCTTGGCGGCCGCGGCCTTCGCCGGCCTGCTGCTGGCGCTCATGCGTTCGGGCAGCCTGAGCGGCGCCCTGCAGTCCATCATCGAGTCGGCGCTCTCGGTGTGATGTGCGGCGTCATCGCAGTGGGTGGGCGCGCTCGCCCCCGAAGGGTCCGGCTGCCCGGCGGTGGCCGACGTCGCCGCCCGGGCCCCGCCTCCCGCCGGCCTTCCGGCCGGGCGGAACCGCATCCGTCACGCGGGTGCCCGTGCCATCGAGACGCTGAGTCCGGCGGTGGGTCCAGTGGCCCGGACGAGTCCGGGCAGGGCGAGCAGGGGATGGTGACGGCGGAGACGGCGCTGTCGCTGCCTGCAGTCGTCCTCGTGCTCCTCATCGTCCTGGCTGCCGTCAGCGCCGGCGTCACCCAGCTGCGGGTGGCCGACGCCGCCCGCACGGCCGCCCGACAGGCCGCCATCGGACAGGACGACTACACCGGCGCGGCCCAGCGCGTGGCCGGCGGGGTGAGCCTCGGTGTCGAGCAGGGCGAGCTCACCTGCGTCACCGCTGCCCGTCCCGTGCCCGGCCCACTGGGCGGGCTGGGCCTGACGGCGCGCGCCCGGGCCTGCACCTACACCGAACCGAGCAGCCCATGAACCGTCCACGAAGGGATGAGCGCGGCTCGGGGACGGTTTACGCCCTGGGTGTCATCGCGGTGCTCCTGGCGGCCGCGGTCGGCATCGCGGGCCTTATCCAGGCCCAGAGCGCCACCGGCCGGGCCCGGGCCGCCGCCGACCTCGCGGCCATCTCCGGTGCCACAGTCCTGTCCTCGGTGGTCGCCCCCGGCGACCCCTGCGCCATGGCCGGACGCGTCGCCGCCGCCAATGGCGCCTCGGTGAGCGCCTGCTCCGTGGCCGGCGAGGACGTCACGGTCAGCGTGACTGTTCCCGCGACGATCCTCGGCCTGCCCCGCCAGGCCGCCGCCCAGGCCCGCGCCGGCCCCGTCGACGCCCCGCCCGGCTGAGCTCAGCGCGCCCCGGCCCGAGACTCAGTCCTCGACGGCGACGGTGGCACCGTTGGCGAACTGGGCCGCGTGGAGCCTTGCGTAGGCGCCGTCGGCCGCGATGAGCTCATCGTGGCTGCCCTGCTCGACGATGTCACCATGCTCCATGACCAGGATGGTGTCGGCGTCGCGGATAGTAGACAGACGGTGGGCGATGATGAAGCTTGTGCGGCCCTCGCGCAGCGCATTCATGGCCTGCTGGACCAACAGCTCGGTGCGGGTGTCCACCGAGCTGGTGGCCTCATCGAGGATGAGCACTGCCGGGTTGGCCACGAAGGCCCGTGCGATCGTGAGCAGCTGACGCTCACCGGCGGAGATGTTGGCGGCGTCCTCCTCCAGAACCGTGTCGTAGCCCTGTGGCAGGGCCTTGATGATGTGGTCGACGAAGCACGCCCTCGCGGCGGCCTCGACCTCCTCATCGGTGGCCCCGGGGCGTCCGTAGCGGATGTTCTCGCGGATCGTGCCGGCGAACAGCCAGGGGTCCTGCAGGACCATGCCGGTTCGACGGCGCACGTCGTGGCGCGTCATGGTGGCGATGTCGCGCCCGTCGAGCAGGATGCGGCCGCCGTCGAGCTCGTAGAAGCGCATGAGCAGGTTGACCAGGGTGGTCTTGCCCGCTCCCGTGGGCCCCACGATCGCGACCGTGTGGCCGGGGTCGACCCGCAGCGACAGGTCCCGGATGAGCTCGACCTCCGGGCTGTAGGAGAAGCGCACGTGCTCCATCTCGATGACACCCGGGCCCCCCCGGAGCCTGCCCGCTGGGGTGGGTCGCAGAATCCCGGCCGGCGCCCTCCGGGGCGACATCGTCGGGCCGCTGCTCCTCGGCATCGAGCAGCTCGAAGATCCGCTCGGCGCTGGCGGTACCGGACTGCACGGCCGTGGCCATGCCACCGAGCTGGCCCAGGGGCTGGGAGAACTGCTGGGAGTACTGGATGAAGGCCTGCACGTCGCCCAGGCGCAGCGACCCGGAGGCGACCATGGCGCCGCCGACCACCGCAATGGCCACGTAGTTGAGGTTCCCGATGACCAGCATGACCGGCATCATGATCCCGGAGAGGAACTGCGCGCGCAGGGAGGCCCGGAAGAGCTCCTCGTTCTCGGCGGCGAAGGCCTCGCGCACCGAGTCCGTGCGCCCGTAGACCTGGACCAGGGCGTGTCCGGAGAAGGACTCCTCCACCCGGGTGTTGATCTTGCCGGTGCGGGCCCACTGGTGGGTGAAGGCCTTCTGCGAGCGCGGCCCGATCACCCCGAAGACCACGCCCATGAGCGGGAAGATGATGAGCGCCACCAGTGCCAGCTTCCAGGAGATGGAGAACATCATCCCCAGCACGCCCACCACCGTGAGGATGGAGGTCAGCGCGCTGGACAGGGACTGCTGAAGGGTGTTGGTGACGTTGTCGACGTCGTTGGTCAGGCGGCTGAGCAGCTCACCGCGCTGGACGGTGTCGAAGTAGCTCAGCGGCAGGCGGTGGACCTTGTCCTCCACCTGGGCGCGCAGACGGTAGAGGACCTTGACCGTGACGCGGTTGAGGAGCCAGCCCTGAAGCCAGTTGAGCAGGCCCGAGCCCACGTACAGGGCCAGCACCACCGTCAGGATCTGCCCCAGGCGGGTGTAATCGATGCCGGCGCCGGGAACGACGTCCATGGCGGAGAGCATGGAGGCGAAGTCGTCCATGCCTCGGGCTCGCAGCATCTCGACGGCCTGGGCCTTGGTGGTGCCGGCCGGCAGCATCGTGGAGACCACGCCCTCGAAGATGACATTGGTGGCCTGGCCCAGCACCTTGGGGGCGGCCACCGCCAGCACCACCGTGCCCACGGCGGCCAGGGCCACGACCACCAGCGAGATCCGGTGGACGCCCAGCAGGCCGACCATCCGCTTGAAGGAGGGCCAGAAGGCCTCGGCCTTGCCCGGAGGCGGTCCGTCGTGCCAGTCGCCCGAGGATGCCTGCGTCTCGGCGGCCAGCTTGAGGTCCTCCTCGCTGAGCTCGTCGGGGTCGACGGCGGTGCTCGTTCCGGTGCTTGCGTTGCTACTCGTGCTGGTGCTCATGCTGCGGCCTCCGCTCCGAGCTGGGAGGTGACGATCTCGCGGTAGACGGGGCAGGTGGCCAGCAGCTCGGTGTGCGTGCCGCTGCCCACCAGGTGGCCGCCGTCCAGGACGAGGATCTGGTCGGCCTCGGTGATCGTGGAGACGCGCTGGGCCACGATCACCTTCGTGATGCCGGCCGTGGCCGGCCCCATGGCCTCGCGCAGCCGCGCGTCGGTGGACACGTCCAGGGCCGAGAAGGAGTCGTCGAAGATGAGGATGTCGGGGCGGCGCACTAGGGCCCGGGCGATGGCCAGGCGCTGACGCTGACCGCCCGAGACGTTGGTGCCGCCCTGGGCGATGGCCGCCTCCAGGCCCCCGTCCATCGCGGAGACGAAGTCCTTGGCCTGGGCGACCTCCAGGGCCTTCCACAGCTCGTCGTCGGTGGCCTCCTCGCGCCCCAGGCGCAGGTTGGAGGCCACGGTTCCGGCGAACAGGAAGGGCTGCTGGGGGACGAGCCCCATCTGGGCCCACAGCGCCTCGGGGTCGGCCTCGCGCACGTCGGTGCCGCCGATGAGCACCTGCCCGCTGCTGGCCTCCAGCAGCCGGGACAGCAGCCGCACCACCGTGGACTTGCCCGACGCCGTCGAGCCGACGATCGCCGTCGTCGTGCCGGGCTGAACGGTGAAGCTCACCTCCGCCAGGACGCGGGCGTCGGCGTCGGGGTAGACGAAGGTGACGTCACGCATCTCAACCGTTCCGGGGGCCGGGAAGGTGTCGACGGCGTCGGGGGGAGGAGGTGATGGTCGGCGCCGTTGCCAGCACCTCGCTGATGCGCTCGGCGCATACGGCCGCGCGCGGAATCATGATCGTCATGAAGCTCGCCATGACGATGCCCATGAGGATCTGCATGAGGTAGGACATGAAGGCGATGAGGGTGCCCACCTCCACGTCGCCGTCGCCGACCTGGTGCCCGCCGAACCAGATGACGCCGACGATCGTCACGTCCAGCACAAGCATCACCAGTGGGAACAGCAGGACGAAGAGCTGGCCCACGCGCTCGCCGACCCGGGCGATGTCGGTGTTGGCGTCCTCGAAGCGCTCGGTCTCGGCCTGCTCGCGCACGAAGGCTCGGATCACCCGAATGCCGGTGAGCTGCTCGCGCATGACCCGGTTGATGGCGTCGAGCTTGTCCTGGTAGGAGCGGAACAGGGGCAGCATCCGGCCCACGATGAGGCCCACCGCCACCAGCAGAACCGGCACCGACACCCCGATCAGCCACGACAGGCTCGGGGCGCGCGTGATCGCCATGATGATGCCGCCCACTGCCATGACCGGTGCCGTCACCAGCATGGTGCAGCCCATCATCACGAGCATCTGAACCTGCTGGACGTCATTGGTGTTGCGGGTGATGAGCGACCCCGCCCCGAAGGCGGTGATCTCCCGCTCGGAGAAGCCGCTGACCCGCTCGAAGACCTCTCCGCGCAGGTCGCGGCCCATGCTCATGGCGGACCGCGCCGCGAGATACGTCGCCGCCACCGAACACACACCCTGACCGACGCTTACCACCAGCATGAACGCGCCCATTCGCCAGATATAACCGGTGTCCCCGGTGGCCACACCCTTATCGATGATGTCGGCGTTGAGGGTGGGAAGGTACAGAGAGGCCATCACCTGGGCGAACTGAAGCACCAGAACGCACAGAAGCAGTCCCGTATACGGTCGCAGGTGCCTGCGCAGTAATCGAACGAGCATGCTGGGAACGTATCAGTCTCACGCTACGTGAGGGCGAGCATCTCATGAATACGAAGGCGAGTGTCTTATGAATTTATGTTCATGCCCGAGCACTGAGCAGCCTCATGGTGCGTGAGGGCCGGTGGCCGGCGCCGCCTCGAGCAGGAGCCGCAGCAGGGCGGCCGCCCCGGCCTTGTCCAGGGGCTCGTTGTTGTTGCCGCACTTGGGCGACTGCACGCACGAGGGGCAGCCGCTCGCGCACCCGCAGCCCTCGATGACGGCGAGCGTCGCCGCCAGCCATTCGCGCCCGGCCCGGTAACCGCGCTCGGCGAAGCCCGCCCCGCCGGCGTGCCCGTCGTGGACGAACACGGTGGGCGCCCCCGTCTGCGGGTGCGCTGCGGTTGACAGCCCGCCGATGTCCCAGCGGTCGCAGGTCGCCAGCAGCGGCAGCATCCCGATGCTCGCGTGCTCGGCCGCGTGCAGGGCGCCGGGCAGGTCGGTGGGCTCCAGGCCCGCCGCCTCGCAGGTCTCCTGCGGGATCGTCCACCACACGGCGGCGGTGGGCAGCACGTGCTCGTCCATCTCAAGGGCGTGCTGGGAGACGACCTCCCCGCCGGGCAGCGCCATCCGCTGGTAGCCGGTCACCTGGCTGGTGACCTCCACTGACCCGAAGGACCAGGTGATCGCCGCAGCTCCGGGAGCCTCCCGCCCGTCGTCGGCCGTGTGCGCTGACGGCTCAGGGACGTCGTCGAGCCGATCCCCGCCCCCGACCGGCCGGCCCCAGACCTGCTGCTCGCGCTCGGCGATGATGCGCACGCTCGAACGCGACCGGGCCCGCGTGCGGTAGCCGACCGCCGCCCGCTGCCGCACGAGTGCGACGTCGTCGGCCAGCTCCTCGACCACGTAGACGCGCCCCTGGTGGACGTAGACCGCGCCCTCGTGGACGGTGGAGTCGGCGGCCGCGCCGTCAACCGTGCCGATGACCGCGCCGGTGTCGGCCTCCACCACCGGCACCTCGGGCGGCCCGTCGCCGCGCAGGGAGGTGAGGTCCTGGGGCCGGCCGGGCAGGTTGACGTTCCAGAACCAGCCCGTGGGTCGACGCCGCAGCGCGCCCCGGCTCTCCAGCTCGCGCAGCAGGGCGTCATCGGGCAGGCCGAACAGGGCCAGGTCCTCGGCCCTCAGGGGAGCCTCGGAGGCGGCGGCGCACAGGTGCGGCGCGAGCACGTAGGGGTTGGCCGGGTCGAAGACCGTGGCCTCGGGGGCGGCGAAGACCGCCTCGGGGTGGTGCACCAGGTAGGCGTCCAGCGGGTTGTCGGAGGCGATGAGGACGGCGAGTCCGCGGCTGCCGGCACGTCCGGCCCGGCCCGCCTGCTGCCCCAGCGAAACGCGCGTGCCCGGCCATCCGGCGATGAGGACCGCGTCCAGCCCGGTGACGTCGATGCCCAGCTCCAGGGCGTTGGTAGTGGCCAGGGCGCGCAGCCGGCCTGAGCGCAGGTCTGCCTCCAGGGCCCGGCGCTCCTCGGGCAGGTAGCCGCCGCGGTAGGCCGAGACCGTGCCGATGAGCTCGGGCAGCGAGAGCCCCAGTGTGTGGCGGGCCCGCTCGGCCACGATCTCCGCCGAGCGACGAGAGCGCACGAACACCAGCGCCCGGGCGCCTACGCTCAGCAGGTCCACGAGCAGCTCGGCGGCCTCGACGACGGCGCTGCGCCGCGCCGAGGGGTCCTCGCCCGGGTCGCCTGAGTCCGGTTCGGCCGCACGGGCCGAGTCCTGGGCCGGATCGACGTCGGGCGCAGGCAGCATCCAGGGGTCGCGCAGCGCAGGCTGCCACAGGGCCAGGGTGCGCTCCCCGGCGGGTGCGCCGTCGTCGGTGACGGCCACGACGTCGTCGGGCTCGGCGCCGATGAGTCGGGCCGCGGTGAGGGCCGGCTCGGCTGCCGTCGCCGAGGCGCACAGGACGATCGGTTGCGGGCCGCGCGGGCGCAGGCGCGCCACGAGCCGCAGGAGGCGGCGCAGCACGAGGGCGACGTGCGCCCCCAGGATCCCGCGGTATGCGTGGCACTCGTCGATGACGACGTAGCGCAGGCCCCGCAGGAGACGGGTCCAGCGCTCGTGGCCCGGCAGCAGGGAGAAGTGGAGGAAGTCGGGGTTGGTCAGGACGACGTCGGCATGGGCACGCACCCAGTCTCGCTCGGGCAGGGGTGTGTCGCCGTCGCAGGTGCCGGTGCGCACCGTGCGCAGGGAGCCCGTGGGGGTGCCGGCCTCGCGCTGGACTGCCTCGAGCTCGCCGATGAGCCGGCCCAGGGAGGCTGCCTGGTCGGCGGCGAGCGCCTTGGTGGGGGAGAGGTAGAGGGTGGTGGGGCGCCGGCCGTGGGCGGAGATGCGCGAGTCGGCGCCGGGGGACTGGGCCGCTAGGGACGTCGGAGAGCGCCGGCAGCCAGGCGGCCAGGGACTTGCCCGATCCGGTGCCGGTGGCCAGAACCGTGTGGTGGCCGGCGTGGGCGGAGCGCGCGGCGGCGACCTGGTGCGTCCAGGGGCGTTCGACGCCGATGCGGCGGTAGGCGGCCACGAGGTCGGGGTCCGCCCACTCGGGCCAATCGGAGTGGCGGCCGGGGCGGGCCGGGGTGCGTTGGAGATGGACGAGCCGGCCGTCGCGCCCGCCGATGGACTCCAGGAGCCCGGTGAGGTCGCGTCTGGTCCCGTCTGCCATGGGGCACAGTGTGCACCACCGGTGGCCGTCGGCGTCCGACTCGCCTCCGCCGGTGTCCGGGCCCGAGCGCGGTGATCCCTCCTCGCCAGAAGTATCCCGTGCAAATCATCCACTCGAACTGCTGCGACCTGGCAGAATCCTCCCATGGGAATGAATACTTCCTCCGAGACTCGTCAGCGGATCCTGCAGTACTGGTGGATGCTGGAGCTATTCAGCCCACAAATTGTGAAAGAGTCAAGAGGTGGTCGGTGGGTCGACTGGAGGATGGGGAACTCTCTGCCCTGGCATACCTTGGCTCCACCTGAGTCGGCGGGAAAGACGCTATGAAATGGCAACATACTGTCTACTTTGGCGTGTACGACCTCGATAGGGTCTATGAGGGCCTGCACGACTTCTTCGGAGAGGATCCTGACGCCTACGATGAACGTACGGCCGGTCTCAGTGCCTGTTCGGCGATCGTCCTAGATGAGGATGGAAGTCTCTTGGCTGAATCAGCGACGCTTTCCTCTGCGTTATGGGCTATGGCTCAGGTCAGCATTACGGGTGAGACACCGAGGTCACTGTGGGCTAACGAATTCTATCAGGTGTCTGAGATATTCAAGGATAGGGTGGCTGCTTTTAAAGGAAAGTCGTCAGGCGGTCATTGGTGCTGGAGATTTCTCGATCCTGGACGAGATGTCGTTGCTGGAGCTGCTAAATATATCTCATCAGGTTTCTGGGGTGGCTAGGGTACCTAAACTCGCTAGTTCACGTATCATTATCTCATCTGTGGCTGTATCCCGTCGTCGTACCGACGATGCTGCTGCCAACATCGACTTTCTCAACAGTTTCTTCCTTGAGGATCTTGCAGGAGTCATGGCGGGGATATCGGATGGGGACTGCCCGCCGGCACTGTCTGAGTACCTGACCGCCGACGCCAACCTTCCCGTAGGGCGGAGGAAGGACGTCATCAGGGACAACACCGTTGCCGACGCCGGAGTCCGGGTTGACAGGTTGCCGAAAGGTCGGTGGCCCTCCAATACTGAGCACGGCCTGGCGTTGCGTCAGCAGTTCGCCGTCAACCGGGCCTTGGATGATCTGCCTGATGCAGGTGGGCTGATGGGAGTCAACGGACCTCCCGGTACCGGCAAGACAACGATGCTGCGCGACATCCTGGCCGGCAATGTTGTTGAACGCGCGCGGCGCCTCGCTGACTTGAAGAGTCCTGGGGATGCATTCACTGAAACTACATACCGATGGAGAACTGGTGGTGAACATTGGTGCAAAGTCAGGCAACTGCGTTCCGAACTCACTGGATTCGAGATGGTTATCGCTTCAGCGAACAATGCCGCCGTTGAGAACATCAGCGTTGAGATTCCCGCCCTTGGTGCGATCGATGGCAAATGGCGGGAAGACGCCGACTATTTTGCTGACATTGCCTCTGCGGCTCTGGCGGCCTTGGATATCGGGGAACGGAAACGTGAGGATGCTGAGAGAACGGAGCGGAAGGCCTGGGGCCTGGTGGTGGCCAGATTAGGTAGTAAGCAGAATCGAAAGCTTTTCGTGAAGCCTTCTGGTTCGACGTCACAGACGGGAACGGGAAACGCGTTCCGGGAACTGCTCCGCGCATGCAGACGCGTCTGAATCAGTGGCGTGACGGAAAGGTGCCATATAAGAGTTGGTCGCAGGCACGAGAAGACTTCCGTCGGGCCGAGCGACGAGTCGACGAGCTCCTCGCTCAGCGGGAAGCGGCTCAGTGGCGTATGGAGCGTCTCAAGGATGCCCTCATGGAGGAGCTGGAACTCGCAGCGCAGGCTCAGCGCCTTGCGTTGGAGGCTGCCAAGGCTGCGGACGAGAGTTGGGGGTATGCGAATGTCATCGAGCGTGCGCAGGCGGAGTACTCCGAGGCTGGCAGCATCCGGAACCGGCACGCGGAGATCAAGCCCGGGGTGCTTGAGACGCTCTTCACCTTGGGGCGAGCTGCTCGCGAGTGGAGGGAACGGTTGGAGCCACTCGAGGAGAAGCTGCGGACGGCGGAGCAGAACTGGCAGCGGGTGCGCCAGCATGCGCAGTACCTCGACGAGCGGGCGCGGCACATCTCTGGCGAGCTGGCAAGCGCTGAGAATCGATGCAAGCGCCTTTCCCAGGAAGTGGCTGATCTGCGCTGGCAAGTGGCTGAGGACCGTGAGCACTATGGGCGCGGGTACCCGGATGAGAGGCGGGATAGAGAGGACCGCGAGAAGTATGCCCCATGGCTCGACGCAGAGCTCGATGCGGCTCGGTCTGACCTGTTCCTGGCAGCGCTGAGGCTCCATGAGGACTTCCTTGCCAATGCGGCCGGAGATATGGTGAAGGGGTTGCGTGCGGCTATTGAGGTAGTTGCTGGTGCTCACCCTCGTGGTCTAGAGCCGGAAAAGATACGCGCAGCGTGGCAGATCTTCTTCCTGGCTGTGCCGATGGTTTCGACGACCTTCGCCTCCTTCGGCCGTTTATTCACGGGACTTGGTCCTGAGTCTCTCGGATGGTTGCTCATTGATGAGGCTGGACAAATATGCCCGCAGGGCGCGGTTGGAGGGATCTGGCGATCCCGGCGGGTCATCGTCGTCGGTGACCCATTGCAACTGCAGCCGGTAGTGACGATGCCGCGCAAGGCTCAGTATGACATCGCAGCTGCGTTCGGTGTCTCATCGGTCTGGATTCCGCCGCAAGCCTCGGTCCAGACTCTTGCTGATCGCATTTCGCGCTATGGAACCACTTTGTGCCACGGAGAGAAACCCATGTGGGTGAGTGCACCACTGACAGTGCATCGCCGATGTGACGATCCGATGTTCAGGCTGTGCAATGAGATCGCTTATGGGGGTATGATGGTTAGCGGTGTTCACCATTATCTTGATAATAGTGATCATCCAGATCTATTTCTCCTTGAAGGGCCTCGGGGGTTGAGAGTCCCAGCAAGTCAATGGCTTGATGTCCGGGAGATTCCATCCTGTACGCATCTTCAGAAGAATCAAATGAAACTATTACGTCGTCTGCTTGACGATCTTCGAGGGCGCGAAATTAAAATGTCGCAGATTATTGCCATCTCGCCGTTCCGAGTGGTGGCTAACGAGTTGGAGTCCCTCGCGAGGAGTTATCCCGGGTTGTGTGGCGGTACGATTCATACCGCCCAGGGCCGGGAGGCGGATGTGGTCTTCCTGATTTTGGGAGGGAAGCCCGACGCTCCTGGGGCGAAGGCCTGGGCCTCGTCGACCGTCAATCTCGTCAATGTCGCCGCGAGCCGAGCGAAGCGTCGTCTCTACGTTATCGGTGACCGCACCGCCTGGGTGCAGTATCCGTATTTCGCGGACCTCGCCTCTGCACTCGCCCCGGAGCCTCAGCAGGCCGTGGATACGGTGGGCTGAACGAGAGCACCGACAGGACTGGAAGGCGCAAGGTGTCGTTGGAGATCCAGTGAGACACCGTTCTCCGATTGCCTGCACCCCGGTTGTCGTGGTCCTACCTTATGTCTCCCGTTCGAGGGGTAAAGGGTACGAACGTGACACCCACCCCACGGCCACGCGCGGCTGACGATGACGAACGGCCTCCCCCACCTGGGGGGAGGCTCCCGCGCAGGCGCCCTCAGTAGGGTCGGCCCATGTCCGACGCCTCCGTCTCCTCCAGCACGCACGCCCGCAAGGTGCAGATCCTCGTCTGGAGTGGCACCGCCTCGATCACCGTGGTGCAGACGCTGCTCGCCCTGATTGTGTACCTCAAGCTGGAAGGCGGCTCCACGGTTGTGCCGGGCCTGGACCGCTGGCAGGTGTTGTATGCCGGACACGTACTCATCTCCCTGACCTGTCTTCTCCTCCTCATCCCGGTCCTCAGAGGACCCCGCCCGTCGTTGTCGATCCTTATCGTCTTCCTGGGGCTCATCCCCACCTGGCCGCAGGTGGCGGCTTCTGTGTCTGCGACCGTCATCGGCATGCGTAAAGGGGCGAAAGCGATACCGGTCGTGGTGGCCGTCATGGTCGTGGGTGTGTCCATGTCTCCGCTCCTCAATCCGATTCGCGAAGAGGCCACGCTATCGGCCGTCGCCTCATACGCAGTCAGTAGTCTCCCGATCTGCATCGTCTGCGTCATGCTGGGCGTCAACCTGCAGGCCCGTGAGGAGCTGCTGCGCTCGGCCTCCCGCGAGGCCCGCCTCATCCGCACCACGCAGGAGGCGCGCATCGCCCAGAGCCGCGCCGAGGAACGCGCCCGCATCTCCCGCGAGATGCACGACTCCCTCGCCCACCGCCTCTCCCTGGTCTCCCTCCACGCCGGCGCGCTTCAGACCCGCACCGACCTGGATCTGGGCAGCGTCAGCAAGATCGCGGGCAGCATCCACACCCTCGCCGCCGACTCCGGACGCGAGCTGCGCCAGATCCTCGCTGTCCTGCATGACGACGGTTCCGCTGACGGCGCCCGCGCCACCTGGTCCGATGTCGAGGACGTCCTGTCCTGGGAGCGGGAGGCCGGCCAGGAGATCGAACTGCACCTGGCCGGGTCCTGGGCGGATTTCTTCGAGGCCGCCGACGCCCGCAGCCGACACGCGGTCCTGCGCACCATCGAGGAGCTGCTCACCAACGCCCGCCGCCACGGAACCGGCGGCGTGGTGCGGCTCGACTGTGAGGTCGAGGCCTCCGACGGTCCCGGCGACGACGGCGCAGCCCTCGTGGTGCGGTGCGTCAATGACTGCCCGTCCACGCCTCGGCCGGCGGCGCCCGGCGGCGGCCTGGGCCTGGAGGGTCTGCGCGAGCGGCTGCGGCTTCTCGGTGGCGAGCTGCACGTCTCGCAGCGCACAGAGCAGTTCATCGTCATGGCTGCTGTCCCCGCCCACCCCGACGTACAGTAGCCTCCCAGGTAGTTGAACAAGCAAAGGAATCGGCATGGACTCACCGCAGCGCCGTGTACGTGTTGTCATCGTTGACGACGATGCCCTCGTGCGCGCCGCCTTGCGTCTCGTCCTCGAGGGCGACTCCGGCGTCACGGTCCTTGGCGAGGGGGCCGACGGGCGCAGCGGCTACGACGCGGCGCGCAGTCTGCGCCCCGACGTCGTCCTCATGGACCTGCACATGCCCGGCACCGACGGCGTCTGGGCCACCGCCCAGATCGCCGCCGACTGCCCTGACACCAAGGTTCTCGTGCTGACCGCCTTCGACACCGACGCGATGGTCGCCGCCGCCCTACGCGCCGGCGCCACCGGCTTCCTGCTCAAGGACAGCGCCCCCGAGATCATCTTCCGCGCCGTGCACGCCGCCGCCGACGGCCAGCGGGCCTTCTCCGGCTCCGTCCTGGACCGGCTCGTCGAGGCCGCCGTCGAGGCCACCCCGCAGCGCCGCGCCTTCCCCGAGACCGTTACCGACCGGGAGCGTCAGGTCGCTCTGCTCGTGGCTCAGGGCCTGGGTAACGGTGAGATCGCCGAGGAGCTCGTCGTCGGTGCCAGCACCGTCAAGACCCACGTCTCCGCCCTGCTGGACAAGTTCGGCGTCACCAACCGGGTCCAGCTCGCCGTCGCCGTGGCCGAGTGCACCGTCGACGACGTCCCTCGCTGAACCTGCTGCCGCCGACCCGACGACACCCACTCCCGCCCAACAGACTGGGACCTCGGACCACTCGCCAGGAGTGAGCCCGAGGCCCCGAAGTGTCCCGCACGTGCGGTGCTGTCCGTCAGCCCTCGGCTCCGCCGGCGGCCTGTTGGGGGCCGGCGTCGCAGGTGGTTCCCTCTGCCGGGACGGTTCCGTTGACGAGGAAGTCGATCATGGCGGCGCCGGCACAGCTGCCGGAGGCGCCATGGCCGTAGCCCTTGACGGTGAGCAGGTGGCCGTTGTCCAGCTGGTCGGTGAGGCTCTGGGCCCAGGGGTAGAGGGTTCGGGAGTCTCCTGTGGTTCCGATGACGAGGATCGGGGCAGATCCCTTGGCATGGGTCTCCTGGGGTGGGGTCTGTGCCCGGTGCCCCCAGCCTCGGCAGTAGGCCTCCATAGCGTTCGAGGTGCCGCCGAAGAAGGGGTAGCTCTTCTTCTCGGCGGCTGACTGCGCGTCCCAGTCGGAGGCGGTGCCGCCCGTGTCCGGGTAGTCGTTGCAGATGACCGCGCCGAACATGACCTCGCTGTTGGCGCTGCTGACCGCCTCCTCGACGGTCGTCTCCGGCGACAGGTCGGGCACGCTCTGCTTCGCTTTCACCATGAGGGTGCCGTCACGCTTGTTCATGGCCGGGTTGAGCATGGCGGTCAGCGCCTCCCAGTCCGGTTTCTCGACGGCGTACTGCTGGACGATGGCGGTGGCGTCTTGCGTGTTGACGGTGACATTGGAGTCCGGCGCGGTGAGGGGATTCTTGTCCAGGCCGTCCACGAAGGTCGTCAGCTGGGCGACCGCCTCGTCCGTGGAGCCGGTCAGGGGGCAGCCGTTCTGGGCCTGGCAATGCTCCACGTATTGGCGCAGGGCACCTTCCTTGAAAGCTACTACCTCGGCGTCGCTGTCGGTCCGGTACCGCGACGGGTTCATGGCCGCGTTCAGGACGGTGCGTCCGACGTGGCCGGGGAAGAGGTCGGCGTAGATGGCTCCGATGTAGGTCCCGTAAGAGGTGCCCAGGTAGTTCAGCTTCGCGTTGCCGTTCGTGGCGCGCAGGATGTCCAGGTCGCGGGCGACGTCGCGGGTGCCGACGTGGTCGAGCAGCTCGGGGACCTCGGAGTGCTGGGCGCATCTGGCGGCGTTGGCCGCGCCCTGGTCGATCTTGTCCTGGGCCGGAACGTTCTTGGAGGTGACGCCTTTAAGCGGCTTCATTGGGTTGGTGCTGCCGTCGTCAGGGGCTGCCAGGGACTGCTTGATCTCGTCATCGGTCCAGCAGGTGATCGGGGTGGACTGTCCGACTCCCCGAGGATCGAATCCGATGATGTCGTAAAGCACCGCGAAGCTCCTCGGGCATAGCGGCCGGGTCCTTCACCGTCTCAATGCCGCTGGCGCCGGGGCCTCCTGGGTTGGTGAACAGGGAGCCGTACTCAGCGTTGCCGTCAGAGGCGGGGAGCTTCTTCAGGGCGATCGTGATGGTGCGGCCATCCGGGTGCTCGTAGTCCAGGGGGACGGTGACCGTCCCGCATTTGAAAGGGGCGCCGTCCGGGCAATCCTGCCAGTCGATGCTCTGGCTGTAGAAGTTCTCCAGCCCTCGGGGAATGTCGCTCTGGGAACCGTCGCTGGAACCGCTGGCAGGGGCGGTGGGCGTGGGTGCGGATGTGGGTGGTGTGGTGCTGGCGGCGGAGGCCTGTGGTTGGCAGGCCGTCAGGGCGGTCGACAGCATCAGTGCTGCCAGGACCGCGCCCGCCTTCCGCGCGGTGAGGGGTATCGGTTTCATAGGGCTTCTGCTCCTTGGGGGCTGGAACGTCTTCGGTCTCTACCTGCCGCGGGCAGAGGTGGCCGCGGGCGGCGCGATGCCTCGTGTCCGACTCATTCCCGCTGGTAGGTTTCGCCCGGGCTGCGCCCCCGCGGCGCCCGGACACTTGCGACGTTAAAGGCGCGGCGGTGTCGGTTTCCTCGACCATCGGGAGGATCTTGGAGGCGCCGGTTTGCGACCCCCAGGTAGATGATATTGACCTCCCGGAGGAAAACGGACGAGGTCCGTTTTCGTCCTCCGGGAGGTTGACGCGTCCATACCTTTCGGCACGCGGCAGGCCACGGCCGTACGGTGGGCGTGCTCGCGGCTGCGCCGTCCTAGGCCGTCGCGGTGGCCGGACCTGCAGCGCTGTCGAGAGCGGCGTCAGGTCTGCTGCTGGTCCGCGCGGTGGTGCGCTGGGTGCGTCGGGAACCTGCCTGCAGGAGCACGAGCGTCAGCGGCGCCACCGGCACGATCGCGAAGAACACGGTCACCCACACCGCGCCGAGGCTGAGCAGCTCGTGGATGAGCAGGATCGTGGGGGCGAAGATCACCACGATGATGAAGGCCGCCAGGGCCCCGACCACCGGCCGCATCCGCTGTGGCGCCAGGGCGGTCAGCGCCAGGGCGAGTGTGGGGAGGACCAGGACGTAGGCAGCGCCGGGCAACAGCACCATGAGCGGGATGCAGGCGGCCGCCAGCAGGAGCAGCACCGCGGCGACGGCCTCCTGCCCGAGCCCCTCCTTCCAGCGCCGCACCACGAAGCGCACGGTGAGCCCAACCCCGATGAGGGCTCCGCCGGCGAACATCCACGGCAGTAGCGGGTTCGGTCCGAGTCCGCTCTCCGGCGCCCACTTCATCGCCATGGCCCCGAGCTGCACCAGCCCCGCCGCGGCGGAGGCGAGTGCGGATCGCCACGTCAGGCCCCACACGGTCCCCAGGACCCGCTTCCAGCGCAGCGACCTGGCCCGCATTGCGACGGCGCCGAGTGCCGCGATGACGGCCAGGCAGCCCAGCCCCGTCCCGACCGCGGCCGGGTAGCGCACCGTCAGCCCCCGCCACAGCTGGAAGAAGTGGAGGTCGCCGTCGGCCGTCAGCGTGGGGGCCTGCCCGTCGAAGGCCCAGGCCCGCGTGAGGCTGAGGACCTGGTCGCCGTAGTGCTGGAGGGTCGAGTGGTCGACGTAGCGCGGGGCGTCGGTGGCGTGGTGGTAGTGCTCGGCCTCTCCGATCGCCGCGATGTTGAGCACCGTGAAGCCCTTGGGGATGAGGACATTCATGTCGGTGCCGTTGGGCATGCGCGCATACAGCGAGGGGAGCAGCGAGCTACTCACGGGCTGCTTCACGTGACTGAGGAAGTAGCCGGCGACGGCGCTGTTGTTCGGAGAGGTCTCGAACATGAATGCCGGGCCGCTCGTGCCGCGGGCCTCGAGGTTGAGGACGAGGTCGACGTTCTCGTAGTCGGCGCGGTGGTGTTGCATCTCGTTGCGGGCGCCGACGAGGCCGATCTCCTCTGCGTCGGTGATGACAATCTTCAGCGAGTTTTCCGGCTGGCGCCCCTCGGCCTTGAGAGCCCGGAGCGTCTCGACGATGGCGGCCACGCCGTAGCCGTCGTCGGATGCCCCGGGAGAGGTGCCGTCGGTGATGTGCTGATGGCCGTTCTCGTCCGCCTCGACCGTGGCCGAGTCGTAGTGGGCCATGAGCGCCATGGTGCGCTCGGACTTCCCCGGCACGTCGACGACGATCGTCTCGGCTGGCGCGTCCTTGACCGCCGCCTGCTGCTCGGTGGACAGCATGTCGAAGGTCTCCTTGTCCTCCGGGATGCTGAAGTCGAACAGTGGGTCGGAGTGCACGGTGGGGGTGTAGCCGAGGTCGGTGAACATGCCGATGACGTCGTTGCGCGCCCGGTCGTGCGCTTCGCGGCGCAGGACACTGTGGGGTTCGTCGGCGAGGCGGTTGATGGAGGCCATGGCGCGCTCGGCGGAGAACGTGGTCGGGTCGGCGGTGGTCGGTGCGGGGGAGGGCAGGATGAGGACGCTCAGGCCCGCCACCAGCCCCAGCAGGGCGGCGATCGGAGCCAGCAGGCGCCGGGAGAGATCGGGTACGGAGAAACGGTGAGTAGTCATGGCAAGGAACCTAGGAACTCGAAAATGACGTGTTGATCGGTCGAGAGGTCGAAGTTGGTGGTCTTCAGGTGGAAGCGGGCGGGGCTCGGCTCCCCCCACCTGGGGGAGGGCAACGGTTGAGAAAGCATCGGGTCGGCCGGTTCAGGCCTTGGGCCAGGCGACGAACAGGCAGACGGCGACGAAGGCGACAGTCAGTGCCAGCTGTGTCCAGCCGAGCCAGGCCCGGCGACGTGGCAGGGTGGGCAGGTCCGGCCACAGCGTCATGCCCCGGACGATCCCGTACAGGCCGGGCAGCGACGCCACCGCCAGGATCCAGGTGGGCACGTGCGCCCAGGGCCCCGAGGCCGCGGCCGCCGCCAGGCAGGCGAGGAGTGCGGCCACGCGGCAGATCACCGCCATGCGGCTGGGTGCGCTCGCTGCGCGGGCGGCCGTGTACAGGCCCATGACCAGCGCCAGGATGGTGAAGATGCCGAGGATCATGCCCTGGAGCAGCATCTCGGCCGGCACCGGTAGGTGCGCCGTCGAGATCTTCTGCCCGTCGGTCAGGAGCGTCGCGGCGAGCGCGGCGGCGGTGCCGTCCGTGTTCTGGTCGGTGTAGACCATGACGGCCTTGCCCGACTCCTTGTCGATGGCCAGGTGCGTCATGTACTCCATCGTGGTGCCGCCGTGGCTGATGATCGTGTGCCCGTCGACGACGTCGGTGTACCAGGTGTAGCCGATCTTCTCGCCCGGCAGCTGGAAGCCGGCCAAGACCTCGGCCGGCCACCGCGGCTCCTGGGGGCTGTCACCTCCGGGGGCTGTGCCGGTCAGGACCGCCTGGGCGTAGCGGGTCATGTCCTCCGGGGTGCTCCACACCCCGGCACCGGCCGGGTTGGAGGCCGTGCCGCTGAGCGACTGGCCGCGGCGCCCATTGGCCTGGACCCCGTGGATGGCGCCGTCGGGAATCTCCGACTGGTTGGCGATGAGGGTCGTGTGCTCCATGCCCAGCGGCGTGAAGAGCCGCTCCGAGATGTAGGACTTCCAGGAGTCGGCCCCGGCGGCGCGCTTGAGGGCCTCACCCAGCAGCGAGATGCCCAAGTTGGAGTAGGCGAACTCGCCGCGCTTGCCCATCTCGGTGGTGCGGGTCTTCTCGATGAGCTGGTCGGTGCTGTCGGAGAAGGGGTTGAGCCCCAGGATGTCGCCTCGCAGCGCGAACCAGGTCTGGTCCTGTGAGGGGACGCCCGGGATGCCGGAGCGGTGCGAGGCGACCTCCTCCAGGGTGGCCTCGCCCGCCGGGGTGCCGGCGAGCTCGGGCAGGTGGGTGGACAGCGGGTCGCTCGCCTTGACCTCGCCGCGCGCGACGGCATCGGCCAGGAGCTGGCCGCTGAAGGTCTTGGTGATCGAGCCGATCTCCATGGGGGTGGTGGACGTGTACTGCTGGCCGGAGGCGGCGGTGCCGATGCCGGCGTGGCGGGCGCCCTCGGCGGTGATGACGGAGACGTGGATGCCGCGGGCCTGGTAGTCGTCGGGCAGAAGGCTGATGACCTGCTTGGCCAGGTCCTTGTCTCCCGTGATGGAGGAGGTGTCGGCCTTCGGCGCGTGCGGCCCGACGGCAAAGACCATCAGGGCCAGGCAGACCGCCAGGACCGCGCAGGCCCAGCGGGGCAGGAGGCTGCGCGACCGGATGGGAGACGTGGGTCTGACCTGCTGCGACGGAGGGTGGGAGCGGCGGAGGGGAGAGGTGTCAGTGCTCATGGAGCCAGGTTGTCGGAGCGTGATCGCCCACACGATCCGGCCACCTGGTCGCTCGATGTCGGGTCAGCCCGACAAAAGAATGACGGTCCGCGAGGAGGGCAGGTCGGCGGGGTGACATGGGGCGCCCTGTCCTGATCTGGGTGAGCGCCGGTGACGGGGACGCTGATGAACAACCTCCCATGTGGTTCCGGACGTGCAGAGGGCCTTGGAGCGGTGGGGAGTGTCCATATCGGTGACAAAGGCGGCAACGAGCACTGAGTGTGCTTGATGAAACCGCATGATTCCGAGGTTCGCGTGGCTCGGCGAAAAGTGGTTGGGCTCCTTTGTCTCCGATTTGGACACAATGCTCGGGCTACCAGGGCGTGATGTCTCTGGGGTTGGTGACATGTCGGGTCCTGGAGGCCACAGACTGACGGATGCGCCAGTTGTCCACAGGGCGCCGGCGACCGGGTTGCGCCCACTCCGCAGGTGGGCGGCAATGGGCTCCATGAGCACCTTGGACACAGACCTGCTCGCCGTTGTTCGTGGCTGCTACGGCGCGGTGCGCGTTCGGGACCTTGACCTGTCTCGCACTCAGCGCCGTCATATCGCCTCTCTTGTGAGAGCCGGTGAGCTCATCGACCATGAGCACGGTGTCGTCAGTCTTCCGGGGGTGGAACGTGCCGTCGTTCTGGCGCGTATCCACGGTGGACTTCTCTCCTGTCAGGCCGCTATGCGCTACTACGACCTGCCGGTGACACAAGGGGCCGAACAGGTTCATCTTGTGGTCACGACAGGTAGGCGATTCTCAGTTGTTGGGCGGGAGGTGCTCCATGCAGACCGGCATCGGACTCGGTTATCGCCAACTCATACCCGGTGCAGTCACTTCCTGAGGCGCTGGCTCGTTTTCTGCGCTGCCACGTTCAGGACGACTCCCCACTCATCGCTCTTGACGCAGCACTTCACGATGAGCGCGTCACTGTCGGACAGGTTCGCGACCTGCTTCGCGGCCCCGGTTCGGCCCGTGCGCTCGCACGGCTCGATCGTGCCAGTGACCGGGCTCGTTCCCCGTTGGAGACGCTGGCGCGAATGGACCTCGAGGCTGCAGGACTGAGCTTCGAGGACGGGGTGGAGATCGAGGGCGTCGGCGAGGTGGACCTGGTGGTTGAGGGATGGGCGGTCGTGGAGCTGGACGGCTACACCTACCACTGCGACGAGTACCAGTTCGGCCTCGACCGATGGCGCGACCGCCGGCTTGTTGCCCGTGGCTTCCTGCCACTGCGCTTCACGAGGAAGGATGTCTACGCGCATCAGGTCGTCCCGGACGTGCAGAGGGCCTTGGAACGGTGGGGAGTGTCCAAATCGGTGACAAAGGCGGTTGCAGGCGCTGAGCGCGCTTGACAAAACCGCATGATTCCGCGGTTCGTGTGGCTCGGCGAAAAGTGGTTGGGCTCCTTTGTCTCCGATTTGGACACGAACCTCCCTCGGAGGGTTTTGCACAGCTCTGGTGATGCCTCTTCTTCGTCGGGGGATAGCAGACGGCCGGCGGCGCAAGTGGATCGTGAAGAGAGCGATCGCGCGCAGGGGTGAGGGTTGCGCGCTCCCGCCCTCGTCCCAACACGCCGGGCAGGAGTGATCTGGGCCTCATATGTGCTCTCCGGGTGGTCCTGTCGGCTCGCGTTCCAGCTTCGACGGCATCCGCGAGATCGCGCGGGAAGGCGTCGCCTATAGGGACGAAAGTCCTCGCCTCTATCGCAAGATGTTGTGGTTGAGATACAATTAAGACACAAGATGATGTGTCTCATCGATGTGATTTGGGAGTATGGTCGGCACCGGTGCCGCCGACCGGTTGGCTCCCAACAGGCAGTGCTCAGTCACTGACGGCACCCAGAAGGACCGGCCTCATCGACGCTCGACAAGGCCGTGAACAGGAACGAGAAGGACCATCGGAGAGACCCGTGCTCGAGAAGAACCTTGCCTCCACCGCCCCCGCAGCTGACGGCTCGGCGCAGCCGCCGGCCGCCACGCCCGACGCCACCACCGACCCGCACCTGGTGGCCCCCGGCTCGGCCGACTCCGCCGTCGCCCGCGGCGAGCGCCCCATCGTGGACGCCATCGCCACCATCACCGAGTACCTGGACCGCTCCGACTGGCGCGTCAACGCCAATGCCAACCAGGGCTACTCGCTGGGCGGGATGATGCTCAACACCTCCGGCAAGGTCGTCGCCAACTACTGGCTCAGCCAGGTCTACCCGGCGGTCGCCGGCCAGGCCCACCGCAACGCGGACCTCCACATCCACGACCTGGACATGTTCGCCGGCTACTGCGCCGGCTGGTCCCTCAAGGACCTCCTCCAGCAGGGCTTCAACGGCGTCCCCGGCGCCATCGCCGCCGGCCCCGCCAAGCACTTCTCCTCCGCCGTCGGGCAGATCGTCAACTTCCTGGGCACCCTCCAGAACGAGTGGGCCGGTGCCCAGGCCTTCTCCTCCTTCGACACCTACATGGCGCCCTTCGTCCGCCTGGACGACATGACCTACGGGCAGGTCAAGCAGTGCATGCAGGAGCTCATCTTCAACCTCAACGTCCCTTCGCGCTGGGGTACTCAGACGCCCTTCACCAACCTCACCTTCGACTGGACCTGCCCCGCGGACCTGGCCGACGAGCACCCCCTCATCGGCGACGACGTCTGCGACTTCGCCTACGGCGACCTCCAGGCGGAGATGGACCTCATCAACCGCGCCTTCATGGAGGTCATGACCGAGGGCGACGCCGAGGGCCGGGTCTTCACCTTCCCCATCCCCACCTACAACATCACCCGTGACTTCGACTGGGACGCCCCCAACACCGAGCTCCTGTTCACCATGACCGCGAAGTACGGCCTGCCCTACTTCCAGAACTTCATCAACTCCGAGCTCGACCCCGGCATGATCCGCTCCATGTGCTGCCGCCTCCAGCTCGACCTGCGCGAGCTGCTCAAAGCGCGGCAACGGTCTGTTCGGCTCGGCCGAGCAGACCGGGTCGGTCGGTGTCGTCACCATCAACATGGCCCGGCTCGGCTACCTCTACGCCGATGACGAGGCCGCCCTGACCGCCCGGCTCGACGAGCTGCTCGAGATCGGCCGCGACACCCTCGAGCTCAAGCGCACCGTCATCCAGCACCACATCGACGCCGGCCTGTTCCCCTTCACCAAGCGGTACCTGGGCACCCTGGACAACCACTTCTCCACCCTGGGCGTCAACGGCATGAACGAGATGGTCCGCAACTTCACCCACGACGCCTACGACCTGACCGACCCGCGCGGCCACGCCATGTGCGTGCGCCTCCTGGACCACGTGCGGGACAAGATGGTCGAGTTCCAGGAGGCCACCGGCCACCTCTACAACCTCGAGGCCACGCCGGCTGAGGGCACCACTTACCGCTTCGCCAAGGAGGACCGCAAGCGCTACCCCGGCATCCTCCAGGCCGGCACGGAGACCAACCCCTACTACACGAACTCCTCCCAGGTCCCCGTGGGCTACACCGACGACCCCTTCGAGGCCCAGGAGATGCAGGAGGAGCTCCAGACCAAGTACACCGGCGGCACCGTCCTGCACCTGTACATGAACGAGCGGATCTCCTCGGCCGCCGCCTGCAAGGAGCTCGTGCGCCGTTCCCTGACCGCCTTCCGCACGCCCTACATCACCATCACTCCGACCTTCTCCATCTGCCCGGTCCACGGATACCTCGTGGGCGAGCACCTGACCTGCGACAAGTGCGCCGAGCTCCACCCGGAGGCCGAGCCGGTCGAGTGCGAGGTGTGGACCCGCGTCATGGGCTACTTCCGTCCGGTGCGCTCGTTCAACATCGGCAAGAAGGGCGAGTACATGGAGCGGCAGATGTTCACCGAGGTCGCCGCCGGCGGCCACGGCCCGGCCGTCTCGCGCCTGAGCGCGGTCAGTGCCTGAGAATCCGCCGGGTCGTCGGGCGCCGGCGGATGATACGGCGCCGGCGCCCCACGACCCGGCGCCATGACGACAAGACGCGAGAGGAGCAGCCGTGACCTCCCTGCCGAGAGGCTCGCAGGCCTCCCCACCCGTTCCGGCGGCGGGGGAGAGCCCCGGCCACCGCCCGGCTGACGACCTGGTGATTGCCGGGCTCGTCCCCATGAGCACGGTCGACTGGCCCGACCACCTGACCGCGACCGTCTTCCTGCAGGGCTGCCCCTGGAACTGCTTCTACTGCCACAACCAGGCCCTCATCCCCGCCCGCACGCCCGGCCAGGTGGCGTGGGAGGAGGTGCGCGCCCTGCTGCGCCGCCGGAGGGGACTGCTCGACGGCGTCGTCCTCACCGGCGGTGAGGCGCTGCGCCAGGACGCCCTGGCCGACGCCGCCCGCGAGGTCATCGACATGGGCTTCCAGGTGGGGCTGCACACGGCCGGGCCCTACCCGCGGCGGCTGCGGGACATGATCGCGTCCGGGCTCGTCGACTGGGTGGGGCTGGACATCAAGGCGCTGCCCGAGCACTACGGGCAGGTGGTCGGCCGGGCGAACGCGGCCGCGAAGGCCTGGGAGAGCCTGGAGGTGCTCATCGAGGCGGCCGATCGCGGCGGGCCGGGCTTCGAGGTGCGCACCACCGTGGTGCCCGGGGACGTGACGGCCGACGACGCCGTCGAGGTGGCCCGGCGGGTGCACGCGGCGGGTGCGCGGGTCTACGCCCTCCAGCAGGCGCGTTCGGAGGGGGACGAGCGGCGAGTTCGACGTCGTGGCGCCCGGCTGGGACGGGGTGTGCGAGCGCATGGCCGAGCGCATCGAGGCCCTGGGCTGGGACCGCTTCACCTACCGCCCGGCATAGAGCGGCTCGTGTGGGGAGCGGTGTCCATGGTCGGGCGGTGGGTGCGCTACTAGCCTCGGGGCATGAGCTACGACATTCTGATTTTCGAGCCGGCGGCGGTCTCAGACGAGGAATTCCCGCAGTGGTGGGAACAGGTCTCCCAGTGGGAGGAGCCGCGCGACTACGACACCACCGACGGCTCTACCCCGGCGATCAGGTCCTTCTACCGAGACCTCATCCGCTCCTTCCCCCCGTTCAACGGCCCCGACGCGCTGAGTGAGGAGGAGCTCGAAGAGCGGGAGGACAAGGGGCTGCCGGTCGCCGAATACACCATCGGCGCCGACCACATCTACATCAGTGTCGGCTGGTCGGACGCGAACGCGCTCGTCAAGATCGTCGGCCAGATGGCCTGGACGCAGCGGCTTGCAGTCGCCTACGTCAGTGACGACAGTTCGATCGTCCGGCCGTAGCGGCGGGCGGGGGCCGCGGCGCCACGCGGACCTCTCATAAGCGCGGGTGTCTTGTCCGATAACGACCGACTGGTTAGGCTCCTCGTATCCGCTGGAAGGGTTCCCGCATCAAAGGAGACGACCGTGAAACCCGCACGAGCAACCCAGCTTCTCATGACCGTAGGTCTTGCCGTGGCGACGGCCACCGCCTGCTTCCCGGTCCAGCCCCAGGGTGCGGGCCCGGGGGCTGCTGCTCTGTCGACCAGTGTCGGCACCGAGCAGGCATCCCCCGGCGGCCCGGCCAGTGCGGCGGCCTCGGTGCCGCCGGCCGGTAATGCCTCCGTGCCGGCGGCACCGTCGTCGAGCATGGGGGAGACGACCACTGCTGCCCCGTCCGGTGAGTCCTCCGCCTTGCCGAGCGAGACCGCCGCCTCCCCGTCCGACGCCGCAACCGCCTCACCCTCGCAGCCCTCCGAGGGCTCGGGTCGGGGGCGCTCCGAGGTCGAGATCGACGGCTGGAACGTCGACTTCTTCGAGGGCTTTGACGCCTCCATCGAGGAAACTGGTTGGGAGCAATACGGCGATAACCCCCTCACCGATCCGGGAGCCATGGGCATGAGGTTGAGGAGGGACTCCTTCACCCAGAACGGCGAGCTCATCATTCGCACCCAGTACCAGGATGGTCAGTGGAGCGCCGGTGGTGCCTCGACCAACAAGGTTTCGCGGCCTCGCGCGGCCGGTGGGAGGTGCGCGCCAAGTTCTCCCGGGCAAAGGGCATCGGGTACGCGATCCTGTTGTGGCCCGAGGACCAGAAGGCACCGCCGGAGATCGACTTCGTCGAGGGGCGCTTCCATGGTCCGCCGGTGGTGGGCACCTACCACTGGGGTGATGCCACTCCGGAGGGACACATGCGGAAACAAGTGAGCCTCGACAACCCTGACATGGGTGGTTGGCACACGTACGGTGTCATCGTGGAGGACGAGTACATCGCCTTCACCTTCGACGGCGAGGAGTGGGGCCGGATCACTCGGGACGACGTCGGCGAGAACATCTCCAGCAAGCGGATGTTCTTGGGGGTCCAGAGTGGGGCGATGGATCCCAACCACGAGAACGCCCGATGGTACGAGACGGTCGACGGCGGTGTCCCCGGCCCGCTCACTCCGGCCGTCTCCGACATTCAGATCGACTACGTCGCCCACTACACCAGGGGGTAGTTCCCGTATCTGGAGGTGAGCGCAGTTCCGAATTCGTCTCGCTCCCGCACGCCTCCCAGACAGCCCAGGAGAACAGATGGCCGCCTCTGCAGCAGACTTCGCCGACGAGTACCTACGCTCATGGATAGAGCCCGATCCGAAACGACGTCGCGACCTCATCATGAATATGTGGGCACCGGACGGGAGGTTGACCGTCTCCTCGCCGGCGATGGTTGTAGAGGGCGTTGACCGCATCGTCGATCATGTCGCCAGTCTTTACGATGCCCTGAAGGATCTGGACTTCGTCTACGACCAGCAGATCGAGTCGGGGGATGCGCTGCTCCTGCGGTGGTCGATGTCCACCCCTGCCGGGGAGCTGGTCAAACGCGGTGTCAACATTGTCTTCCGCAATGCTCAAGGGCGGGTGAGCCGAGTGCACATGTTCATGGACGTTGACTAGCTCGTAGCGCCGGCTGGGTGCTGCCTCTCGATACTTTTGACTCCGGCTCCGGACTTGCCGCCACAAAGTAGTACATGTAGAACCTATATCGTATTCTCGTGTCATGAGTGCAGCGGATGTGCCGGTTTCTCCGGGGAACAGAACTGTCGGACTGCGGGAGGTCAATCAGCAGGCCGGGCGGGTCTACCGTGAGGTCGAGTCCAGTGGTGTGCCTGTGACGGTCACCGACCACGGTCGCCCTATTGCTCAGATCGTCCCGATCCGCCATGACGAGTCGTGGTACGAGCGCATGGTCCGTGAAGGCAAGGTTCGTCCGGCCGCAGACGACTGGGTGCTGCCCACCAGGCGGTGGGAGGCTCCCGAGGGGTTCGACCTTGAGCAGTTCCTCCTCGGTGAGCGCGAGGAGGACAGGTGATCTACCTCGACACCTCAGTGGCGCTGCTCGCACTCCTCGGCCAGCCCGGAGCCGATGAGGCTGCGCGGCTCATCATGGATGCCCGCGTGAAGGAGGGGCTGGCCTCCTCCTGCCTTCTCAAGGTGGAAATGGCGCGGGCAGCGCATCGCGATCACTTCGACGTCCGTATGGTCGATGAGTTCATCGCGGGAGTGGAGCTCATCGAGATCGGTCCGGACGTCATTGAGCGCGCCAGCGTCCTGACCGGTGAGCTCAAGTCTCTCGACGCCATTCACCTGGCCACCGCGACACTGCTGGACGCCCCTCGTCACCCTGTCACAGTTCTGACTCACGACGCCCGCCTGGCCGGTGCCGCTCGGGCCCGGGGGCTGGGTGTGATCGACCCGCTGGGCTCATAGCACCCGATAGACCTCCTCGAAGGGCAGACGCGGGTTTCGCTCCTGGTAGGCGTTCAGCCCCGGGTGACCGACGTTGATGACCAACAGAACCTCCACGTCGTGACCGGTGAAGAACTCGGCCGCCAACGCCTCGGCGTCATCGCCGTTCATGGGGCCGGCTGCCAGCCCGACGGCGCGAATCGCCTGGATGACGTAGGCCGTCTGGATCAGTGCTGAGGCGCGCGCCCACCGCGCCCGCATCTCTGCCCCGCCCTCCTCCAGCAGCTGCTGGTAACGCTCGGCGCGCGGGTGCAGTCGCGATAGGGACCCGGCGAAGGAGCGGTCGGCTGCGCAGACGAGTGTGAGAGGCGCCCCCGCGGCCTGCTCGCGATTGCCGCGAGGAAGACAGGGCAGTAACCGCTCCCGGGCGGCGGGGGACTGCACGGCCGCCACCCGCAACGGCTGGGCGTTGACCGCCGTCGGCGCCCACTTGGCCAGCTCGTGGATCGCCCGCAGCTGGGCGTCCGTCACCGGTTCGTCGGTGAAGGTGTAGGCGGTGCGTGCCCCGCCGAAAAGCAGCGAGGCATCGGACTCGGTCAGGACGGACTCGCCGGGCACGGGGCCCGGAACCGGAACGGGGGAGACGACTGCCATGCCTCGATTGAAGCACGTGTCGTCTCCCCCGCGGTGGAATGGCCGGTCGGGTACCGGCCCTTCGGGCGGTGACCAGTCCTTAGGCAGCCTTACTGGCCGCCGCCCGATGCTATGGATGATGTCTCCCGAGGTGTTGTTGTTGCTCTGTGCCTCCTCCCTTCCTGCTTCTTCTGTCTTTCCTTGGCCAGGTGGGCGGATGTGCGCCGTCCTGTGGACATCAGACAACACGAGGGGATGTTGTGGTGGTGTTGAGGCTATTGCTTATGTCGTTGCAACATGCGAACCCTCCGGGACGTCTCGGTGGGTGCGTCGACCTGCAGATATGTGACTGCGGCTTACGGGTGGCGGTGCCGTGGCCTGCTCAAACGCATGGCCCTGACCAGGGAGGCGACCAGAAGGGTCACGGTGATGGCTACCGCTCCGCTGCCTCCGATCGCCAGACCCAGCCACGGGCTGGCGGTGGTGCCCGCAATCGTGGCCAGGCCGACGACGACCATCGAGATGCCCGCGCTGCGGCTCATCGAGCGTTGAGCGACGATGAGGGCATTGAGCCAGGAGTCATTCGTCTCGACGTCGGACTGCGCGATGGGGAGATAGATGCCCAGAAGGACCAGCAGGGCGCCCAGGCTCATCGCCACCAGCGTGAGCGCGGAGGTCTCGGAGCCCGTGTGGAGGCCGACAACGAAGACGTGCATGGCGCACATCACTAGGCAAAGCCCGGCCTGCGTCGCGGTGCGGACCCGTGCGGCACTGCGGTCGCAGCGGGGCATTGGCATGCCGGTGAGGGGGAGGAGAACTTCGCGTTCACCCAGGGGCTGATCGCCATCAGTGAGGAGACCAGCACGAGGGTCACCGGCATTGCAGACGCGCTAAAGCCTCGGGGGATGATGCTCGCGCCGTGGCTGCCGCCGGCCTCCCGTGTGACGATGGTGGGCGCCATCTCCGGCCAGTGCACGGCGCTCCAGGCGATCATGAAGGCCAGGGCGATCGCCGCAGTGATAACAACTCCGGCGGGAAAACGAGTTGAACGGTTCTCGGTTGTCATGGTTCTCTCCTTTCCTGAGCGAGGCGGACGGTGGGATCGGGGGCTTTGAGCGTGCCGCCCAGGGAGGCGAGCAGCAGCATGGCCTCATCAATGAGGGTGAGGTTGACGCGGTACTGGATCTCGGTGCCGCGGCGACGGGTGTCGACCAGCTCGGCCTCGCGCAGCGTGCGCAGGTGGCCCGACAGGGTTGATCCTGAGACGCCGACGGCGTCGGCGATCTCGCCGACCTTGACGTAGTCGTGATCGCGCAGAAAGGCCAAGATCGCGCGCCGTGTGGGGTGCCCCAGGGCGGCGAAGACTCCTGATTCGGTATTTCGCGACATACCGAAATAGTACTCCGGGCGCCGTCGGCCCGCGCGTTGAACGAGCTGGAACGGGCCCGGAGCGGAAGGTGAGTGTGATGCGGTCAGCGCAGGAGGAGGGTCAGGAAGGCGCTGAGGTTGTTGAGGCAGTGGATGCTCGCCGGGTAGAGCAGGTTGCGGTCGGTCTTGACATAGAGCAGCCCGCAGCTGAGCCCGAAGAAGGCGTGCGGGATGACGCTCAGTACCTCGGAAAGCGCGAACGAGTGCATGTGCAGCGCACCGAACAGAACGCTGGAGACGACAACAGCCACCCAGGTCGGCGCGAAACGCTCGATGAGCCCAATGAGGAGCTGGCGGAAGAACATCTCCTCCACAATCGGCCCCACGATCCCGAGCACGACGATGATGATGATCGGCGGGAACATCCGCGTGGCTTCGCCAACGCTGGTGTCATTCTGCAGGGTTGCTCCAGACAGGCCGGCGAGGTTGAGCAGGGCCGAGGACGCCAGGCCGCCGACGAGCTCGATAACCAAGGTGGCGAGTCCGCCCACGATGAGAGTGAGGACGGCCCGCCGCTTACGGGCCGCTATCTGACGGGCGGCCCGGGCCAGCGGGTGGCGGAAGGCAACGCAGCCGACGGCGAAGAGAGCGATGTAGAGCGCGAGGCCGGTTGCGGGGCCGGCGTCCCCGGGGATGAGAAAGTGGCCGAGGTGGAGGGGGAAGAAGAAGGCGTAGACGCTTGTGAAGATGACCAGTGTGACGGTGCTCAGTCGGTCGGGGTGGGTGCTCGCGGTCGGAGTCGAGACCGGAGCGGAGTCCGACGGCGCAGGATCCGGTGCTCCGGAGGTGGTCGGCGTCTGCTGGGACAGGGACGTGCGGGAAGTGCTCATGGCTGGAAGTGTGCGGCGGCCGGCCCGTGAGTCACATCGCCCCGGCGGCTGAGCCTCGGTGTGCCCCTCAGACCCTGGTTCGTCAGACTCCGGTTCGACTCCCTAAGCCTTGCTGAGCTGCCTGAGCGCATGTGTGGTCGGCTGTCGTGGGGTTGGAAGACTGCGCACTAAGCGTAAAAATAAGGGACAATTGTCAAGCAGTCGCATTTCAATTTCTACTCCCAGTGACAGTGAAAAATGTGTGTATCAATGCGATTGCATTTTATGGCTGCGTGAGTTATTACTGCCCCTGGAGTGCTTCAATTCTATCGGCTAGCCGCCCACCATCCCTTCTCCTGACTCGAGGCTCTCGTGAACGCGCCCTTTTTGTCCCCTATTCCTCCCATATTTTCCCGTTCGTCTGTTTCATCAGTGTCTTCCTCGACGTCGAAGCGGCGGGGGCTGTTGAGGACCTCGGCTCCCGTGCTCCTCGCCCTGGTTCTTGGCGTCGGGCTCGCCGGCTGTGACGACACCGCCAGCACTAGCAGTGATGCTCCGTCTTCGACTGCGCCGGCCGAGTCGCAGCAGGACTCCGGCAGCGATGGCTCCGCTGACTCCGAGGAGGCGCCTGCTGAGGAGCCCGCTGCGGAGCCGACGGACGACTCGTCTGGCCGGAGCGGCTGGTTCGGTGGCGGTGACTCGGGTTCCGGGGAGAGCTCCGAGGAGGGGGCGACCCCCGAGCCTGAGCCTCAGAAGGAGTTCTACGCCAACTGTGACGACGCCAAGGCTGCCGGGGCTGCACCGATGTACAAGGGTGACCCTGGCTACCGGCCCGAGCTGGATCGGGATAAGGACGGCATCGCCTGCGATCAAAATAAGTAAGGCCTGACTATTGCTGCGGCAAGCCAATGCCGGCTCTCGCTGCTCCAGATCTCATCTTCGCGTGTCCCGTCATGCTGCGTCGAGTGCTATGCGGCTTGACGTAGCGCAACACATTGTCTTTCACTTTTTCCTTTTCGAGGCTCTCATGAAGAATTTCCCTGTCCACTTCGTCTCTTTGCGATCGTTCCACGCCGGTGCTGGTCGGGCGGCAACCCGATGTCCCGTTGCCAGAAGGTGACGGTGAGGTCAGTGTCTGCGGCCCTTGCCATCGCGGTCTGCGCCGGACTGGCCGGGTGCGGGGTCCCGTCGTCGGCTGACGATGTGGACTCGCCGGTACCGGCACCCTCGCCGACGGCGACTGCTTCGGTGTCGCCGTCTCCTACTCCGACTCCGTCCCCGCTCCGACCCCGACGCCGAGTCCCGCCCCGACGCCTACGCCGACGCCCACGCCGTCACCGAGCCCGACGACGCAGGCCCCGACCCCCGAGCCCTCGACGCCGCCTGAGACGCAGGAGCCCGAGCCGACGCCGGAGGCGGATACGCAGGGTGGCGGTGGTGGGGCGGCTCCCGCACCCGCTCCGGAGCCGAAGCAGGAGAGCACGTACTACCCCAACTGCAAGGCTGCGAAGGCAGCAGGCGCTGCTCCCTTGTACCGAGGTGATCCCGGGTATCGCGAGGACCTGGATCGAGACAAGGATGGCGTCGCCTGCGAGATCAAGTAAGGCTCCGTTGACGCCTGCCGTCTAGAACGGGGACGCTGCAGAGTCGTCCACCAGTTCCATGTGCTTCGTTCGTAGCGTCTACGTGCTGCGAACGAAGCACATTCGGTTGGACGGTCTGTGGGATCTTGTATAAGGAGCACGACGTTCGCTCACGTCACGTGAGCTGAGATGGCACGGAGTGAGCGGAAGTGGACCGAGTGGGCAGGAGTATCGGGATGCGTTAAACCCGCAGTAGCCAGAGGGGTACAAAGGGAATGAGCTTCAGTGGCTAAGTCGTCTTTGTACTTCTGGAGACAACTGTAGGTTGCGGTATGATTTCATTTCCGAAATTTCAGGACGCTGGATTCGTCGAGGTGCTTTAATCTTCTCGACTAGCCGTAATGATCCTTTCTCGCGACCTGAGGCATCATGAGCGTACCCCCTTCTCCTCCATATTCGTCAGCATATTCCTATGTTGGTCCCAGCCAATACTACAGTCCGATGCCGAGGCGTCGGACGAATTTGAGGAGATTTGTCCCCTATGTTGTGACGTTTGTTCTTGGGGCTGGGCTTGGCGCTGCTGGCGCGTCGGACGATGCTCCGTCCCAGCCGACGGCGGCGTCGACGCCCACTGTGGTGTACTCACCAACCCCTGTTCCCACGGTTGTCTACAGCCCGTCGCCAGTGCCAACAGTTGTTTATTCACCGTCACCGGTGCCAGCGACTGAGGCTCCCGCTCCACCGGCGACGGTTCCCGCTGCGCCGGTGTCGGAGCCGACGCCGGAGACGAGTGAAGAAAATTCCGGAGGTGGTACCCCTCGTCTGGCACAGGTGAGGAACCGACTCGGTCGGAAGCCGACTCGAGCGGTGTCTACTACCGCAACTGCAAGGCGGCTCGCGATGCCGGTGTGGCGCCGCTCTATCGAGGGCAGTCCGGTTACCGGCGTGAGCTGGACCGCGATAACGACGGCATCGCTTGTGAGTAGAAAAAAGCGATTGACCGTGGAGTGATCGTATTGAAATTCCGAGTGCCTTAAGTCTCTCAGGGGAGGAGATGAAATTTCGGTTGCGCACTGGTAGATACGGTGGAGACGCAACTGGAGTATGTCTGCTTGGGAGTGCCCTTATGATAACTTCTGTAGGTTAGAACGCGTTGGACTGCAGCACCACTGGATGAGTGTCCGCTAGATTTGAATAAAATGTGCATACTGCGTTGGTATGTTACTGAAAGTGAGTGGGACTTTCGGTTGGTTTGAAAGAAGGTCTGCCACTTTTGATGGCGAGCTCTCAATGTGACACTAGACCCTTGTCTCGAGTTCTATACGTAAATAACGGTATGGCGACAATTTCGAGTTATGCGTTGAAAGTTGTGAGAGAGCGGGAAGTGGTTGATCTATGATGTCGAACCGACAAAGCCGTTGTTCCGAGGCAGTCAGTGAGGACTCATGTCATTCGAAGATGCGTTGCTCAACATAGCAAACCGTGTGCGAGACTACGCCGGTTCGCTTGAGACCGAAGAAGCCACTAAAAATGCGATCATCATGCCTTTCATTCAGAGTGTTCTAGGCTATGACGTATTTGATCCAGATGAAGTTGTGCCGGAATTTGTTGCCGACGTCGGTAGTCGGAAAGCTGAAAAATTGACTATGCCATCAAGCGTAAGGAAACCATACAGATTCTTGTTGAAGCTAAAAAGGTTGGCGAACCTCTGTCGCTTGAACACGCTAGCCAGCTAGTTCGATACTTCTCCGTATCTAATGCTAGGATTGGGGTCTTGACTAATGGGAGGTGCTGGCATTTTTACACCGATCTGGACAAGCCCAACATCATGGATTCCAAGCCATTTCTTCGCCTGGATCTTCTAAATGTAGATAGTTACATTCTTCCCGAATTGAAAAAGTTAACTAAAGCAACATTTGATCTCGATTCGGTGTTAACGGCGGCTGAGGAACTCAAGTACGTGTCCTCTACTAGGGCGGAGATTGCAAAGACCTTCAGTGAGCCGGATGCGGATTTTGTGCAGCTGTTTGCCCGCCGGGTGTATGACGGTGCACTTACCGCGAAAATGAGGGAGTTTTTTCAAGGGGTTGTCGAGAAGGCGTGCAGGCAGTTCCTTGCTGATCAGGTTAATGAGCGTCTTAAGAATGCACTTGGTGAGACTGTTTCCGCTTCTCCCGAAAGTGAAGAAGAAAACACTCGGAGTGAGGTTGAGGTCGAGGATAAGAAATCAGGAATTGTTACTACCGAGGAAGAAAAGCAGGCATACATGATTGTTCGTGCGATCGTGGTGTCAGAAATTCCGCTGGAACGGGTCGTTGACCGCGACACCAAGAGCTATTTCGGCGTTCTTGTTGATGATTCTAATCGCAGACCAATATGCCGCTTCCACTTCAATGGGAAAAACAAGAAGTATCTTGGTCTGCTTGATGAGCATAAAACCGAGACTCGTCACCAGATCGATCGTCTAGAAGACATCTATCAGTACGCCGAACAGCTTCGCGAGGCTGCGCGTCGTTACCGGTAGGGGCGGCCAGGTAGGTGTGCTGTAAGTGTTTGCTGACAGCGGCGCTCACAGCGTCAGCTGCAGTCGGCGCCTGGACCTGAGTTGCCCAGGCGCCGATGGCGGTCTCTAGATGGCGCCGGCCGGGGATGACGGCGACGGCCTCTCGGTGACTGCTCTTAGTGGTGCCGATGACGGTGAACCAGGTAGGTCTGCCGAGCCGGTGGAGTAGATCGGCACCTTCTGGCTCTGCGGCAAGGTGATCCATGACGACGTCGAGTGCTGCCCTCCAGGTCTGCATCTCGATCCCTGTTTCGGCGTGCGCGCGCAGGAGATCTGCGACGAGCAGCATGACATCATCTCGATCGGTGTCGTTCGTGGGGTGCCAGTGCTTGCCGATGATAGCGGCGAGGCGATCCGCATGTTCAAGCACTGCTGCCTCGACTTCGGTTGTGATGTCTCGCGGGTAGGTCATGGCGGGCTCCTTCGAGTAGATGGAACCCATTCTCTGGAGCTGTGTGTAGCTTGTCGGAAGCTTTGGGTCTATCTGACTGTTTGAGCCTCTGCTTTGAGGAAGTCCTCGAAGTGTTCGGCAAGACGGTCGCCATCGGGGCGCATCTGTTTGGAGGCCGGCACATGCGTGAGGGAGTGACCTTCGAATTTTAACAATCCAGTTTGCAGACGGGCGGTCTCGAGGCGCTTTGCTCGTGTTGCCACGTGGATGTGGCGGTCGGCGTCGATGCCGAGGAGATGGCGGTCGTAGGCGGTGTGGTGGAGTCTGCACAGGGCCAAGCCGTTGCTGACCTCAGGGACTCCCGCTTCCCTGGAGTCGGCGATGATGTGCGAGGCTTCCAGGAGCTGTGCGTGCGGAAGATCGCAGACTGCGCAAGAGATCTGGTAGGCACTGAGTACGTGCTCCCTGAAATCGTGCTGGTGGATGCGCTCTTTCATCCACCTTGACTTATATTTCTTTTCAATAGGAGGTGGGTTCGTGAGGTTTCCGTAGGGGATCGAATCATCGATGTCTATAATAAATTCCTGCTTCTGGAGGTCGACATCTTTGATGTATGCCGGGAATCGCATATAGTACAATGTTGGATTCTTCATTGACGGCACTCGAATAAGCCAAACGAGTGGATACTTGCGCAGATGCGCCTCGATCATCGCATCGTTTGTCCATGTCTTGTTGTCCGAATCGGCGAACTGGTAGTGGAGAAGTCCGTCGTCATCGATAGTATCATCGTATGGCCTGGAATCTTCTTCTGTAGATGTAGTTTTGAAGGAAAAAGCTCCGCGAAACTGCTTTGGGCGCCATATTCCTTGATTTCTGTTGATTAACTGAATTCGATGGCCGTGCCAGCGGAATCCGTCGTTAAGGGTTTGAAAGGTCAGTATTTCATGTCCGTTGATGCGTTGTTCTTCCAGCCATTTCATGGTAGCTAGGTGCGCATCGAGCTCCTCTTCTGGAGTGAACGTATCGCTGTCCATGGTGCTTCCCTCATGAAAAGAGCAGGTGAGAGACGGGGGTGTCTGCCTGCGATGGCAGAATGTCTCTGCGGGAGTATATCGTGCTGGAACGATGTTGAGCGATCTGGGTTTACTCGGCAGGGGATAGGGTGAAAGCGTCTCAC